>Ga0209467_1002703_pt1 | contig 12325 bp, 7 predicted proteins | sample Higcelwee11metaG_FD_187175 | JGI IMG/M metagenome (GOLD analysis project Ga0209467, IMG submission 187175) | Freshwater pond sediment microbial communities from the University of Edinburgh, under environmental carbon perturbations - High... | ecosystem: Environmental > Aquatic > Freshwater > Pond...
TGTTGAAACGGGCCCAGGCATTGCGGAAGGCATCGGGATCGGAACTGATGGCCGGCAACGAGTTTGGCTTTGACAAGTCCTCGGGCATATCCGTCGAGGACCAGAAGGATATACTCTCGCACATCGAACGCGTGGCCCAGTCCAGCCGCATTCTGGCGGGGCCCGATACCTGGAAAGTGCGGGCAAAGAACCGCGGCGCCTTTCTGCCTATCGTCGTCAACGTGGCCGCCCTGCTGGCAATAGCCGGTGGCATCTTCGGGCTGACAAGGGCCTTTTCGGCTGACACCCATGCGACAGCGACCGGCACCGTTGCACTGACCTCGGCCGAGGGGCGTTTGCTCCAGGAGATCAAGCGCGAGGCGGAGGGCAAGATCCAGGAGAAGGACAAGGAAATTGCGTCGATCCAGGAACGCATGCTCGCTCTGGACAAGGAAAAGGAACAGTTGCGTCTGAGCGTCGACGAGCGCATCAAGGCCAAGGAAGCCGAACTCAAGGATCAATTGAAGGTCGAGCTGGAGCGCGAACGCCAGCGCCTCATCGCGCAGGGTTTGTCTGAAGCGACCATACAGGAGCGGCTGAAGGAATTCGAGAAGCGCAAGACCGAGGAGTTCAGGACACAGCTCGACGAGTTCGCCAAGAAGGCGGAGGCCGAGCGTGCGGCATTGCAGGTAAACCTGGACAGGGCGCGCGACGAGTACAGGAAGAGCCTGTCGGACGCGACTGCCGAACGCCAGCGCATCCAGGATGAGTCGCGGCAACGCGAGCAAGCGCTCCGCGCCCAGCTCGATGACAAGAGCAAGGCGCTCGAGGCCGAGCGAGCCAAGACGGCGGACACGCTGAAAGCAGCGCAATCGGAACTGACACGGCTCAACGCGGATGCCTCGATGGTGAAGGCCGTCGAGGACAGGCTCCTGGGGCTGTACGCCTCGGCCCGTCAGTCGCTGCGGGATGGGCGCATCGATGACGCGGCGAACACGCTTGTTGCGTTGCGCTCCTATCTGGCAAGCGCCGACGTCGCGGCCGTACCGGCCCTGAGCACGCGTCGGGAACTCGATCTCTTTACCGCCGATCTCATAGAACGCGCCATTACCGCCGAACGCGCCAAGTCCGGGGCTGACACGACCAGCGTCACCACGGCGCTCGATGCTCTGGCTACGATACGCTCCCAGATTGACAGCGCCCGCAAGGCGCTTGCCTCAGGCGACCGCGTGGCCGCTGCGGCAGCCTACCGCGCTGCCCTGAGCGCGACCAAGGAGCTTGAGGAGGCTGGCACCTATCTGGAGGGCAGCTGGAAGACCGACCTGGCAACCAAGTCTGCCGAACTGGACGCGGCCAACGCCGCGACGCGGGACCTGGCCGCCAACACCAAGTCAGCGATGGGCGCAATCAGCGCCGCGGGCAGGGATTCGAGGGCGCTGGAGGCGGCATTCACGAAGCTCCTGGCCAATCTCCCGCTTGGCCCCGGCGAGGCTGCGCAGGCATACGCGTACATCAAGGATGCGGGCGCCAGGGAAGCTGAGGCTGCTCGCCGCGCATCGGATAGCGCCGCGGCGGGTGCTCCGCTGCGCAACGCCGCTGCGGACCTCTCCGCTGATAAGTACTTCGATGCCATCATCGGGTTTGCATCCATTCTGACGAAGTACCCCGCAGCCGAACAAGCCGCGCAGGCGACAGAAGGCCTGCGTCAGGCAGGCCGCAGTCTGGCTCAGGCTTTGCAGGATTCGCGAGACAAGGCGGCCGAGCGCATAGCGACGCTTGAGGCGCGGCTTGCAGAGGCCAGAGACCGTATCGATACTTTGAAGGCGGAGGCCGATGCGGCAAAGGCGGCCGGCAAGACGGCTCCGGCCACATCGGCGGCTCCAGCACCTGGTGCGACGTCGAGCGTCGTGTCGAGTGCCGAATATACGGCTTTGCAGGCGGAGAAGGCCAAGGTCGAGGCCGATCTTGCCGCCGCCCAGGCCCGGTATGATTCGGTCGCTACCGCATACCAGGCATACGCGGGCGACGAGGACAGGATTCTGGCCCGTGGCGGCGACCTTGCCATTATCGAGGCCAGGACCAGGCTCGATGCCTTCCTGTCCAGCCCGGCGATAGCGGCGGCGATGCCAGGCATGCGCGAACGCATAGCGCGCTATTTTGCGGCGTTCCAGTCGGCCGGCCAGAAGGATGTGCTGTTCAATGCGGCTGACATCGTTGATGGAGCGGTGCGCATCAAGGATCCGGCGGTCAGAACGCGCTACTTTGCCGACCTTGAAGCGCGCTATGCCAGCAACGCGGCGATGCTTGAATTCCTCAAGTCGGTGCGGGAGACGTTCAGATAACCACGACAGCGGTCTGGCCGGTCAATCAGCGAGGTTGGCCAGGTCTGCAGTAGGAATCTCGTATACTTCGACCTTCAGTGTCCCAATGTCGTCGTGGGTGCTGGTTCTCACGAAGAGAGTCCGCGTAAAGACTACCTTCATGAGCAGGTTGCTGCTGTCATAGCGCTCGTGGACGAAGCGCAGGGTACCTGCTGGAAACTTGAACAGCCTGACCAGGTTGGCATCGAGCACGCTGATGATGCCATCCTGCTCCGCGAGCAATCGGCCATCGGAGAGTGCACCGATCAGGGGGCCATAATCCTCGGTGTACTGGATGGGTTCGATGGTGTCAGCGGTCGCCAGCGCCCATCTGAATATCGTTCTGGAGCCGTCGGAGAGGCCACACGAGAGGTACAGGTATGTGCCGGCTGCAAGGAATTTTCCTGGCTCTGTGACCTGTGCAGCGGAAGAGAACGCCAGGATTGTCCCTGGATCGATGCTGAAGACCGGCGATGGCGTTCCACCAGTCCACGCTGTTCTGGTTTCATACTCCGGCTCAAGTGAAAGCGCGTCGTACGCGTAGCATGCAATGGTCGCTGTCGGCCCGGATTCCGCAATGATTCCGATGCCAAAGGAACCTTGCGTATTGGTGCCGGGCAGCACCATCGAAGAATTGGACAAATCGGACATCTGCACTATCCATGCTTCGGAGATGTGCGTCGATACGAATGCGTTGCTGTTGCCATCCGGTGCGGCACAAGCCAGGTATGCGTCACCCATCGTATTGGAGACTTCGAAGCTCGATGACGTATTGACCCAACCGGTATGGTTGATCGCATCTATTGTCGGTATGGACCTGAATGCGAGCTTTGCACCCATATCCATGACGAGCAATCCCATGGTCGGCATATCAACCATGGGCGGCAGGAACCAGGCATTGTCCAACCCCCATTGCTGCACGTTTTCCGCCGTGAAGTATACGGCAGGCTCGCCGAGTTTCCGTATGGTCGCCTCGGAAGCGGACAGCATGGGGTCAAAGGTGGGATGCCAGCATGATGTTGTCAGCGCGGCGAGCAATAGCGTTAGCAACATGGCCGGACTCGCTGAGGTGGCGCTGCTGTGATGCGTGCGTCTGGTCATAGGGTGAACCTCGCGCCGATACGCAGTACCGGTAGCTCCAGGAACCAGACAGAACCATAGATGATGGCCATGGCTCCGCTATCGTAACCGCTCCTGCTCGCGGCCATCAGGAACCCGTCACAGAACGGGTAGAGCGCGGTGCCGAGTTCCATAAAGACGGCGGCCCGCTCGGTTATGCCCCATTCGGCGCCAAGCGCCGCGGTGGTTCCCATCGGTGCTATCGGGTCGAATCTCGGGCTTACATGCTGCAGGAAAACAAGGCGCGCGAAGATGTCGGCCGACCAGTAGGGGCGCAGGTACGCATCCTTGGGCAAGAGGTAGCCGCCAAGGCCCGCGCCCGGTTGCAGTAGCGGCATCGACAGGATCGCTGATGGCGTTTGCTCCTCATACTGTTCATCGACCAGATACAGGCCAAACAGAAACTGTGTCAGACCGAGGCGCAGGAACCACTGGTCGTCGCCAAACGAGCGATTCACCCAGAAATCCGGGAACTGCCCCATGTACAAGCCCGCCTCCAGCGACCACGGACGAATGGGCCGCCGCGGGATGACCAGTGACGCGCCCTGCTCCAGAGCGCCGAAGTAGCCGTGTTCCGGATAGGCTCCGGCCGAGGTCGCGCGCCACGGATACGTGCCTGGGACCCGCAGCGGTACCTCGAGTACGCCCGAGTCAGGAACAACGAGCGGCCCTTCGGGCAACCCGCCGCGGTGTTTGCCCGCCTGGCCGGTGATTATGGTGCCCGGAAAACCCTCTATCCTGACGAGCGTCTTCGACACCATCGGGAGGGCGGCTTCGGCGGCATCGATGACCGGTATCCACCAGAAGTCGGCTAGGTCGCGCTCCGTTGGCTCGGCACCTTCAACCACGCCCTCCGTCAGGACCATACCGGTCAGCGGATCGAGGATGCGCCACGCCGAACGCGCCTCGCCTGAGGGCAACGACTCGCTCGACACATCGACGGCCAGCGCACACGACGTCCTGGCAGCTTCCTCGACCAGGTCGGTTCCATCCGCGGCCAGCAGTATCGCGTCGAGCCTGGAACTTCGTGCCAGCGCCGCGGCGAGCGAGACCTGGTTGGCAGCGGCTCCCGAGCCGCCACAGCGAGCCATCACCCGCACGCCCTCCTCGTCCGCGAAAGCCGCCATCGGTGCGGCACACGTCAGCACAGTGATGACGCAGAGGCAGATTGCCAAAGATCGCCCGTGATATCGGTGCCGCATCATTTCCACCAGGTCCTGAGCTTGTACAAGCGGCCGCTCAGCTTGTCGTACATGAACCACCAGGTGCCGCTCGGGTCGAACGAGAGTAGCTGCACATCGTTGTCATCGAATAGCAGCGAATCCAGTTCTTCTGCCTGGGCGCCGGTCGTGAAGTTGCCTGTTCCATAGTGGTAGCGCACGATTCGATTCGAACCATTGCTGCCGCGGTAGTATGCCACCGGCCCATCGGCGGTCAGCCAGGCATAGCTGTCGGCTATCGGGAAGGGACCGGTCTTGATCGCAGCTGCCGAATCGAAGACGGTTCCGCCGGCCGTGAATGTCGCGCTGTCCGGGAAGCACGCCGCGTAGCCTTGGCCATTGTCCTGACGTTGCCCCAGCACGCTGTACCCGTTCGCGTATTCGGCATCCAGGAGGTTATAGTTTTTCGTCAGTGAATCGAAACTCGTGCTCTGTGGTGAGCCACTCCATACAGAAGTGTATTCTGCAAAATCTGCAATCAAAGATGAAGTCGGATCGACTGCATAATTCAAGCCTGAAACAGCATCTCCTACCCTGAACACACGGACAGATGAAGGGTTGGTCCATGCGTGCGCGAGGATTGGGATATTGGCGGGGTTCAATGGGTCAACACGCTGTGTTCCGCAGAGGAATCCTCCGGTCACGGAGGCCAGAGCACGGGTAAAGCCACCATAAATTTTGGCAAAGCTGAATGCTAGCTTGTCCTGATCGAGCAGTATCAACCGATTCGTGCCATTCCCCGTGGCGAACACCAACACCTTCGAGTAGTCGGTCCCGCCCGTCACATAGGGCGCGAACTCGAGGTTATCAATAGAGGCGTCGGAGCCAAGGCCCTGGGCGACGGCTATGGTGCGGAAGTCGACGCTCGCCTCGACGTACGATAGCCAGCGCGGGAAGGCGTCGGACGTGAGGAAGCCACATGTCGATACCATGGTCGTCGTCATCAACGCAGCTGCCGACAAGGCGAACCGCGCGAGGACTCCCATCCGCTTGTTCATGGCCATTTGAGCATCACTCCAGCGGTCAGGCCCATGAGGCCGTCATCGGACTTGAGCCAGCCTCGGCTCAGTAGCCCCGAATCGAGGCCGAACGAATATGATACGCGTTGCTCCAGGAATAGAGCCCAGCGGGGCATGTGCCATTCGAATGACAGCCACACCGCATCGAGCGAAAGGTCGAAGTAGAAGCGGTCGGTCATCGAGGCGGGCAGCAGCAGCGTGGCTATGCCCGACAGGCCAGTGCCGGCGGCGAACCGGAAACGCGCGTATGGCGGTGTGAACAGGTACGCGCCGAAGCCGAGCCTCAGTTCATCATGCATTACCGGGATCGAACCGACTGTGAAGGCATATTGTAGCCACAACGAATCGCCGCCCCGGATGAATAACGAGTCGGGCATGAGGTAGTAACGGTAGTCGGCTGAGGCGCCCAGAAGCCTGGCCGCCGTCAAGCCAGCCGACAGCGACTGTGCCGTCCTTGGCATCAGGACCGGCAGCTTGATGGGATCGTCCGTGCCTGCCGTGGTAAATACGGTGGTGCGTGGCCAGAATCCTTCCTTGGCGACCGTGATGACCACAGGGTCACCCTCGCGAAAGGCGACGAAGGGCGCGACGAGCATGCCGTCTTCGATGCTGCCGGCTGGCCTGGATCCGTCGCCGGTGCCAAAAGAGACCTGCGCGCCCTCATCGCCGGATGCAAGACGGAAGCGATACTGAATGGGGTTGCCCGGTGCGACGCGCTTCCTCTGCAACTGCGCGTCGCGTGCGACGCGGGCGGCGCTCGCTTCGAGCAGCGACATTGCCGAAAGTCCGGCGAAGGTGCCCTGCGAGTCGGCCGCGATCAGCGCGCCGTCTATGAAGTCGAAGATGGCCAGCCGCCACACCAGCCGCTGCCGCTCGATCGTGCATCGGACAATCGCGACCCAACGCGCTCCACCTGCATCGTGTATTGCCGCCGCCATCTGCTCATCGGCGGCCGCAGTGTCGAGCGTTCCGGCATATCGTTCCACCGAGTGAAAACCTGCCGTGCCGAGGTTGCCGATCAGCGCCGTCGCGCACGATTCGGCAAAGGTGGCCGATTCGCTGTCGGTGGCGACGGTCCCTACCGCGACGGTTTCCCGCATGGCCACCGACGGCCCGGTGGTGTCCGTCTGGGCGTATGAAGGCGATGTGGCGGCGCAGAAGATCGAGGCCAGTGCAAGCGTGAACCATACCCGGCGGCTTGTCATTTTTCGTGCAGGACCTCGACGCCGTCCCAATCCGCCGCAGGCGGGTTGGCCATGTATCGATCGCACCGTTCGGCCATCGATACGGAGGCAAAGTCGTCACGTCCGAGCGCGGCGGTTACGTCCCGGAATCCATCGCGGGCGGCGCGGAAGTCGCACGCATAGTAGTGAGCCATCGCCTTGGCGTGCAACTCCCAGGCCTTTGCCATTTCCGGGCTCAGGGTGCGGCGTGCGGTATAGATGCGGACGCCCTTGGTCTTGCCCTTTACGGCGACAGTATCGAGCAGCCGGCACGGGAAGGCGTCACCGAGTTCATCATGCAGGAACTCGGAGAATATCAGCGGCTGATGGTACATCTTGGTCAGGCCCTCGAGCCGCGAGGCGAGATTGACCATGTCGCCGATCACCGTGTAGTCCATCTTCTTGTCGCAGCCTATGTTGCCTACGGTTACCTCTCCGTAGTTTATGCCTATTCCTATCCTGAAGTCGGGCTTCCCAAGCTCGCGCTGCCGCTCGTTGAAACGGTCCAGCGCCTCGGTCATCTCCATCGCGGCCAGAACCGAGGAGGTAGCGTCGTCATCGTGCCGGACCGGAGCGCCGAAGAAGGCCATGATGGCGTCGCCTATGTATTTGTCGATGATGCCGTTATGGTTCATGATGATGTCGACCATCGAGCCAAAGTACCGGTTCAGCGAGCTGACCAGGTCGTCCGGCTGCATCGATTCCGATATCGTGGTGAACGACCTGATGTCGGAGAACAGCACGGCCAGTTTGCGGTTTTCGCCGACCAGCATCGACTCGGGATTCTGGAAGAAGCGGTCTATCAGTTCCTGCGGCACGAATTTCTGGAAGATGTGCCTGATCTGGGCTTCCTTCTTCTGGGCAAGCACCGCATCGAATGCGTAGTGCTTGATCTTGTCGTAGGCCTTCTGCAATTCTCCGAGCATGATGTTGAATGTGTGCGACATCGTGCCTATCTCGTCGGGGAAGCGCACCTCCACCCGTTCCGACAGATCGCCCGAATCGATGATGCGGCGCATCGCCACGACCATCGACGACAGCGGCGCCGTCATGTACCGAACGAAGAGCAGCACGAGCAGGGTGGCGACGAGCAGCGAAACGGCCAGGATGATCAGCGCGCTCCGGGTTATCGTGTCAACATCGCCAAAGAACGTCGCCCGTTCCTCGGTGACCAGCACGTACCATCCGAATGGCCCGAACGGAAAACCGGAGGCTACCCGCTGGATGCCGCCCAGCGCCATCGGCTGAAAGCCCCGGGTGGCGGCCGTATAGAGCGCCTGCAGGCGTGCGGTCTCTTCGGGTGTCGGGTCGATCGATGATGTCCGCATAGCCACGGTCCCGTCGGCCTTGATGGCGATAATCGCCTCGGAGTCGCTGCGCACGATGGTCAGCGCAAATGACTCGACACCGGCCTGCGCGGCTGCGACCATCTCGGGTCGGTCAGCGACATCGTTCTGGACCAGCAGGTTCCACTGGCTTTCCGCGTACTTCTCCAGCTCGGACGCCTTGAAGTCCAGAAACTCGGTCGCTATGCGCGTCAGGGCGCGGGTGGCTATGATCTGGCTGGACATGCCGGCCAGCACGACCGCTACGATGAGGACAGGCAGGACTACGAGTACAATCTTGAGGCGAATGCTCACGATACAACTATACACGAATCCCGGCGTTCTTCAATGACCTTGTTCAAATCTCCGTGATTATGTGGCCTACTTGAGGGCCCTCGTCGAGTTGAGCACGGCGATGAGGGCCACGCCGACGTCTGCCATCACCGCTTCCCACATCGCCGCCATGCCGAGTGCACCCAGGCCGATGACGGCCAGCTTGATGCCGAGCGCAAAGACGATGTTCTGCGTGACGATTGCCCGTGTGCGCCTGGCACGCTCGATCGCCTCGGCCACCCGCGACGGCTCGCCGCCTATCAGCACGACATCGGCGCTTTCGATGGCGGCGTCGGAGCCTGCGCCCATCGCGATGCCGGCGTCGGCGCGCGCAAGCACCGGGGCGTCGTTCACGCCATCGCCGACGAATATGACGGTGCCGTGGCCACGTTCCTGGCCGAGTATCTCCTCCAGCCGCTCCAGCTTGCCTGCCGGCAGGAGCCCATGGTGAACCTCGGTGATGCCTGCCTCGACGGCGACCCGGTCGGCCGATGCGCCGGAGTCGCCGGTCAGCATGGCGATGCGCCGGACGCCCAACCCGCGCAGGCTGGCGAGTGCTGCCTTGCCCCCGGCCTTGAGGCTGTCGCCCACACCGATGCGGCCGGCGTACCTGCCGGCGATCGCGACATGGATCTCGGTGCCCGCAGCCGGCCTGCACTCGTGGTCGATATCCTTGAGGTGGAGGAGCCGGTCACCGCCTGCCAGCACCTCGCGGCCGTCGACCATTGCGACCGTCCCATGGCCTGGTATCTCTCGGTAGCCCGAGTCGTCGCAGCCGGGCAACGGCTTGCCGGTGCTCGCCCAGGCCCCGCGTATGGCTACCGCCAGCGGGTGGTTCGAGTGGGTGCCAGCCGACACCGCTGCGCCGAGCAGCGCCTCCTCGTCGAAGCCGTCAGCCGGCTCCAGCTCGCGCACGCTGAAGCTGCCGTCGGTCAGGGTGCCTGTCTTGTCGAAGACCACCGTTTTCGCGTCGGCCAGCGCATCGAGGACCGACGCACCCTTGATCAGGATGCCACGCCTGGCCGCGCCGCCGAGGCCGCCGAAGTAACCGAGCGGCACGCTGATGACGAAGGCGCAGGGGCACGAAATGACGAGCATCACGAGCGCCCGGTAGGCCCAGTCGGAGAAGCGCTGCCCCGGCACCAGGAGCGGAGGCAGGACCGCGACGAGCATGGCGCCGATGACGACAGCCGGAGTGTACCACCGGGCGAATCGCGTGATGAAGAGCTCTGTCTTCGCCTTGGCCTTCGAGGCGTTCTCGACCAGCTCGACGATGCGTGCCGCCGACGACTCCGATGCCGGCCGTTCCGCCCGTATCGTCAGCGCCGCGTCGAGGGCTATGAAGCCCGACAGGGCTTCGGTCCCCGGTGACGCCGGCCGCGGCATGCTTTCGCCGGTCAGGGCGGAGCTGTCGAAAGAGCCGGCGTCGCCGACGACGGTGCCGTCGATGGGAACCCGTTCGCCTGGCCTGACCAGCACGAGGTCGCCAGGCACCAGCTCCTCGGGCCTGCAGTCGACCCAGAGCTCCCCACGGCGGACCCTGGCATGGTCGGGACGCATGGCCAGCAGGCTCCGTATCGAACGGCGGCTCTTCGTGGCGGCGGCCTCCTGCAGCATCTCCCCCACCTTGTAGAAGACCATGACGCCGATCGCCTCCTCCATCGCGCCGATCGCGAAGGCGCCCAGCGATGCGACAGCCATCAGGAAGAGCTCGTCAAAGACCCTGCCGCGGGCTATGTTCCTGGCCGCCGACAGCAGAACGTCGTGCCCGGCGGTAAGGTAGGCGGCTGCGAAGGTGATCGTGGCGGCAACGGCCAGCCATGGGGCCGCTCCGGGTTCTCGCGCCGACGACTGGACGAAGAACCCGCCCACCGCGATGACCGTTGCCGCGGCCAGGGTCGCCAGTTCCTTCTTGACTGCGGGCGACATCGCACGTGTTCCTGCTTCATTGCCGGTCGGGCCGTCATCGACCAGAGCTGCCCCTGAGCACACCTGGCAACAGGACGAATCCTCGTCGTCGCAGTGGTCCGCCACGGCGCCGTGTGCAGCCGTGCCGGGCATCATCTTCTCCATCTAGTAATCCCTTCTCTCGGCAAGGTGCGTCGAAGCGAGGCCGACGATGCCGCTGATGTGCTCGTCATCGAGCGCGTAGAACATCGCCTTGCCTTCCCGCCTGGCCCTGACGAGCCTGGCGCCGCGCAGCACGGCGAGCTGGTGGCTGACAGCCGACTGGCTCATGTCCAGGGCCGTCGCCAGATCACAGACACAGAGCTCGGCCGCGCCCAGGGCTGTCAGGATCCTGAGCCTGGTCGGGTCGCCAAGGACCCTGAATAGCTCCGTGAGCCCCAGGAGCCTGGCCACCGGCACTTCGGCCGCCCTGGCAGCTGCAACCGGCCCCTCGTGCACGATCGCGCAGAGGCAATGGTCGACGTCGGCTTCATCCTGCATGGGAGACCCGCGCGCGGCAATATGACTGAATGTATGAGCAGGTGATCATATGTAATGAATACCACCGCCCCCCGAATGAATCAAGGGGTCGGCGCTTCAATTTTCCAGAATGGTTATCTCGACGCGGCGGTTCCGAGCCATGCCTGCCTCGGTCGAGTTGTCGGCCACGGGCTTGTCCGCACCGTAGCCTATCACGGTGATGCCTTCCGGTGGCCGTGCGCCCAGCCGGATCAGTGCCTCGGCAACGGCCCGCGCCCTGTCTACCGACAGCTGTTGCCTGGCCGCCGCCGTGCCAGCCAGAGCGGTGTGCCCGCTGACCAGTATGTCGCGGCCCTTGATGCCCGCGAGTATCGTCGCGATCTTCTGGAGCTTGGCCAGTTCCGATGGTAACAGCCGCGACGAGTCCGGCTCGAACTGGATGTTGTCCAGGCTGATCGTCACCCCGCGCTCGTCACTGGCGACCGAGACATCCTTCAGATCGGACACGGCCGCCCTGACATCCTTCTCGAGCCCGGCGCGGTCCATCAGCGTCGCCTCTACCACCTCCGAGTGAGCCTGCCCCTGATACTCCACGGTCCGCCCGTCGGACAGCTCGAACACGAACTTGAAGCGCTCCTCGTAGGCGGCCAGTCCGCCGCGAACCGGGTCCCAGTACAAAAGCTGATCCGAATAGCCTGCTATCTGTGTTGGATACGCGACCGTCCAGGCTCGTGGCTTGGGCGGTTGGATGAACACGGTGTAGGCGGCGCGGATCAACTTGACCGCCACGCCCTTCACGGTGCCGGCGCCCTCATACGAGTAGCGGACGTCGACAGGGATCACATAGGGGTCGACTATACCGAAATCGTCGCGGAAGTCCTGTCGTTCCTCGCCAGGCGCGTTCCAGGTATCGCCGGGTTTCGGGTCGCGGCCCGGAAAGGTGGGCACATTGCGGACGGTCGGCATGAAGTACTGCGGGCCGATTTCGTAGCGGCCGTCGGGAAGGTGCCAGTATTCTGAATGGTATGTTTTGTCGGTGACGTACGAAAAGCCGCCGGCATACTGGGTGCTCGTGGAGAAGTCGCCCCGGAGCAGGGCCGCGCCATCGGCACGCGTGTCGGCCACCTCGAACGCGATCCTGTTGACGATGCGCGCCGAATGCGAGTACGCGTGGTTGATCGACACGTCCTCGTCGACGGTGGAAACGACGCGGTACTTGTCGCCCTTGGTGTACGAGAACCGGAAATCGTCTGAAAACGCGGTGCCGGTTGTGAAAAGCGCGACAAAGGCCGCGACGATCAGTGTTACGAAGCTTGTTGG
>Ga0209467_1002706_pt1 | contig 12310 bp, 16 predicted proteins | sample Higcelwee11metaG_FD_187175 | JGI IMG/M metagenome (GOLD analysis project Ga0209467, IMG submission 187175) | Freshwater pond sediment microbial communities from the University of Edinburgh, under environmental carbon perturbations - High... | ecosystem: Environmental > Aquatic > Freshwater >...
GGGTTTGAGGCCGTCAGCCGAGGGGCGGCCGAGGTGGTGTTCGTGGAGAAAAATCCCCGGCTGGCGGCGCTGTTGCGGGACAATGCGGCGGCGCTGGGGATCGGACGCGACCAATGTCGGGTGGTGGTGGCCGATGTGTTGGCGTTTTTGGCCAAAAAGTCCCCGACGCCGTACCAGGTGGTGTTCGCCGACCCCCCCTACGGCCTGGATCTGCTACCCCCGGCCCTGGCCCGGATGACGGCCAATGGGTATCTGGCCGCCGACGGGCTGGCCGTGGCCGAGATCGAGGCCGGGCTGGATGTCTCCGGGCTTTCCGATCTGCCCGGACTCTCATGTGCAACCGACCGTCTTTTCGGCCAAACCAGGATCATGATATGGCAAATCCCAACGGATGCGTGGCAATCTACCCCGGAACCTTCGATCCCCTGACCAACGGCCACGTCTCGCTGGTGCGCCGGGCCCTCAAGATATTTGGCACCATCATCGTGGCTGTGGCGGCGGACTCCGGAAAAACACCCCTTTTTACCCGGGACGAGCGGGTGGCCATTGCCGAGGCGGTGTTCGCCGACGAACCGCAAGTCATGGTTGAAGGATTTGACGGCCTGCTTGTGGACTACGTGGAACGGCGCCGCGCCGACGTCATTGTGCGCGGGCTGCGGGCCGTGTCGGACTTCGAATACGAATTCCAGTTGGCGCTCATGAACCGCCGCCTCAAACGGCACATCGAGACCGTGTTCATCATGACCGACTACCGCTGGCTGTACATCTCCTCGACCATCATCAAGGAGGCCTCCCGGCTTGGCGGCGATATCCGGGGGCTGGTCCCCCCCTTGGTCCTGGCCCGTCTGTGCGAACGCTATGGCGTACCCATGCCCCAAGGTCCACTCGATTCAGGCCAGGAGGCCTAGGAGAGGCGCATGACCGCACTTCCCGTGGTCTGCCTGCTGGGGGCCACCGGCACGGGCAAGACCGAGGCGGCCATCCGTCTGGCCCGGGCCTTTGACGGGGCGGTGATCAATTACGATTCCCGCCAGATCTACCGGGAGTTGCCCCTGGTCACCGCCCAGCCCACCCGGGAGGAGCAGGCGCGCTGTCCGCACCACCTGTACGGATTTTTGCCCGCAGGATCCCGGCGAAGCGCCGGGGCCTATGCCAGGTTGGTCCATGCCATGGCCGCCCGGGTGCGGCGGCAGGGCCGCCTGCCCATCCTGGTCGGCGGCACGGGGCTGTATCTGCGGGCCATCCTTTCCGGGCTGGCCCCCATCCCGGACATCCCGGCCGGCCTGCGGGCCGACATCCAGGGGGAGTGCGACCGGGTCGGGCCGCTCACGCTCCATGCCCGGCTGGCCGTTGCGGATCCGCCGAGCGCCGCACGCATCGCCCCGGCCGATCGGCAGCGCATCACCCGGGCCCTTGAGGTCTATGCCGCCACGGGCCGCACCCTCACGGACTGGCATGCCCAGGAGGCCACGGCCGGGCCGGAATACGACGCTGTGAAAATCGGGCTTGAGATTTCCGGGCCGGGCTATGCCCAACGCCTCGCCGGGCGCATCGAGCGTATGGTCGAGCTGGGGGCCGTGGCCGAGGTGGCCCGGACGGCCGCGCGGTTTCCCGAAGGGGCCTGGGGCCTAAGCGGCATCGGTTGTACCGAAATTTTGCGCCATCTGTCCGGGGAGCTTGACCTTGACGCGGCCAAGGCCCTGTGGCTCAAAAACACCCGGGCCTACGCCAAGCGCCAGATGACCTGGTTTCGCAAGGAGTCCGACGTGTCCTGGTTCGATCCGGGCGACCATGTCGGCATGGCCCGGCTGGTGCAAGACCGCCTGGCTGGAGGCTGAAGTCAGGGCGTGGCCAGAAGCCGCAACTGGGCAGGGCCCAAAAGCCAGTGCAGGACCGCCGCCCGGGTGGGCAATTCGGGAACCTCGAAATGGCCGACCCCGCCGTGTTCGAAGTGGATGCGGGCCGCCGGGCCGCCGCAGACCAGAGTGGAGGCGAGGTGTTCAAGCAGCGGCGCATGGCCGCAACACAAAATCGAGCGGGCCGGGGCCAGACCGGCCAAAAAGGCCATGGCCGCGTCCACCTGTCCCGTGCCCGAGAAGGACGCCTCGGCCAGGATGGACTTTCCCGGAAAATCCAGGGCCTGGGCCATGATTTCGGCTGTCTGGGCGGCGCGCAGGGAACGGGCGCAGATTACGGCCTCAAGCATCACGCCCAGCCGGACAAAGACCTTGGCCGCCATCTGGGCCTGCCCCCTGGCCACGGGCGAGAGCGGCCGGGCCTGATCCACATCGCTTGGCAAGCCGGTCCCTGACCGCATAAGATAGACATCCATGACCGCCTCCATGAAAAAAAACATGCCCATGTCCGATATCGCAAAATTCCAAGCGGGAAAAGGGACGCCTGCCGCAACCAGCCGGGCGAACCGCAGGCGGTTTCTACTCCGTCTGGCGGGCTTTGCGGTCGTGGCCGCCCTCTCCCCCCTGTCCCTGGCCCTGGCCTCCGCCGATCCCCTGGCTGCCGCACAGCATCTGCTGGATGCCGGAAAAATCGAGGAGGCCGTGACCAGCCTGCGGCGCATCACGGCCGCAGACCCCCGCAACGAGCGGGCCTTCATCCTCCTTGGCCGGGCCTTTGCCCAGTCCGAAAAACCCGCCCAGGCGCTGGCGGCCTTTCGCGAGGCCCTGCGCATCAATCCTGCCGACACCCACACCCGCATGCTGGCGGACATCCTGGCCCAGCGGCCTATCCCGGAAGAACCGGTGACGGGGACGCAACACGGGGAGAAGGGCGGACGGCGCAGCGCCTCGCGCCTGGAAAAGACCGCCCGGGCCGAGCGGGAGGCGTTTGTGGCCGGAAATGGCAGGTTGCCCAAAGGGGCGGGGCCGTTTCGGCTGGTGATCGACGCCGGGCATGGCGGCCCGGATGCCGGAGGCGTCGGGGCGTCGGGGCTTCAGGAGAAGGACGTGACCCTGGACCTGGCGCTGCATACGGCCCGGGAGATTCAGGGGACGGACACCGGCATGGCCGTCTTTTTGACCAGAATGTCGGACATCCGCCTGTCCACGGCGGCCCGGGCGGCCTGCGCCGATCTGTACGCGGCGGACCTTTTTGTGTCCCTGCATGCCCCATGTGTGGACGATGCCGCCGTATCGGGGATCCATCTCTTCACCCGGTACGGGGGAGGCGGGACGAACGCCGTGGCCCAGGCCGTGGCCGCATTTGAGAACCGTCTGGCCGGGGCGGTTCCGGGGTTCCCCCGGGCCGGACATCACGGCGTCGAGGCGGGGCTTGTGCGGGACGGCATGGCCGGAAGACAGGCCGTGGACAGCGCCCGCTATGCCGCCATCCTGGAAAAAGGCATGGGCGGCGGGCCGTTTTCCGGAAAGGGCGGCGTGGCGGGGGCCGGGCTGTCGCTTTTGGACGCCGTGGACGCCCCGGCGGTCTTTGCGGTTATGGGGTTTCTCTCCAACGCCAAGGATGCGGCCGTGTTGGCCGATGCCGACCGCCGCAGGGAACTGGCCGGTTCCCTGGCCCGGGCGATCCTTTCTGCAGCCCGCGCCGCCAATGGGAAGGCGCCAGGATAGCGCCGCATCCCGAGTTGCATGCGCCTTTTGCGGACGCCGCCCGGGCATCGGTTTGGGCGGCGGCTGTGCGCCGCGTCCCGGAAAAAGGCGTCGCAAAAAAGTCGTCAAGACCTTGCCTGTATTCCCGCATGAGGCTACATTGCGTCAATCGTGTGAAAGGGCGTGCGCATGGGCATTGGCGAGCGAAACTGGACCATCCCCAATCTCCTGACCATCTTCAGGGTGCTTCTGACCCCTGTGTTCGTGGTGCTTTTCATGCAGGAGCGGCTTTTTTCGGCGCTTCTGACCTTTGGTGCGGCCGGGCTCACCGACGCCCTGGACGGCGTCATCGCCCGTGTTTTGCATCAACGCTCCCGGCTGGGGGCCATGCTCGATCCCCTGGCGGACAAGATCCTCCTGGTCACTTCCTTCATCTGTCTGGCCATCAAGGGCTGGATTCCGGACTGGCTGGCCGTGGTGGTGGTCAGCCGGGATGTGATCATCGTGGGCGGGCTGGCCGTGCTGTCGTTTTCCGGGGTGGACGTGAAGGAACGCATCAAGCCCTTGATGGTCAGCAAGATCAACACCACGGCCCAGATGCTTCTGATTTTGGCCGTACTCGGGGGGCGGGCCTTTTTCGGCAACGGGGACGAAGCGGTGTTGATCATGGCCCAACACGTTCTCGTGGCGATCGTGGCCGTGTTGTGCGTGGTGTCCGGGGCGCTCTATATTTTCAAGTGGTTCGGCTCGTTCCCGGAGGACGGCAAAAACGGCAACGGCGGATAGGCCGCCGCCCCATGCCGACCACGGCGCACATGGAAAAAGCCCCGGAATCGTTGATCCCGGGGCTTTTTGATCAGGCCGTGATATAGTGGGCTATTTTTTTTCAGCCGGTTCGTCGTCTTTTTTCGGGGTCACGTCGATCTCTTCCGGCTCGGTGGTGGCCTTCTTGAAATTCTTGATGGCCTTGCCCATGCCGGCGCCTATTTCGGGGAGCTTGTTGGCGCCGAAAATTACCAGTATGATGACCAAAATGATGAGCAGTTCCGGGATTCCGATTCCAAACATGCGGCGCCTCCAGCGTATGACGTGAGGCAGGCTATACACGCGCCATTTCGGCAGGTCAAGGAAACGCCCCTTCCCGCAGGGCTGCCCCGGCCGAGGGTGCGACGTTTGTGGAGGGGCCATGTCCGGCGTGGTACGTGCGCTTCCCGGGCGGCAATGCCGATACTTCGTCCGGGGGCGCTGTTTCCTTGCGGAACACCAAAATCCCGGCCTCGACCAGAAGGTGCGCTGCGGCGTTTTTTTGCGTCTGTGCGAGGCCTTTGACGAGCATGTGCAACGCGCCGAGGCCTTCGGGCTGGGCGAAACCGCCGCCGCCCGCATCTGGAATGAACGGTTTCCCCTGTTGCTTGGCCGGGAAGGGTGTTGCCGGGATTACCAACCCGGTGATAGTGACGCCTTTCTCGGGTGCGTGCATGCCGAGGGCGACATCTGTCTGCGGGCCATGCCGCCGTGTCCCGGCCAGTGCCCGCACTACGTCCTTTTCCGCGAACCTTCGACCAAGGGATGACCCCGTGCCCACACATGATTCCCAAGCCCCGGCCGTAAGCGTCTATTTCCCCTGCATGCACGCCGGGCTTTTGCCGACGCGCCTTGCGGGCGCGGCCGCCTTTTTCGATCCCGGCCTGGCTGCGGCCGCCCCGGAGTTCGGGGAGAGGCTGTATCGTCCGGCGGATCTGCCCCTGGATCAGGCCGCCCTGATGGCCGCCATCGGGCAATATGAGGCCCTGGAGCGGGAGGTCAAAAACCCCCGTGAGCTGGATGCCTTTTTTTCCACGCGGTTCGAGGATATTTTTCCTGAAAGTTCCCGTGGCATTGAGGACGCCTTGCGCGACCGGATGACTCCGGGCCGCCCGAAGGCCTCCCGGGCCGGGGCCGTCAAGGCCCAGCTTGGCCTGTGCCTGGCCTGGCGGATGGAGGAGAAGATCCTGGAATTGTCGGGCCTTGGCAGTGGGGTGGACCAGTCGATGCGTGAATTCGCCGAAAACCTCGGACTGTCCGACGAGGATGCGGACGAGTTGCCCCCGGGGCTTCTGGAAGGGACCGGGCTGACGGATAAAAAGACCTTGGCCGGAGAGTTCCGTGGTCCGTGGCGGCCGCTTTTGGACGCCATGCTGCGGTTTCTTCCCGGGCACGCCGTCCTTGTGGTCACCGACGCCCGGGTGGCCGACGCCTATGCCGAGGCGGGCCTGCTGGCTGGGGACGGATCGTCTTCACTCCCCGGGGCCGTCGTTCCCGAGGCCTTTGCCGACCTGTTTACGGCCGTATCCCTACCTGGATGGAGACTGCTCCTTGGCAACCGGCCGCGCCCCGAATCCCCATGGCTTGATGCCCCAAGAACCGTCCTTGTCCCCGTCACCTGGGAGGAATGATCGTGCGTTACGTGTGCTCGCCCCTGGCCGTTCCGGCCGAACTCTCGGCCATTCGCGGGGTCGTCTTCGACTGTGACGGCGTGTTGGTGGATTCCCTGGACGCCAACCGCATGTATTACAACCTCATTCGGGAACGCATGGGGCTTTTGTCCATGACCCCCGAGGAAGAGGAATACGTCCACGCCCATTCCGTGACCAAGTCCATGGCCCGGATCATCCCTCCGGATCGCCTGGAGGAGGCGGAAGCCATCCGGCGCGGGTTCGACTACCGGGACATCATGCCCTACGTGTACATGGAGCCGGGGCTGCGGGAGCTTTTGGTTCTTTTGCGCCAGAAAAACGTGCGCATGGGGATTTTGACCAACCGCACCAACACCATGGATCTGGTTTTGGAGACGTTCGACCTGTCGCTGTTTTTTTATCCGGTGGTGACCGCCGGGCGCATCAGCCACCCCAAGCCATGCCCCGAGGGCCTGCACCGCATCCTGGCCGCCTGGGAGCTGCCGGCCTCGCAGGTGGCCTACATCGGGGACACGGCCCTGGATGAGCGGGCCGCCCGGGCGGCCGGGGTTCCGTTTTGGGCCTACAAGAACCCGGCCCTTCTGGCCGCCATGCATATCTCCAATTACGACAGCCTGCGCCAGTGCCTGCGCACGGCCCTGCCCGATCCCGGGGCCTGAGGCGCGACCGGAACTGGTCCGGACAAGGCCGGTTCGCCAGACCCCTGCCCCGGGCGCCCTGGACCGCTGTCGCCCACGGCGGGAAACGGCGGGCAGGGCGAGCAGACCTCGCCCAGTGATGAAAAATCCCCTTGATTTGCCGGGTGTGCTGTGCCACCTTTCAGGCAGAGGGCGCGTTCGACGTCAGACGCGTGCCTGAAGGAGCGGCAATGCAGATAGTGGGACTTTTTTTCCGGGCGGTGGCGCTTGTTCTCGACACCGTGCTCATGCTGTATTTCTGGGTGGTGATCATCTCGGCCCTTTTGACCTGGGTCAAGCCCGATCCCTACAACCCCATCGTCCGATTCCTGTACGCCATCACCGAGCCGGTCTATTACCGCATCCGTCGCCTGGCGCCCTTTCTCGTGGTAGGAGGCTTCGATCTGACTCCCATCGTGGTTATCTTGGCCATTCAGTTCTTGCGCAGTTTCCTGGTGCCGGCCCTGATGGTCGTGGGGTTGTCCGGGCCGCCCATGTAAGGGGACGCACGCGACGTGACCATCTCCAAAAGTGACCTGCTGACGCACACGTTTTCGAAAAAACTTTTCGGTTACCGGCCTGCCGAGGTCGATGCGACCCTGCGCGAGGCGGCCGAGACCCTGGACCGTCTGGCCGGGGAGCGTGCCGAACTTCTGCGCCGGATCGCGGAGATGGAACGGGATTTACGGGAGTACAAGGAGCGCGAGGCCACCTTGCGCGACACGCTCATGACCACCCAGACCATTGTGGTGGACATGAAGGAGAAGGCCCGCACCGAGGCCGTGGCCCTGGTGGACGAGGCCAAACGCCAGGCCGGGGAACTGGCCGAGGCGGCCAAGCGCCGCGTGGCCGGGGAAAATGCCCGCATTGAGGCCCTTTACCGGCAACGCGAACGCTTTGAACAGCAGATGCGCGACCTGCTGCTGGCCCATGCCCGGCTTTTGAACGCCCCGGACGAGGGCCGGGAACGCGACTCCCTGGACGGCGCCCGGGCCTTGGCCGGGGAACCGGGCGGCGAGATGGCGGGCGGGGACTTTTTGTTTGGCGAGGAACCGGCATGACCGGGCCCTCGCCGACGTTCATTGCCCGGCAGGGGCCGGAGAAATGGACCGTCCTGGTCTGGGCCAAGCCCGGCGGGTCGGCGGACGCCGTGGACGGCGTCCTGGACGGACGGCTGATGGTCAAAGTTCGGGCCAAGGCCGTGGACAACAAGGCCAACCAGGCCGTGGCGGCCATTTTGGCCAAGCGCCTGGGACTTCGGGCCAGGCAGGTGGAAGTGGTGTCGGGGCGTACCTGCCGTCGCAAGACGGTGGCGGTCACGGCCCCGGAGGAACCCGACTGGAGCGTCCTGGCCTAGGGCCGGGGATGCTTCGCAACTCCAAGCGGAAAGGGAGACAGGACCATGGAAGCACGCGATCTGGAGCTCATTTCCATGCACGGCGAGAATGACGCGGAACTCAAGGCCCTGTACGAGGAGCACGTATCGTACGAGAAGATCCTGGAGAAACTGGAGAACAAACCCTATCTCACCCCGGCCGAGGATCTGGAAGTCAAAGAGATCAAGAAGAAGAAGCTGGCCGGGAAGACCAAGATGGAAGCTATCCTCACGAAATACAGAAAGCCCGAGGAGAATTGACATGGAATTGAGCGGGGCGCAAATCCTTCTGGAATCCTTGCGCAGAGAGGGGGTTGACGTCGTTTTCGGGTTTCCCGGCGGCGCGGTGATCGACATTTATCACCAGCTGCCCAACTACCCGATCAATCACGTATTGGTGCGCCACGAACAGGGGGCCATTCATGCCGCCGACGGCTATGCCCGGGCCTCGGGCAAGGTCGGCGTATGCCTGGTAACCTCCGGTCCCGGGGCCACCAACACCGTGACGGGCATCGCCACCGCCTACATGGATTCCATTCCGGTGGTGATTTTCACCGGACAGGTTCCCACCCCGCTCATCGGCAACGACGCCTTTCAGGAAGTGGATATTGTGGGCATCACCCGCTCCTGTACCAAACACAACTACCTGGTCAAAGACGTGACCAAGTTGGCCCACACCATCAAGGAGGCCTTTTATCTGGCCTCCTCGGGACGGCCGGGGCCGGTCTTGGTGGATATTCCCAAAGACGTGCAGCAGGCCGTGACCGAATACAAGTATCCGAAAACCATCAAGATGCGTAGCTACAATCCCACCATCGAACCCAACGTCAAGCAGGTTCGCAAGGTGGCCGACCTCATCGCCAAGGCCAAAAAGCCCATCATCTACGCCGGGGGCGGGGTCATCTCCTCCAATGCCCACGAGGAACTGACCTGGCTGGCGCGCACCTTGAAGATTCCGGTCACGGCCACGCTCATGGGCCTGGGCTGCTTTCCGGGCGACGACCCCCTGTGGCTGGGGATGCTCGGCATGCACGGCACGTTTGCGGCCAACCACGCCATCAACAACGCCGACCTCATCCTGGCCATCGGGTCGCGTTTCGACGACCGGGTCACGGGGAAAATCAGCGAGTTCGCCAAAAAAGCCACCATCGTGCATATCGACGTGGACCCCACCTCGATTCAGAAAAATGTCCTGGTGCATGTCCCCGTGGTTTCGGACTGCCGGGCCTTCCTTCTGGCGCTTAACCGGGAAATGGCCCCCCGACTGGACGAGGGCACGGCCACGCCGTCCCATGACAAATGGCTTACCCAGGTGCAAGAGTGGGCGACCGAGCATCCGGTCACCTATTCCCACGAAGGCGCGGCCATCAAGCCCCAGGCCGTGGTGGAGACCATTTACAAGCTGACCGGGGGCAAGGCCATCATCACCACCGAGGTGGGCCAGAACCAGATGTGGGCGGCCCAGTTTTACCGCTACCACACCCCGCGCACGTTTCTGAGTTCCGGAGGCCTGGGGACCATGGGCTACGGGTTTCCGGCGGCCATCGGGGCCCAGATGGCCTTTCCGGACAAGCTGGTCATCGACGTGGCCGGGGACGGCTCCATCCAGATGTGCATTCAGGAGCTGGCCACGGCCGTGTGCTACGGCCTCCCCGTGAAGATCGTGATCTTAAATAACGGCTATCTGGGCATGGTCCGGCAGTGGCAGGAGCTTTTCTACGCCAAGAACTACTGCGCCACCTGCCTGGATGTGGCCCCGGACTTCGTGAAGCTGGCCGAAGCGTACGGTGCGGCGGGATATCGGGTCACGGACCCGGCCGAGGTGGAGAAGACCTTGAAAGAGGCCTTCGCCCTGCCCCGGACGGTCATCGTGGACATCGTCGTGGACCGGGAGGAGAACGTCTATCCCATGGTTCCGGCCGGTAAGCCCTTAACCGAAATGCTTCTGGTCTAGGGAGGCCACGTCATGCGACACATCATTTCCATTCTCGTGGAGAACGAGCCGGGCGTGCTGTCCCGGGTGGCGGGCCTTTTCAGCGGCCGGGGGTTCAACATCGAGACCTTAAACGTGGCCCCGACGCTGACGCCCGGGCTCTCGATCATGACCATCACCACCCACGGCGACGAGCAGATCATCGAGCAGATCATCAAACAGCTACGCAAGCTGGTGACCACGCTGAAGGTTGTCGACCTAAGCGAGGCCAGTTCCGTGGAGCGGGAGATGATGCTTTTGCGGGTGGACGCCGAGGGGACCAAGCGGGCCGAAATCCTTCGAATCGTGGACATCTTCCGGTGCAAGGTGGTGGACGTCAGCCCCGACGAACTCATCATCGAGGTCACCGGGGAGCAGGGGAAACTGACGGCGCTGATCAATTTGTTGCAGCGCTACGGCATCAAGGAAGTGGCCCGGACAGGGGCCGTGGCCCTGCGCCGGGGCATGCAGGGATAGCCGCGCGACCCGGACGGCCTGGCGCAGGCGACGGCTTTACAGGGACAGGCGTTTTACACTACGGACCCAATCCACGACGGACGAAACGGCGCCCGGCGCGACATAAGGCCGGAGCCGCCTGATTTCTCCGACACATTTCCATGCCGGGGGAGAAGAAACCTCCCCCGGGCCATGACTTGACCAAAGGAGCGACGATGAAAATTTACTACGACCAGGACGCGGACCTCTCCCTTTTGGCCAACAAGACCGTGGCCGTCATCGGCTACGGCAGCCAGGGGCACGCCCACGCCATGAACCTGCGCGATTCCGGCGTGAATGTGGTCGTCGGGCAGCGTCCCGGCGGGGCCAACTGGCAAAAGGCCAAGGAAGACGGATTTTCCCCGGTCAGCGCCGGGGACGCGGCGGCCCAGGCCGACGTGATCATGATCCTTGTGCCGGACCAGACCCAGCGGAGCCTGTATGAAAACGAGATCAAGCCCAACCTGACGGCGGGCAAGATGCTCATGTTCGCCCACGGCTTCAACATCCACTTCGGCCAGATCGTGCCCCCGGCCGACGTGGACGTGACCATGTGCGCCCCCAAGGGACCGGGGCACTTGGTGCGCCGGGTGTACACCGAGGGCGCAGGCGTGCCCAACCTCATCGCCGTGCACCAGGACGCCACGGGCAAGGCCACGGAGATGGCCCTGGCCTACGCCAAGGGCATCGGCGGCACGCGCGGCGGCGTCCTCACCACCACCTTCAAGGAAGAGACCGAGACGGATCTTTTCGGTGAGCAGGCCGTCTTGTGCGGCGGCGTGTCCGAATTGATGAAGGCCGGTTTCGAGACCCTGGTGGAGGCCGGATACCAGCCGGAAATCGCCTATTTCGAGTGCCTGCATGAAATGAAGCTCATTGTGGACCTCATCTACGAGGGCGGTCTGGCCCGCATGCGCTATTCCATCAGCGATACGGCCGAATACGGCGACTATACGCGCGGCCCCCGCATCGTCACCGACCAGACCCGCCAGGAGATGCGCAAGATCTTAAAAGAGATCCAGCAGGGCGAGTTCGCGCGGGACTTCATCCTGGAGAACGCCGCAGGCAAGCCGCATTTTCTGGCCATGCGGCGCATCAATGCCGAGCACCTCATCGAGAAGGTGGGCGGCAAATTGCGCGGCATGATGAGCTGGCTGAAAAAGTAGAAGCGGGACAGAACTGGCCGGGCCCAGGCCGCGGCCTTGGAGGGGCGCCATGGAGTGCTGGTCTCGAATCTGCCGCGTGGCGGCGACGGTGTCTTTGCTGGGCCTGGCGGCGGTGATCGGCCTGGACGGCGGGTTCTGCCCCACGGCGGCGGCGCTGGCCGCCCCGGAGGGGACGCCCGAGGCGTCGGCCACGCCGCCTGCGGAGGCAGCGCCCGCCCCGCCTGCGGAATTGTCTTTTTTCCAGTGGATGGAGAAGGCCCAGGCCGGAGATCTTGAGGCCCAGTGCAACGTCGGCGTGTTCTACGTCAACGGCCAGGGCGTCCCCAGGGACTATTCGGAAGGCCTGGCCTGGCTGTACCGGGCGGGCAACGCCGGGTTCTCCCATGCCCAGTATCTTCTGGCCGGGCTCTACAGCCAGGGCTTCGGAACCACCCCTTCCGATCCCTTCCGGAGCTGGTTTTGGGCCGCGCTGGCGGCGTCCAGCCAGGACATCCCCGACCAGGACCGCCAGTTGGCCGTGAAGATGATGGCGGCGGGGGAGAAAGAGCTGTCCGCCCAGCATCTGGCTTCGGTCCAGAAAATGGCCAAGGAGTGGAGCCTGGGGCG
>Ga0209467_1002709_pt1 | contig 12298 bp, 11 predicted proteins | sample Higcelwee11metaG_FD_187175 | JGI IMG/M metagenome (GOLD analysis project Ga0209467, IMG submission 187175) | Freshwater pond sediment microbial communities from the University of Edinburgh, under environmental carbon perturbations - High... | ecosystem: Environmental > Aquatic > Freshwater >...
TGCCCGCCTTCGCGGGCATGACGCGTGGTTTGGGGCGGCTTTTTCGCTCTCCCTTCGTCACTCCCGCGAAGGCGGGAGTCCCATTTGCTTTTGCCTCAATGGAGGCTTCTCATGCCTAAGCTTACAATCAATGGCCGAGAAGTTGAGGTCGCGCCGGGCACGTCGGTGTTGCAGGCGTGCGAGCAACTTGGCATTGAGATTCCGCGTTTTTGTTTTCATGATCGGCTTTCGGTCGCAGGCTCGTGCCGTATGTGCCTTGTCGAAGTCGAGAAAATGCCCAAGCCGATGGCCAGCTGCGCTTTGCCGTGCGGCGAGGGCATGGTCGTGCATACCGATACGCCAGCCGTGACGCAGGAGCGCCAAGGCGTGATGGAAATGTTGCTCCTCAATCATCCGCTCGATTGTCCCGTGTGCGATCAAGGCGGCGAATGCGATTTACAAGATCTTGCCTTTGCCTATGGGCGCGACAGGTGTCGCAGCAAAGAAACGCGGCGGCGCGTGACGAATAAAGAGCTTGGCCCCCTGATTGCGACCAACATGACCCGCTGCATTCATTGCACGCGTTGTGTGCGTTTCATGGAAGAAATCGCGGGCTCGCCCGAGCTGGGCGGCATGGGGCGCGGTGAGAAGATGGAGATTATGCCCTGCCATGAAGGGCCGCTTTATGCCGAAATGTCTGGCAATTTAGTCGATGTCTGCCCCGTTGGTGCTTTGACAAGCAAGCCTTATGCCTTTCGCGCCCGGCCATGGGAGCTGACGAAAACCGATAGCATTGATGTGATGGATGCCGTGGGCTGTGCGATCCGCGTGGATTCGCGCGGCGGCGAAGTGATGCGTATCGTGCCGCGTTTGAACGAAGACGTGAACGAGGTTTGGCTGAACGACAAAAGCCGTTTTGCGTGCGATGGGCTCAAGGTCAATCGGCTCGACCAACCGTACCTTCGCGAAGAGGGTCGCCTGCGCCCCGCGAGCTGGAATGAAGCCCTTGCCCTGATCGCCAAGCACGTGCGCGATTTGCCGCCGGAACGCATTGCGGCTTTGGCGGGCGATGATGCGGACTGCGAAAGTTTGTTCGCGCTGAAAAGCTTGATGGCCAAAATGGACTCGCCACATTTGGATTGCCGCCAAGATGGCGCGCTTTACGATGGCTCGGTTCGCGCCGGATACATCATGAATAGCGGCATTGCAGGCATTGAACAGGCCGATGCCATTTTGCTTATTGGCACAAATCCGCGCCATGAAGGGACGCTCGTCAATACGCGTATTTTGAAGCGGTGGCGTGCGGGCGGTTGCCCTGTAGGCGTGATCGGCCAGCCGGTGCCGCTTGGCTATCCGTACCGGCACGTCGGCTATTCGCCTTTGGCGATGCGTGATTTGATGGAAGGGCGCTCGGAGTTCACCGCCTTTTTGAAACGTGCGAAAAACCCGCTTTTGATTTTGGGCGCGGGCGCATTGGCGCGGCCAGATGGGGCGGCCATTCAGCTGTTGGCGCGGGAATGCGCCGAGCATTTCGGTATGATCCGGCCCGATTGGAACGGCTTCAATGTTCTCCAAAGCGCGGCGTCCCGCGTAGGCGGGCTTGATTTAGGCTTTGTGCCCGGCACTTATGGGATGGCGACAAACCAGATTATCGAAGCGGCTGAAGCTGGCCGCGTGGAGGTGCTGTTCCTCCTCGGCGCGGATGAAATTGATATGCAGCGTTTGGGGCAAGCCTTTGTGATTTATCAAGGCCACCATGGCGACAAAGGCGCGGCGCGTGCCGATGTGATTTTGCCGGGCGCAGCCTATACGGAAAAAGAAGCGACATATGTCAATACGGAAGGTCGTGCGCAACGCACGCGTCGCGCCGTATTCCCGCCGGGCCAAGCGCGGGATGATTGGGCTGTCTTGGTGGCGCTCTCGCAAGCCTTGGGCAAGGCGTTGCCCTATGAGACAATTGAAGCGGTGCGCGAAAAGATGGCCGTTGGCAGACCGTGGTTTGCGCAAATCGGTAAGCGGCTTGAGGCGAAGGTTGAAGCCTTCGGTCAACCCGGCACGCTTTCGCTTGAACCGTTTGATCAGACGATTGATAATTTTTATATGACCGATCCCATCTCGCGCGCTTCGCCGACGATGGCCAAATGTACGCGTGAGATTCTGCCGCTCATCACCGGGGAGGAGGGCGAATGACTCTGTTGGAGCCTGTGATCGGCACGTCTGCTTTCTTCCTGCCGTGGGTGCTGTTCCTGACGGTTGGGTTGATCCTATGTATTTTGGGCGCGACGGCTTATTTGACATGGGCTGAGCGCAAAGTGCTGGGCGCGATCCAGCTGCGCAAAGGCCCGAATGTCGTGGGGCCGTTTGGCTTGCTGCAGCCCGTGGCCGACGGGATCAAAGTGATGGTCAAAGAAACCATTTTACCAACCCGCGCTAATATCGGCCTGTTTCTTGCCGCGCCGATTTTCACGTTCTTCATTGCGCTCTCGGCGTGGGCTGTTATTCCCTTTGGCGCGGGTGTTGTTTTGGCGAACTTGAATGTGGGGGTGCTGTATCTGCTCGCGCTGTCTTCGCTGGGCGTTTATGCCATTATCATTGCGGGCTGGTCTTCGAACTCGAAATATTCGTTGCTCGGCGCGTTGCGCAGCGCGGCGCAGATGATTTCCTATGAAGTGTCCATCGGCCTCATTCTTGTGACGGTGATTATCAAGGCCGGTTCGCTCAATCTCAGCGAAATTGTTAATGCGCAAAAAGACGGTTGGTATCTGTTCTCACTTTTGTTTCCGATGGCGCTGTTGTTCTTTACCTCCGCGCTGGCCGAAACCAATCGCAACCCGTTTGATTTACCGGAAGGCGAATCCGAACTGGTTGGCGGGTTTAACACCGAATATTCGGCTATGATTTTTGCCATGTTCTTCTTGGGCGAATATACGAACATGATTTTGATGTCGGCTATGACCAGCATCCTGTTCCTTGGCGGCTGGTTGCCGCCGTTGGCGGCGCTGGCTTTTATTCCCGGCTTTATCTGGCTGATCCTTAAAATCTGCGTGTGTTTGTTTCTCTTCCTGTGGGTGCGCGGGACGTTGCCGCGTTACAGGTACGATCAATTGATGCGCGTGGGTTGGAAATGGTTTTTGCCGCTCTCCTTGCTGTGGGTCGTTCTCGTCGCAACCGTCAAACTGTGCGGAGGCGCTGCGTTATGAAGCTGAGAACCCGCCTTTATTATCTGTTCATGCTGGATATCGCACAGGGCCTCGCGCTGACCTTCCGTTATATGTTCAAGCGCAAGGTGACGATCAATTATCCATACGAAAAGGGCCCTATCGGCCCGCGTTTTCGCGGTGAACACGCGCTGCGCCGTTATGCGGATGGAAGCGAGCGCTGCATTGCTTGCAAATTATGCGAAGCCGTTTGCCCGGCGCAAGCCATTACCATCGAAGCCGCCCCCGCCGCTGATGGCACGCGCCGCACGACGCGCTATGACATCGACATGACCAAATGCATCAATTGCGGCCTGTGTCAGGAAGTGTGCCCTGTGCAAGCTATCGTCGAAGGCCCGAATTTCGAATATGCAACCGAAACGCATGAAGAACTGCTGTACGACAAAGCGCATCTTTTAGCGAACGGCGACAGATGGGAGCCCGTCCTCGCCGCCAATCTTGCCGCGGATGAAAAAAAGGGGAGGCCAGAATGAAAGAGTTCAGCTTATGGCCAAAGCGTTTTTTGTTTATATTGTCACGGACAAGCCCTTTGGTACGCTTTATGTGGGTGTTACCAATGATCTTGCGCGGCGCAGCTTTGAACATCGCGAGGGCCGCACTGAAGGCTTTACAAAACGCTACGGCCTTGGGCTGTTGGTTTATTATGAAATGTATTCCACTGCGCTTGAAGCTATTGCGCGGGAAAAAGCGATTAAAAAATGGCGCAGAGATTGGAAGAAACAAGCCATCGATCAATTTAATCCAACGTGGCGGGATTTGTATCTTGAGTTACAGCACTAACAAACGGGACTCCCGCTTTCGCGGGAGTGACGAAGGTAGGGGGAAGCGTTGCCTCTCTACCTACCGTCATGCTCGCGTAAGCGGGCATCACGTTTCCTTTGTTTTTGGAATAGAGGAGCGCTGCGCATGATCACCGGGGCTGTTTTTTATATGTTTGCCTTGGCGCTGATTTTTTCGGCGACGATGACGCTTGCGGTGCGGCAGCCCGTTCACGCTGTTTTGTTTCTGATCTGGAGTTTTTTTAACGCGGCGGGTTTGTTCCTTAATCTTGGCGCTGAGTTTTTGGCCTTTATCCTTTTGATCGTTTATATCGGCGCGGTCGCCGTGTTGTTCTTGTTCGTTGTAATGATGCTCAACGTTAAGGGCGACAAACCGACGCGTAAACGAGCTAAGGCGATGCCGCTTGGGCTTAGCCTTGGTGCAGCGCTTTTGATGCAAATGGGCGCTGTGGTGTGGACGTGGCCCAGCTCACCCCTTCCGCCACCTGCGGCTACCGAAGCGTTGACGAATACCGAGGCTTTGGGGCGCGTGCTTTATACGACCTATCTCTATCCGTTTCAGATTTGCGGTCTGATTTTGCTGGTCGCGATGATCGGCGCGATTGTTTTGACCTTGCGCCACCGCGAAGGCACGAAACGGCAGAATGTGTGGATGCAGTTGGGTCGCGAGCGGGAAGATGTCCTTGAGATTTGCCACGTCAAAACCGGAGAGGGGATCGAACGATGACCTCTATTCTAACCATTGGCCTCAGCCATTATCTGTCGGTCGCGATGATCTTGTTTATCATCGGCGCCTTGGGTGTGATTTTTAATCGTCGCAATATCATTGTGATGCTGATGGCCATTGAATTGATGTTGCTTGCGGGCAATATTAATCTGGTTGCATTCTCCAGCTATGCGGGCGATTTGACCGGACAAGTGTTTACGATGATCGTTCTGACCGTGGCGGCTGCCGAGGCGGCCATCGGGCTTGCGATTTTGGTCGTCGCCTTTCGTCCACGCGGCACCATTGCCGTGGACGCCTTTACCGAGATGAAAGGCTAAACGCATGAGCTTCAGCCTCGATCTTGCCGCTGTCTTCCTTCCGCTGCTTGGCGCGATTATCGCCGGATTTGGCGGGCATCGCTTGGGCGACAAGGGCGCGCAGATCGCGACCTGCGTCACAATATGTTTGGCTGCGGTTGCCTCATGCTTCATTTTCCATGAGGTTGCGTTCTTGGGCGCGGCCCGCACGCACGTGTTGTTTACATGGGTGCAAATGGGGACGCTTACGACGCATTGGGCGCTGCGGCTTGATACGTTGTCGGTCGTGATGCTCTTGGTTGTGAACGTGGTCGCCGCGGTCGTGCATCTTTACGCCATCGGCTATATGCAAGGCGATAAGGGCGTGCCGCGCTTTATGGCCTTTCTCTCGCTCTTCACCTTTTTCATGCTTATGCTGGTCACGGCTAATGATCTGCTCCAGCTGTTTTTCGGGTGGGAAGGCGTTGGCCTAGCGTCTTATTTGCTCATCGGCTTTTGGTTCGACCGGCCCCGCGCGTGCGCGGCGGCGATGAAGGCGTTCATTGTCAACCGCGTTGGCGATTTTGGATTCATGCTGGGGTTGTTCGGGCTTTATCAACTCTGCGGGTCGTTGGATTTAAACGTGATCTTCAAGGCCGTGCCCGCGCTTGTCGGCACCACCTATCATTTGGGCGGCTATTCGTTTCAGGCGCTGAACGTCATCGGCTTACTTTTGTTCGTGGGCGCAATGGGCAAATCGGCGCAAATCGGCCTGCATGTCTGGCTGCCCGATGCGATGGAAGGCCCGACCCCTGTTTCCGCGCTTATTCATGCGGCCACCATGGTTACGGCGGGTGTCTTTATGGTCGCGCGGCTTTCGCCCTTATTTGAATATGCGCCTGCCGCGCAAACCTTTATCACGATGATCGGCGCGATCACGGCGGTGTTTGCCGCCAGCGTGGCCTTAACGCAATTCGATATCAAACGCGTGATCGCTTATTCGACGATGAGCCAGCTGGGCTATATGTTTTTTGCGGCGGGCGTTTCGGCTTATGGCGCTTCGCTCTTTCATTTGATGACGCACGCGTTTTTTAAGGCCCTGCTGTTCTTAGCCGCCGGGTGCGTCATCCATGCGCTGGATGGCGAGCAAGATATGCGCCGCATGGGCGGGCTCGCGCGCAAAATGCCAGCCACCTACGCGCTCATGTGGATCGGTGGCTTGGCGCTGGCAGGCATCGGGATTCCGGGACTGTTCGGCTTTGCAGGCTTTTATTCCAAAGATCTCATTTTGGAAGCGGCCTTTGCGCGGGGGACATGGTTTGGCTATACGGCCTTTGCGCTTGGCCTGTGCGCGGCGTTTATGACGGCGTTTTACATGGCGCGGTTGATGATTTTGACGTTTCATGGCGATGAAGCCGACGGCACGCCTGCGATTAAGGCGGCGCACGCTCATACGCACCGTGCCCCGTGGATTATGCTTGGCCCGCTTGTTGTCCTAGCTTTGGGATCTGTTTTTGCGGGTGTTTTGGGTGTGGGCAGCTTTGGTGGCGCGGCCGATGGCGCGTTTTGGCAGGGCACACTTTTTGTTCTTCCGGCGCATCGTGTGGCCTTGGCCAGCCCTGTGCCGTTTATCATCACGCTTTTGCCGCTTGTGATGGCTCTGAGCGGTGTTTTCTCGGCCTGCTGGCTTTATTTCAAAAGGCCTGATATGCACGAAAGACTGGTCTTACGTTTGGGGCCGGTGCACCGGGCGGCGGCCAATCAATTCTACTTCAATGAGCTTTACGATCTGATTTTTGTGCGTCCGGCGCGACGTATTGGCTTGATGCTGCATCTGAAGGTTGGCTTTTTCGACGATTTGTACGATTTTCTTTTTGTGCGGATCATTCAAAAGGTCGGCGCAGCTTTATGGCAGCGCGGCGATGAAGCTTTGATCGATCGTTTCGGCCCGGATGGCGTTGCTGCCTTGGCCCATAAAATTGCGCGCGGGGCGGGCCGGGCCCAAACGGGGTATGTGCCGCACTATGCGTTTGTGATGTTTGCCGGTCTGGCCGTTCTCGTCGGCTGGGCGCTTGTGAGGGGATAAAGAATGATACAAGGCTTTCCGTTTCTCAGTTTCTTGACCTTTTTGCCGTTGCTCGGTGTCGCGCTCATTTTAGCGCTGACGCAACGCGGCGATGCTGCGCAAGCGCGCCAAGCGCGGTGGATTGCCTTTGGCACGTCGCTGCTCACCTTTGTGTGTTCTCTTGCGTTGTTGAAGTTTTATGATCCAGCCGTACCGGGCTTTCAGTTGATTGAAAAATTCCAATGGATCCCTTCGCTGAACGTTTCTTATCACAAAGGCATCGATGGGATTTCGATCTGGTTTGTTTTGCTTTCGGGCTTGCTTTCGACCATTGCCATTCTGTCCGGCTTTGCGGTCAAGGAAAAGGCGCGTGGCTTGATGATCGCCTTGCTCGTGCTTGAAACGATCATGATTGGCATGTTCACGGCGCTGGACTTCTTTTTGTTCTATGTGTTTTTCGAAGGCGTTCTTATCCCGATGTTTCTTGTCATCGGCATTTGGGGCGGCGAAAACCGTGTTTATGCGGCGACAAAATTCTTCCTTTTCACGTTGCTTGGCTCGGTTTTAATGCTGGTGGGCATCTTCGCGATGGTGCTTCACACGGGCACAAGCGATATGACGGTTTTGATCGGCACGAAATTTCCGCATGATATGGGCCTATGGCTCTGGCTTGTGTTCTTTGCGTCCTTTGCCGTGAAAACCCCGATGTGGCCGCTTCATACATGGTTGCCGCACGCGCATGTGGAAGCGCCGACGGCGGGTTCCGTTTTGCTGGCGGGTGTTTTGCTCAAAATGGGCGGCTATGGGTTCATTCGCGTCTCGCTGCAAATGTTGCCCGATGCCAGTGCCTTTTTCGCGCCGATGATGATTGTGCTAAGTTTGATCGCTATCGTTTATGCCTCTCTTGTCGCCTTGGCGCAGCGGGATATGAAAAAGCTTGTTGCCTATTCATCGGTCGCGCATATGGGGTTTGTCACGCTCGGCATTTTCTCGGGCCGCGTGGAGGGGATCGAGGGCGCGATGATGATTATGCTCTCGCACGGGCTTGTGGCTGCCGCGCTCTTTTTATGCGTCGGCGTGTTGTACGAACGCGTTCATACGCGTGAGATTTCCGCTTACGGCGGTGTCGCGGTGCGCTTGCCTGCGTTTGCGTCCTATGCCTTGGTCTTTACCTTGGCGTCTTTGGGTCTGCCGGGCACCAGCGGGTTTGTCGGCGAGTTCATGAGCATGAGCGGCGCGTGGCAATATAATAAAATTGTTGCGGCCTTTGCTGTGCTGGGGATCGTGCTGGGCGCGGCCTATATGCTGTGGCTTTATCGCCGTGTCTTTTTGGGTGCGCTTGAAAAGGACGATATTAAGAGCCTGAAACGCCTGAGCCTGCGCGAATATGCGATGCTAACGCCGCTTTTGGTTTTGGTGATTTGGATGGGCATGCATCCGGCCAGTTTCCGCGACCTATTCGCGCCGGAAGTCACACGGATCGTGGCAGCTATCGGCCCGGTGATGGGCGGAGGCGCGCCATGAGCGAATGGCTTCTTGCACGGCCTGAACTTTTTTTAAGCGCGGCGGGGCTTCTGCTCTTGTTGGTCAGCGCCTTTCGCGGGCAGCGTCGTGCGGGAAGCGTGACAAACCTCGTGCTCATGGCTTTTGCGTTGACGCTTGGGCTTTTGTTTGTGGGTCCGCAAGAAGGCACAGCCTTTGGCGGCATGGTTGTGGCCGATGCCTTTGGCCGCTTTATGAAGGCGATGGTTTTGGTCGCCTCGGGGCTAAGCTTAGCCGTGGCTCCCGGCTTTTGGCGTCGCGCGGGGCGCGCGCAGCCCGAATATGCCGTTTTGGTTCTCTTCGCGACGCTCGGCATGATGCTGATGATCGCCGCGCATAATTTGATGGCGCTTTATGCGGGGCTCGAGCTGCAAAATATCGCGCTTTATGTGCTCACCGCCTTTCACCGCGACGATCGCCGCGCCAGTGAAGCGGGGCTAAAATATTTTACGCTTGGTGCGTTGTCGTCCGCTGTTTTGCTGTTCGGTCTTTCGCTCATTTATGGCTTTGCGGGAACGACATGCTATGTAGGGCTTCAGGTGCTGCTCGCCAGTCCGGCGGCGCTACAGCCCGGCTTGATCGCGGGCATCGCCTTTACGCTTGCGGGCCTTGGGTTCAAAATTGCGGCCGTGCCGTTTCATATGTGGGCACCCGATGTGTATGAAGGTGCGCCTACGCCCGTCACAACCTTCCTCGCCGCCGCGCCTAAAATCGCCGCGCTCGCGATGCTCACGCGCCTTTTAGAGCAGGCGTTGCCCGGCGCGGTTTCTGTTTGGCAGCCGCTTATCGTGGGGTTGGCTGTGGCCTCCATGCTGCTTGGCGGGTTTGCCGGTTTGGTGCAGCCAAATATCAAACGGCTGATGGCCTATAGCGGCATGATCAATATTGGCACGCTTTTGGTCGGTCTAGCCGTTGGCCCGGCGCATACGACGGGCATCGAAGGGATGCTGGTTTATTTGGCGGTTTATACGGCTGGCGTTGTGGCTGTGTTTGGCGTGATCCTTTCGTTGCAACGTAACGGGCAGGCCATCGAAACAATTGCCGATCTTGCGGGATTGTCCAAGGCGCATCCGACTTTGGCGCTCGCAATGGGCGCGGCGTTGTTTTCGCTGGCGGGTATTCCGCCGTTTGCTGGATTCTTCGGCAAATATCTGGTTCTGCTTGCTGCGGTCAAGGCGGGCATGGTGGCCCTTGCGGTCCTTGGTGTTGTTGCCAGTGTGGTGGCTGCCGGATACTACCTGCGTATTGTGAAGGTCATGTATTTCGATGCCCCGCCGGATGAGCCGCTTCAGCTTGCGCCTGAAACCGTGACTCGCTTTGTGGTTGTATTGACGGCGCTTGCCGTTACGTTGTTCGTTCTTATGCCCGCGCCGCTCATGGACGCGGCGCAGACCACAGCTCAGAGTTTTATCAGCCCATGATCCCGTCTTTTTTCCGCGTCCAGACTCTCGAAGATACAACGAGCACGAATGAGGAGGTCAAAAAGGCCGCTGCGGCCGGTGCGCCCGAAGGGCTTGTCATTAAAGCCAAACGCCAAACGGCGGGTAAAGGCAGACAAGGTCGCGTGTGGACTTCGCCGGAGGGCAATCTTTATGTCAGCCTTTTGCTGCGGCCCCGTTGCCCCGTTCAGGAAGCCGGGCTTTATACGTTTGTGACGGCGCTGGCTGTGCAAGATGCGGTTCAGGCTTTAGCGCCTGCGCTTGAGACACGGCTGAAATGGCCGAACGATGTGCTGGTGGCGGATAAAAAGATCAGCGGCATTTTGCTGGAAAGCGAAGGGGCCGAGGCCAATAAAATTGAAGGTCTGGTTGTCGGCGTCGGCATTAATGTGGCCCAAGCGCCCGAAGCGGCGCTTTACCCGACCACGTCGCTCAAAGCTGAAGGCGTAATCTGCGAGGTCGATGACGTGCTGGAGGCCTTTTTGAACGCTTTTGACCATTGGCGGCTCACCTTGCAGCGCGACGGGTTCCGCCCCGTGCGCCGCGCGTGGCTGGCCAGCGCCAAAGGTGGGGCCATGAAAGTTCGCTTGCCGCAGAGCGAAAAACAAGGCACTTTCGCGGGAATCGATGAAAAAGGCTGCCTGATCCTGCGTTTAGCGGATGGCAGTGAACAGGCTTTTGAAGCCGGAGACGTTTTCTTTTAAGGAGACAGGCCATGCTGTTGGCCATTGATGCAGGGAATACCAATATTGTTTTCGCGCTGTTTGAAGAGCAAAAGCTCATCAAAGTCTGGCGCGTGGCGACGAACGTGCAGCGCACGGCCGATGAGTTCGCCGTGTTTCTCAAACAAGCGATGGCGCAAGCGGGGCTGAACCCGGACACCATCAGCGCTGCCATTTTGAGCAGCGTTGTGCCGGATGTGAATTTCAGCTTGTTCAAACTGTGCCGCGACCATTTCAATTGCGAGCCGCTGATTGTTGGTCGCCCCGGCGTTGAAACGGGCCTGAAGATCATGATCGACCGCCCCGAAGAACTGGGCGCGGATCGTATTGTGAATGCGGTGGCCGCCATTGCGCTTTATAAAGTGCCGCTTCTGGTTATCGATTTCGGCACGGCCACAACGTTCGATGTCGTGGATGCTGACGGTACCTATCGCGGCGGCGCAATTGCGCCCGGTGTCAATCTTTCGCTTCGCGCCTTGCATATGGCGGCGGCCAAATTGCCGAGCGTCGCTGTGGCGCGTCCGGCCAAGGTGATTGCGACGGGAACAGTCTCGGCCATTCAAACAGGCGTGTATTGGGGCTATGTGGGGCTTGTCGAGGGCCTGATTTCCCGGATCAAAGAAGAGTTTGGCGCGCCGATGACGGTGATTGCCACAGGCGGTTTGGCCTCGCTAATGGCGGGCGCGATTCCGGCCATTGAAAAAGTCGATCCTGATTTAATCTTACGCGGTCTTGCGTTGATTTTTGAAAACAATAAAACCAAAAGAAAGTTGTAAAAATTATGAGTCATCCGAAAAAAGATTTGCATCGTCCGCCTGAAGACGCCCTTTGGTTTTTATCGCTGGGCGGCGCGGGCGAAATTGGCATGAACCTCAACCTTTACGGCACGGCCGGTAAATGGTTGATGGTCGATTGCGGCATCATGTTCCCGGACGAAAACATGCCGGGCATCGAAGTGATTACGCCGGACATCACCTTTATCGCCGAACGCCGCGATGATTTGCTGGGGCTTGTGATCACGCATGGGCATGAAGATCACTTGGGCGCGATTGAACGGCTCTGGCCTGATCTGCGCTGCCCCGTCTATGCCGTGCCGTTCGTGGCAGCCATGCTGCGCGGTAAATTGGCGCAAGCGGGCTTGCAAGGGCAGGTCAAGATTATTGAAATCCCCGTCGGTGGCAGCTTTGAGCTTGGCCCCTTTGCGGTTGAGATGATCCCCGTCACGCACTCCATTCCCGAAAGCTCGATGTTGGCGATTAAAACGGTGCATGGCACGGTGCTGCATACGGGCGATTGGAAGTTTGATGCCGATCCTGTTGTTGGGCGGCTTACGGATGAAGAGCGGCTCAAGCAGCTCGGCAAAGAAGGCGTGATGGCGCTGGTGGGCGATTCCACAGGCGCACTTGTTGCCGAGCCGACGCACTCCGAACGCGAAGTGCAGGAAAGTTTCAAGACGTTATTTGGTACGTTTAAACAACGCATCGTTGTGACGTGCTTTGCCAGCAATGTGGCGCGCATGAAATCCATCGCGGCCGCCGCGCATGAGCAGGGG
>Ga0209467_1002712_pt1 | contig 12282 bp, 10 predicted proteins | sample Higcelwee11metaG_FD_187175 | JGI IMG/M metagenome (GOLD analysis project Ga0209467, IMG submission 187175) | Freshwater pond sediment microbial communities from the University of Edinburgh, under environmental carbon perturbations - High... | ecosystem: Environmental > Aquatic > Freshwater >...
AACTGATTTTGAAAAGGCATTGGAGAACATAAAGATTGCATACACCCTGAGCAAGAATTTTTCCAACAGTTCATATAAAGTATGGGTACGATTGATCTATTCAAATATTCTGTTTGGACGTGGGGATAATGCCGGGATTACCAAGATGCTGAATGAAGTCGATGATATTATTAAACACAATATAGTATCTCCTGCTGCCAGAGCTGTCTATGCTGATATGAAAGGAAAGATTCTTATTGATGAGCATAAACCCGAGAAAGCATATACTCTTTTTGAAAAAAATGAACTGGGACTTGATAAGGAGATTTCATATGTAGAGGTTTGTGGTTATTTTTCATTTGTGTTATTGCTGATTACAGAATCAAAGTTTAACGACGCAGAAAAATTACTTGCCCGATTACAGACACTTACACAAGCAGCACAATGGATAGAGACTTTAATCTCAGTAAATATAGTATATGCAATTCTGTATAAGCATATGGGATATGTGGAAAAGGCTTCTGGATTGCTGATTGAATCATTGGAATACGCTTCAGATGAAATGATCTTAATGCCATTCATATACTATCATGCCTTTATAAAAGATATACTAACAGACGTGTTAAAGAACCTGCATGAAACAGAAACAAATATCCCCAAAAAGGTAACTGACAAGCTTAAGTTTGAAATAGAAAAGAGAGAGAGAATTATAAAAACTAATTCAGAATCCGTGTTAAGCGACCGCGAACTCGATACAATTAAACTCATTGCCGAAGATTTATCGAACCAGGAAATTGCTGATAGACTGTTTATTTCACTGAATACAGCTAAGACGCATGTTAAGAATATAATTCTGAAACTGGCAGTTGATTCCCGGATACATGCTGTAACTAAAGCAAAAGAGCTTGGAATAATATAATTCCGTTTCAGATTGCTATTATCTGATCAAATTATTCCATAGAATCACTCTCCCGAATCACCCTCGAGGGTGATTTTTTTTTAATGGGTAGCCCCGACCTTTGTTAGTATAAAATAAGTATCACTGTGAAAAGGAGACAATTTTTATTGCTGTTTTTATTGCTGTTTATAATAGATAACGGGATAGCACAACAGAATTATACTATCAGCGGATACATCAGAAGCTCAGAAACCGGGGAAGCTCTGATAGGGGCTACCGTACTTGAAAGAGAGTTGTATAAAGGTACAATGGCAAATGCGTATGGTTTTTACTCAATTACCTTGCCAGAAGGGATACATTCAGTTCAATATTCATTCATGGGCAATATTAGTAAAACTGAAAATATTGAATTAACCGGTAATCTCAGTAAGAATGTTGAGCTACAGCAGGCATCTGTAGAAATAGCTGAAGTTGTTATCCTAAGAGAGGCCTCCGATAAGAACATACGGGCTCCGGAAATGAGTGCTGTAAAAATATCTCCAGAAGATGTGGCATCTGTACCTGTGCTATTTGGTGAGCAGGATATTTTAAAAACCATTTCACTTTTACCGGGAGTAAAATCCGCTGGTGAGGGGAATAGCGGTTTTTATGTAAGGGGTGGAAGTGCCGATCAAAACCTGATAATTCTGGATGAAGCCCCGGTATATAGTTCCGGACATTTACTGGGCTTTTTCTCGGTATTCAATGCTGATGCCGTTAAAGACATGGAATTTTATAAAGGCAATGCACCTGCAAATTATGGAGGACGTCTGTCATCGGTGCTTGACATTCAAATGAAGGAAGGCAATTCAAAAACGGTAGCTGCCTCAGGAGGGATAGGATTGATAGCCTCCCGGCTCACTTTAGAAGCTCCGATAGTTAAAGACAAAGGCTCATTCATTATCTCAGGCAGAAGAACTTATGCAGATATATTTCTACCCTTATGGAAAGATCCTGCAGCTAAAAGCACAAAACTTTATTTCTATGATTTTAATGCAAAAGGGAATTTTAAAATAAATGACAAAAACAGGATATTCATTTCAGGTTATTTTGGCAGGGATGTTTTCAAAATATCAGATTTAGTGGGCTTTAATTGGGGTAATAAAACTGCAACTTTAAGGTGGAATCATATTTTCGGGAATAAACTTTTCTTAAACAGTTCCCTCATTTACAGCGATTATAATTATGGTATCGGTTATAATGTGGGAGAAGTATTAGAAGTTACTTCAGGAATAAAGGACTACAACTTAAAAGAAGATTTTCAATACTATATCAGCCCAAAAAGCACCGTTAAATTTGGCTTTAATACAATATACCATACATTTCGTCCTGGTGAATTAAAATCAGAAAACGAAGATTTTAGTAACTCAAAAATTATTGGTAAGAAACATACTGTAGAAAGTGCTGCTTACATTTCACATAAGTTTGATATATCAGACAGGTTAATCTTTAATTACGGTTTGCGATATTCAAATTGTGCGGTTATTGGTCCGGATACTGTTTATACATATAATGAAAATGACCAAATAATCAACACTACCGGATACACAAAAGGAGATATAATTCAGAATTATGGCACTCTGGAACCCAGAGTGACATTAAACTATGTTGTTAATGAAAGAATGTCTGTTAAAATGTCTTATGCAAGAAATGCTCAATATATGCACCTTCTTTCTAATTCAACTGCAGCCTTACCAACTGATGTATGGATCTCAAGCAGTAAAATAGTGAAACCACAAATAGCCGACCAGTTTGCATTTGGATTTTTTGAAAATTTCAAAGACAATATGTTTGAAACTTCAGTAGAGGTATATTATAAAAACTTCCAAAATCAAATCGACTATCAAAACGGTGCAAATCTAATCCTTAATGAACAAGTCGAATCGCAGCTTGTATTCGGCAAGGGAAGAGCTTATGGAACAGAACTTTATATCAAAAAGAGGACAGGGGATATAACAGGCTGGATTGGATATACACTTTCAAGAACTGAACGATCGATTAACGAAATTGATGATGGTGCATGGTATCCTGTAAAGCATGACAGGACCCACGATGTGTCAATTGTTTTGATGTATGCTTTTAATGATAAATTCAAAGTGTCTGCGAATTGGGTATACAACACCGGAGATGCAGTTACTTTTCCAGACGGGAAGTATATAATTGACGGAGTAATAGTACCTGCCTATACGAACAGAAATGGATACCGTATGCCTGACTACCATCGCCTGGATCTGGGGGTAACTCTTACAAATAAGAAGCGGGAAAAATTTGAATCATGCTGGAACTTTTCGGTTTATAATGCTTATGCCCGTAAAAACGCTTATTCAATTAGTTTCAGAGAAAGTAAAAATGATCCTTCGAAAACAGAAGCTGTTCAACAAACTCTGTTTCGGATAGTCCCCTCGATTACTTATAATTTCAAATTTTAAACCAATGAAAGCGATACTAATTTTCTTCAGCCTGATTATGCTTTTAACTTCATGTGAGAGTGTAATCGAAATCGAATTAGACTACATGAAACCAAAACTTGTAATTGAGGGTGTAATTAATGACTTAAATGACCATTGCATTATAAAGTTGTCAAAAACGACGGATTATTTTAATCAGAAGACTAATCCAACCGTTTCAGACGCGGTTATTACATTAACGGATAATTCAGGGGCAGTTGTCAAATTCAATGAAATTGAACCGGGTAAATATTCAGGAGAAAGTGGACAGGCTAAATCGCTCGTAAAATATTCTTTAAATATCATTTCAGAAGGAGAATTATACGGGGCAGAAGCAACTATTCCTCAGAAAGTTAATATTGATTCACTAACCTGTCTTTATAATCCTGAAAGCATCTTTTATGAGGTAGGCTATGTTGTAAGTTGTCACTTTTCAGATCCCGGGGAGTCGCGCAATTTTTACCGGTTAAAAACATACAATATTAACGATTGTACAAAAGCTAAGAATAGCAAGGATCTTTATAATGACGACATTTCTAATGGCAAAAATGTCGAATTACAATGGAGTTATGATGTATATCAACAGAATGATACAGTCATAGTTGAGCTTTACTCCCTTGACGAGCAAACATATGATTATTATAAAACGCTGTTCCCAATTTCAGGTGGTGATGATATGATGTCATTAACAAACCCTGCAAATCCCAGCACAAATATAAGTAATGGGGCACTTGGTTATTTTGGCGCCTATACAATCAGCAGAGATACAATTTTTATTTCACCTACCTCCGCTGTCCGGCCCTGATCCCTCGCTCGACAATCTAAAACCGCTTATCACATTACCAGACCACTTATCACATTTTCCTTTGACCAAGCCTGCTGCATCAGTTTTTTTTAGGTCATTTCTGAATAAACACTAACAGGAGAAATCATGAGAAATATTAGTCCTCTAAATGGAACTGACTTCAAATCAATTCTACTGACGTTTGGTCTTGCCCTTCTGGCAACTACCTCTTTTTCACAGACAACACAAACCGGAAGCTCTTATCTGGGTCAAACTCCTCCGGGAAATATTCCTATAGCACTTCCATTGTTTGTCAACGAAGGATTCTTTGCTGCCGAGAGGATAGCAATTTCCAACGACGGCAGAAATATTTATTATTCTGAGATTAAAAGCTACTATCCCATCAGGGGCGAAAACATCAAAAGATACACCTTTGCAGACGGAAAATGGAACGGCCCCTTCGACCTGTTTGCCGGTTTTGCACCAGCTCTGTCGTTAACAGGTGACACAATGTATATCGAGAGGAATGATGCTGAAAACAAATCATCGACATATATTTCAATTAGAAGGGGTTCCGATTGGGGGACTCCCGAAAGAATTTTAACTTCACTTGTTAAAGCTCATAATTATCAGGATACACGGAATGGAAATCATTATATATCGTCAATAACAAAAGATGGCGCGGGTTTAAGTGATTGGTGTAAGGTTAATATTTCAGGTACTGATACAACAACCACAAGCCTTGGCAGACCGTTAAATACAGGCGGAGATAATCTCGACTTCTTTGTTTCAAGGGATGAATCCTATATGATAGTTACTAACCGTCCTCAGTTAGCAATAAGCTTCAGAAGGAATGATGGCAGTTGGACAAACCCGGGCAATTTTGGGCCGAGAATAAATTTCGGGCTCGGAAGCTGGGGCCCATGGGTAACTCCCGACAATAAATACATGTTTTATTCGACCGGCACAAAACCAGACTACTCAGATGTTCAGGTATACTGGGTACGTGTGGACGCGCTGATCGACAGTATGAGGCATACTAATCGAAGTCCTTATATTAAATCACCTATCGCAAATCATACTGCTTTTGTCGGGCAACCGTTCAGATTTTCTGTTCCCGATAATCTATTTGCTGATGATGACAATAATGCTCCGTTGACGTTTTCTGCATCACTTATGAATGGAGACCCACTACCTTCGTGGATAAGCTTTGATCCAGGAACCAATACAATATCAGGGACTCCGTTAGAGTCAGGCGAACTGACTATCAAGGTAGTAGTGACGGATTTACATAAAGCTACCGCGTATTACCCTGTAAAAATCATAATATCGGCTAATTCAGTCTGATGAAAAACACTACAAAAAAAGTAAACGAGTGAAAAGTATTACATTGTTTTGTATGGTATTCCTTATTCATATTCCCTTATTTTCTCAGGAGCATGTTACTATTGGGAAGTATAAGAACTTTCAATCCGCAAAACTTGGAGGAGAGGTGTCGTATCTGGTTCACCTGACGGGTATGATGCTGGACTCAGAGCGCCTTGCTCAATTAAAATCTGGTTGAGGCAGGACATGTTAAACCTGTCATCGACAGGACTTATCCATTGGAACAAATTGTTGAAGCACACAGATATGTGGGTAAAGGACACAAAAAGGGTGGTGCTGCAATAACAGTATGTCATAACAGCAATTGATAATAAGACCAGGTTCACAGATTCATATTATCATGAAAAAAACATTTATTTCTGTACTGATTCTTATTTCCGGAGCGATTGCAGCTCAGGAGTGCAAAATTGATTTGCATTCGTTGTCACAACCGGATAATAATATGATACAGCTAAATAAATTCGGGCAAAGCAGATCATTTAAGATTGTCTTATCCGAGGGTTTTGATACTGTCTCCCAAAGAGAAATACTTGATCATATATCACAATGGTTTTTAGATCAGAGCTCCAGAATCAAAATCGTGAATATTAAAGATGTTAAAAAGTTGGATGACAGTTGTCACTACCTGATTATCGGTTTAACCGGTGCACTAAAGGATATGTCAATTTTTGATTTGCCCATAAAGGTTGACAATAACAAATGTACCCTTGGATCAATTGAACTTACAGGTAATGGTGATGCAATAGCTATAATCAACGATAGGGCACAATGTTCTGCTGTAATTGGTAATTCATACACAGCATTAAAGAACATATCGTTTGGACGCTTCCTGGGATTATATGATTACTATATTCTCAAAAATAATAAAATGAGCTATCTGGGTAATCTAAAAGAAAATGAATTTTTACCCGATAGTCTTGTTGATCTGGCACTTATACGAAAGGAAAACTACTCCCAAAAAATTGAAAACAAATATCTGGAAGCCTATTTTTCCTGTAAATACAAAACGATTAGCCAGTATCAAGGCTCAATTGATGAGGTCATAGATTCATTTGATGATTTTTGCAGACTTTATAATGTAACACAACCGTCTCAAAAACTAAAATTCTTTATTCACCAGGATCAATTAGAGATAAATATTGTCAGTGGTGACCCGAAACCTGGCACTACCGGAGGAATTGTGATTGATAGTCTGATCCATGCAGTAGGAATGGATAAAGAGTTGCTATTACACGAAGGAGTTCATTTTATATTCAATTACAATTCAAGGAGTCCAAATGCATTTTTTAACGAAGGCATTCCTTCGTCTTTTGCATTATTTCAACATCCTGAGCGAATTGCGAAGGATTGTGAACTAATTAAGGACAATTTAGACATAGCTGATTTAATAACCGGAAAAACAGAATTCTGGAAGGGCCCATATAAAGACGGTCAATGTTTATCATATCCTATATCAGGACTTTTTGTAAAATTCTTAATAGATCAATATGGCATTGATAAGTTAAGGAGAGCTTATCAATACCCTGATATAGCGGAAGGCTTTAATGCTGTTTATAATGTGGAACTCCCGATTATTATAACAGAATGGAAAAATTTTGTACTGGGAAATCCATCTTAAAAATATGGTTATAAATACAAATGATATAGATATTTTCCTGGTAAATGTGTTTGTTGCATTGGTCGTGTTTATTGGGTTACTTATTTTTACTTTACGAGGCCGTTCACAGAGGCCGGTTTTTAGAATATTGATATTAGCATTCATTGTTGTTGTTTGCGGAATGTCATTTGCAAGAATTACTTACGGAATAGGAGTGCCATGGTGGATATTTTATGGACTTCCTGCATTGACTACATTTGTGCTTCCGCCACTAGTATTGCGCATGTCGATACGAGAATTACTGCTCTATGTGCCTTTGGCAATATTGATGTCTCCTGTTATCCACATTTTCTTTTCTTTTTTCTTTGGTTGGCATGATTATATGCCACTTTTTTATGTGCCTTGGTGGCACGAGTTATTATAAAATTAAATCAAAATACTTCTACTTTCACCCATGCTTCTGTCAAACCGCGTACTTATAAACGACTTTCCTAAAACCATAAGACATTTGAATATGGGAAAATGGGGCGATAGCGCAATCGTATCCAAAGAATGGATTGAAGAAACATTTTGTCCATATATTGAAATTAATCTCCCATTTTATAGTTGTTATCAATGGCAAATGGTAGAAACAGATTTGGGCTTCAATGTTTGGTTTATTCCCGGGAATGGAGGCCAGATTATCAATATCTCAATCGAAGACAATCTTCATAAAGTAAATTTACATTGTTAGCATGCAGCCAAAATATATTGACCTTTTCTGGTAATAATCGAATGTATTCGTTGTATAATCCTTATTATATATAACATTTTTAGGATTTCTGGCATCAAGCAAATTGAAAATTGATGCATATAATACAATACTCTGTTTACCCAGACTAATCGACCTGTTTATTGACATGTTGATCGTATTATAGTTACTTAACCTTGCATTTTTATCACCGTAGACCGGCTGATAACAATCAATTGAAGGGTTGTAAATTGAGGAACTCACCGGTGTATAGAATTTGCCCTCTCGGGTTGACCAGGCAACTGAAACGTTGAAAAGACGGGGATTGAAATAGCTTAATGTGGTTACAAGAAAGTATCCGACATTATTTTCATCCGGAAAACCATCATCTGACCAGATATCTGAGTTCAAAATTGTATTTGAAACACTTGCCTTTAAACTACGGGTTATGTTATGTTCAATATATATTTCACATCCATTGATTTTTCGCTTTCCTGTTGTATCCCCCTTTTCGGATTTAGAATAGACTGCCAGATTAATATTTGTTTTTTTTGCTTCAAAGAGATATTCCAGGGCAATCTGATCCGCTGAAAGCATTCTGAATTCTTCCTGTGTGGAATTTGGCTCCGTTATATTATTATACCTGCCGGCTGAGAATAAAAGTGAGTGATAATTCAAAAAATTATATCTCAGATTTGTTTGAATACTTAAATAGTCAGGATTCTTTCCCTGTATGAAATCAATCTTTTTACGTACGCCAATTCCCCAGGTAATATTCCTGATTGGTTTCCATCGGAGATACCCGTATGACTCCGGCAGGTTATTTTTCAAAATGGTATCATGTTGAAATGAAGGCGATTCTGGTGACAGGGCATAATAGAAAGCCGGGACTGTGTCATTAAAATCAAAGTTGCCTGACTCATTGCTCAATCCTGCCTGAACATATAGATTATTGGAGAATAAAAATTTGTAATTGAGTGAGAGATAAGCCTGCTGTTGGCTGAATTCTGAACTAATGTTGCCAAAGGAAAAATCAGACCGGCTGAAATTAGTACCTGCGTTGAATGTAAGGTAATGTTTTGATTTTTGATATTTCAGATTCATTATGCTGAAATCCCTTATTGTCTTAACAATTGCATTATCTGACCATGTAAAAAGATTAATTACAACATTTGACGATTCAGAAACCAGATAATTATAAATATTCAATGTCAGGTTTTCTGTGATTTCATTGTGATAATTAAGCCCAATGTCATTGGAAGTAAAGCCTTTTACCTGTTTGTTTATTTCAGGGTTAACTGATAAAAACCCCTTTGAAAACATCAGGTTTCCATAAATCTGGATAAAGGATTTTTCATTGATTTTTTGAGAAACACTTATTCCGGTTGATGCCAGGGAAACAGAAAGACCATAACTGCTGTTTTCAAGCTTTTCTTCGGTTTCAATATCTATCATGCCGGCACTGGTATTTCCATAAATCAGAGGAGGATTGGAAGGATATACGAGCATTGTTTTTATTAACTCCGGGTTAAAAAGACTAAAAAACCCGATTCCGTTTATTTGAGAGTTTCTTACCGGATTGCTCACCGGTACACCATTCAGAAATATTTTTGTACGGTTTGCCGAGCTACCCCGAAGCTCGGGATTTGCAGTTTCACTGGTATTTGTGGAAGATGGCAGCATGGCGACTGCTTTTAAAGGGTCAGCCGATGCTAAGGGACTAAGATAGATTTTAAGTTTGTCCATTTCCTTTACAGAGAATTCGCGGGAAATGGATTTTCTTCCCTGAACCACAACCGCGTTGAGGGCCTGAACGTTCTCATCCAGGCATACATTAACAGGTTCAGAATAATTAATGCTGTCTAATGATACTTTTAATGGTTCAAAGCCAATGAATGAGAAAACCAGATGTTCATTTTTAATTAATTCAGGATCCTGAATTTTTAATGTAAAATTGCCATCTAGGTCAGTACCAGTGCCAATCGTATTGTGTCCATACAGGCATACACTTACCGCAAATAAATTATTTCCCTGTTTATCAGAAACATGACCTTTGATACTAAATGGTTGCGAATACACAACACTAACCAAACACAGGAAAACAATCGTTATAGTGATTTTTATTGTATTCATTTTAATAGTTTATTAAGTCTTTTGACAATATATTTATCATATAATCATCAGGAAATAAATCAATTGCTTCGTGATAGTATTTTTTTGCCTCTGCAAATTGTTTTTGTTTTATTTTCAATCTGATAAGCATTTCATAGGAACTGCTTTTCCCCCATGATGGTAAATAGGGGTTTACTATCGACTGATCGTTAAGGCTGATCGCCTTCTTTAAATAGGCAGATGCTTTTTTACCTCCTCCATATTCTTCAGGTGTGTAAAAATCATTAGACGCTAAGACGTAATATGCCCTTAGGTTTAAGGAGTCCAGTTGTAATGCTTTTTCAGCATTTTGCTTTACACGTCTTGAAATAGCGGGAGTTTCAATATTGGAAGCATATTGAATTGAAAAACTTTCCATCAATGCCAATAATGCAAGCTGTTCTGAATTTAAATTGCCTGCTTTATTTAATCTCAGAATTCCGTCATCAAGGATTTTCTCCGAACCTTTACTGTCTTTTTCGATCATAAGTAAAATGGAATGATAATAACAGGTATAAGAATACCAGTAAATAATGATGCCATTACTTTTATGCTCGCTTAGACTTAATAATGTCTGTTCGAGGTCAACCATCTCTTTATCAGACTTACTCATTTTACAATTTACAAAAACGTCCATTACTTTCTGCTGAATGTTGTTCAACAATGTGTCGTACTGACTAATAGTTCCTAGAAAAGCATCATGAGAATTCTGAATTTCAATTGATTGTTTTTCCGAATAATAGCTGTTCCCTTTGCACGAATTCAAGGTTAAAATCGTCCATACTAAATAAAATAGTGTTGTTTTCATGTTTAAATTATTTTAAATTACTTTATGAAATAAACTAAATTTGTAAAAAAAATTACTTATTCGTTTTGATGTACTGTTTCAGGCTCTCTACATAATCTTCAAAAGCTTTAATTCCTTTTTTAGTTATAGAAAGAGAGGTGTTCTGATAATTATTTTTAAAAGACTTTACCACTTCAATATATCCAGCTTCATGTAATTTACTGATCTGAACGCTGATATTGCCGGAAGTGGCATTTGTCATTTCTTTTATCTGGTTAAAATCAGCTTCATCGTTTGTCATTAAAAGAGATACAATTGCAAGCCGCAATTGCGAATGTAATATCGGGTCCAGATTTTTATACATGGTTGGCTTTACCTGAATAGTTGAGTATGATGCCTGGCACAACAATCCCTATTAAGGAGACTATTGATAATACTAATGGATGGTATTCTTTATCTATAAAGAAAGAACAATAAGCTATAATATTAATAAGTATTCCTGAAATAAGAAATATTCTGCTTTTAATCAGCACACCCGAAAATGCAGACCAGATTGAAAACAGGATCAGGATAAAGGGAATCAGCGCAATACCAAATTTTTCCCAGAAAAAGAAACCAGCAATCATGAGATTGAGGCCCATTAATGCACTAATGATAGTGAATAAAGAACCGATAATGTTTTTTGTTTTAACAGCACCACGTTTCTTTCTATAGTAAAAAAATGTTACTGCAGCTGCAACTGGCATAATAAAATATGGATAATAATTTATATGATAATACTCAAGTCTAAGCAGTATAAACTGGCCTAAACTGGCAACAGCGGAACATAATCCAATGAAAATAAACGAAAAGCCATTGTCTTTGAATCTCGACTTGGCCTCCATGATTACATTGGAAATTAATGAGAGGCTTTCTTCCGGTGTAAATTCCTTGTTTTGCATGATACAATTTTATGCAAATATAAATAAGTTTATAATATAAACAATAATTTTATTGATATTTTTTATGATTTTTTAAAAATGATGAGATTTGGCTGGAAGATAATCAGCAAATACTGCTCTGATGGACCTTCAACTGATCTCCATGGTTAAAATGGTACATCCTGAACTAACTACTTTGCAAACGATTATTAACTATTTCATAAGTAATTCTGATGTATTGAAAATTGCATTCAAGCCTTCAGATATCTTATGCTCAAAGGGCCAGTCGAGGTAATTCAGATCGTGATTATGCCCATCAATAATGTAACAATTCAGATTTGTTTTACCGGCATTTCTGAATGCTCTCTGGATGTCATATACCCCTTCGACCGGAACATTACCATCCTCTCTACCATGAAAAATATAAACCGGGATATCAATTCTTAATAATCTGGTCTTATTAGCTTCAAGCTGAAAATGCTCTTTCAACCACCTGCTCCTTACCCTGAAGTAATTCTGCCAAATCCAGGCATCATTACCTGTATCAATCATTTTTATCAGGTA
>Ga0209467_1002717_pt1 | contig 12257 bp, 8 predicted proteins | sample Higcelwee11metaG_FD_187175 | JGI IMG/M metagenome (GOLD analysis project Ga0209467, IMG submission 187175) | Freshwater pond sediment microbial communities from the University of Edinburgh, under environmental carbon perturbations - High... | ecosystem: Environmental > Aquatic > Freshwater > Pond...
GTGGTGGGCCAAGCGCTCCACCCCCGTGAGCGAGAAGTTCAAAATTCTGCCTCCGCCGCAGGCTTAGGCGTTTGAACGGCATGGAGAGACCGGTGGCCACGCTGCGCGGCATCCTCGCGGTCTCGGGCAAGAAGAAAGCGCGCGCGCGCCCGCCACGATGAAGACAACGGCTCTGCGCGCTTCCGGTTGCAGCGGCCGCGCATGGCCACATATCGGCTGGGAGATGAGGACTCGTCGCCCGCCTGGACCCTGTAAGTTGATTCGAGGGATGTCCGCATGAAAATTTTGCTTGTCGCCCCCCCGTACGCACTGCTCGGACGCTACTATTTCCCGGTGGGCATCGCCTACGTTTCCGCCATGCTCAAGGCGAACGGGTGCAATGTCGTTTGCCACAACAGCACCTTGGACGACGATTGGGAGGGGACCTTCCTGCGGGTGCTGGACGAGGAGAAGCCCGATGTGCTTGGCGTGGGCGCGCTCACGCCGTCCTATCCCTTCATCAAGTGGATGCTCGCCGAGGCCAAGAAGCATCACCCGGAGATCATCACCATGCTGGGCGGCGGCATTCTGGGCAGCGAGCCGGACGTGTACGAGTCCCTCGGCGCGGACATTGGCGTTGTGGGCGAAGGCGAGGCCACAACGCTTGATCTCGTGCAGACCCTGGAGCGCAAAGGCGACCTCGGACAGGTGGCGGGCATCCTCTACCGCGACGCAGAGGGCAACGTCGTGCGCACCGCGCCCCGCCCGTTCATCGAGGACCTGGACACCGTGCCCATTCCCGACTACGCGGGCTTCCAATTCGGCGTCTGCTACGACCGGCTGCACACCCACGACATGATATCCAGCCGCGGCTGCCCGTTCCACTGCACGTTCTGCTTCAGCGCCCTGGGCCGCGGCAGGTACCGCGCCCACTCCATCGATTACGTCATCCGCGAGATACGCCACCTCATCGACAACTACGGCATCCATCAGGTGGGGCTCATGGACGAGGTGTTCGCGCTGCGCAAAGAGCGCATCATCGAATTCTGCGAAAAGGTGAAGCCCCTCGGCATCCGCTGGTACGCCCAGCTGCGCGTCGGCGTGGTGGACAAGGAGCTGCTGGACTGCATGCACGACGCGGGCTGCCACACGGTGTTCTACGGCCTGGAGAGCATGTCCCCGGAAGTGCTTTCCAGCATGAACAAGAAGATCAAGCCTGCGGACATCGAGCGCGCCCTGGAGCTGACGTATGACAGCCGCATGAGCTCCTTCGGCAACTTCATCTTCGGCGACCCGGCCGAGACCACGGAAACCGCCTGGCAGACCTTGGAGTGGTGGGTGAACCACCGCCAGTATTTCGTCAACCTGGGGAAAATCGATTGCTGGCCCGGCACGGCGATCTACCACGACGCCCTGAAGCGCGGCATCATCAAGGACAAGATCGAGTTCATCGAAAAGGGCTGCCCCCTGACCAACATGACCCACATGCCCTGGGACGAGTTTTTGGACATGCTCAAGCGCGTGTGGGTGATGCACGAGGGGCTGCTGTGGCCCGGCCGGCTTCTTGAGGCGCGCGTTGAAGCGGATGGCTCGGCCTCGGCCCGCTGCCTGTGCCCGCATTGCGGCGTGGAAGTGGTGTTCGAACATTTGGAAAAGACGGGCATGCACGGCGACAGAAACGCCCACCGCCTGCCCTGTCCCACGTGCGAAAGATGCTTCGACATCCCGTTGCGGCTGCCTCCTGTGGCGACGGCGGGCGAACTGCATGCCCAGTTTGAGGCTGCCCTTGCGCACAGCAACGCGGGCCGCCTGGAAGAAGCCATGGAGTGCCTGCTGGAAATGTTCAAGACCAGCCGCGACCATCCGGTCGCCGTCATCCTGGGCGCGAGCATCCGTCTGGCCCAGGGCTTCCCTGACCGTGCCAAGGAGCTCATCCGGCTGGCCATCCGCAACAATCCCGCCTCCCCCTTCCTGCACGAGTGGGCGGCGCTGTGCTACGAGCGCTATGGCGACAGCCGCATGGCCCGGATATTCGAGGAGCAGGCGCGGATGCTGCGCGACTATCGCGGCGCCGTGGTGACCAAGGCGACGCTGGAGCGGCTTGATCCCATGGAGCGTTTGTATGACGAGCTTTTCCCCCGTGGCGTGGAAGAAGCCGCCTCCCCGGCGAACGCGGCGAGTTAAGAGTCTGATGTCAGGAACCGCATGTTCATCGCCCTGTGCGGAGCGGGGGGCCTCCTCTGGCTCCCCCGCGTCCGCCCGGAGCGGCTGCTGGCCGCGCCGGGGCGTTGGCGTGCAACAACGCGTGAGGTGTCCATGACCGGAATCGCCGTTTGGGGAACTGGGGGCTTTGCCAAGAAGCTTTTGACGAGCCTTCCGGGGATTGAAAGTAAAATAAAGGTATTCATAGACAACAACCCCAAGCGTCCCGATGCGTTCCACGGCAAGCCCGTGGTCGGTCCGGAGCAGGCTGCCCGGCTGGACGTGGAGGAGATCTTCGTGGCCAGCGTTTTTTATGCCGAAATCCGGGAGCAGGCCCTGGCGCTGGGCATCCCCGGCGACAAGATCCGGCCGGGCTCGGAGCTGTTCTTCCGCGCGCACCGCGGGCGCATTGCCCCGGAAGCCTATGCGCGGCTGTGCTCCGTGCCCTGGTGGTACCACAGCTACGAGATCGTTCCCGGCGTGGTCACCCCCGGCGTGTGCCGCTACAAGCCGGAGCTTTTGGACCAGCCGGAAGTGCGCGACCTGACAGGCCTGCGCGCGCTGGACATCGGCGCCTGGGACGGACCGTACACTTTGGAGATGACGCGGCGCGGGGCGGAGGTGACGGCCTTCGACATACAGCCTCCGACCCACTGCGGGTTCGAAACCATGTGCAAGGTGAACGGGCTGCCCACGCGGCACATCTGCGCCAGCGTGTACGACCTGTCGCCGGAGCTTCATGGCAACTTCGACCTAGTGACCTTTTTCGGGGTCTACTATCACCTGAAGAATCCCCTGGGCGCTTTGGCGAACATCAACGCCGTGCTGAAGATGGGCGGGCTGGTGCTGGTGGAGGGAGCCATTCTGGAAGGCGCGCCGTCCATCGACCCGGCCTGGACCGGGCGCGAGGCTTTCGTCGCCTCCATGGCCAGCACGCCGATGGCCTGCTACATCAAGGGCGAGTACGAGCGGGAGTGGAGCAACTGGTGGGTGCCGAACATGACGTGCCTGCGCGACTGGGTGGAAAGTTCCGGCTTCGAAATCTTGCGCAGCACAACCATTGAGGATTCCCACCGGGGCGTTGTCGTGGCCAGGAAGATCAGCGAATCGCCGCTGGAGCATCCTGTTCTGCCGGCCGCCAGCTAAAAACGGGTCTGGGCATGCAATGAATCCTCTGGTCCTGTTTTCCGTCCTTGAAGAACTCGGGGTGCTTTTCCGCGCCCCGCAAGCCGCTGTTCCGCCGGAGGGAATCGCTGCACGCGAGGCCCCGGCGGGCGACCACGCCTTTCATGCCCACATCCCCCTGTGGGAATACGAGTCCCCGAGCTACGCCTATCCCTTTTCCGAGCCCGGTCTGCCCAAGGTCTTCGAGACCCTGACGCCGGACCAGCCCATTGAGGCGGTGCTGGAGAAGACCCGGTTCATCGTCCTGCTGGGCGCGGCCGACACGCCCACCTTCCGGCGCTGCCTGGAGCGCCCGGACGTGCTGCTGCTTATTCTAGAGCACGACGCGGAGCGGCTGGCCCGTTTCGCCGCAAGCGTTCCCCCGGCCCGGCTGGCCAAGCGCGCGGTGATTCTGCTGGGCGATCCGGACACTTTTACGCCGCCGGTCGCCCAGGGGCTGCCAACCTCCATGTTCACGCTTGGATTTCCCGTGGTCTACGCCTTGCCGGGCTTCGCTCCGGAGGCGGAGGCGGCGCGGCTGGTCACCCTGGTGGAGAATCTGTTCTACCGGCATGTCATGTACAAGCTGAGCGGCCAGCGCAACGCCAGAAGCCTGCCCATGCGGCGCATGATCCGCGGCATGCTCTTCGATCAGCAGAAGCACGCTTTCGACAACATCGCCGAGTGGCTGCGCTGGCCGGACATCCGTCCCTTGCGCAAGGCCTTCCAGGGCGAGACCGCCGTGCTTGTCGCGGCCGGACCTGATTTGCCGCGGCGGCTGGACTACCTGCGGCAGGTGCGCGGCAGCGCGGTGATCATCGCCGTGAACAACGCGCTCAAACCCATGCTGGCGGGAGGCGTGCGCCCCCATTTCGTGGTGGCCAACGACACCTCCGTGCACACGGCCAGATCCTGGGAGGGCCTGCCTCCGCTGCCCGATGTCTTTCTGGTCGCCCATTGCCTGGCGGATCTGGGCGGCGGCATCTTCGCCCGCAAGTTCCTCTTCGGCAACGACATGCCGGAACTCTTCGGCCACAGGGCCAACCTGCGGCTGCACGGCTCCGTCATCACCACGGCGTTTTCGCTGGCCCGGCACATGGGCTGCACGCGGTGCGTGCTGGCGGGCGCGCAGCTCTGCTCTCCAGATCCCTGGACCCTCGCGTATTCCCGCGGGAGCATCCACGAGGGCGCGGAGCAGCCCCAGGCGGAGAGGCCCCTCACCAACGCCTGGCCCCAGCTCATGCCCGTGGCGGACATGGCCGGAAACACCCGCTACACCACGCTGAATTTTTTTGATGCGGCCCAATGGCTGCGCGACGAGATCCGGACCTCAGGCATTCCATGCGTTTCGCTCACCACGGAGACCATTCTGCACGGGCCGGGCATCCGGCATGCCGAGGACTGCCCGGTGGAGCCCACGGGCCGCCTGGAGCGCAGGCTTGCCCGCGCCGCTCTGGCCGCTCCGCCGGGGATTGATCCCGCTCCGGTGGCGGCCATGGTCCAGCGCGAAAAAGGCTCGTGGGCCACGATCGCAAGCGGCGTGCAAACCGTCTTGGCCCATGACGGGCCGGAGTTCATCATAGCGGCCACGCAGCTGTTGCCGCAGTTCGAGCAGAACAATGTGAGCTTTCTGGTGCAGCGCTTCGCGGACTTTGACAACCAGCGCTTCCACGCGGCGGTGTTCGAGTCGGGGACTGCGGAGCGGAAGGTCTGGGGGCTGCGGTATTACCTGGAGTATGTGGCGCGCATGGCCCGCGGTTTTGTGGAGCAGCTGGAGCGCCAGGAAGCGTTGCTGACCCGGCGGCGGTAAATTCCATTTTTTCTGACACGGCAGGGAACTCCGTGTTGCCCCTGGACAGGCTGGGCTAGGTCAGGGGCAGCTCCACGATGAACACGCTGCCGTGCGGGGCGGCCGCCTCAACGCGCACCTGGCCTTTGTGGTCGGTGACGATGGAGCGGACGATGGTGAGGCCTAGGCCGGTGCCGGTCTTCTTGCGCGAGAAGTACGGCTCGAACATGCGCGCGCGCTCCTCCTGGCTGAAGCCTGGACCGTTGTCCGCCACGCTGACGCGGGCTACGCCGCGCGCGGGATCGGCAGAGGCGCGCACGCTGACGCGTCCCTCCGCGTGGCCATCCAGGGCCTCTGCGGCGTTCGTCAAAAGATTGATGAAGACCTTGCGCAGGCCCTCGGCGTCAAAAGGCAGTTCCGGCATTCCGTGCGCGGCCTCAAGCTCCCAGGCGATTTCGCGGTGGGCCGTGGCGAAGGTTCCCACGACCTCGGCGAGCAGGGCGGAAAGATCACCCGTGACGAGTTTGAGTTCCGGCAGCTTGGCGTAGTTGGAGAATTCGCCCACCATCTGCTGCAGGCGTTCCACCTCGCGCACGATGAGCGCCGCGCAGTCGTCGAAGCTTTTGTCCTGGGCCACGCCGGAGAACTTGCGCAAGAGCCGCTGGGCCGAAAGCTTGATGGGCGTGAGCGGGTTCTTGATTTCATGGGCGATGCGCTGGGCCACCTCCCGCCAGGCGGCCAGCCGCTGCATCTTTTCAAGCTCCGTGATGTCCTCGAACACGGCGACCAGGCCCGTACCCTCGCCCGCGCCGCCTTCCCCGCCGTTCGCCAGGCCGACCAGGTTCACCAGGAACCGCGCGGTGCGCTCCCGCAGCTGCAAATCTATCTGCCGGGTCCAGCGGGCCTCCGGCACCTTGGCCAAATGCCGCAGCGCCTCGGTCAAAAGCTCGGAAAATTCGCCCTGCACCAGATGCTGGGCCTTGATGCCCACAAGCTGCTCGGCGCGCACGCCCAGCATGGACTCGGCGGCCTTGTTCACGGTGCCGATGCGCCCGGTCGCGTCGGTGGAGATGACGCCGCTGGTGATGTTGTCGAGAACGGCCTCGATGTAGCGGCCGCGCCGCTCAAGCTCTTCGTACTGGAGAGCCATGCGCTCGTTGGCGTTCATCAGGCGCTTCTGCCCGGCCTCCAGATCCTCGGCCATGTCGTTGAAGGAACTCACCAGGGAGCCGAGCTCGTCGTCGCCGGCGTCCTCCAGGCGCACGGAAAGATCACCCTTGGCGATGCGCTCCGTGCCCGCGGCCATGGCCTGTACTGGCGCGCTTATTTCCTTCGCCAGCCGGAAGCCGAACCACGAGGCGCCGAGCACGATCAAAAGGCTCATGACGCCGAGAGTCAGGTAGAGGTTCATCTTCCAAGGATATTTGAGCTTTCGAAGCTTCTTGTATTCGTCCAGGCCGCGCACCACCTGGTCGAGCTTGTGCAAAAGCCCGCCGCCGATGCTTTCGCCCAGCACCAAGAAACCGGCCTTGCCCTCGTCAACCGGGAAAATGCCCACAATGAGGTCGTTGCCCGCGCTGGAAAGCATGACCGACACATAGCGCGGGTTCTTGCGCAGGTCGTTCAAGTCCACCTTGGTGCGGGCCTCGGACCAGACCCGGTCGAACACTTGCGGGGGGTGCTTGTTCTGGTCGTGCCCATCCGGCCCCAGCACGCCGATGACCGCAAGGCCGTATTCGCGCATGGATTCCACCAAGTGGTTATCCATGCTTTTGCCGCCCCAGGTGTAGTGGTTGGCCGCAACCTGGGCCAGGACCTCGCGGCCGCGCTGCTCCACCCGCGTTTGCGCGGACTGGTAGAAGGCCCGGCCGATCTCCAGGGATTGCTCCATGGAGTCCTCCACCTGGGTCTTGAACCAATAGTCCACGCTGGTTTGCACAAATTTGGCCGAGACATAGAACATGAGCGCCACGGGGACCAGCGAGAGCAGGATGAAGGCCAGCACAAGGCGCGTGCGCAGGCGTGAGCCCAGCACGTTGCGGCGGCGCTCCAGCATGAGCTTCACGCCGTTTCTGCCCACCACGAAGAGCACGACCAGAAGCAGGATGAAGTTCAGATTGAACAGGCCGAGGAATAGGTAGGAATTGACGCCCAGGAGCTTGAGCTCCACCCAGGCGAGCACCACGATGGCGAAGACGCCTGCGAGCGCTATGCCCACCTCGCGCCGGCGCCGCAGCCGTTCGCGGGTTTCCAGCGGGGCAAGAGGGGTTTGCGTCGGCGTGTCCACGGTGGCTCTAGGGCTTGAAATGCAGTTGGTAGGACGCTTGGGGGGCCACGTCCCAGGCCCAGAAGAACAGGGTGCGCCGGAACCAGTTGGGTATCGCCACCTGATGCAGCCGCAGGTCGAGCGACAGGGTGTACTCCTGCCCGCGCTCCAAAACCTTCCAGGGGCCCATGCCAAGGGACAGCGCACCCCAGCCCGAGCGCAACAGCTCGTCCAGGCGGGTGTTTTTCAGAGGCGCCTCCCGGCTGGGCAGGGTCATCGTGAACTCCTTGGTCAGGGAGTCGTATTTGATGCGGCTGACAAGATCTGCGGAAGCCACCTGGGGGCTTGAGAACACCCCGCCGTGCCGGGTGAGCTTGCCCTTGCAGGTAAGGGCAAGGGTAACGCCGCTGGTGAGCGCATCGGAAACTTCGGTCAGGGAGTCGATGGAGACGCCGAAGCGTGCGGCAAGCGCGCCGGACTGGTTGTCCACCACAAGATTTGAGAGCACCAGCGACGCGGCCGAGGCGGCCTGAGCCCACAGGCAAAGACCCAGGGCGAGGGCGAGGGCGGTCAGGCGGGTGCGGCGGCGAATCGGCATGGGCGTTCCAGTGTGGACGGTCTCGGATCCGTGGCGGTGCACGAAATTCACTATCCGCGTAGGATAGCACCCGCTCCAGGGATTATCAAGAACGCTCCGGGTGGCGCAGGGGGCTGTGAAAAACAATGCGCGGTTTGGGGAAAAAGGCCTAGCGGGCGGGACGCGGGCCGAAAATGGAAGTGCCGACGCGCACGATGGTCGCGCCTTCCTCAATGGCCGCTTCAAAGTCGCCGGTCATGCCCATGGAAAGCTCGGGCAGGGGGATGCCCAGGCGGCCGGCCAAGTCGTCGCGCAGCTCCCGCAGGTATTCAAAGGCGGGCCGTGCCTCCTCGGGCTCGTCAAAGACGGGCGGCAGGCACATGAGGCCCCGCAGATCAAGCCCACAGCCGTTGCTTTTGAGAGAAACGGTCAGCTCCGCCAGGGAGATGAGGTCGCTTTCCTCAACCCCGGCCTTCTGCTCCTCGCCCATGTTCACCTCAATGAGCACAGGCTGCAGGATGCGCTCCTCGCGGGCGCGCTTGGCCAGCTCTCTCGCCAGCTTCTCCGAGTCCAGGCTGTGGATAAGCGCAAAACGGCCCACCACCTGCCGGGCCTTCTTGGTCTGCAGGCCGCCGATGAAGTGCCAGAGGATGTCCTGGTCCACCAGGGCGTCCTGCTTGGCCAGGGCCTCCTGGGCGTAGGACTCGCCGAAATCACGCTGGCCAGCGGCGGCCAGGGCGATGATGTCGGACGCGGGATGGAATTTGCTCACGGCCACCAGGCGCACGGAGTCGGGCGCGCGGTTCGCGCGGGCGCAGGCGGCGGTCATGCGGCGCTTCACATCGGCAAGGCGTTTGGAAAGTTCTTCGGCGCGGTTCATAGAGCCATGCCCTACGCCAAAACCGCGCGCCAGGGAAGGGCCGCGGTTTGCGCACTGCGGGCAGGGTGTTTCCCGCCCGTCACAACATGCTGTCAGCCCGCTTTTTTTGTCCTTTTCCCGGCCAAATGCCTTCCATTTTTATCAAAGCTAAAAAGCAAAGACTATACTCCATTGCAAATTAGATGGTGGTTCTCTATGGTTACAAGCAGAAACGGCCAGCAGACCCGGATTCAGAACGGGCGCGTCAGTACGGCAGTTGTTGGCGCGGCAGGTGGTGGCACTACATGTGTTGGCGCGAAAGGCATAGCCGCAGCTGGCGCTGGGGCGAGCACGAAAATCGGCGCGGGCCATAAGCCGCAAGCCTATGATGCCCATGGCCGCTATACTGGCCGAATGTCGCGCGCAGGGTGGCTCGGTTTCCATGCGCGATGGCTTGATCCGGATGTACGCCCGGAGTGACGGTGGCGCTGACGAGAATGACGGCGGCAAGGACTAGGGCCGCGAGACGGGCGCACTCCTCGTTTCTCTCCTGCCTTCCGCTGACGGAGAACGGGCATGCAGCGAGGGACGCGGGCGGCGGGCAGAGCGGATTCATCAACAGCCAGGGAGATCAGCCCAGGATCTGCCCAACGGGCCCTCTTGTGCGGGGGGCCGCGTGCTGGTACATGCTTGGGCGATGACCGAAGCCGCCGACACCCGCCCCAGGACCAACCTCCTGAATCTGACGCGCTCCGAGCTTGAGGCCTTTGTGGTCGACGAGCTTCGGCAGCCGCGCTTCCGCTCGGACCAGCTCTGGCACTGGATATGGCACAAGGGCGCGCTGGGCTTCGGCGACATGACCAACCTGTCCAAAGACCTCAAGGCTAAGCTGGTCGAACGGGCGAACCTCGACAGGCCGCAGATCGACGTGGTGCGCACCAGCGTGGACGGCACCATCAAGCTGCTCCTGCGCCTGGCCGATGGCGAACGCATCGAAACGGTGCTCATCCCCATGGGACCGCACTACACCCAGTGCCTTTCCACCCAGGTGGGCTGCGCCATGGCCTGCGCCTTCTGCTCCACGGGCGAGCTGGGCCTTACGCGGAACATGACCGCGGGCGAGATTCTGGGGCAGATTCTGGTCGGCCGTGCGCACCTGGCGCAGGCGGGGCTGCCCACCGTGCGCAATCTGGTGTTCATGGGCATGGGCGAGCCGCTCATGAATCTGACCGAGCTGTTGCGCAGCCTGGAGACCCTGGGCAGCGCCGAGGGCATTTCCATCGCCTCGCGCCGCAGCACGGTCTCAAGCGTGGGCATTCCGGCCGGGCTCAAGATTTTGGGCGATTCCGGCCTGGCCGTGCCCGCCATCAGCCTGCACGCGCCCACCCAGGAGCTGCGCGAGAAGCTCATGCCCAAGGCCGCGCGCGTGCCCCTGGACGAGCTGCTGGCCTGCCTGGACCGCTATCCCATCAAGCCGCGCGAGCGCGTGACCTACGAATACATCATGCTTGGCGGCGTGAACGACTCGCTCACCCATGCCAAGCAGCTGGTGAAGCTCTTGGGGCACCGGCGCTGCAAGGTGAACCTCATCGGCTACAATCCTCCTCCGCCGGACTCCGGCATTGCCGCGCCGTTCCGCGCCCCGGAACAGGCCGACGTGCTGGCCTTTGAAAACCATCTGCGCAGCAAGCGCATCACCACTTTCTTGCGCCGCAGCATGGGCCAGGACATCGCCGCCGCCTGCGGCCAGCTGAAACTTATAACAGGATAATCGGAAGGTTGGCTTACGGCCTTGGCAAGGTCCGCAGATAGTGCTTGCCAAGGGTGTTCCAATTTAATAGTAGCCAGCCCTTCCAAAAAAATATATGGCGTCATTCGTCGGGACACCCCGGCGTTATCCCAAGCCCAGGAGGGTCAATACATGGCCAACTACCCCATGGTTCCCACCCGCGCCTTTTTCACCAAAGGCGTGGGCGTCCACAAAAACAAGCTGCAGTCCTTCGAGCTGGCGCTCCGCGAAGCCGGCATCGAAAAACAGAACCTTGTTTACGTTTCGAGTATCTATCCGCCCAACTGCGAGCTCGTGAGCCTGGAAGAGGGCGTCAAGGCCCTGCATCCCGGCCAGATCACCTTCTGCGTCATGGCGCGCAACCAGACCAACGAGAAGGGCCGCCTGGTCGGCTCCGCCGTGGGCATGGCCATTCCGTCGGACAAGGAGCACTACGGCTACATCTCCGAGCACCACAGCTTTGGCGAAGAGGAGAAGGAACTGGGCGACTTCGCCGAGGACTTGGCCTCCACCATGCTCGCCACCACCCTGGGCGTCGATTTCGATCCCGAGATCGGCTACGACGAGCGCCGCGAAGTGTACCTCATGAGCGGCAAGATCATCGATTCCCTCTCCGCTCCCATTTCCGCCCTTGGCGCCAACAATATGTGGACGACCACGGTGTCCGCCGTCGTCTTCATCCTGTAAGACGCCCGCTCCACAAGAACCACGAAAAGGGCCTCCCGTTTCCGGTCAGGGAGCGGGAGGCCCTGTCATAAGGAAAGCCCCAATGTCCACCATGAAGCGCACACTGCACGACGGCGTCAAAGACCAGCTGACCCCGCTGACCACCCTGGACCCGGACGCCATTGGCGACTTCGACGAACTGCTGACGGCCATGGGCCGCACGGCCTTCGGCGGCCGCAGCCTGGGCGAGGCCCTCGACGTGCTGGAGGCCATGGTCAGCGATCCCGACTGCGTCGTCGTGGGCACCTTCTCCGGCGCCATGACCGTGGCCAAGCAGAGCAAGCTGCTCATCAAGATGATCGACGAGGGCTGGCTCGACGTGGTGGTCTCCACCGGCGCGCTCATGGCCCACGGCTTCATCGAGTCCATTGGGCTCAAGCATTTCAAGTACGACGCCGACATGAACGACAAGGCGCTGTTCGACGCGGGCTACAACCGCGTGTACGACACCCTCGAGCCCGAGGCCAACTTCACCCAGGCCGAGCTCGTGGTGCGCGAGGTCATGCACCAGCTGATGGACGTGGAGAAGGTGACGCACCTTTCGAGCGAGCTCATCTGCCGGGCCATCGGCAAGCATCTTTCCGAGAAGTACAAGGGCCCCGGCATTTTGAAGAGCGCCTACGAAAAGAACGTGCCGGTCTTCATTCCGGCCTTCACCGACTCCGAACTGGCCCTCGACGTGGCCTGCAGCATACTCGCCAAGGACTTCGGCCACCTGCTGGGCGAGAAAGGCCCGGAGGCGCTGCCCTTCCAGTTCAATCCCTTCATGGACCTGTTCAGCTACTCCAAGAAGATGTTCGGCGCCAAGAAGATGGCCATCTTCACCATCGGCGGCGGCGTGCCCCGCAACTGGGCGCAGCAGATCGGCCCGTTCTTCGACGTCATGAGCGACCGCCTGGAGCGCGA
>Ga0209467_1002718_pt1 | contig 12252 bp, 11 predicted proteins | sample Higcelwee11metaG_FD_187175 | JGI IMG/M metagenome (GOLD analysis project Ga0209467, IMG submission 187175) | Freshwater pond sediment microbial communities from the University of Edinburgh, under environmental carbon perturbations - High... | ecosystem: Environmental > Aquatic > Freshwater >...
GATGCTGCGCGGCGTGGCCGACATGCGCCGCTTCCCCCTGCCGCAGCTGTGCACGCTCGTCACCGTGTGCATGGTGGCGCTTCTTGCGGGCACGGGCCTCTTGATTCTGCACAACGTGCAGCAGGAGGTGCTCCGGACCCAGGGGCAGGCGCGCTTCCAAATCTATTGGAGCGCCAGCGCCAACATGACCGATGTGGAGACCCAATGGGCCGACCTGAAGCATGTGCCCGGCGTGGCCGAGGTTTCCACCTTCACCCCGCGTGCGGCCATGGCCGAGCTTATGCGCGGGCTTACGGCCTCTGCCCCTGCGGCCCCCGCGCCCGGCAGCGAAAACGCCACCAGCCCCGGCGCGGACGATTTTGCCTGGCTTGAGGGCGAGAACCCCCTGCCGCCCACCGCGCTGGTGAGCTTCGACATTCCCCCCGGCGAGGCCCCGGAGCCCTGGATGGGCCGCATGTACGCGCGGTTGCGCGGGCTTTCCGGCGTGGATAAGGTTACCTACAACGCCACGCAGCTCTCCCTGGCCACGGGCTGGATAGCGCTCATCCAGCGGGCGGCGTGGCCCGCCCTGGGGTTCTTTGCCCTGGTGGTGGGGCTGGTGGTGGGCAATACGCTCAAGCTCATGATGCTGGCCCGCAGGGACGAGGTGGAGATTTTGTCCCTGGTGGGAGCCCGGCCGTGGTTCATCCGCGCGCCGCTCTTCGCCAACGGGCTGGTGCAGGGGTTCGTCGGCGGCGTGCTGGCGCTCTTCTGCCTGAAATTTTTGCAGACCTGGCTGCGCGGCATGCTTGATGTGCCGCCGCTGTTCTTGAAGGTGGAGTTCCTGCCCGCCTGGGAGAGCTTCGCCCTGGTCCTGGCCACCACAAGCGTGGCCGGGCTGGCCGCGTTCATCGCCGCGAGAAAATAGCCGGCACGGCTTTTCCCCCGGCACAACAGGAGACACAGCATGTCCGTCAGCAAGAAGATGACCGCCCGCAGCGGCAAAATGACCAGCGGCCTGGAGAAGGCCCCACACCGCTCCCTGCTTGCCGCCCTCGGCATGACGCGTGAGGAGATGCGCCGCCCGCTCATCGGCATCGCCAATTCCGCCAACGAGATCATCCCCGGCCACATCCACCTGGACAAGATAGTGCAGGCCGTGAAGGACGGCGTGCGCATGGCCGGCGGCGTGCCCATGGAGTTTCCCACCATCGGCGTGTGCGATGGCCTGGCCATGAACCACGAAGGCATGCACTTTTCCCTGCCCAGCCGCGAACTCATCGCCGACTCCATCGAGATCATGGCCTCCGCGCATCCGTTTGACGCGCTGGTGCTGGTGCCCAACTGCGACAAGGTCGTGCCGGGCATGCTCATGGCGGCGCTCAGGCTCAACATCCCCACCATCGTTGTTTCCGGCGGGCCCATGCTCGCGGGGGAGGTGCGCGGCAAGCGCGTGGACCTCATCACCGTGTTTGAGGCCGTGGGCAGGGTCAAGCTGGGCAAGATGGAAGAGGGCGAGCTGGACGAGCTGGAGCAGGGCGCCTGCCCGGGCTGCGGCTCGTGCGCGGGCATGTTCACCGCCAATTCCATGAACTGCCTGAGCGAGACCATAGGCCTGGCGCTGCCCGGCAACGGCACCATTCCGGCCGTGCAGGCCGCGCGCATACGCCTGGCCAAGCAGACGGGCATGCAGATCATGGAGCTCTTGAAACGCGGCATCCGCCCGCGCGACATAGTGACCGAAAAAAGCGTGAAGAACGCCGTGCGCCTGGACATGGCGCTGGGCTGCTCCACCAACACGGTGCTGCACCTGCCGGCAATCTTCCGCGAGGCGGGCCTGCCCCTCACCCTGGCCATTTTTGACGAGGTGAGCCGCAGCACGCCGAATTTGTGCCGCCTTTCCCCGGCCGGCAAAGACTACATCCAGGACCTGAACGACGCGGGCGGCATTCCCGCCGTCATGGCCGAGCTGAACAAGGCCGGGCTCATTGAGACCGGGGCGCTGACCTGCACAGGCAAGACCGTGGGCGAGAATCTTGCCGAGCGCAAAGCCGCCGTGCGCGACCACGACATCATCCGGCCCATCGACGCGCCTTACGCCAAGCAGGGCGGCATCGCCGTGCTCTACGGCAACCTGGCCCCCCTGGGCGCGGTGGTGAAGCAGAGCGCCGTTGCGCCGGAGATGATGGTGCGCAAGGCCAAGGCCCGGCCCTTCGACTCCGAGGCCGAGGCCTGCGAGGCCATTTTGGGCGGGCTCATCAAGCCCGGCGACGCGGTGGTCATCCGCTACGAGGGCCCCAAGGGCGGCCCCGGCATGCGCGAAATGCTCACCCCCACCAGCACCATCATGGGCATGGGCCTGGGCGAATCCGTCGCGCTCATCACCGACGGCCGCTTCTCCGGCGGGTCGCGCGGGGCGGCCATCGGCCACGTCTCGCCCGAGGCCGCCAGCGGCGGGCTCATCGGCCTGGTGCAGGAGGGCGACATCATCGAGATCGACATCCCCGAGCGCAAGCTGAACCTGCTGGTGGACGAGGCCGAACTCGCCGAGCGCAAGGCCCGGTTCCGCCCCAAGCGCAAGACCATCAAGTCGCCTTTCCTGAAGCGCTACGTGAAGCACGTGACCAGCGCCGCCCAGGGCGCCGTGCTGGAATAAGCGCGCCCCCAAAAAAAAACGGCAACGCGCCGCCAGGTCCTTTCGGGCTTGGCGGCGCGTTTATTTTGACCAGTGCCGAGGTGGGGGACGGCTAGATCGGCGGGGCGATGGTGACCAGCACGCGCATGTCGGTCAGCGCGCCCACGCCGTGCGGGGTGGCGATGGGGCAGACCAACGTGTCGCCCGGCCTGGCCGGAACCTTGCCGTCCTGGGACAAAAACTCGCCCTCGCCCGCAAGCACGGTGAGCACCAGCTCGCCCTCGATGTTGTGCGAGTGCAGGGGCAGGCCCTGCCCGGCCTTGAAGTTGAAGTTGATGACCTTCATGAACTCGCTCTCGTGCACCAGCACCATGGCCGGGCCGGTGTCCTTGAAGGCGTTGTCGAACAACTGCTGGATCTTCATGGCGATTCTCCTTTCCGCTGGGCGGAGGTCCGCGGAGCCGTTACAGGGTCAGGGAGGCGAGAGGGCCGGGCTGGCCTTGCTCCTGCACGCGCCCGTCGCGGGTGATGATGACCGTGGCGACGGGGGGGGTTGTCCCGGCGGCCTGGGCGGCGCGCTGGGCAATGCCCGTCATGCCCGCGCAGCAGGGCACCTCCATGCGCAGCACGGTGATGTCCTTTATGTCGTTCTGGCGCAGGATGTCGGCCAGCTTGTCGGTGTAGGCGGCGGCGTCGTCGAACTTGGGGCAGCCGAGGAGCAGCACCCGGCCCGGCAGAAAGCGCGCGTTGAAGTCCGGGAACGCGGGCGGCACGCAGTCCGCTGTGAGCAGCAGGCTGGCCCCCTGCAAAAACGGCGCGGTGGGCGGCACCAGCCGCAGCTGGATGGGCCAGTGCGAAAGATTGGACGCCGCGCTGTGCTGGCGGCTGGGCACGTTGGCCTGCTGGCACCCGGATGCGGGGGCGGCCAGGCGCATGGCGCGGCTGCCGGGGCACCCGCCGGGCTGGCCAAGCCGCAGGCTGGCGGGGTCGGGCATGTGCTCGGGCACGGCGCGTCCCTGGCTGGTCAGGTGCCGGGTCACGGCCTCGGGGTTGAAGTCGTCCGCCTCCACCTCCACCACCTTGAGCGCGCCGGTGGGGCATTCGCCCAGGCAGGCGCCCAGGCCGTCGCAGAACACCTCATTCACCAGCTTGGCCTTGCCGTCGATGATGGCCAGCGCCCCCTCGGCGCAGCCGGTGACGCAGTTGCCGCAGCCGTTGCAAAGGTCCTCGTTCACGGTGATGAGCTTGCGCATGGCCTTCATGTTCGTTCCCTTTGTTTCAGGTGGCGCGGGGGCGTTCGTCGTGCCCCCGCGCCGGTGGAGTGTGGAGATGAGGAGGATGCCTTTAATTAAGAATCATTCCTGGCAAAGCAAGGGCTAGCCGAGAATGGCCTTCAGGTCCTCGTCCGGGGTGCTGATGGGCTTGATGTTGAAGTTCTCCACCAAAAAGGCCAGCACGCCGGGGGTAAGGAACGCGGGCAGGCTGGGTCCCAGGCGAATGTTCTTGATGCCCAGGGAGAGCAGGGTCAGCAGAATGGCCACGGCCTTCTGCTCGTACCAGGACAGGATCATGGACAGGGGCAGCTCGTTGACGCCGCACTTGAAGGCCCCGGCCAGCGCCACGGCTATCTGGATGGCGGAGTAGGCGTCGTTGCACTGGCCGATGTCCAGCAAACGCGGAATGCCGCCGATGTCGCCCAACTGCTTGTCGAAGAAGCGGAACTTGCCGCAGGCCAGGGTCATGACGATGGTGTCGGCCGGGGCCTTTTCCACGAACTCGGTGTAGTAGTTGCGGCCGGGCTTGGCGCCGTCGCAGCCGCCCACCAGGAAGAAGTGGCGGATCTTGCCGGCCTTCACGGCCTCGATGACCTTGTCGGCCACACCCAGCACGGCGTTGCGGCCAAAGCCCACCAGCACCGCGCCCTTGTCCTCGTCCTCGGCGAAGCCGGGCAGCTCAAGGGCCTTTTCGATGACGGCGGAGAAGTCCTCGTTGCCCACGTGCACCGCGCCGGGCCAGCCGACAAGGCCGGTGGTGAAGATGTTCGGCAGGTACGCGCCCGGCTTCTGGATGCAGTTGGTGGTCATCAGAATGGCGCCGGGGAAGGCCGCGAATTCCTTTTGCTGGTTCTGCCAGGCCGTGCCGTAATGGCCGAAGAAATGCGGATACGCCTTGAGCTTCGGGTAGCCGTGGGTGGGCAGCATTTCGCCGTGGGTGTAGATGGTGATGCCCTTGCCCGCGGTTGCCTTAAGCAGGGTCTCCAGGTCCTTCAAATCGTGGCCGGAAACGAGGATGGCCTTGCCCTTCCTGTGGCCCAGGGGAACGCTGGTGGGCGTGGGGTGGCCGTAGGTCCCGGTGTTGCCCGCGTCGAGCAGTTCCATGGCGCGCAGGTTGGCCTTGCCGCAGCGCATGGCCAGGTCGACCCAGGCGCCCAGGTCCAGGTCCGGCCGCAGGGCGGAGGCCAGCCCCTCGTAGATGAAGGCGGCCACGGCGTGGTCGTGCTGGCCCAGCAGGGCGGCGTGGTCGGCATAGGCGGCAACGCCCTTGATGCCGTAAATGACGGTCTGCTTGAGGGACTGGATGTCTGCGTTGGTGTCGGCCAGGTTGGCGATGGATTTCTCCTCGCCCTGCTGCACCAGCCCGGCCAGATCGGCGGCGGGGGCGAAGGCGAGGCTCTCGCACTCGGGCAGGGCCGCGCCCACGGCGGCGGCGCGGGCCTTCATGCACTCGCGCAGCTCCACGGCCTTGTTGATGAGTTCCGGGAAGCGCGCGGGGTCGAAATTCACGTTGGTCAGCGTGCTGAACACGGCCCTGTAGATGAAGTGGTCGGTGTCCGCGTCGGCAACGCCTTTTTGCCCGGCTGCATGGGCCACGACGGAAAGACCCTGGCAGGCGTAGATCAAGAGGTCCTGCAAGGCGGCGACATCGGGCTGTTTGCCGCACACGCCCATCTGGGTGCAACCGGTTCCTTTGGCGGTCTGTTCACACTGATAGCAAAACATTGGCTGCCTCCTGGCGTTATGGGTTGTGGTTCCGGGCTTGCGGCGGTGAAGCCATCGGCTTCGCCATGCTCGCAAGAACAGAATTAGGCCAAGTGTCGCACCAATGCTTTGACTTGTGTCAACGGGGGCGGAAATTGCTCAAAATAAAACGCCCCGGCTGGGGGCGTCGGGGCGGGGGTGATCGGATCGGGCAGGGAGCGGGATGGCAGCGGCGGGGCGGCGCGGCTATTCGTCCGCGTACAGCTCCGCGTGGGCCAGGGGGCCTGGAAGGGGCCGCATGCGGGCGACCAGCGGCTGGAAGAAGTCGCGCCCCAGCAGGTCTCTGGCCAGAAAGGCCAGGCTGCCCGGATACACGCACAGATTGAAGTGCACGCCCTGGTGCATGAACCCGAAGAGCAGCTCCGGCAGCTCGAAGAGCAGATACTGGCTCAGGGTCTCCAGATTGCCCTCCTTGAGGCGCGAGACAATGCCCCCGAGGTTGCCCGAGACGCTTTTGAGCACGTATTCGCGGAACTCCGGGCAGGTATCGAAGTAGTTGAACACCAGCTCGCGGTTGCAGGCGTAGGTCTCGTCCATGATGTCCGCCCACTCGATGACCACGACCTTGGCGCGCAGTTCCGGCGGCAGCGCCGCCACGGCGGCCAGGCAATGCTCGCGGATGGGCTCTGCCTGGCGCAGGGCTTTCTCGAAGGCCTTGTCCGGTGCGCTGCGTTCAAAGACCTCGTTGTTCACGCGCTGGATGATGTCGACGATGAGCAGGGCGAACCTGTGGCGGGCGTGGGCCGCGCCCCAGCGGGTGAAGGCCGCTATGGCCCCGGGCGTGAAGTACTTGTTGCGGATGCTGATGCCCAGATAAGGGTTCCAGGCCCCTGCCTCGATCTCCTCGGCCGTGGTGTTGGTCAGGTCGGCATAGCGCACGTTCTCGTTCTCCCGGTGGTGTGGCTGCGTTTATGCGCAAAGGCGCTTGACCATCCACATGGCAAAGAAACGCGGGAATGACAAGACGCCGGGGAAAACGGGCTAGGGCTTCGGCTCCTGCCGGGTCAGGCAGTGGATGGTGCCCAGGCCCCAGACGAGGTCCACGGCGTGGATGCCGATGACGGGCCTGTCGAACAGCTCGGAGAGGATGCCGAGCGCCAGGCGGTCGCTTTCGTCGTTGAATGTGGGCACCAGCACGCAGGCGTTGGTGATGAGGAAGTTGGCGTAGCTGGCGGGCAGGCGCAGGCCGTCGAAATAAAGCGGCGCGGGCATGGGCAGGCGGACGACCCGGGGCCGGGAGCCGTCCTCAAGCCTCGCGCCTTCCAGAATCTCGCGGTTTTCCTCAAGGATGGCGTGGTTTCCGTCGGCCGGGTTTTGTTCCTCGCACAGCACCAGCGTGCGCGCGTCGGTGAAGCGGCAGAAGTCGTCCACATGCCCGTGGGTGTCGTCGCCCTTGATGCCGTGCCTAAGCCAGATGGTGTTGGTTATGCCCAGGCTGCCCGCGAACACGGCCTCGTAGTCCGCATGGGTGAAGCCGGGGTTGCGCACCTGCACTACCGGGTCCAGGCAGCATTCCTCGGTGGTGACAAGGCTGCCTTGGCCGTTGATGTCGATGGCGCCGCCCTCGAAAACCACCAGCCTGCCGCCGTGCTCCACCGGGTCCAGGGGCAGGCCGAGGTGCGCGGCCGCGAAGGCCGGAACCCTGGCGTCCAGCGCGAACTCCGGGTACTTGCTCCAGGCGTCGAACCCGAACCCGGCCACGGCCAGGCGCACGCCGTCTTGCCCGGTGCGCTCCACGAAGCAGGGGCCGCAGTCGCGCATCCAGCCGCGGTCTGTGGGCAGGATGACGAAGTCCACGCGCGAGAGGTCGACCTGGGCCTTTTTGAGCTGGCCGCGCGCGCGCTTTTCCACCTTCCCGTCGGCCACGGCCACGCGCACGCGCTCGTCGCCCGGCGCGCAGGCGATCTTGCGGATGATCTCGGCAAAGGCCCAGGGCATGGGCGCGAACTTGCCGGGCCAGTCGCGCGGGTTCTGCGGCCAGGTTATCCAGGTGGCGGCGTGGGGCTCCCACTCCGCGGGCAGGCGCAAGCGCGGCTGGCTCATGGCGCGCCTACTTCGCGGCCTTTTTGCGCAGGCGGTCCTGCAACCCTTTGATGAGTATGGGCCAGGCCAGGGTGGCGTCGGCGTGGACCTCGGCGAACTGGCCGCCCTCGGCCGGGGGCACGAACTTGCCCCAGCTGATGCCCTCCTGGTAGGTGCAGCCGGAAAGCCCGCCCCAGTGCACCGGCTCCGGGCAGATGCGGATGGCGTACTGGAAGCGGCGGGCGGGCAGGTCGCGCTCCAGCCGGTCGCTCATGACATCGAAGAACGGCCCCACCTGCTGCGCCCAGTTGCGCGGCACGCCGCCGCCGATGGTGAAGATGGCCATTTTCTTGGCGCCGTGGATCTTTTTGGAATAGCTGAACAGGTCGAGGAAGGGATTGAACTGGAAGGGCAGGGCCTCCGGGCCTTTTTCGCCCATCAGGTGGCCGAAGTCCTTTGCCAGTATGGCGCAGGCCACGTCCAGGGCCAGCTCGCTGTCGGTGAAGGCCGGGATGTAGACCGGCACGTTCTTCTGGTAGGCGCTTTTCAGGATGCCGGGGCCGTTGTACTTTTCGGCCAGGTGCTTGCCTATGGCCCGGCAGATAAGCTCGCTTGAGAGGTGCGTCACCTTTTCCACGTCCATGAGCTGGTGCATCACCTCGCGCACCACAAGCTCGGCCTGGGTGAAGTTGGCCTCGGGCTCAAGGGTGTCGTACACGCGGTTGTAGCCGGCGTCGAACAGGTCCTTGTCGTTCATGCGCGCGGGCTCGTACTTGAAGTGCTTGAGCCCGATGGACTCGATGAACCCGTGGGCCATGAGCGCCCCGGTGGAGACCACCACGTCGAGCCAGCCCTCGTCGATCATCTTGATCAGGAGCTTGCTTTGCTTGGCCACGGTCATGGCGCCGGAGAAGGTGCCCACCACCATGCAGTCGGGGTCTTCCACCATGGCCTGGAGCACGTCCAGGGCCTCGCCCAGGCTGCGGCCGCCGAAGGCCGTGCGGCCCATGGCGGTGAGCAGTTCGTCGAAATCGCCTATCTCGTCCGGGTCAAGGGTGGTCAGCGGGGTGAGCTTGTCTTTGGCGCCGTCGTGCAGGGTGCGCTTGATGGTCGACATCGGGGCTTTCCTTATGGCAGGGCCTCCCGCTCCCTTTTCGGAAACGGGAGGCCCCTTGCGTGGTTCTGTTGGGGCGCTGGGATTTAGAAGATGAAGACCACGGCGGAAACGGTGGTGGTCCACATGTTCGAGGAGCCCATGGCGGAAATCGGCGCGGAGAGCGAGTCGATGATCTTGCCGCTCATGAGGTAGACCTCGCGGCGCTCGTCGTAGCCGATCTCGGGGTCGAAATCGACGCCGAGGGTGGTGGCCAGCATGGTGGAGGCCAGGTCCTCGGCGAAGTCGCCCAGTTCCTTTTCCTCTTCGCCGAAGCTGTGGTGCTCTGAAATGTAGCCGTAATGCTCTTTGTCCGAGGGGATGGCCATGCCCACGGCGCTGCCCACCAGACGACCTTTCTCGTTGGTCTGGTTGCGCGCCATGACGCAGAAGGTGACCTGGCCGGGATGCAGGCGCTTCACGCCGTCTTCAAGACTCACCAGTTCGCAGTTGGGCGGATAGATGCTGGAGACATAAACAAGATTCTGTTTTTCGATGCCGGCCTCGCGCAGCGCCAGCTCGAAGGATTGCAGCTTGTTTTTGTGGACGCCCACGCCTTTGGTGAAAAAAGCGTGGGTGGGAACCATGGGGTAGTTGGCCATGTATGGACCCTCCTGGGCTTGGGATAACGCCGGTGTCCCGACGAATGACGCCATATATTTTTTTGGAAGGGCTGGCTACTATTAAATTGGGCCAGCCTTGGCAAGCAAAATCGTAAACGCCCGCCAACCGGGCTTTTGCAGGCTTCCTCTCAGCCCGCCAGCAATTTGAGCTGCCCGCAGGCGGCGGCGATGTCCTGGCCCATGCTGCGGCGCAGGAAGGTTGTGATGCGCTTTGAGCGCAGGTGCTCCTCGAAGGCCAGCACATCGGCCCTGTCCGGCGCGCGGAAGGGCGCGGGGGGGCCTGCTCCCGGCGGCGGCGGATTGTAGCCGATGAGGTTCACCTTGCAGCGGCGCTGGCCCAAAAGCTTCACCAACTGCCTGGCGTGCTGCGGGGTGTCGTTCACGCCGCCGAGCAGAATGTATTCGTAGGTCACGCGCTCGCGCGATTTGATGGGGTAGCGGTCCAGGGCCGCCAGCAGCTCGTCCAGGGGCACGCGCGCGGCCTTGGGCATGAGTTTCTCGCGCAGCTCCTGGGTGGGGGCGTGCAGGCTGATGGCAGGCACGGCCAGCCCGGAGTCGCCCAGCGTCTTGAGCGCGGCGGGAATGCCCACGCTTGAAACCGTGCTGCGCCGCGGCGAGATGGAGATGCCGTCCACGCTGCCCAGGGTCTCCAGGCTGCGCAGCAGCTCGCTTAAGTTCATGAGCGGCTCGCCCATGCCCATGAACACCAGGTTGCGCAGACCGCCCAGGCCCTGCGCGGCCAAGTGCGCGCGGCCCACCAGCACCTGCCCCAGAATCTCGCTCATGGTCATGTTCCGGGTGAAGCCAAGCTCCCCGGTGGAGCAGAAGGTGCAGCCCATGGCGCAGCCCACCTGGGTGGACAGGCACTGGGTGTAGTTGGCGCCCATGGGGATGAGCACGGTCTCGATCTTTTCGCCGTCGGCCAGGCGCAAGAGCAGCTTTATGGTGCCGTCCGCGCTTTTGCGCACCACCTCCACCTCCGGGTGGATTATGGCGGCGCGCTGGGCCAGTTTGCCCTTGAGGTCCTTGGAGAGGTTGGTCATGCCGGCGAAGTTTTGCACCCCGCGCCGCCACAGCCAGTGCCACAGCTGGTCCGTGCGGTAGCGCGGCAGCTTCAGTTCCTCAACCACAAAGGCCTCAAGCCCGTCGCGGGTGAGGTTCAGCAGATCGGTCTTGGGCGTTGTTTCGGCGGTGGTCATCGCACAAGCATATACCAGCACCGGGCGCGATGCACAAGCGGCGCTCGCGGGGCGGTCCGGGCATCCTGCGGCCACCGGCGGCTCTTCCCTGCGGCGCGGTTTTGGCGTAGGGCTTGGCCCATGAAACGAGCCGAAGAACTCTCCCTGCGGCTGGCCGGGGTGAAGCGCCGCATGGCCGCCGCCTGCGCCCGCGCCAACCGCCCGCCGGAAAGCGTGCGCCTTATCGCCGTGTCGAAGTTCCACCCCGCGTCCGACATAGCCGCCCTGGCCGCCGCGGGCCAGCGGGAGTTCGGGGAGTCTTACGCCCAGGAGGCGCTGGCCAAGCAGGACGAGCTGGTGGGCCAGGACATCCTCTGGCATTTCATCGGCGGCTTGCAGACCAAGAAGGCCCGGCAGGTGGTGGGGCGCTTCGCCCTTGTCCACAGCCTGGACTCGGAGAAGCTGGCGCGCGAGCTGTTCAAGCGCGCCCGAGAGGACAGGGTGCTGCAGCCCGTGCTCATCGAGGTGAACCTGGGCGAGGAGCAGAAGGCCGGCGTGGACGAGGCCGACCTGGACGCCCTGGCCGATCTGGTGGTGACGCTCAAGGACGGCGGCTCTGGGCTGGACCTGCGCGGGCTCATGTGCCTGCCGCCCCGGTTCGACGCGCCGGAGGAGGCGCGCGAGGCCTTCGCCTACCTGCGCGACCTGCGCGACGCCCTGGCCGCCCGGCTGGGCACGCCCCTGCCGGAGCTTTCCATGGGCATGACCGGCGACTTCGAGGCCGCCATAGAGGAAGGCGCGACCATGATCCGCGTGGGCACCTCCATCTTCGGCACCCGGCCAAAGCGCTAACGCCCCCCCCTTGCGGGCCGGGTGCAGCCCGCCCCTGTCGCGTCCTTGATAAACAGGCCAGCGGGTGCTACCCTTTCAGGATGATCGGGGTGTGCGTTTTTGCGCCCCCGGGACCGTGCACACTGGAACGCCCATGCCGCTTCGCCGCCGCGCCAGCCTTACCGCCCTCCTCCTCGCCCTGAGCCTTTGCCTGTGGGCGCCGGTGGCGCAGGCCCAGTCGCTGGTGCTCTCAAACCTGGTGGTGGACAACCAGTCCGGCATGCTCACCGCGCGCTTCGGCGTTTCCCTGGATTCCCTGGCCGAAATGACGGACGCGCTCAATGGCGGCGTCACCCTGGCGCTGACCTGCCGGGCCAAGCTCTCCCCCCAGGGGGGCATCCTCTCCAGCCCGCAGGTGGCCGCCGCGGAGATGGTCTGCCGCGTCAAGCTTGATTCCCTGACCAGGGAATACGTGATGACGCTGCCCGGCCGCGAGGCCCCCTTGAAGAACGCCCGCCTGGACGAGCTGCTGCGCGCAAGCTGGAGCCAGTTGTCGCTCGACCTTGGTTCCTGGAGCATTCTTGAGCGCGGGCGGGGCTACACCCTCGCCCTGGACATACGCCTGCACCAGGTGGACATCCCCAACTGGTTCCGGCGCACGCTGTTCTTCTGGGCGTGGGACGTGGCCCCCCAGGCCTCGTACCAACTGCACTTCAAATATTAGAGCGCCGTGGACTCCCCCGCCAGCATCCCCCCCGCCGCCGCCGCCGGCACCGAAGCCCGCGAGCGCCTG
>Ga0209467_1002721_pt1 | contig 12246 bp, 12 predicted proteins | sample Higcelwee11metaG_FD_187175 | JGI IMG/M metagenome (GOLD analysis project Ga0209467, IMG submission 187175) | Freshwater pond sediment microbial communities from the University of Edinburgh, under environmental carbon perturbations - High... | ecosystem: Environmental > Aquatic > Freshwater >...
CGGTCATGATTCGCCGAGTTCGTCCTCAAGTTGCCAGACCACCTCGGCGATAAAATCGTGGAATCCCCAGCCGATGCCGTCGGACGCCTGTTCCACTTCCGCCAGTCGATCGCGGAACTGTGGATAGCTCTGTCGCGCATCGCCGCGCAGCAGGTCAGCCAGTTCAGTCAGCACCGACTCCACGCTGTTATAGAATCGCTCGTCGATGTCCCCATATTCCCTGGTAAACGCAACACCGTTCTCCACATAGGACATCAGCAGTTCCGCCGTGCCGGGGATGTTGCCGGTGGCTTTTTTGTATTCGCGGATGGCTTTGCGCGCCTCGGCCAGCTTGAGCTTGCCGATGCCGCGCTTGGGAAAAAACTGCTCCACAATCTTGCTTCGATAGGTTTCCAGCACCTCGCCGCCGCTGTCCCCGGCCTGGCAGCGGGCGTGGATGAAATTCCTGTTTCCGGCAGCAGCGTCGTAAAGGTCTTTCACCAGGGCGAGCAACTCAGGTTTGTCCAAGGTGGCGAGGTGTTGTCGGGCGGCGCTCCAGGCACCGGGTTTCTTGGCGGGTTTGGGTGTTTCATTCTTGACCATTCATCATTCTCCTTTGTCTTTACCCCAGATGCGGGCGGGGGTTCTTGCCCATTGCGATGCGGCCCTGATCCGATGGTTTTCGTGGATCACGGGGGCAAACTGTTTGAGCGGATAAATGCCAATGAGCCTGCCGGTTGCGATAAGCGAAGTCGGCATAACGCCCCCCGGTAAGCCATATTGGCAGCGAGTTTTTGCCCACGCCACGGAAACCATTGGGTCAGGGAGCTTTCCGCATCGCTGGGCTGGTTTCTTCTTTTACTTTTCTTACCCACCAAGAAAAGTAAAAGGAAAAATTTGATTAATTCGGTATAGTGTCCACCGAATTGACCGCTCCCTCACAACCACAAATCGGTATATCAGACACATTCGACTCTCTTCAGTTCTGCATAGTCAAGGCTTATTGGTTTTGTTTTTTCTGTCGCGTAAAAATACACATCATAGTGGGAATTATCGCCTCTATGAACTGCTTTTATTGTTCCTTCCCCGAAGACCGGATGGATAACCAATTCACCCAATTCAAATACATCTCCATTCTTGAGCAACTCAATATCACTGCGCCTAATTAAGTCTTTGCTTCCATTTACAATTTCCTGAGAAATTGTCCCTTCCAAGTCTACAAGGCCACTTTTGATTTCGTAGAGAAATCTAGAAGGATACTTGTTCCCTGTTGCATAGTTAAAGCCCTCGCTCTCAGTCAGAAACAATTCCTTCTCCGCCCTTGTTATCGCAACATATGCCAAGCGCCTTTCCTCTTCTAAGGCTGCCAACTTCCTATCTCGAATTGACCTGTGACTGGGAAAGATTCCCTCAGACATTCCAACAACAAAGACAACTTCAAATTCCATTCCTTTGGATTGGTGTATCGTCATAAGTTTCACAACCTTGGAGTCTTCTTTATAGTCAACGTTTGTATACAATGCGATGTCCTGCAAATACTCATCGAGGTTGACTGTTTCTTCATTTGAGTTTGAATTCTCGTAGTTTTTAACGGACTGCATCAGTTCTTCGATATTTTGTAGCCGATCTTCGTCACCATCGAGCCTAATTGACTCAATTAGCTTACTCTGCTCCAGAAGAAACTGCAGAATATCGGAAATACGGTAGGTCCCGACCATCGTTTTTGCGCGTTCGATCATTTCAATAAAATCAATCGCGGATCGCTTCTTCAACTCCATATTAGTGAGGCTGCTCTTAAGCGTTTCATAGAGGGATTCTTTCCTCTGTTCAGCCAATTCACATAGATTCTTGATAAAGACTTTTCCAATTTTCCTACTTGGAGTATTGATTACCCGGAGAAATGACATGTCGTCGCCGGTACCAACGAGTTTCAAATATGACAAAGCGTTTTTAATCTCTTTCCGTTCAAAAAACCGAATTCCTCCATAGATTACGTAGGGAATCTCTTGACGAATCAGAGCCTGTTCAAACGGTCGAGAAAGAAAAGACGCACGAAAAAGTATCGCTACCTCGACGCCCCCCGCAGTCGCATCTCTTCGTTGCTTAATGAGGTTCGATACCCAGTTGCTTTCTTCTTCTTCTGACACAGCATGGAAGTGAACTACCCGTGATGCTACTTTGCTGTCTGTGAGCATGTCCTTGGTGACTCGGACTGTATTGTTCACTATGATACTATTCGCTATCTTCAATATTTTTTCTGTTGACCGATAGTTTTGGTTTAAGATAATTGTACGACACGGAACGTGTGTTTTGTCGAATCCAACCAAGACTTCCGGCTTTGCTCCACGCCATTCATAAATAGATTGATCAGGATCCCCTACAACAAAGAGATTTTTATTTATACCAGAAAGAAGCTCTGCAAAGAGCCACTGACGTGTGCTATTGTCCTGAGTTTCATCAACCATGATGTAATGGAGTCGTGACTGCCATTTCTCGAGAACTTCCCCGTGTTTCTGAAGAATAAATAGTGCGAACAAAATGAGATCCTCAAAGTCCAACGCGTAATTCTTCTTCTGGATTCGAAGATATTCCATCAGAATTTTCTTTTCAATACTAAATTCATTCTTGTAGGAAATCGGATCGTTTGGAACGATGTATTCCTCTACATACGGATTTGAATTCTTGTATGTCGCGATTTCCTTCAGAATATGTTTATACGTAGCTTCCGTTGAAGAAATGCCCAGATTTTCGTATATCTCATGGAGTATTGACTTCTGGTCTTCGACATCAAGTATTGAAAATGACTTTGGGTAGTTGATCTTATGGATATCCTGGCGCAAAATGCGGACGCAAAAGCCATGGAATGTGCAAATGAAATCATTCACTGGCTCCTTAACTAAGATTCTCTGTATCCTTGACTTCATTTCCTTCGCGGCCCGATTTGTAAAGGTTACGCAGAGAATATTGCCGGGATTTATGCCAAGTTCCTCAACAATATATGCATAACGATTCACAAGGACTTTGGTTTTTCCAGACCCGGCACCTGCGATTATCCTCACATATCCTTCAGTGGAACTTACAGCCTCACATTGGTTCTTATTTAGGCCATTGAAGAACTTGGAGGAACCGAGAGTGTTTGAATACGTCGCTGGTTGAGTTGGAATCCTATTGTCTTTCGCCTCTTTCTTAATCGGTGCATTCTGACTTTCATCTTTGATGATGGTTGTTTGAGCATCGGGCTTCTCTGTCGCTCGAGTGGCTGAATCTAAATTAAACTTCTCATCCAAAATGGCGGTGGAAAACGTCGCTTCTACCAGTTGTTCCTTTGTGTTTAGCTGATCTCCGTGGTTCGCAGCTTGCTCCAAAAGTACATTGTCTTGTGTCTGGGAACCTATTTCAGAAGGTACACTTTCTGAATCAATGGAAGTCGGGGTCTTGTTGCCCGAGTCACGATTTGTCTTGCTGGCCTTTTTCTTTCGGGCTACCAATTTCTTGATCGGTGCCTTCTGACTTTCATCGTTGATGATGCTTGTTTGAGCATCGGACTTCTCTTTCGTTCGAGTGGCTGAAAATAAATTAAACTTCTCATCCAAAATGGCGGTGGAAAACGTCGCTTCTACCAGTTGTTCCTTTGTGTTTAGCTGATCTCCGTGGTTCGCAGCCTGCTCCAAAATCACATTGTCTTGTGCCTGGGAACCTATTTCAGAAGGCACACTTTCTGAATCAATGGATGTCGGGGTCTTGTTGCCCGAGTCATGATTTGTCTTGCTGGCCTTTTTTTTCCGGGCTACCGAATACCACGACCAGAGTATAGCGCTGATCACGAATAGTGATAGAACCAATGGATTTATAATCAAGAACTGAATGACGTACCCAATCTTTGGTATCGAATACTCTGGAGCAGATGCTTCGGAGAACCAATAAAGACCGTTTTTCCAGCTCCGATCTATGCCATTTCCCTCAAAATATAGCTTGCCAATTTCGAATGCAGCCGTCATTTCCCCTTGGGTTGCAGCCTTCTGGAACCAGAAAAAAGCTGTGCCATTGTCTTTCTGTACACCAAGTCCTTCAAGATATATCGCTCCAAGATGCATTTGCGCAGTAGGGTCTCCGTTTTTTGCTAACGGAAGAAATCTGCTAATTGCTTCGGCATAGTCTTTGTTTACTAATGCCTCTTTCCCACTATCAAGCTCGTCCGCACAAAGGTCGCTCGAGGCCACGAACTGAAAGGCGAGAAAGAAAATGATGAAATATTTTGGAATGGGTGACCGTTGACAAAGGACTTTTTTGATCATTTTTTTTCCTTTCTTTCCTCTGCCCGAAGGGTCAATCTAACGACAAGCTAAGCTGCGCCGCCGCTGCTTTACTGGTGAAATCGGTGCGTGTCGGCGTCAACTTGGGCGACTTGATGTAATGAATACACCTTGTTTGTGAGTAATATATATTTTTTTATATGGCATATTTTGAATATTATTGATCTTTTCTCTTAGGTCTTCTTGCCATGAATAATCAATATCCATATCGGATAAATGAATATTTGTGTAGACAAGGAGATAATCAGTACCATTGTGGAAATTGCGTACTTTTTTGTTTATGGCTGCTTCAACCTCGAGTACCTGGGATTTTAATTTCGCTTTTCTTGTGGTTAAAAATCTTCCTTCACTGATTATCTTATTATTCTTTTTATCTCTAACCTTATTTTGCTCAGGAAAGACAAGTTGTCCCTCAGACAATATTTCTCTATTAAGCGCTTCCTTATAAGATTGATCAGCGCAAGTTATCTGAACAAAATATTGTATTTCTTCATCATGCACAACTGCGTCTGGACCTGTGTTAGAATGCTCAGTCAGACGGCCTTTAGCCTTTTCGCCAAAGCATTTTAGCAATTGCGTTAAAGGCCAGTACTCTTCCAATATGGCTTTCAGCAAATCTTTTCGTTTGTGGAATTTTGAATCTGGATATGTCTCTCTGTCATGGAAAACGTCAAGACAGATTTTTTCCATTTCATGGTGCGTTCTTGAAAGTTCCAGATGCTGTCTATTCATGCTTTAATCCTTTTGCATAACGACCTTCTCACTTGCCGGTGTGGAGCGACAACGGAACACCGGTCAGAGTGGAGCAGCAGGAAGGTTAGACATTTCGTAGGATCTCTATTTTCGAGGTTCGGGAAGTCCCGTATTTCTTTTCCATGTATTAATAGATTCAGATGCTATAGGTTCGATGAGTATATTTGTTTGGTTTTTGATGAAGTTCTGGTGACCATATTTTTCAAGCTGTAATTTAATGGACAATGCGTGGTTCTTAGCACGCTGTTTCCTGTATAACGACGCCAAATAATGTGCAAGATGAAGACCATCTGTGGTCTGCTCTTTACTTTCCGCTCTACCGAACTCCAATTGAATATTTTTCTCAAATCGACTGTTAGCTATGAATGTTCGAACTTTGTCTACGTATAACTCCGCTGCCTCTCTCAATACATTAGATAAGCTCATTGGGAGCCTTTTTTTAATGGTATCTTTTAGTAAAATTCTCATACCATCCGCAAGTGCCATTTCATCAACTACTATGTTTATTTTATCCACACTTCCTCTATTTATACATTTAACCATAGCATTTGCCACTGACTGGACTACACACTGACACCAGATAATATTTCTTGGAACAAAACCGTATTGAGATATATATTTGTGATTCCCTGTGACTAGTTTTGTGGCTCGTGCCATAGTATCCAACTTGCTCATCTTAGATTTGATGGCTTGGCCGAATCCGGCCTCAGGTACAATCTCTACAATGAAAGGAATCGCTTGGAGTTCTTGGATTTTCTCAACTAGCCAATCAACTCGACCAACTTTGTCTGCGATGGCCGGAGGATTTCCGAAAATTGATACGCTTGCTACCACGAAAGGCCCATCTTCGTCTTCTAAAGGTATGTCGCCAGACTCATCGATGTAGACCCAAAGTGTGTTCATATTCCTTGTCCCTTCTTGAAGCAAAGCTACATCTCAGTTATTCAAATAGCAGTCATTCTTTTCGTGTGTATCTCTGGGTTCTTCTATCCTGTCTAACAAGCAATTCAAAAGTTTCTGGATATCTCCAGTAGTCGGAAAGATCCATTTCACTTAAAGCGGTCGTCCGAATGCGTTACAATCAACAACAAATATTCTAAAATTTATATCCATCTGTTTACACATTATATTTATGATTAACAAGCGTTTCATTTTACCATTCTGGATTTTTATAAAAAGGGGCTTGATCATTTTTTCGGCCAAAATTCCAATCCGAGCCGCAAGCGTAAGCGACCGGAACCGCTCCCTGACAGTCGCGGCTCTGAGTGGCCGAAAGAATGATCAAGCCCATAAAAAGATTCCGGGGATTGCCGTTTTAAGGTTTTATTCATCCGGCAACGAAATGCAGGCAATTCACCTTTCCGGTATTCCTGAAACACCTCACTTCATTACTCGACTTTTCAATTTTACTTTTCTTGATGGGCAAGAAAAGTAACAAAAGAACCCAGCCCAGCGATGCGGAAAACTCCCTGCCCCTTACGATTTCCGTGGCGTGGGCAAAAACTCGCTGGATGCAGAGGTTCGCCTGGGTGCGTTGTTTCGATATGGTTTATTTCAGCCGCCGGTGTATTGATCCCGATCCGCTCAAACAGTTTGCCCCCGTGATCCACGAAAATCGGAAGGGCAGGGCCGCATCACAATGGGCAAAACCCTCCGCCGGTCAAATTTGTTCATTCAGGAAAGATATATCCACAAAATGGTTTTACGGCGGTCTTTTTATAAAAGGCGGGCCTGCGAATTCGGAATGATGGGACCAGGGTCAAGCGCCGCCTGATACAATTCCAGGTCCGGCTTTGAAAACAGCACAAACCAGACCGTCATGCCCTGCCCCTGGTCTTTTAAAAATTCCGCCGTGGTGTTCACGGCAATTTTGCAGGCTTTTTCCTTGGGATATCCATACACCCCGCAACTGACGGCGGGAAACGCAATGGAGTGAAGGCCGTTTTGTTTTGCAAGGGCCAGACTGTTGCGGTAACAGGCGGCCAGCAGTTCGGCATCCTGGGATTTTCCGCTGTAAATCGGCCCCACCGTGTGAATGACATGGCGTGCAGACAAATTATAGCCTTTGGTGATTTTCGCTTCCCCGGTGCGGCATCCGCCCAACGTCCGGCATTCACGCAGAAGTTCCGGCCCGGCGGCCCGGTGAATGGCCCCGTCCACGCCGCCGCCCCCCAGCAGGGATGAGTTGGCGGCATTGACAATGGCGTCCACATCCAGTTTGGTGATATCTCCTTGAACGGCTTTCATGGAAATTTCCGGCATGGGCTCCCTCCCCTTGGTTAAAATTTCAACGCCCCTTGACTTGCCGAAAGGGTTCTGATATTTTCACACACCCTTTCAACCTTTAACCCATAATATTATAAGGATAACAACATGATGGAAAGAACCCTGTCAATCATCAAACCCGACGGCGTGAGCCGGGGACTCATCGGAGAAGTCATTAAACGTTTTGAACAAAACGGCATCAAGGTTGTGGCCATGAAAATGGTGCACCTGACCTTAAAAGACGCCCAGGCATTTTACGCGGTCCACAAGGAACGGCCGTTTTTTAACAGCCTGACGGATTTCATGACATCCGGCCCCATTGTACCGATGATTCTGGAAGGCGAGAACGTGATTGAAAAAAACCGAACCCTGATGGGGGCCACGAATTTTAAGGATGCCGCCGAAGGCACCATCCGCCGGGATTTCGCCACGGATATTGAAAAAAATATCGTTCACGGATCGGATTCCCCGGAAACCGCCGCCGTTGAAATGGCGTTTTTCTTCAATCATTTTGAGATCAACGAGAGATAACAAGTAATTACGAATCTGGAATTACGAATTACGAATAATGGCATTAAAAATGATTAACTCCTTCATTCGTAATTCGTAATTATCCATTCGTAATTCCAGTACTAGTCTTTGCTTTTGAGCACCGCCAGAAACGCCGACTGCGGAATTTCCACTTCCCCCACCATCTTCATCCGCTTCTTGCCTTTTTTCTGTTTTTCCAGGAGTTTGCGCTTTCGAGAAATATCACCGCCATAGCATTTGGCGGTCACGTCCTTGCGGAACGGGCTAATGGTTTTGCGGGCGATAATCTGACCGCCGATGGCCCCCTGAATGGCGATCTTGAACATTTGGCGCGGGATTTCTTCACGGAGTTTTTCTGTGGCGAATTTCGCCCGCTCCACCGCCTTGTCCCGATGCACCAGTTGCGACAGGGCGTCCACCCGCTCGCCGTTCACCAGAATATCCACCCGTACCAGACTGGAATCCCGGTAATCCAGCATTTCATAATCAAATGACCCGTACCCTTGAGTGATGGATTTGAGTTTATCGTAAAAATCATACACCACTTCGGCCAGGGGCAATTCAAAAATCATTTCCATACGGTTTGAGGAAAAATACTGATAATCCGTATTGAGGCCCCGTCGTTCCAGTGCCAGATTCATCACCGGCCCCATATAGCGGTCCGGTATGATGATGGAGGCCTTAATAAACGGCTCCCGCGCACGGGCGATTTTGGTGGGGTCCGGATACAGGGCCGGATTATCGATCATGACTGTGGTGCCGTCGTTCATGATGAGTTCATATTCCACGGACGGGGCGGTGATGATGAGCGACAAATCATATTCCCGTTCCAACCGTTCCTGAACGATTTCCAGATGCAGAAGCCCCAAAAACCCGCACCGGAACCCGAAGCCCAGGGCCGCGGAGGAATCTTTCTGGAACGACAGGGACGCATCATTTAATTTTAATTTTTCGATGGCCTCCGCCAGTTCCGGGTAATCGTCCGTGGAAACCGGGTAAATAGACGAAAACACCACCGGCTGACTTTCTTTAAAGCCCGGCAGGGGTTTTTCGCAGGGATTTTTCTTGAGGGTGATGGTGTCCCCGCATTTGGTGTCAGAGACGGTTTTAATCCCGGCAATGATATATCCCACCATGCCCGCGCTGATTTCAGGTTTCGGGATCCGCTGAATCTGAAAAATGCCCACTTCCTCCACCTGATATTTTGCGTTGTTGTACATCATGAGGATTTCATCACCCACCTTGAGCGTGCCTTCCACCACCCGCACATGGATGACGGTGCCCCGGTAGGGATCATAATGGGAATCAAAAATCAGCGCAGCTAATGGCGCGGCAGGATCACCCTTGGGGGCCGGCAGACGATTCACAACCGCTTCCAGAATATCGGAAATCCCAATGCCTTCCTTGGCCGAACAGAGAATCGCGGTCTCGGATTCCAGGCCCAGGTCTTCATCAATCTGTTCCTTCACCATATCAATTTCAGCCGAAGGCAGATCGATCTTGTTGATGATGGGGATAATTTCCAGGTTATGGTCCACCGCCATATATAAATTGGCGATGGTCTGGGCCTCGACGCCCTGGCTGGCGTCCACCAGCAGCAGGGCCCCTTCGCAGGAAGCCAGGGCGCGGGAGACCTCATAACTGAAATCCACATGACCGGGGGTGTCGATCAGGTTTAAATAATAGAGTTTGCCGTCTTTGGCCTTATACGGCAGGCAGACGGTCTGGCTTTTAATGGTGATGCCCCGCTCCCGTTCAATATCCATGTTGTCAAGCATCTGATTTTTGAAATCTCGGGCGGACACCAGGTTGGTAGTTTGAATCAGACGGTCCGAAAGGGTGGATTTGCCGTGGTCGATATGGGCGATAATGCTGAAATTCCGTATATTTTTCATAAAATTGCGTTTCTTTCAAATGCGGTTAAGGGGAAATGCCGTTCTAATAAAACCAATACTGGATTAAAAGACGTTTGACTTATTTTTAAGAATAATGCTAAATATTTGCCACAAATAAGATAAGCCCGTTTTTTACCAAGCCATTTCCAACATGTCAATAACAGTCGAAGATAACAGCGACGATATGGGGCCATGATGACCGCTAATATATTAATCGTTGATGATGATACCGCTGTAAGAGATACCATTCAGGAATTCCTTTCCATCAAGGGGTATTCGACATTCACGGCGGCCAGCGCGGAGGAGGCCCTGACATTGCTGAAAAGCTTCTCTGCGGATGTGATCATCACCGATATTATTATGAACGGCATGGACGGACTAGAACTGACACAAATTATTAAAAAGCATTATGATGCGGATATTATTGTTATTACCGGTTTTACAGGGAATTATGCTTATGAAGACGCCATCAAAAAAGGGGCGGATGATTTTATTTTTAAACCCGTGAGATTCGAAGAATTGCTGTTGCGCCTGAAACGGGTGCTCCGGGAAAGGACCCTGGCGCAGGAACGGCGGCAAATGCTCGAAAGACTCCAGGAACTGGCCATTACGGATGATTTAACGAAACTCTTCAACTCCCGGCATTTTTACAGCCAGCTTGAAAATGAAATCATTCGGTATAACCGATACCAGCGTCCCCTTTCCCTTCTGATGATTGACGTAGATTTATTCAAAAATTATAATGATACATACGGCCATCTGGCCGGAGACCAAATTTTATATAAAATTGCACAGCTTATTGCTTCCTGCCTGAGACATCTGGATTCTGCCTATCGTTACGGCGGAGAGGAATTTACAGTGATTCTGCCGGAAACCACCTGTGATGCAGCACTACTGGTGGCCGAACGCATCAATCAGGTGGTAAATAACGAGGTCTGTGATGCCATATCCGATAAAAAAATGTCCGTCAGCATCGGCTTAACGCAGTATGTATCCGGTGAAGCCATCAACGAATTTGTCCGGCGGGCTGATCGGGCCATGTATATGGCAAAAGAAGCGGGCCGGAACCAGTCGGTGCCGCTGATGCCATAGGTACCCCTTCCTACCATGGCTGTTCAATCTTCACCCGCAACAGCGCATCTCCCCGCCCGCCATCGGGTGTTTGGCCTCCGATTCCCCGAAGCCTTAAGAGTGTTCCATCCTTTGCCCCAGGCGGAATCATGACATGGAAAAACCGGTTATGAAATCCCCAGGGGATATTGATGGTTTTTCGGGCCCCGGCCGCCGCTTCAAAAGGCGTAATGCGAATTTCTTCATGCAAATGCCCGTCCTCTTTTAGCCCGGAAGGCTTGATCACCTGAAAACGCGGGGTGGTTTTTCGTTTGACCGAGGCGTTTTTGAATATCCCCCCTGCTTCCGTTTCCGGGGTTATATGGTAGAATTTAAGCCACATGATGCCGAAAACAAACCCGCCGATATGCGCAAACCAGGCAATGCCGCTGGAGCCATCTATACTGGCATACGCATTAAACACCTGCATCAGAAACCATAGCCCCAGAAAAAATATCGCCGGAATTTCCACGAACAGGGGAATAATAATAATGGGAATCAGGGTCAGGATTTTGGCATGGGGATATAGAATGAAATACGCGCCCATGACCCCGGCCACCGCGCCGCTCGCGCCGATGGTGGGCACAGTGGAATGCAGATTTAAAATTAAATGACAAAGACCGGAAGTCAGGCCGGCAAGCAGGTAAAAAATCAAATAATTGACAGAGCCCAGCCGGTCCTCGACATTGTCCCCGAAAATATACAGGGACCACATGTTTCCGATAAGATGAAGAAAGCCGCCATGCAGAAACATGAAGGATATTAGTGAAAAAGAAAATGCTATTAAAGCAGACGGCGAGAAAAAACGGGCCGGCACAAGGCCCCAGGTATGAACAAACTCTTCAAAACCGTGCCCCTGGGATATCTGGACCAGAAATACCACCACGTTGATTGCGATCAGCGTGGTGTTCACGACGGAATAATTTTTAGAAGGAACGGTATCGCGAATGGGAATCATTTAGGTATTTGTAAAAATCCGCATGCTGATGTCCACAAAAGGCGCTGAATGAATCAGGGCGCCGACGGAAATAATATCCACGCCCGTGGCGGCCAGGCGTTTTAAATTTTCCATCGACACCCGCCCGGAAACTTCCACCAGAGCCTGATGATTAATCACTTTCACAGCGGCCCGAATGCCGTCTTCATCCATATTGTCCAGCATGATAATATCTACTCCGGCAGCAAGGGCTTCCCGGACTTCGTCTACGGTGGAAGTTTCAATTTCAATTTTCACCAAATGGGAAACGCTATTCCGAATATGGTCCACCGCCTTTTTGATGCCGCCAAACGCCGCGATATGGTTGTCCTTGATGAGTACGCCGTCATAAAGGCCCATGCGGTGATTATGCGCCCCCCCTGCCCTGACCGCGTATTTTTCGAGCACCCGGTATCCGGGAATG
>Ga0209467_1002724_pt1 | contig 12228 bp, 10 predicted proteins | sample Higcelwee11metaG_FD_187175 | JGI IMG/M metagenome (GOLD analysis project Ga0209467, IMG submission 187175) | Freshwater pond sediment microbial communities from the University of Edinburgh, under environmental carbon perturbations - High... | ecosystem: Environmental > Aquatic > Freshwater >...
TTTCTTCAATTTCCGTCTTTTCCATTTTTAATTGATTCAAAACAGACACATTTCTCTCAAAATCAGTCTAATTCTGAGACTTTGAGGGTACAATCTGACTGACGTTAAGACAAATAGGTCAGAAAACACATCATGAACATGGAAACTCTCGTCTTAAAGACATCAAGTCTAATGTCCCAATCTCAGAGACATTCCGACACATCTTATTTTGCGAGATAAATTAAAATTGCAAACACTTGCACTATTATACATAGGGCTGAAAGTTAGACACGGAGCGGGATAGATACTGAAACGAGTTCACCATGACGACATTTTAGTGCAAGTAATAGGACAATTAGTGCAGATAACCGGTAATTAATGCAAGTGTATCTCTAAATACAAAAACCGCCTCAGTCGGCGGTGTGTTTGTAAAAATGCAGGGGTTTTTACTCAGTCTCACTTGCACTGTGAGGGTATACGGTTTTAAACATTAAAAACCCCACCTATACAATGATGGTGGGGAAAAATTCGGAGAAGCAGGGATTCGAACCCTGGATACAGTTGCCCATATAACACCTTAGCAGGGTGCCGCCTTAAGCCACTCGGCCACTTCTCCAATATCGACTCTAACCCTTTGTTTCCCTAAGTCTAACAAAAAGTTTTGTCATGTTCAAGCATTATTTTTACCTACAATACAAACCCAATTTTCGCCGTTACCAAGTTCTATTTCTTGTGAAACAAAATCTATGTCATGTTTTTTCATAGAATTCAAAACATCTTGTGCTTTTTCTTCTATAATTCCGCTAAAAATCAAAATGCCACCATTTTTTGCAATTTTTTTTAAGTCAGGCATAATTTCGACTATCACATGTGCCAAAATATTCGCTACAACTACATCATAATGCTCTTTCACATCACAAGCTGTTCCTTGCCAAAAATTACATTCGACCGCATTTATTTGGGCATTTTCATTTGAAACTCTTATCGAATCAAGATCAATATCAACGCCGTCTACTCTTGAAGCACCGAGTTTTTTTGCAGCTATAGCCAAAATCCCTGAGCCGCAACCAATATCCGCAACTGTAGAGTCCAAATTTACATATTTTTCAAGTTCTCTTATACAAAGTCTTGTAGTGGGGTGTGTTCCCGTCCCAAAAGCAGAACCCGGGTCGAGTTCGATTTTGATTTCATCAAAATTAGGAGCGTATTCAATCCAAGAAGGACAAATTACGGTTTTTTCCCCGATTTTTTGTACATCCCAGTATTTTTTCCAATTATCAGCCCAGCTTTCGTCTTCTACAAGAGTAAAAACGCAAATCCAATCACCCAAATCTTCATTCGAAAAACCGCATTCAAGCAAAGAATCTCTTTTTTCAAAAAGTTTTTGTTGAATTTCGGCAGCATTAAATTCGATTTTGCCATCTCGTCCAGTGTCACAAAAACCAGCCAACTCCCCGTTGCCGTGCATTTGCTCACTTTCGTCAGGTCGACCATTGCAAAGTGGGGAAATAGGATTTTCTCCACTTATGCAGAGGTCTCCTTCTTCACAATAGGCTTTGATTATGCCGAAAGTATTTTCAAGATGGACATATTCTTCTTCTGTAATCACAGCAGAAAAACCGATTTCTGAGATTAAAAAATCGGAAGCTATTTCAACGGCGGGCAAATTTACTTTTACGATTAATTCTAAATATGACATTAAAGTTCTTGAACCACGCCCATATTGCGGAATTTTTCGTAGCGTTCTTTTTTGAGTGTTTCGCCTGATTTTTTATTCAACTCTTTCAAAGCATTTATAATAGTTTCAGAAAGATTTTTGGCAGTGAGTTCGTGGTCATAATGAGCTCCACCCAATGGTTCAGGTATTTCACCATCAACAATGTTGAATTTCATCAAATCTTTTGCTGTAATTTTTAGTGCATCTGCAGCATCAGCAGCCCTGTCAGCACTGCGATAAAGAATTGAAGCACAACCTTCGGGAGAAATAACTGTGTAGTAAGAATGTTCAAACATATAAACTCGATTTGAAACCGCCAAGCCCAAAGCACCACCGGAACAGCCTTCACCTGTAATAATGGCTATGATTGGAACGGTAAGTTTTGCCATTTCTGCCAAATTTACTGCGATTGCAATTCCTTGCCCTGTTTCTTCGGCTTTGATACCAGGATAAGCCCCCGGTGTATCAATCAAAGTAACTATAGGTAAGCCAAATCTTTCGGCATGATACATTAGTCGCAAAGCTTTTCTATATCCTTCAGGTTGGGGCATACCAAAATTATAAATCAGATTTTCTTTTGTATTTTTGCCTTTTTGCGTTCCGATAAGCATTACAGATTTTCCATGAATAGTACAAAGTCCGCCTATAATTGCTCTGTCATCACTACCTGCTCTGTCGCCGTGCAATTCTATGAAATCGTCGCTCAAAAGTTTTGTATATTCCAAAAAATTCGGACGCATAGGGTGTCTTGCGATTTGGAGTTTTTGAGAAGGTTTCAAATTCGCATATAATTCTTGTTTGAATTCAAGGGCTTGTTTTGTTAAAGTTTCAATTTGTTCTTCCAAATTCATTCCTGATTCATCACTCAAATTTTTGAGTTCTGTGATTTTGTCTTCTATTTTATATAATTGTTCCTCAAATTCAAGAGGAGCGATAGTTCTTTCCATTATTTACCTCGCTTTATGCATTTTTAGTAATTTACCTACGGTCGATTTCAAGTCTTTTCTTGCACTAACTATGTCAACTTGACCGTATTTCATCAAATATTCTGCAGTTTGAAAATCCGCAGGAAGTTTTTGTCTGATTGTTTGTTCGATTACCCTTCTTCCTGCAAAACCTATTCTGGCCCCTTGTTCGGCGATAATAATATCACCTAAAGTCCCAAAGCTTGCAGTTACACCTCCAAAAGTAGGTTCTGTCAAAATTGTCATATAAAGAAGTTTTGCATCGTTCAATCTTGACACTGCACAGCTTGTTTTTGCCATTTGCATAAGGCTTAGGGCACTTTCTTGCATTCTCGCACCACCTGATGCCGTAATTACAATGACAGGAAGTTTTTTCTCAAGGGCAATTTCTATAATACGAGTGATTTTTTCACCGACAACACTGCCCATACTTCCGCCCATATATTCAAAATCCATAACCGCAAGTGCTGTTTTTTCTCCTTCAATATCGCCTAAACCTGTTACTACAGCGTCATTTAAACCTGTTTTTTCTTTCGCGGCAATCTGTCTGTCGCAATAAGGAGCTGTATCAACAAAGTTCAAAGGGTCGCTTGATGCAACATTTGAGAATAATTCTTCAAAAGTTCCGTTATCTACCAATTGGTGAAGTCTTGCTTCGGCATTTATCCTGAAATGATAAGTGCAAGAAGGACATACCATAAGATTTTTTTCTAAGTCTTTCGTCGGAATGCTTGAATTGCAGTTAAAACATTTTGACCAAAGTCTTGATAAATCATCATCTCCAATAGTTTGTTGGTTCATTGTCGCTGCTTTTGAACGTCTGTTTTCAAACCAATCTTTTATACTCATACTTGTTGTTCCTCTTTTTTCTGTTTTTTAAGTTTTTGTTTTTTAATATCTGCATTTTTGGTGTCTTGTTGTTTTTTGAGTTTTTTATAATCTTTTACTTTTAACTTATCAAAGTCAATATCAGATTGTTCAGCTCCAACAAGCATATCAAGCCCAAAAAATGTCCGTTGGAATACTGTATCATAAGCAAAAGATATTTTGAAGTCTTCAGGACCGTATTTGAAATAAAAACGATTTCCTGCCAAAAATCTTGCATCAAAATTATCTTTGAGGAGATTTAGTGTATTTACATATCCGATAGAAAGTTTTTCCGTAAGCTTGTATTCATATGCACCATTGAATGATTGTTTACCAAAATAATATTGATCCCAAGTAAATGGGGTGTCTCCGTAAACACTTGACATATAATATGAACCGGCAAAATTGAATCGGCTGTCAATAGGAGTGTACAAAAAAGTCGGTCCCAATCTCATAACTGCCATGGTTTGTCCTGTTCCGTATTGATTTAAATCATATTGAGCAGCTACATTAAATTCCATATCTTCACCTTTGCTCCAAATAGGTTCGGATTTTCTAAATTCTCCTTGTGCCTTCAATCTCATAGTTCCCCATCCGTCTTTGTGTATGGGTAGATGGTTTCTTGCTATACTGGCGTTCATCCGCGGGTCTTGTGAATTGCCGACTTCATAATCAGATGCATAACCTGCTGAATATTTATACTTGTAAATCAGTCCTAAATCTTTGATATTTACGCTGTCTTTAAATTCGATTTCGGAAAATTTATTAGGCATTTTACGACCCATAAACCAATCATCGACAAAAGCATTAGAACCATAATTAAATTTGAATCTTTTGTCAGAAAATTCATGAGAACCTTGTACTATAAGTGTTTCTGTAGCTGTTCCATAAAACATTTCTGCTCTGTTTCTGTCATTTTTTATTCTTGCAAGCCCTCCGATACCGGCATTTCCACCTTCTGTAACAAATAAAGGTGAAAGTTTAACCGTTGATGAAAAAGGTCCTGTCGTAAGCCAAGAAGGTCCTGCATAAAGTCCCAATTGTCTTAAATAACCGAATTCCGGCAATGTAGTATCAATTTCAGAAAAATCTTTGTCTCCTGATAAAACTAAATTTGGAATCGTAGCTACCTTCAATCTATTTTTATAAATAGTAGCATTTTTCATAGTAACAATATTACGTTCTTTTCCCGACTCTAGAACTATTTCTTTAGTCTTAATTTTGAAGGCTTTTTTCTTTGATTTTTCTATATATTCAGGTGATTTGGATAATTTCATAAAATCTTTTATTGTAGTTGTTTCAAGACCTGTATTCATAGAATTTGTACTCAAAATAAGTTTGAGATTATCGGGAATTTTTGCCTTACCCTTTATAAGGTCAATATTATTGGAGTAAGCATAGCCTTCTTTTGCTACAATTTTTATTTTTTCAAATTGCGTATTGGGGTTTTCCATTAGTGCGGAATCTTTGTTCATATCAACTCTCATAAAAGTTCCGCAAATAGTTACACCGTTTTTTAAAAGTTTTACATTGCCTTCTGCCACAAGTTCATTTGTTTCTCTGTAAAAAGTTATTTTATCAGCTTTTAATTTAGATAATTTGTCTTCCGGCACAACATAAGCATTTCCTGTAGCGATAACTTTGTCCTCTTCGGGAAAATAATCCATATAATCGCTTACAATTTCAATTTGGGCAATATCTTCTTTCTTTTTTTTGCCCCATTTTTTTGTTTCTTTTTTTTCAGCAGGAGTTTCAAGCGGTCCCGGCAAAAAACGCTGATTTTCTGTGTTTTGGGCTTCTTGAGCAAAACAAACAGATTGCATTAATATTGATGCAAAGATTGTGATTATTAATAAAATTTTATGCCTATTGTTTAACAACTCATTTTCCTTAAATATAACGTAAAGGGTTTACCGGTGAACCGTTAACCCTGACTTCAAAGTGAACATGCGGTCCTGTGCTGTAGCCTGTAGAACCTTCAGAACCGATTACTTGTCCTCTTGAAACTACAGAACCTTTTGATACTCTGAAACTGCTCAAGTGTGCATATAAAGTGGTTACGGATTTTCCGTTAACTTGACCATGGTCGATAATAACTACCTTGCCATAACCGCCGTACCAGCCTGCAAAAACTACACGACCAGCATTTGAAGCCCTTACTGCACCTCTGTTTGGACCACCTATATCAATTCCTGTATGGAATTTTCTTGATTTGAATATCGGGTGAACTCTCCACCCAAATGACGACGTTATGCCTCCTGAAATCGGACGCAAAAATGCACTTGATTGTGTATAATTTGTGCTGGTTTGATTTTTCTGTAAAAATTTTGAAATGCTTTCAGATTGTTTTTCGAGTTCTATTTCAGCTTTTTCATAAGTAGCTCTGTCAGTTCTTAATCTATGAATCAAGGTTTCGCTGGTTTCTATTGATTCTGCAATTTGTTGTTTTCTTTTGTTGATTGTGTGAATTGCACACACCAAATTTACCTGTTCTACTTCTTTATTGTTTTTTAAATCAGATAAACGCTTAGCTTTGACTTGCATTTGGTCGATTACTTGTTTGTCTCTTTCGACAAGTTTTTTTTGAAAATACATACTGTCGATGATATTATTGACATCTTGTGAATCAAAAAGAACATTTAAAAAACTCAGGTAAGAACCTTTATAAATATTGACCAATCTATCTGAAGCAATTGTTTTTATTTCTGTGTAACCTTCGATAGTTTTACTCAAATCTTGTTCAATTTTATCCAAATTTTGTTTTGTTACGGTTAATTTTGTAGCGGATTTGTCAAGATCTTTTGTTGCTTGTTCGAGCTTAATTTGACTTTTATAAAGTTTATTGACTTCTATTTTTTCTTTTTTCTTTAATATAGCAATTTTTTTATGTGTTTCTTCTTTTTTCTTTTCGACAACACTCAAAGAGGCAGTCGGATGATTTGCAAAAGCTTGGCAGTTCAAAATGCTTGGGATGAAAATCACAAGCAACAAAAAATATTTTAGCAGCATTTTATTATAATTTTTTATCATATTTCGATTTATTTTTTAACGCATAAACAGCGGTAAAAGCATCACCCCAAGAGTCCAACACATAAAAGAGACAATAATAATTGAAATTATAACTTTCTGATTATTTCTAAAAAAATCCATTTTATCCTCGGCTAAAATTTAATTACCACTTATAATATTGTACCTTTAACAAAAAGAATGTTCAAATTTGTTAAGAATAAATCGTATCAAAATCCAAATTTTTCAATTTTGAGGTTTTCGATACGATGACCTTACAAAAGCGAGAAACTGTAAAAACAAGATTTTTAGTGGGTTTCAAACTAGCCGTCTGAAGCGAAAACCAAAAGTTTTGCTTTTTGGGAACAGCTTTGACTTGCTTAAGCTATTTTAATATAACCGAAAAGACCACTTAATAAGCCAAAAAAATAACTTTTTCGACTATTTTGGTACTGGATAAAAGAAATTTAGCATCAATTTTCCAAAACAGCTTTGCTTATTAATTCAGGAACTGTCATATCAAGAGCATCGGGGATGATTTTATCTTGATTTACATTATCGACCCTGCTTGAAAGTGCTATTGCGGCTTTGATTTTTATTTTATTATCAATAATTTTTTTATCGGATTGCAAAATACCTTTAAAAATACCGGGGAAAACCAACGAATTATTTATTTGATTTGCAAAATCACTTCGACCAGTTGCAACAATAAAAGCACCTGCCTGCTTTGCATTATCAGGCATAATTTCCGGATTTGGATTTGCAAGGGCGAAAACAACAGGTTTTTTAGCCATTGATTTTATCATTTCAGTTGTCAAAACATCTTGAGCAGAAAGCCCAATAAAGATATCAGCATTTTTAATCGCATCTTTCAAAGTGCCTTTTTCGAGCTTCAAATTAGTTTTTTGTGAAATTTTTTCTAAATATTTGTCATTACCCTTTCTTCCTGAATAAATAATTCCGTCAATATCGGTCAAAATAATATTTTCGAAACCGTATGCCAAAAATAGTTTGCATACAGCCAAAGCTGCAGCTCCTGCACCGGAAAAAACAATTTTGGCATCTTTTTTTGTTTTTTCTATGAGTTTCAGAGCATTAATCAAACCCGCCAAAACTACAATGGCAGTGCCATGTTGGTCATCATGAAAAATAGGAATATTCATATCATTTATCAATTTTTCTTCAACATCAAAACAATCAGGAGCACAAATATCTTCAAGATTTATCCCGAAAAATGTCGGTTCAAGTGCTTTTACAATTTCTGTAAATTCATCAATATCAATCGCATCAATACAAATAGGAATTGCATCGACATTGCCGAATTTTTTGAATAATGCCGCCTTGCCCTCCATTACCGGCATAGCGGCGTCAGGACCGATATTCCCAAAGCCTAAAACAGCACTTCCGTTTGAAATTATCCCGACAATCTTAGGCTCTTTATCGCACCATGCCTGCTTAATCACCCCTTTTGTTAAAGAATGAAGCTCGACTGATGCAGATTTGATATCATCAGAAAGTTTTGAAACATCAGGTACTTCAAATAGGACTTGGCTTCGGGGAATATTAGTATTTATTTTTGAAGTATCAAGTTTTTCTTCAATCAAAGAAATATCAAATGTCCCAAAAGTCGGATGTAAGCTTTCTACAATTCTTTGTGTCGAAATTTTTGAGGTTTTCAAAATAATAGGATATGCATCAAAACCTTTTTTGCGATAATCATCGGATTTTTTGACGGCAAGATTTTTTTTATTTTCAAAAGCAAAAATGGCAACAGAACTTGCTTTATTGGTCAATTCCATAGCCATTTTTGGATTTTCTTTTATTTTTAAACAGCATTCCCCAACTCCGGGGGTATAAATAAGAGACAAATCTCTTTTGGTGGTTACGGGTAATTTTGTTTCAATTGCCCATCCCATAAGAGTTATTCTGCCGGTTGTTCTTCTGTTATAAGTTCTTCTTTGATAACTTCTGAAGCACTTACTACTACGCCCAATTCAGCTGTAACTTTCGGAGAAATTTTTATTTTTAAGCTGAATTCGCCGACATGATTAATCGGTTTTTCAAGAGTAATATTTCTTCTTTCAACTTCGATAGAAGTTTTTTCAAGAATAATTTCAGCAAGTTTTTTTGTAGTAATTGCACCGAAAAGTTTTCCGCTTTCACCAGCTTTAGCTTCCACCACAATACTTTTCAAAGCTTCGATTTTTGCAGCTCTGTCCAAAGATTCTTGATGCAATTTTTCAGCTTTTAATTGAATTCTTTGAAGATTTTGTTCTCTATTTTTCAAAGAACCTTTAGTTGCAAGTTCTACCAAATTTTTTGGCAATAAAAAATTTCTGGCATAACCGTCTTTTACTTCTACGATATCGCCTTCTTCACCTAATGATTCTATAGTTTGTCTTAAAATAACTTTCATTGTAGTCTCCTAGTTGTGTTTTTTCTGATTTACATTAATATTTTGTCAATGTAATGCAAAATTTAGCTTACTATAAACAAAAAAAATGCACAAGAAAAATGACAGGTCGCTAAATATTTTTACAAATAGGTTATTTCTTCTCGAATAAAACAACTGTTTCGATGTGATATGTATGGCAAAACATATCTATCGGCTGGACAAATTTCGGTTCAAATCCTTTTTCTTTAAGAATTTTCATATCACGAGCCAAAGTTGCGGGATTGCAGCTTACATATATTATATGTTTTTTTGACAATCTGCTTATAGAATCAAGAGCTTCGCTGTTACATCCTTTGCGAGGAGGGTCAATTATGACCAAATCAAAATATTCTCCGGCATCTTCCAGTTTTTTAAAGATTTTTTCGGCATTACCTTCAATCAGGTCAATATTGTCAATATAATTGAGTTTGAGATTTGACGATGCATCCATAACAGCTTGATGATATTCTTCTACAGCCACTATTGTTTTGGCAAGATGACTCAAATAAATACCAAAAGTTCCAACTCCTGAATAAGCATCCAAAATTCTTGGCGATTTGCAATTTTTTCTTACAAGTTCTCTCACCACGTCAAGAATATTTTTGGCAGATTCAATATTGACCTGAAAAAAACTCCCCGCCGAAATTCTGTATTTGAATTTGTCTATATGTTCAATAATATAGTCTTTGCCGACTGCAGGGAAAAATCTTTCGCCCATTATTTTGTTGGTTTTGTCTGTATTGGAATTTACCACTACTCCGATGAGTTGCGGAAATTCTTCTGAAACAGCTTCTGAGAGGTCTTTTAAGTTTTTATGAATTTTTCTGTCGTTAACTACAAGAATCAAAATCATTTTCTTTTCAGATTTACTGTATCTGAAAACGAAATGCCTTAAAGTCCCTTTATGAGAGGCTTCATCGTAAGCAACAATTCCGAGTTCTTGGGCTTTATCTCGCAAAAACTGAACTACATCATCGATTATTGCAGGCTGAATAGGGCAATGTTTGATATTTATAATTTCGTGTGTGCCTTTTTTGTAATATCCGACCAAGTAGCGTTTTGATACTTTTGTTTGGGCTACAGGATATTGAATTTTGCAACGATAGCCTTTAGTATTTGATGCGGGCATGGTGGGGAGAACTTTTATGTCGATGCCGGCGATTTTTTGTATGCAGTCTTTGACAATTTCTCTTTTTGCCTCTAATTGATAGTCATAGCTTATATATTGCCATTGACATCCGCCACAGACGTTAGCCAAAGAACAAAAAGGCTCAACTCTGTTTTTTGAAGGCGTATTAATTTTTTCGATAATGCCTTTGCAATATGATTTGTTCTTAGTTACAATTTTTGCATCTATTATATCGCCTGTAACAACTTCTTCAATAAATACAGGAATGCCGTCATCTTTAGCAAGTCCAAATCCGGTATTTACCATTTTTTCAATTATTAAATTTTCTTTGATATTTTCATGTTTCATATTTACCCATTATACTTGAAAAATTTTCAAAAACTATGTTTAAAATAGTTAGAAAAAATACTTGCGTTTCAAATATTCTGATGTTATTTTATATTGTACGGTAATTGTATGTTTTTTGCCGAAAATTGAAAATCAAATATGGGTGAGTGGCGCAAGAATTGCAGAGGCAATTCGATAAAAAAACAAGAGTGCCAATTTCGCCCGAGCGAATTGAAAAATTGAAAATTAAATATGGGTGAGTGGTGCAAGAATTGCAGAGGCAATTCGATAAAAAAAACAAGAGTGCCAATTTCGCCCGAGCGAATTGAAAAATTGAAAATTAAATATGGGTGAGTGGCGAAATTGGTAGACGCACTAGATTTAGGATCTAGCGGGCAACCCCCGTGAGAGTTCGAGTCTCTCCTTGCCTAATTTTTTTTTAAAGACTGTCTTATATCAAGACGGTCTTTTTTTATACACTTATATCTTTATTATACCCTCACAGTGCAAGTGAGACAAGGGGAAAATCCGAATATTTACAAACACACCGCCTCTTTTGGCGGTTTTTGCATTTGGAGATGCACCTGCACTAATTACCGTTTATCTGCAATATTCTTCCTATTACTTGCACTAAATTGTTGTCATGCGGCACTAGTTTTAGCATCTTTTCCGCTTCGTGTTTAACTTCCAGCCCTATGCAATTTAGTGCAAGTGTTTGCAATTTTAAATTCTCTCTTAAAACAAGATGTGTCGGAATGTCTCTGAGATTGCGACACATGACTTGATGTCTTCGAGACGAGAGTTATACTGTGAATGACAGTAAGAACAAGGATTCACAGTATATGAACGACAGAATAGAAGCACAAAAAATAATCCCAGAGCATGTAAAGAAAATTGCTCTGGCGAAAATGGATTTGATGAAGCAATGGTTTGAATTTCGTAAAAAATCCAACAACAAGTTCAAAGCCGATTACGAGTTTGTTCAACTCTACAACACAAATAATTCAAATATTTTCAGCATACTCGGTAAAATTTCAAGAGGGCCTTTGCACCGTTGGAGCACAAAACTCGGCGACAGCGAAGATTATACAAAACTTCTTCCGCAGTATAAATATTCCAGCGTAAATGAATTCAGAACAAGCCTGACCGATGAAGAAATTAAAATATTTATGGGCTTACTTTTACATCCCAACAGAATTTCAATAGGAAAAGCAATTTCGTTAACAAAATATAATTTAAGTCAAAAAGGACAAAGTTTTATTCCATCTGACATAACATTTAGAAGATATGCAAAATGGTTTAAGGACAACAATTATGACCAATGGGTTTTGATGCGAGACGGCGAAAAAAGTCTTGCGGACAAAGTTGAACCATATATAAAACGTGATGCAAGCCTGCTTGAAGTCGGCGATATTTTAGTCGCAGACGGGCATAAACTTAATTTTCAGGTGATAAATCCATTTACAGGTAAACCTTGCCGAGCAACATTGGTAGGTTTTTTGGATTGGAAATCAACTGCACTTGTCGGCTATGAAATTATGCTTGAAGAAAATACTCAATGTATAGCATCCGCCCTCCGAAACGCAATAATAAATCTTGATATGATACCGAAAGTCATCTATCAGGATAACGGTATAAAGTATTTGTCCAATTGAGATGAATGCAATTCGCTACAACCTTTTAAAATTAGGGTTTTATGCTGTTTTGGAAGTTTAAGACGAACCGGACAAAACGGATATTTTCCGGACATTCCACCGGACAAAAACTACATAGGCAAAATATGCCTGTACGCTTTACAGTGAGT
>Ga0209467_1002725_pt1 | contig 12222 bp, 10 predicted proteins | sample Higcelwee11metaG_FD_187175 | JGI IMG/M metagenome (GOLD analysis project Ga0209467, IMG submission 187175) | Freshwater pond sediment microbial communities from the University of Edinburgh, under environmental carbon perturbations - High... | ecosystem: Environmental > Aquatic > Freshwater >...
AATGATGAGTCTGCTGAGCCATCTGGAGGTAGGTGATTTTTTCGGGCTTACTGCTTTCCTCTTAGAAGTCGGGATAACGAAGAAGACAAGGGAAGCAGAAACGACAGCATCTGGGCCACAGTCGCCAGTGTCGTTAAGTGGTACGGTCTTACCATAGAGTACGTTCTTTATGACATGAGTTACGTCAACGTGATCATGTTCAACGCCGTCATCCCTGATAGCGGTTACAATAAGGACGAAGACAATAAACCAGTCAAGAAAGGGCTGGGGTTCGGGGACTTTATTGATCACATGAAAACGCTCAAAGAGGATGAATAACGTTGCTGGCAAGGAATGGTACGGAGTAGGGCTTGACACTACACAATTCCAGCAGGGTGCAGACCGGGTTACTCGGGGCTTCAACAAGATTGACCAACAGGCCAGCAAGTCCGGGGCCAGTCTCGAGTCTTCATTCAAAAAAGGTGCGGTAGCACTTGGTGCGATGTTCACCGTTACAGCAGCAGCTGGGATCATTGGAAATATTGCTAAGGTCCGGGGAGAGTTCCAGCAGTTGGAGATAGCCTTCACAACCATGCTTGGCAGCGAAAAGGCGTCCAGGGCTTTAATGGCCCAGATGACAAAGACGGCTGCCGAAACACCCTTTGACTTAACTCAGGTAGCATCAGGAGCAAAACAGCTGCTGGCTTATGGCTTCAATGTGGAGAAGGTAAACGACACCCTTATCACTCTGGGCGACGTTGCCAGTGGCGTATCTGCTCCCCTGAATGATATTGTGTACTTATATGGAACCCTCCGGGCCAGTGGCAGGGTCATGCAGATTGATATAAGACAGTTTGCCAATAGAGGAATACCAATTTACGAGGAACTGGCAAAGGTTCTCAAAGTCAACGTAAGCGAAATTAACGAGCTTGTCCGTGCAGGACAAGTGGGCTTTCCTCATGTAGAGGAAGCATTCAAGAATATGACATCTGAGGGAGGCCGGTTCAATGACCTGATGAAGAAACAGGCTGACAGTATTGTGGGCCTGAAGTCTAACCTGAAGGATGCAGCTGACATGGCAAAGAACGAGCTTGGCAAAAAGCTCGAACCAGCCTTTGAATCCCTGCTCCGGGGAGGCATTGAGGTCACAAAGAATCTGGATGAAATTGGCAGGGTGGTGATTGAGTTGATTGCTATTTACGGAGCATATCGGGCTTCGCTTATGGTCATTAATGCCATGCACTCCCTGAACATTAAGATCATGCGACAGGCGGCTCTAGAAAAGAAGCTGGCAGCAATGGGTTCGATCCACCTCTCAAATTCTGAAGCAATCGCAGCAGCCAGAACTAAGATGCTGGCTATAGCTCAGCAGGGGCTTGTCAAGTCTCTGAAGGCAGCTTCAGCGGCATTGCTTGCCAATCCATACATCTTAGTCGCCGCAGCAATAGCCGCAATGGGCTTTGCAATCTATAAGGTGGTGACTCATCAGAATGAGATGGAGAAGGCCACAGAACGTCTGAACAAAGCATCCAAAGAGTCTGAGAAAAATTCACTGGGAGAACAACGGGAGTTGGTCAGGTTGAATGCAGAGCTGGCTGCAACAAAGAAGGGTACTACCGAATTTGAGGCAGCAAAAGACAAGATCATAAAGAAATACGGCCAGTATGACAAAACACTGGCTGACGAGATTGATCGTGTTGGCACACTGGAGGGAAAATACCTCAGTCTTACTGCCAGCATCCAGCAATCTTATGACGCCCGGCAGTATGACAAATTCATGGAAGAGCAAGGGGCTGCACTGGATGAAACCATGTCAGACAATCTGAGTAAGCTCTATGAGAAATTGACAAAACGGCTCGGGCAGGAAGCAGGGAGCAAGTTCTATTCTGAGATCAAAATGGCCCTGATGCAGAGTATGGCAGAGGGCGAAAGCCTCCAGACCACACTCTCCAAAGAGATGAAGGACTTCGTTTTCGGGTACAGCAAAGGCTCTTATGACAACCCTGCAATCATGCGTTTTGTCGGTAACATCTCTGAGGCCATCGTCGCTACCAAAGCAGCAGATAAACAAGCAAAAGAATTGTTCGGTGTCATAGCCACTGGAGGCGGCACAACAGACGGCGCAGCCGAGAAAGGTCCTCTGGCTTCAGTCTTACAACAGATAACTGAGTTGAAGGCCGGCATCATTGAAGCGGAGTCCATTCTGAAAGATATGCGCAAAGGGGAGTCTCTATCAACTGTAGAAGACATTGACAAACAGGTTGAGAGGATCGAGGAGCTGAAGAAACAGTTGGAAACCCTTACTGGGACAAAGCCACAAAAAGCCACCACAGATAAGACTTCAAAGCAGGAACTGAATGACCGGCTGGCAGCTATTCTGGAGGCAAAGAAAAAAATCGCTGAAGCGGAGATCAATGCTGAATATGAAATCTGGCAAGGGAAGATCGGCGTAATGGCTGAAGGCCATGCCAAACAGAGAGCGCAGATAGAGATGAACTACCGGAGGCAGACTACTGAAAACCGCCGTCTAGCTGAACAGATGGTTAAGGACCAGCAGGAGATTGAACGGGCGCAATGGGAAACCAGTAACCAGGACTGGAAAAAGAAGGATCTTATCTTCACCCCGACAACTCAGGGCGTTGCTCAGCTCTCCGGGACCCAGCAGGGCCAGCTGAGCGCAAAGGATCAACAGGCCATTGACGAAAGAGCAAAGGCAGAGCAGGGACTTTCTGCTGAGCTTTTGAAGCAATACCAGGATTATGCAGCCCAGAGGATTGCGATTGAGAAGCAGTTCAATGAAGCTATTGCAGACCTGCAAGCCAGCAAAACAGCGGAGAACGCAACGGCAACAGACGCAGCTATCGCTGAAGCTAAAAAGCAGATGATTGAGTCGCTGGCAGATATCGACTTTGAGCAATTTCAAGATACCGGATTATGGGAACAGATGTTCGGTGATCTGGAGAAGGTCGGGACGTCAACACTCAAATCAATTCTGGCACAGGCAAAGGCAGTCAATGCCACCGCATGGAACCCCGAAGACCTGAAAGAATATCAGGACGCTATTGAGAAGCTGGAAGACACAATCACTAACCGGAATCCATTCCGGGCGTTGGGCGAAAGCTGGGGTGATATGGTCGAAGCAATGAAGTCTGGGGATGCTGATGCGATCAAAAGTGGTGCAGAAAAGCTGACCAGCTCAATCGACACTATTTCCGGGGACCTTACAGAAATTGGTGACGGGATCGGTAGCCTGTTTGGTGAGGACGCTGCCTATGCAGCCGAGAACATTACTGGTCTGATCGGTGGCGTTGGAGAGCTGGGCAAGGGTGTAGCACAGCTGGCCTCGGGGGACATTATTGTAGGTATAGCTTCAGTACTCAAAGGACTGGGCAAAATCTTTACCATCTTCAAGAAAATCAGAGAGCAGAACGAAGCGATCCGGGAGGAAATTTATGCTTGGAGAGATGCAGTAACAGCTGGAGAAAGAGAATACCAAGCCCTTCTCCGGGAACGTCTCAGGATAGAACAGCAGATCGGGGAACTGGCTTTGCAATACCACCAGCGGATCACAGCTGAGCTGGACAAGCAAAAAGAGGCCACCAGCAAAACTTATAACAATACACTTGCTGAACTGCAAAAGCTCGAATATATATCGGGCCAGACAAACATACATGGCACTCTATTCCGTAAGGCCAAAGTGGAGAACAGTTATGGCTCACTTAACGGGAAAAGCTATGCGGAGCTTGAACGGCTATACACACAGGGTAAACTTGAGGAACAGGCCGCCAAGCTATTCGAGCAGCTCCGAGACCTGAAGGCTGAAGGGGCTGACATTGACCAGATGCTGGCTGACTCTGCACTGGCTTTCAGTGAGGCATTATCGGGGATGACCTTTGACGGCATGAGAGACTCATTTTCGAGCTTTATGGAGGACGGTAAGGTTTCGGCAGACGAGACTGCTGACTACATGGAAAACGCCTTCCGTGAGGCTATCATAAACTCCCTGATCATTCAAAGGTTCGATCCGCTGCTTCAGGAGCTTGTCGATAAAGTCTGGGCCGCTGTTGAAGACGGGTCATTCACTGAGCGCCTTGACGAATTTAAGGCCAATGCAGCCACACTGGGAGCTGACATGAACTCGGCGCTTGCTCCCTTCAATGATTTGTTTGATGCAATGGACAAGGGACAGGAGGCTGCAAAGAATGCCTTTGCCACAATGTCACAGGATACCGGGGACGAGCTGAATGGTCGGTTTACGGCCTTACAGATGTCCGGGGAAAGATCGGCAGTATCACTAGCCTTCTTACAGGCGGACTTAACGGATGTAAGAAAAACCAGTCTGTTGGCAGCAGAGTACACCCTTGAGCTACGTGATATCAGTCTCTCCGGGCTGGACCAGCTGACAAAGATTGCAAAGAACACCAATGAGCTGTATGTGATGAACGACAGACTGAATAAAATAGAAGAAAATACCAGAGGATTATGACAGGGGACTTATTCATAAATACAAAGGATGCGTGGACCACCTGGGGTGTGTTCCTTGAAGAAGGCAGTGAAGACAAATTACTGGTGGCATCACCAATGAAGGACTATATCAGTAATAAGTCCCGGCAGGAAGACGGCAAACAGGTTCTGACTTCAACGCCGAAAGTGGACGAGCGAACCCTCACCGTTGTCTTTTGCTTTGCGAAGGCATCGACTGACTTTCTTACCCGATACAAATCATTTATGACTGAGCTGTATCTAGGACGGATGGTACTGAATGTTGTCAGTCTGGGGATCACTTTCACTCTGGATTATCTCAATTCAGCTTCACTCTCTAGCCTGACAACACTGGGCAAAGTGGCAGTGACATTTTCTGAGCCAAATCCTATGAACAGATGATTGACATAAGAGACGTAACAGGGACCCTGATCGTATCGGTTACCGTAACAGAAGCCTCAGAGCATGTGACCGAGCTGATGGTTTCGGATTACGTCTTATTATCCTATTTATCCCTCACAGGAGCGATCCTGCCAGCCGGGGCTTATATCATTTCCGGTGGACTGACATATAGGCTCCTGAAGCCTTATATGCCTTCCAGAGTCAATGAGGTTGAGTATAAGTACGAGCCTCAGTTTCATGCCAAAGTCATGTCGTGGACCGTCAGGCCGTTTTTCTTTTTGCAGGAGGTCGAAGGGATCGTAACCGGGAGAGAATCAGACTGGAGCCTTACCGACACCCTTCCCAACTTTCTGACAGCGATAGTAGCTTCACTGAAGGACGAATTTGGCGAGACTTATTCCTATGCCTATGACGCCGGGCTTACCGGAACAAAGTCACTCAGTTTTCAGGCTACCAGCATCTTTGATGCACTGAACGAAATAGCCGGAGCATGGGAAACAGAGTGGTATCTCAATGGTACGGTCATCACTTTTGGCAAGTGCGCTCATGGTGAACCGGTCACTTTGACTGTAGGAACAGAGGTCAGCATCCCGGACCAGACGCCGACAAATGACGGTTACTATACTCGCTTTTATGCCTTTGGGTCTACAAGAAACATTGACCAGGATTATGACTCCGGGTCAACAACAAATCACATTGTTCAGAAGAGACTGGCACTGCCGGCAGTCAGCTGTCCACTGGGATTTAAAGACAGCGAGGCCGGGCTACCAGAGGAGCAGATATTCACAAAGGTCCTGATCTTTGATGACATCTACCCGTCCTCAAACTTGGCTATTTCAGCAGTCCGGGCCGTCTTGAAATTCGCTTATGACGGAGACGGGAACAAGATACAGATAGGCGTTGATGAGAACCTGTTACCTATTTATGAGAGGTATTCAGTATTCTTTTTTAAGATAGCTGGCTTCAACTTCACTGAGGAAATGATTGTCGCAGGGAAAACTCTGTCAGTTCATTTTGAGTCAGGGAACCTTATGGGCAGGGAGTTCGAGCTGGGCTATATCAGCGCAACTACCGAATACGAGATCATTTTTGATGAAAGCACCGGGATAATTATTCCCAACGAAGTGATAATCCCTTCAGACGGAGACGGAGTAATCCTGTTCAATATTCTAATGCCACAGGCTTATGTTGATGCAGCAGAGGCTACACTGGAGGCCGCTGTAGATACGGAGATCGCTTTGCAGGGTGCAGACATGAATACATACCGGGTCAACTCTTTCCCAGTAAAATTTATGCAGTTGGGGATGTCGCTGACTGTCGGAAGCAATGTCTTATTCGTCAATGGATTAAACACCCTCTCCACAAGGGTATTGTCCATAACTGAAAAACTGGATTTCCCGGCAGAAAAGACGATCCAGATCGGAGAGAAAAAGACTAACCGAACCACCCAGCAGCTCAAAGAAGCGGTCACGAATATCAACAAGAACGTGGACGTCATTGCCACACTGAATGACCTCAGTACCAGTATTCAAAACGCTTATGGCAGGACCCAGAAGCAGATCGCTGAAGCACTGGCCCAGTGGAACTACATGTGGTACTTTGACAAGAGTCTGGACACAACTGAAGGCCAGATCGACTATTCTGTCTGGAAGGTCCGGTCAAACTTCGACCTTTATATCAATGGACAGATACAGGCCACAGAGGAAATCACAGCATGGATAGCCGGGGCTGTCCAGAATGAAGTTCTGGCTAACCTCAGTGCCAGCGCACCGCTTCGAAAGGACACAGCTTCGAACGTCCGTATGGACTATGACACTGAGCAGTTTGAGCTTATTGCCGGGGTATTGACTATTCAGGACGGGCTTATGACACCAGCGGCGCATGTTCATGCGATTACTGACGTCACTGATCTTCAGACGAGCCTGAATGCTAAACTGGCGACCTCACTCAAAGGAGCAGTAAACGGACTGGCGGAGCTGGGTCTAGACGGCAAAGTGCCAGCGGCACAACTGCCAGCTGGTTCATCTCTGGCACTTGGAGAAACGAGCGAGACTGCCTACCGGGGAGACAGGGGCAAGGCTGCTTATGATCATTCACAGGTTACTGCCAGCAATCCACATCAGTCAACCTTCGCCCAGCTGGTAAGCAAACCGACAACACTCACCGGGTATGCAATAACAGACGCACAGGCTCTTGACGCTGATCTTACTGCAATCGCTGCTCTTGCCGGGACAACCGGACTGCTCAAAAAGACAGCAGCGAACACATGGGAGCTGGACCTTACTGCTTACATTACCGGGATCACAAAAGCAATGATTGAAGCCCAGCTGACGGGAGCTATTACAACACATACACACGACTATGCTCAGCTGAGTGCCAGCATAACCCAAAAAACCTCTGCTTACACGCTGGTTGCCGCAGACAATAATAAAATAATTGAGTGCAATGGGACTTTCTATATAACCCTGCCTCAATACTTGCCGACAGGCTTTCAGGCTACGATTGTGAATGTAGGAGTAGGAGTCATAACGCTCAGCCCGACAGTAACGCTAACCAGTAAAAGCAGCAACCGGAAACTGGCCTCTCAGTGGATCGGTGCAACAGTTTACCACCGGGGCAGTGACGCTTGGGTTGCAATGGGAGACCTGACAGCATAGAGATGATACCAACCTCGATCGGCATATTACAACAGAAGCAAGCTCCGGTAGGACTTATCCAGACTGACGTTACGGAGTTGTATGCGGCCTATATAAGATATGCCTATAGCGGTTATTGCGCAATAAATGTCACCCCTGATACGATAGCCACTACTATTACTAAAATTGATACAGGAGACGGAGTAATATTTGCAACCGTAACCCCAACAAGCGGAACAGGAGACTACTCATTCAGGGTAAGAACTGCATCAAACAATAATACAGGCAGCGCAAAAAGCATGACCCTGAGGATAACCGATAACGCAGGGATAGCTTTACCGGTTGACATCACATTTATTCAATACCCGGAGGCTATTTACTGAGAAAGATGACATGGCATTAAGGACAACGAACATATCAGCGCTTTTTGTCGGAGAGACTTTTGACTCCCGGACTACACAGATAGGAGCTTCGTGCGTTGTCCCCAACATCAATAAGTGGAGTAAATTCAAACCCGTCAGGGGAATCTGGCCGGCCTCTGTTAATGGTAAATATGGACTTGACCTGACGAACAACTGGGCCTATCTTTCGCCCAGAGGAGCGCCAGAGGACGAGCCTTTGAGGATAGGTGACTTCCGGGGTTATGAGCATGACCACCGCCTGACCTTACCGCCGGTGCGGTGTCTGACAACCGAATGTACGATCAGGACTATTTACCCGGTTGGGAATACTAACTATTACAATCTCTGGAAGGTCCGCTTTTACAAAGATGCAAGCAATGTTGTATTCACCCCGGCGGACATGGGTTTAGAGGGCTACTATTATGGGCTTAAAATAACGGCTGGAGGAACCTCTTATTATAGAACTTTCGGCCCAGTGGCGACTGTCGGTAGCGAAGGCAAACAGTTTATTGTGGATGCAACGCTGGCAAACCCCTCAGTACCTCAGTACAATAACCTCCCGTATGGAACAGGGACCTACCTTTGGAAACTGATATTATGTTCAGAACAAGTCCCGGCATGGACCTCCATTCAGCCCATCATCGTGTATGACTTCCCCTCCGAAATACTACCTGATTACACTATTTTCAACTCCGGTTCATTTACGGTGGCGAACTGGATCGCTGCTTCGGATGTGTCGCACTCATTTAATGACTCTGCTCCGGGGTCCGCTTCTTCGGGGATAACGTTTGCAAGCGGAGGCGTGTTCACTATTTCAAACCCAATAAGCAGCTGGTGTGAAATAGAGGTGTGGGATGAGGATATGTTTATAGAAAAAACCGCTTATCCTGCTCAGTGGTACAGTGGAAGAATACTGTTATTCAAACCGACAACCAACTACAGCTCGGCGAGAAGCGGAACGGTGACAGTCTCAGCAAACGGAGCTTCAGTTGCTATTGCCGTACAGCAAGCAGGAGTCTGGGTTGCGCCAATTGTGTCTGCCTTTATACCTGATTCTGGCTGGTCTGTTGTTAATACCGGATGGTCATTCAACGTGTCTCTATCTCAGGTTACGGTGTTTTTTACACCCAGTGGACTGTCAGGCACACCCGTCACAATATACATTGCGGCATACCGGCTTGGAGTGGAGAGAGTCGAGATATCAACCTCTGCAAGAGACGGATATCAAACTACAAGAACACTAAACCTCGGCGAAGTTATTCCTACCGGAGCGCAGTACAAAATATACATTTCAACAACACCTAATTCTGGACCCATTTAAAGTAAAAACACAATGAGCGAGAAAACACCAATTTCAACACTGTTTGCCCAGTACGCCGGGCCAGGCAAAATAATCATAACTATCCTTATCACAATAGTGACCACCGTCTGGGGAGTTGCCATTTACTATTCCAAAGCAGAATCAAAGAAGGCAGCTGACTCTGCAATGGTCGTTGAGACTCATGTCGTGGTGATGCAGGTGAAGCACCAGCTTGACAGTATGCTGATCTGGATGCGAGACTTTGATGGCCAGTTGAATGCCGTCCATGACAATACGGTTCTCATAGGCAATTATGTGGAATCCGTTTATGCCGGTATTAAAGAGGACTTGCGGACCAGAAAAGATGCAGAATTCCAGCACTATGTTAAAATAACTTCAATCATAGAGGAGGGATTAAAAAAAAAAGCGCAGCTGGACTCCATTGAGTCGGCCCAGATACTAGACAGTCTGATATTCACAATCAAAGTAACGAAAGCCTCAAAATGAAAATGCTAGACATTTTGCTCTCATCCATGTCGATAGTCATACTCGGTTTTATGACATACTTCACCTACATGTTTCTCCGGGGAAAGATTGAGGCAGTAGGAAAAAAAACCGTGTCATTGGGAGATGAAGCCCGGTACAATAAGATGCTTGACGAGATCATGTTTACCCTTAACGCCAAGCTACATGCATCCAATGTCTTTGTAGCCCGGTTCCACAATAACGGACACTGGAATAATGGTCGTGGGATGAAGAAATTTACAATCATGCTGGAGAAACCTTCTGCAGCCAGTCCCTCTATTCAGCAGGAGTTTAAAGACATACTTTGCTCCAGGTACCCGGAGGCAATGGACTTCCTGCTATTCTTCCATACCTACCATCAGGCTGACCTTTCAATGTGCAAGGACCCGAATGTGAAGCGTGACTTCCTTACTAAGTACGGATACAACTCGCTTTATTTCTTCCTTATACGGCAAGCAAACGGAGACCATTCTGCAGAGGCGTTCATTGGTATCTTATACAAGGACCCTCATGTAATGAATCGTGAGCATAATGATCTGGTTAAGTCAAAGCTGTTCGACATTCTGGGCTTGTTAAATATGGTAGAGCCGAAGATCTTATCCAAGGCATAACATACAAAGCAAATGGAGACAATTGAAAGGGTCAAAAATTGGAAAACGACAGCCCTGGGTCTGATAGTACTAGCCCTTGCTGTCTGGCGGTACGTTGCTCAGACTATCGACACCCCGGCCTTCATCTCACTGATGCTACTGGCTTACACTTTTATTCTGGCAAAGAATAGCCTCTTGGAAGGCATCACAATGGGATTCTACAAGATTAGGGAAGCGGCAAAACCACAATCCGAACCGGAAGTTCCGGGAGAGACAAAACCAACAAATGAGGAGTATTGACATGAGGAAACTGAAATACTATGTTATTCATTGCGCCGACACACCTCCGAATATGGAGGTGACCCAAGGCATGCTTGAGCAGTGGCACATGGGTCCCTGCGATCTTGTTGACGGCAGTGTGAAATATAAGGGGAAATCCTACGGCTCCCGGAAGTCGCTACCGAACGAGTCCATTGACGGGAAGTCTATTGCTGAGATGAAAGGCCGGGGCTGGGATCGGCTGGGATATTCTGAAATGATCCACCGAAACGGGAACTGGGAGCTGCTGACGCCCTACAATGACGACGCCTTTGTTGAATCTGATGAAATGACGTGGGGTGTTGCTGGCTTTAATGCCGTCAGCCGTCATGTCATGTTGGCTGGAGGCAAGGGGAGTCTTCCCCGATTCTCCGATCATTACTCCGACAAGATGGAAGCGACCCTGCTTCAGAGCATTAAGCGCACAATTCTTCGACACCCGGACATCATAGTGGTAGGACATAACCAGCTGGCTGCAAGGAGCTGCCCCAGCTTCAATGTGTACGACTGGCTTTACAGCCATCGGATGCAGAAATTCGGAGCCGCCGATATAAAGAAAGGATGATGAAAGTCCTGAGATGTAAGTGTGGGGCAAAAGCGGTCTTTTTGGAGGGAGATAACTTTGAATGTATGGGTTGCGATATTTGCCTGACCACTTTTGCCTCAGACGGAGAATATAGGCTGCTACAACCTCACAAATGGTCAATAGTCTTTGACGACCAAAATGGGACAATTTACCTGCGCTGCTCCGTCTGCCTCATGGAAGACAAACTTGGGATCTGAAAATAAAAGCTATGACATTGAAATTGAAACAGTATATATATATAGGAATAGCCTTCTTGATCTTCGGTCTGGCAATCTGGGGCAATGAAATGAGACGGGCCTATTTGAGAGAACGGGCGAAAAGCGAACGGCTGGCCAATAATCAGAAGCAGCTGCTGTTGGAGGTCAATAATTACATGCGACTTACCCTGACACAAAGGGAGATGTTGGCAAGCATAACAATTGAACAGGACAGTCTGATCAGGCTTCTGAAGATCAAGCCAAAGCAGATTGAGCGCATAGTCCAGAGGGTCCACATCGAAATTGACACAACGGGGAAGGCTCAGCTTTTGGCTTCAAATGACAGCTTATCTAAGGTGATCCGAGAGGGACTTGAGAGATCCTATCCGTTTTTTGATCACGAAGGCTGCTTTACATTTGCCGGGAAAGTAGTGATCAGTGACGGCTTGACTCTGGAAGTCACCCGGAGGGAATACCAAAATAGGTCAATAGAGATTGCATATATTGAGCGAGAAAAGAAATTCCTGTTCATTCATTACGGGAAATGGCAGGGTAAACTGTTTGTTAGTAACGAGTGTGGGGAGGATATAGTAAAAGAAGTTGATGTGATAAAAAAAGACCGCACGAAAAACATGCGGTTTCTGACCAGTAAAGGTCCCTTTTAGTCCCCAATTTGGTCCCCGGCAGCTGTAAGTGGCTGGGAATCAGCGGGGTTTGTGGTACCACCAGGAATCGAACCGGGGACACACGGATTTTCAGTCCGTTGCTCTACCAACTGAGCTATGGTACCATTTCGGTCGGCAAAT
>Ga0209467_1002727_pt1 | contig 12221 bp, 12 predicted proteins | sample Higcelwee11metaG_FD_187175 | JGI IMG/M metagenome (GOLD analysis project Ga0209467, IMG submission 187175) | Freshwater pond sediment microbial communities from the University of Edinburgh, under environmental carbon perturbations - High... | ecosystem: Environmental > Aquatic > Freshwater >...
TTGCAGACAGTCTGGCCGGAAACTGACATTTTGCTATCTTTAAGCCCCTTCATAACCGGATTAAATGCCTGTAAGGATCAAGATATGCTGTATCAGGGACATCCGTGAGGCAGAGACGGCCATACGGTACGGCGCTTCTGCAATAGGCCTCGTGGCAGAAATGCCCAGCGGTCCCGGTCCCATACCTGATGATTTCATCAGGCAGATCGCCGCCGCAACTCCTCCGCCGGTGGCAACCTTCCTGCTCACAAGCCGGACCTCGGTCAGGGAGATCATTAAACACCATCACCTGACAAATACGAATACAATCCAGATAGTTGATGCGCTGTCAGAGGGTACTTACGATGAGCTCAAGGGGGCCCTCCCTTACGTAAAAATTGTCCAGGTAATTCACGTAGTCAGCGAGGCATCGGTGGAGGAAGCCGTCAGGATCTCACGGTCTGTGGATGCAATCCTTCTTGACAGCGGCAATCCGAATCTCACCGTGAAGGAGCTTGGAGGTACAGGCCGGGTGCATAACTGGCATCTGAGCCGTAAGATCAGGGAGCAGGCATCATGCCCGGTGTTCCTTGCAGGCGGGCTGAAACCGGAGAATGTAAGGGAGGCAATTGAGACGGTTGGACCGTACGCGGTCGACGTTTGCAGCGGGGTCAGAACCAACGGCCTGCTTGACGAAGACAAACTGGAAAAATTTTTCAGTGAAGTCCGCAGGGCAAGCAGCACAGGTAATTGATTAGAATAACCAATACAGCATATTCTTCAATCCTTAATGTGACAAGTAGAATGAAACTGAAAATTCTGGTCGGCAGCGGAAGGAAAATAGGATTACTGACCCTTCCATTCCTGGTAGCAGGATTAACCCTTAATCTCCTTTTTCCACAGTTTTTCAGGGTTGGGGGCCCGACGGATACCCTCAAATGGGTATCCTTATCCATCCTTGTGCCAGGAGTAATAATCTGGATCTGGTCAGTTGTACTGATTCTCGTGAAAGTCCCGCGCCATCAGCTGATCACCACCGGGCCGTATGCCCTGGTTCTGCATCCCCTCTATACCGGCGTGGCGCTGCTTGTACTGCCCTGGGTTGGTTTCCTGCTTGATACATGGCTGGGACTGCTGATAGGCCTGGTGGTTTACGCCGGCTCCAGGCTTTTTTCACCGGAAGAGGAAAAGATCCTCGCAAAGATTTTCGGGGAATCATGGGATCAGTACCGTAAAAAGGTGTTGCTGCCCTGGCTCTAGGCCGGATCCGATAGATAAACTTAAATTCCTTACTTGCAATGGACAAATCAAAAGAACTGACAGCCAGTCTGAAGCTGATCAATGACAAACTGCATTTCACGGGACTTGTTGAGGGGAACAGCCCTGTATCGATTGACTATACCCCGCCCCTGGGTGACAACATGGGGTATACCTCCCTTGAGCTGCTGCTGCTGAGTCTCTCATCATGCCTGGGCAGTGCCACTCTCACCTTCCTCCGCAGGATGGGAAAAACAATCACAAACTTTGAAATCAGGTCAAAAGGACTAAGGAAACAGGAGCATCCGACAGGACTTTCACACATAACAATGGAAATGGACATCACTTCCGAAAATCTCCTTGAGGCTGAGGTTGACAAGGTGGTGAAGCTCGCCGAAGCTACCTACTGCCCGGTCTGGTCCATGCTCCGGGGCAATGTGACAGTTGAGGTGAAGTTTAATATCAACCGGTAAGCAATTTGCATTATGGCCCTGCTCCGGCCGGGGATAAATAACCACCCGCCCGGTGACCCGCCGGATGGTTTGCCATGGCGCCCTACGTCCATTTCCAGAAAAATCAATTGTGATAAATATAACAGTTCGGTTGCAGGCATATTAATTCTCTTACTTTTGCCGCAAACTGAAAAAAATGTTCCTGCCTTTCGGCACACTGGCACCCGGTCTCCTGCTCCCGCTCTTCGCATTTGCGTACATGCTTTTGTTCGGCAGCTATGCTCTGAACAAAACATCTGCGAAAAGCGAAGCAGAGAACCATGAGGTCCGGTTAACAACAGTGCCGGCGCAAATCAGTACGCCAGGAGCAGCATCATGCTATATCCTTTCACAGGATGACCTTACAGGCCAGGGCCTCAACCAGGAGACTGACACTCAGGTTATCCGGCAGGTCATCACCTGGATCATAAATATCCCGGATAAAAAACACATTCCGGACCGTCACCTTCTCTCTCATTTTACCCGTCCCCCTCCTTCCCTGACTCAGGCTTAGCGCCATACGGACAGATCTGATCCGGCATCACCCGGACCAGATTATACCTTGTTGGAGAATCAACTCCGACCGCCTCCATTGTGCGAAACCCTTAATCACGGATAAAATGAAACCATACATATATAATGTATTGATCTTCTGTCTTCTGACTGTCAGTCTGGATGCCCAGAAATACACTGTCGCGCCTGACACCTCCGTCTACCTGGTAGGTGAACTCAGCGAGATAGTCATCAAAGCCTCCAAGGACAACGTAACCTATAAAAGCCTCCCGGCTTCGGTGACAGTCATTAGTGAAACCCTTATAGCAAACAATGAGATCAAATCGCTTAACGGCGCCACTGCATCCATCCCCAATTTCTACATGCCCGACTACGGTTCAAAACTCACCTCCCCGGTATACATCAGGGGAATAGGTTCGAGGATCAACTCCCCTTCGGTGGGCCTCTACGTTGACCACGTCCCCTATTTTGAGAAGGCCTCCTTCAGCTTCGACTTCTTCGACATAAAACGGATCGAGGTGCTTCGCGGCCCCCAGGGCACACTGTTCGGAAGAAACACAATGGGCGGGATAGTTAACATAATCACCACATCGCCGCTTGATTACACAGGGTCAAACATAAGCCTGACGGCAGGTACCCACGGCACCTGGTCCGTTACAGGAGGTCACTACAGCAAGGCAAACGACAGGCTTGCATGGTCAGCAGCAGTGAACTACCTCCACAACGACGGTTTCCACACAAATGCATATTCCGGCAGGAAGGTGGACAGGCTGAACTCATGGGGCGCACGCAACCGGATCATCTATGAACTTACCCCGAAGCTGACCCTTGAGAATATCCTTGGCGCCGAGATAAGCAGGCAGGGCGGTTATCCGTATGCAATTTATAACGGGGAACAGGGCAGAGCCGAAGACATTAACTACAACCAGGAAAGCATCTACAACAGGAACATGTTCTCAGATGCGCTTCTCCTGAACTACTCAGGAACCCGCTTCGACATCTCAGCAACCACCTCCTTTCAGTACCTTGACGACTTTCAGGGTATTGATCAGGATTTCACCCCTGACTCACTCTACTACATCAACCAGGAGCAGAAACAGAATATGATCTCACAGGAGGTCATCGCCAGGTCGAAACAGACTCAGAAATACCGCTGGCTCTTCGGCGGATACGCCTTCCACCAGTCGTTTGACAATGCCGTGGACGTGGATGCCTGGAAACAGAAAATGAATTACCTGAAGACCTATGATCATAAAATCAGCGGCTTCGCTCTGTTCCATCAATCGACTCTGACCGACTTCCTGATCCGGGGGCTCACGGTGACGGCAGGACTGAGGCTCGACACCGAAAGGGATTTCCTTGATTATTCATATGACCGTACACTCAACGGCACCTATGCACTCCTTGCAGACACCGTCTATCCTGCCCTGAAGTCGCTTGAGATAATTCCCCGTTTTGCCCTGACCTATAAATTCAACAACCAGAGCATCTATGCAGTGGCAGCGCGCGGCTACAAGACCGGAGGATTCAATTCCACCTTCGAGCGTCCGGAGGACCTCACCTTCGAGCCTGAATTCAGCTGGAACTATGAGATAGGCTTGAAAACCCCGCTGGTCAGCAACATTCTCTATGCAGATGTGGCGCTCTTCTATATCGACTGGCGGAATCAGCAGATATACCAGACCGTTCCCAGCGGCCGCGGATCGATGCTCAAGAATGCAGGCCACTCGGTCAGCAAGGGAGCAGAGGTCTCACTCAGGGCCTCTCTCAACAAAGGTTATGAGTTCAATGTCGCTTACGGCTACACTCATGCCACATTCATCTCACATGTTGTGAATGCGGAACTCAATTACAACGGGAACTTCCTCCCCTATGTGCCCCGCCACACCCTCTCGGGAAACGCCTCCAAAAACTTCAGGATCAAAAACTCAAAGGTGCTTGACAATATCAGGGTCAACCTTCTCTACAGGTCTAACGGTGAAATATTCTGGGATGAGGAGAATCAAAACAGGCAGCCGTTCTACGGTCTTGCAGATGCAAAGGTGTCGTTCATCAGGGGTTCGCTGCAGTTTGATTTGTGGTGCAAAAACATGTTCAGCACAGATTATTCGGCCTTCTATTTTGAGGCTCTCGGCAACAGGTATATCCAACCCGGCAAGCCTGCCCAGGCCGGTATGAACCTCTCAATAAAATTCTAAACGTGAAGGAAAACAACTGGACCAAATTCCCGGTACTGTTCAGCCTCTATATTGCGCAGAGCATCCCGATGAGCTTCTTCTCCACGGTGATCCCGGTGATCATGAGGCAGGAGAACTATTCGCTTGAATCGATCGGGCTGCTGCAACTTGTGAAACTGCCGTGGATATTCAAGTTTCTCTGGGCCCCTCTCATTGACAACATCTCGAGGTCAGCAAGGCGCAACAGGAACACCGTAATTTTTTCGGAGCTCTTTTATGCTGCTGTAATAATCAGCATTGCCTTCCTTGATCTCCAGACCGACTTCAAACTGATAGTTGCAATCATGGTTGTGGCATTCATCGCATCCGCCACCCAGGACATTGCCGTGGATATTTTCGCCATCAGGATTCTCAAACCCGCAGAGCGAAGCATTGGCAACAGCATGCAGTCTGCCGGCAGCTTCACCGGGACACTCTTCGGTACCGGCGTCCTCCTCATTGCATACCATTATTTCGGCTGGACTAACCTGCTGTTTCTGCTCGCACTCTTCGTGGTCTTCGCGGTTGTGCCGATGCTTGTCTACCGAAGCCCGGAGCCAGTGGCCGCTGACCCTAAGGCACGCATAACCCTCGCTGAGATCTACCGTTTCTTCGCCGAAAAGGGGAAGCATAAGAGGGTCCTGATACTTGTCTTTTACTACTCCGGGATAATAGGCATCCTGACAATGCTCAAGCCGTTCCTTGTTGATCACGGTTACAATGTGAAGCAAATAGGGGTGATGTCAGGCATCTTCGGCACCTCGGTGGCTGCACTCTCAGCGTTTGCCGGAGGCTGGATAGTCAAAAAGGCAGGAAGGAGGCTCTCAATGTATCTTTTCCTTACAATAAGCCTTATTGCAGCCGTCTGGTTCTGGGTGATGAGCTTCTCGGTTCCGTCCCTCCCTGTGCTTTACGGCGGGATTGCCCTGCTGTGGGGTGCATACGGACTCTCAACCGTCGCCATTTATACAACCGCAATGGACATAGTGCGCAAGGGACGTGAGGGGACCGACTTCACGGTGCAGATTGTAATCACCCACCTGAGCAGCCTCATCATTGCCGTGCTGAGCGGTAAGGTGGCCGATGTCGTCGGATATACAAGGCTCTTCGGGATAGAGATCATTTTTTGCTTAATCGCGATGGTTGTACTTGTGTACGCATTGCCCAAAAACAGACCCGATGAAGGTAACTGAAGAACTTCTGAAGAAATATAATGTCCCCGTGCCCAGGTACACAAGCTACCCGCCGGCAAACCATTTCACATCCTCCTTCGGGGAGAGGGCCTTTGCTGAGATGCTGCGCGATTCAAACAGCCGGCAGCCGGAGAACATCGCCATCTATATCCATGTTCCGTTCTGTAAAAGGATATGCTATTACTGTGGCTGTAACTCATGCCACATAGGCGACGGCTCGCTGGTGGCGCCGTATTTCGAAGCACTTGAACGGGAGATCAGGCTGGTTTCGCGATATATTGACAAAAGGAGGACGGTCTCGCAGGTTCATTTCGGCGGAGGGACACCCAATGCCGTCAGCTTCACCCACCTTGCGAACATTATCGCTCTGCTCCGTTCGGAATTTACGTTTATAAAGAACCCGGAGATAGCAATTGAATGCGATCCCGCCTCGCTCGACCTGAACTATGTTGATAACCTCGTTGCTGCAGGTTTCAGCAGGATCAGTTTCGGGATACAGGATTTCAATACAGAAGTGCTCCGCCTTGTAAACCGGAGACCCCCGGCAGTACCGCCGGCGGACCTCCTGAAGCATATCAAGTCAGCCGATCCGGGCATCGGGGTCAATTTTGATTTCATCTACGGTCTGCCGGGGCAGAGTGTTGAATCATTCGCCAAAACAATGGAGATGGCTGCCGATATGAGGCCCGACAGGCTTGTCACCTTCTCGTATGCACATGTACCCTGGGTCAAGAAACACCAGCTCATACTTGAAAAACGGGGTCTTCCCTCTGCGGAGGAAAAAACTAATATGTTCCTCTCTGCACACGACATAATGACTCATGCCGGTTATGAACCCATCGGTCTCGATCACTTCGTGCTGCCGTCAGACGACCTGTTCACAGCCTTCACCTCCGGCACCCTGCACCGCAATTTCCAGGGCTACTGCACCAGGAAGACAACCGGACAGGTTTATGCCTTCGGGGTAACCGCAATAAGCCAGCTTGGCGATGGCTACTCCCAGAATATCAAAGACATTGAAGAGTACATTTCCCTGACTGAGAAAGGAGTCCTTCCCGTCGAGAGGGGTTATAAACTCACCCCCGGGCAGAAACTGGCCAAGACGGTTATTACTGATCTCATGTGCAACAAGCGCATCAGCTTCCCGGAAACAGCAGCAGCATGCGGTGTGGATGAGGATACACTCCGCCGGGCAGTCAGGATTGACGGGAAGGTACTCGGTGCGCTTCAGGACGACGGGTTGATAACCTTCACAAATAGTGAAATCAGGGTGACTGAGGATGGCTCATTCTTCATCCGCAACATTGCGGCAGCACTTGATCCGGAATACCGCGAGGCAGTGCAGACATATTCAAAACCGGTCTGAAAGATGAAAACAGAAAACAGGGAAATCATAATCATCGGAGCCGGCCTTACCGGTCTTACACTTGCGTACTACCTCAAAAAGAAGGGACGTACTCCCCTTGTGCTGGAGAAATCTGACCGGCCCGGAGGGGTTATTCAGTCACACGCTGAGAAGGGGTTTACATATGAATCGGGCCCGAACACCGGGGTGCTCTCAACGAAGGAGATAGCGCTGCTCTTTGAAGATCTCAGCCAACACTGCACCCTTGAGACCGGGGAGGGTGGCGCCAACAAACGGTATGTCATGAAGAACGGCCGGTGGGAACCATTGCCGTCAGGCCTCCTTTCCGCGGTAAAAACGCCGCTCTTCACCCTGAAGGACAAGTTCCGGATCCTGGGCGAACCCTTCAGGAAACCGGGAAACAATCCTGATGAGAGTGTTGCCGATATGGTTCGGAGGAGGCTTGGAAAGAGCTTCCTTGATTATGCCGTTGACCCGTTCATCTCAGGGATTTATGCCGGCGACCCATCGCGGCTTGTTACGCGGTATGCCCTCCCGAAACTTTACGCCCTCGAACAGAATTACGGCAGCTTTATCAGGGGCTCAATAAAAAAGAGCCGGGAGCCAAAGAGCGATGACGAAAAGAAAGCCACCCGGAAGGTGTTCAGTGTGAAAGGTGGACTGGGAAATCTCATTTCAGCACTGGAGAAGGAGATCGGCAGGGAGAATATCAGGTACGGAGTCAGGGATCTGAAGACGGCACACAGCGGCAATGGATTTACAGTTTCATTCACCACTTCGGCAGGTGCTGTTCCCGGAAGAGACACATCGGGCAGACCGGTTCCCGGCGGCGAAGGACCAGCTGCGGGGAGTGCTGGCAATGAGGCCGGAGCAGCTGATACAATCACTATGGAATGTTCCCGGCTTGTCTCCACCGCCGGGGGATACGCTCTTCCGGAGATACTCACATTCATCCCGCCGGCGGAGCTCGACCCCATCCTCAGCCTGAATTATGCCGGGGTGGTACAGGTTGCAGCCGGATACAGCAGGTGGACCGGTACTCCGCTCGATGCCTTCGGCGGACTGGTCCCCTCACGTGAGAAACGGCAGATACTGGGAATACTGTTCCCCTCGGCAATCTTCAGGGAGCGTGCACCTGAAGGCGGAGCTCTGCTGTCGGTCTTCCTTGGCGGCACAAGGAACCGCGAACTGATAACAAAAAGTGATGAGGAGATAACTGACATCGCCCTCGGCGAGATAAGGAGAACCCTCGGTGCCGAAGGGGAGCCTGACCTGCTGAAGGTCTTCCGCTACGAGAAAGCCATTCCCCAATATGAAATTTCAACCGGTGAGAGGCTGGAATGCATCGGGGAACTCGAAGGGAGGTACCCCGGACTGATCCTCGCAGGAAATATCAGGGACGGTATCGGGATGGCTGACCGGGTGAAGCAGGCCAGGATTATTGCTGACATGATAACAGAGGCACGATGAACAGAAAGGCTCTCCTGCTCATAAATACAGGTACACCTGACACACCAGCCGTCAAGGATGTGCGAAGGTTTCTCTCCCGGTTCCTGAATGACGGCCGGGTGATTGACCTGCCGTGGCTGTCACGTAAAATGCTTGTCAATCTGATAATTGTCCCCTTCAGGGCCCCCCGCTCAGCGGCCCTCTACAGAAAGCTCTGGACAGATGATGGCTCGCCCCTGCTCTCAAACCTTGAAAAGCTGGTTGCCGGGATGCAGGACGGAGACGGCAGAGACTGCGATGTCTTTGGTGCAATGCGCTACGGCAATCCCTCTCTCGAAAATGTCTTCAGACAGGTTGCCGCTGCAGGGTACGATGAGATAATTATCTTCCCGCTCTTCCCCCATTATGCTTCCTCGACAACCGGATCGGTCCACGAATTTGTGATGAAACTTGCATCCGGCCTCAATGTCATCCCATCTCTGAGGTTCATAGATCAGTATTACAATGACCCTGCGTTTATTGAGGCGTGGGCAGAAAGCATCAGAAAACACAACCCGGAAAATCATGACCATATACTCTTATCCTACCACAGCCTGCCGATACGGCAGGTGGAGCGGACACATCCTGAAGTCACCGTCGCCTCATGCAACTGTTCGGTGAGCATGCCTGAACATGGGAGGCACTGTTACAGGGCTGCCTGTTATGAGACTACCCGACTCATTGCCGCCAGGCTGGGACTGAAGGAAGGGACATACTCCACCGCCTTCCAGTCGAGACTGACAGGCAAATGGCTCTCACCTTTTACCGACCAGGTGCTGCAGAAGCTTGCGGCAGAAGGAAAGAGCAGGGTGCTTGTTGCGGCTCCGTCATTTACTGCTGACTGTCTTGAGACGGTGATTGAGATAGGTGATGAATACAAGCATCTTTTCAGGCAGGCAGGAGGCATTGAGCTTGTAATGGTACCAAGTTTGAATGACAGCCCGTTATGGATAAGCGCCATTGCTGACATTGCAGGACTGAAAAATAAGCTGACATGAAAGCTGTTCAGGACAAATGCAAACCCGGAGTGCCAAGAAGGGTGCTGCCCCTGATTGCAGGGGCTATGTGGTGCGGTGTAGGCATAATGCTCTCCGTGATGGCATTCAGATGGCTCTCGGGTTACAGCGGCAACGCCTGGCTCTTCGCCGTCTGCGGTGTGGTGTTTGCGCTTATTATGCGCCGCTTCAGCTTCCTGAAGGTTGCAGAAAAAAACCTTGACCGTATTGCTGAGCTGCCCACCAGGCCGTGCATTTTCTCATTCATCTCCTGGAAAAGCTGGATCCTGGTTGCCTTCATGATCACCCTCGGCATCACCCTTCGCCACTCCCCGATGCCTAAGGAGTACCTGGCGGTGATTTACATGGGTATCGGCCTCGGGCTGCTGCTTTCAGGGTTGAAATACTTCCGGAGTCTCCCTTTAATTATGCTTAAGTCACCCGAGGAAAAATCCTCATAATACTGCCTCATTTACTGTTAATGTGTCGATACTTTCCTGTCAATAATTTCATAGATGACGACAAGCCAGGAACTGAATTAATGATTCCACTTTTTAAGTAACGTTTTAGGACTTTGTGATAACTTTATTGAACTAATCCGGAAGAAAATCCTTATTGGTTAAAAGAACCAGGTTATGGCAGAACTGAAGACAAAGAAGACCGAGGCTGATGTGACTGAATTCATCAACTCATTTGCAGACACCGAACAGAAACGCAAGGACAGCTTCGAGCTGCTGAAACTGATGACCGACTTCACCGGCTTCCAGCCGAAGATGTGGGGGCCCACAATGATTGGTTTTGGCCAGTATCACTACAAATCGGACAGAAGCACCCAGGAGGGCGACTGGCCACTGGTTGGTTTTTCGCCGCGAAAAGCGGCTATCTCCCTGTATGTTTACACCGGCGCCCTGGAACATGAGCACCTGCTCGAAAATCTTGGCAAATTCAAGAAGGGCGCGGCCTGCATCTATGTCAAAAAATTGTCGGACATCAACCAGGATGCACTGAAGAAACTGATGGGGACAACAATCGATTACCTGCAGAAGAGATACGGGAAATAGATCCTTTTTGTTTTATTTTACACTTGCGCCGGGAATTGAGTTATACCCGGGGCAGGAAATCTACTTGCATAGAACTGATGAAAATTGAATCCACCCTCCTGACCGGATTGCTTATTGTAGTTCCCGTCCTGCTGACAAGGTATCTTCTGACATCCCTACTGAACAGGGAGGCGGTGAAAAGGGCCGCATTCTTCCCTCCCACCCAGGGTCTGGAAAAACCGGCCTATATTGTCAACATTCTTACCACCCTGCTGCTCCTTGTTGTGCCATTCTTCATGAGGATTAATCTTCATGGTCTCATGGGAGTTGCCGGCCTCGGAATCTCACTCGTATCACTTGTACTTTACGGTATCAGCATAATCCATTTTGCCAGGCCCGATGCCGGCGGTATCAACAGGGCAGGATTGTACGCCGTCTCCCGCAACCCGATGTATGTTGCCTTCTTCCTTTACTTCCTCGGCGCCTGCATGATGACCCGCTCATGTCTGTTGCTGGCAATCCTGGTAATTTTCCAGGTTTCAGTTCACTTCATGATCCTCGCCGAGGAGCGGTGGTGCAAAGAGACTTTTGGTGAAGCCTACTTCACCTACTTGAAAACGGTGAGAAGATATATTTGATTAAGACCCGGTCAGCTGATCTTCTTCATTGTTCCGGTGAACCCACAATAAGCCCTTATGCCGGATTGTCCGGATCCTATCTGCTTCCTGCTTTCCGCATTTCACTGAAACTGACCAGCATACCCCTTTTTTCATCCCACAGGCGGAGCATCAGCGAATGAAATGCAGACCAGAATGTAACCGGCTTTACCTGCCTGAAGAGCGGATTTTCATCATTGCAGCTCTTCAGTTTATAGTTGGGAATGAGAGGGCTGAGGTGATGGATGTGATGGTACCCGATATTCCCTGTGAACCAGTTAAGCACAGCCGGGAGCTTGAAGAACGAGCTGCCGTCCAGCGCCATCTTCATATAGTCCCATGATGATGCATCGCTCCACTTGACGTGCCTGTACTGGTGCTGCACATAGAAGAGCCACACACCATGAACCGTTGCTATATACAGCACCGGAAGCTGTATCATCAGGTAGGCCTTCCACCCAATTGTCATTACCATGGCGGCAACTATCATTACAAGTGCCAGGTTGGTAAGCTGAAGATAGATATGCTCCCTCACCGACATATATTTTTTGGGAAGACGGTACAACACCAAAAACAGCAGCATTGGTGCAATACCCAGGAGAAACACCGGATTACGGTAGAGGCGGTAGACAAAACGCTGCCACCGGTTCTTCCTCTGGTACTCCTCAACCGTAAGGGTCATCACGTCTCCGATCCCTCTCTTCTCAAGATTTCCCACCGTCTGGTGATGGATGTGATGGTCGCGGTGCCAGCGATGATAGGGAGTGAAAACAAGCAATCCGCTTATCACACCAATGACTGCGTTCATCCGTTTCGATCTGAAGAACGACCCGTGCCCGCAGTCGTGAAAAATTATGAATGTCCTTACAAGGAACCCTGCTGCCGGTATGGTAAGTGCCAGAGTGAGCCAGTATGAAACCTTCAGAGACCAGATCATCAGTCCCCACATTACAAGGTACGCCACGACAGAATTTATTATCTGCCACCAGCTCTTGAGATTATCAGGTTTGTTGTACCTCGATATGAT
>Ga0209467_1002729_pt1 | contig 12219 bp, 10 predicted proteins | sample Higcelwee11metaG_FD_187175 | JGI IMG/M metagenome (GOLD analysis project Ga0209467, IMG submission 187175) | Freshwater pond sediment microbial communities from the University of Edinburgh, under environmental carbon perturbations - High... | ecosystem: Environmental > Aquatic > Freshwater >...
GATGCTTGTCGCGGCCCGCATGTTGCAAGGTTTTTGCGGTGGCTTTCTTATGCCGTTGTCGCAAACGCTTTTGCTACGCATCTTTCCAAAAGAGAAAGCAGCGGCAGCAACGGCGCTTTGGTCGGTCGCGACGCTGGTCGCGCCCGTCGTCGGGCCTATTCTCGGCGGCATAGTCTGCGACGATTATTCATGGTCGTGGGCTTTTTATATCAATGTTCCGGTCGCCATTGTTGGAGCCTTTATCGTAAGCAAAGTCCTGAAGGGATTTGATTTAAAAGCTGTTCATTTGCCCATTGATAAAATTGGCCTTGGGTTGCTCATCGTTTGGGTCGGCGCGTTTCAGGTTATGCTGGATGAAGGTAAAGACCATGATTGGTTTGCCTCGACAGAAATCGTTACGCTTGCCATTATTGCGTTTATCGGCTTTGTCTCATTTCTCATTTGGGAAATGACGGAAAAAACGCCCATTGTTGATCTGCGTGTGTTTCGTCATCGCGGTTTTTCCGTTTGCGTTTTGACGCTTGTCATCGCGTTCGGAGCCTTTTTCGGCATCAACGTTCTTGTCCCCCAATGGCTGCAATTTAACATGGGCTATACGGCGACATGGTCAGGCAAAACGGTCGCATGGATTGGCGTGCTTGCTATCTTCCTTGCCCCGATTGTCGCGAAAATGACAGAAAAGTTTGATGCGCGAATTATTGTCTTTTGCGGCATTTCATGGATCGGGTTCACGACCTTCCTTCAAATACACAGCAATACGGATATGTCCTATTGGGACGTGGCGCTTCCCTTTCTCTTCATGGGCATAGGATTACCGATGTTTATTATCCCCGTGATGAACCTTGCTCTTGCGAATGTTAATCCAGAAGAGCTGGACTCTGCCGCAGGGTTGATGAACTTTCTCCGCACGTTGTCCGGCGCGTTTGCAACCTCGCTTGTTTCAACCTCGTGGGAAAACTTCGCGCGCTATAACAAAGCTGAACTAGCCGTTGTTTCTCATGCCGAGGCCGCCATGAAAGAAATGATGACCAAAGGCACGCCAACGGAGGTTGCTCGTAATATCGTTGACTACATGATCCAAAGTCAAAGCATGATGCTAGCGACAAACCGTTTGTTGCTCATATTGGCCGCCATTCTATTCATCGCCGCCTTCACCATATGGGCTGCCCCAAAGCAGAAACAAGGCAGCGTTAAAGCGGGCATGGTTCACTAAGCCTTTCCAGAGATGCCTATCAGAATGAGGCGGGGCTTGAGTGTGTTAACTTTACCCGCCTCTTTTTAAAGCAAGATAGTGCGCGTATTTTTCAAAAAGTATAATATTCACAAGTGGTTATTATTGATTTTGTCTGTCAAAACTGTACACCAATTCGCAAGCATTGTGTGAAACGAAAAAGTATGAAATGATACTTTTCTGTTTCATATGGTCCCGGCCGGGTTTTGGAGTGCAATGATGTCTGCGAGAACAGTTACAGAAGACGATCAGATTCTAGCCGCTCTTGCTGCGGCAATGGTTCAACAGCCTAGAGCCTCTCTGCAAGAATTGGCTAAAGCCATTGGAATTAGCAAAGCCACCCTCTATCGCTTTTGCCGAACACGAGAGGAATTGGAGCAGCGTCTTTTTACTCATGCGATGGCAGCTCTTGATCAAGCAATCAAGACGGCTGGGTTGGAAGCGCTTCCTCCTATCGAGGCGCTTAAGCAGCTGAATACCAATTTTCTTCAACACAGTGAGCTCACGTCATTTCTGACATACTTTTGGAAGCCAGAAGATAATTGCGACGTCAATGGCTGCCTAGCTGTACTAGATGCCTTTTTCCTACGGGGGCAACAGGCTGGCGCTTTCCGCATTGATGTTCCTGCTCCGGCTTTGAGCGAGATTTGGAGTGGATTGATTACATCACTCGTCGATGCAGAACGTCGAGGGCGCATCGCAAAAAGCGGATTGAAAGATCTAATGGAAAGAACGTTTTTGCGCGGTGTTGCAGCTCCATAATCACGGGGCCAAGGCGCAAGTTTCAGCAAAATAGACAATAAGCACGAAAACAAAAAAGGGGGCCAACATGAAGAACAGCAAAAAATTTAAAGTGCTTATTTGCGGGCACACAGGAGCTACAGGCAGTGCTCTTATCAAGGCGCTTACGGCACTTCCTGAATGCGAATCCATTGTGGCAGTGGGGCGTCGCAAAAATCTGGATCAGGAAAACAACCCCAAGTTAACGCAACATGTAATTGATAACATGCTTGAGATGAGTACAACTCATCCCGACATTGGCGCTGGCTGCACCGTCGCCTTCTGCTGCATTGGAACAACTTTCAACGACGTGTTCAAAAAGAGTAAAGCAGATGAATACAAATCTGTTGATTTTGTTATTGCTACTGAGTTCGCAAAATTAGCAAAGCAAGGTGGGGCTGATTTTTTTGCCATTATAACTGGTGAAAAATCTGATTCAAAAAGTCAGATGCGAATGACCAGAGTAAAAGGCGAAACTGAAGATTTTGTCATATCTCTTGGCTTTAATAGATTGGCCATTTTAAGACCAGGCCTCCTTAATAGAGGGAACGGCAAAAGAGGATGGCTTGAACAATTGGTCACCGCAGGCGGCTTGTTCGGCCTGCCCGTTCAGAAACTAGCTCTATCGATGATCTGGATGGCTTTAAATCAAACCGATTCACTAAAGCGTTATGAAACAAGTGACATTCAAAGAGCTATTCATGGTTTTGAATCATCTCATGATCTCGGATGATGTGTCGTTTTTGCGCGGTGCTGAAATTTCATAGGCAAGGGGGCCACGGCTCTTAAATCAGAGAAAGGAAAAACATGAAAAAAGGGGCTGTAATCGCCGCCGTTCTTTCCGTTGGAATAGCGGCTTTGTTGATTTACCTGCATGCGGAGAAAGCTTCTCAAGCATCTTCGGTGGAGGCAGCTCCTGTTGAGGTCGCCGTTCAAACCGTAACGCATGAAAGCGTTGATGTAACGCTGGACCTTCCGGGAAGAACACAAGCTTATCCTCTTCAACACCCTGCCAAGGCACGTCGTCACGTTGCAACAGCTTTACGGCGTGGCACAAGTGGAGCTATGGGAGGAGCAGGAAAAGAATAGTTGTATCATTCGTTAGTTGGGGGATCTAGGTCATCGCAATTGATATATGGAAGATCCATCATCGATAGCATTTCCCTGATGACCATATATGTTCGTTTGTCATCGAACATTTCCATGAATGGCCCGTGTCGAAGCATATTTACGGCCTCAATAAATCTTTGAACAGAAGCGCGTGCTTCTTTAGGTCTACCTGATTTAATAGATCTATAGGCATCTAGCCCAAGTTCATATAACCACGGAACGTCATCCCTCAGTAGACTGGAGAAGATAAGAATAGCTATTGGATCGCGTGGCCCATCGCTGATTTTCTTCGCGAGTTCCATTAACATTCCGGGATGAATATTCAATCGGGGCCGGCGTTTTATGATTCCCCTCGGATCATCCATGCTATCTCTAAACCGCATCTCAAGATTGCGTATGCTTGAAACAAGTTCCTCAAGGATATCATTTTGACTTCTTGCTTGTTTTGAAGGGGTCGATTTTTTCGGGATAGCCGAAATCTTTGTTTCGAGTGACGGCCATAGACTTTCAAAAAGTTGCTTTAATCTATCATCAAGAACAGGGGTAGATGCGTTTTTGTTGATCGAAGTCACTATTTCCTGGATGTCCTTCTTTTCAGTTTTTTTTGCTTGAAACTGAGCAAGGGGGCCCGATATTTCTTTAAAGTCGATATCCAATAACAAAGGAATAACGCGACCATCCTCCACAGATTTAGCTAAAGCGCCAGCCTCAAAGAGCATCCAATTGGCATTTAAATTTTCCTTGGTTACACAAATTATGCCAAAATTTGTTGTATCAAGCTCTTTTGCTATCTTTGTTCCCCATCGATCTCCAGCATCAATGTCCGAAGCCGACATCCAAGGATCGACATAATGCAAAACAAGAGGCAGCCAGTCACGAAACGCTTGCGCAAGTTGCTGACTTTGGGTTCCGCTCCAGCTGATAAAAGTTCTCATGTGTTGCTCCTGATTTACGCCAAGGTTGGATAGCGTAGTTCCCTGATTCTCAATTCACCATTTGAAATTACCCCCATCTCTTCAATGATAAAATAGGGCTAATGCATCTATCATCCGCCCACCCATTTGTACGTTTTACGAAAAGCTCGCTAACCCCTTGGAAACGCCTCGCTTGATTTTTTCAAAAAAGTCAGGCGACAACAGCGAGGAGAGGCCGTTTGAGAGGCTAAAATGGGGTTTTGGGGGTGTATTTTGGGGAAGCGGAGTCAAGCGCCGAAGGGCGAAAACGGCGCGTTTCCTTGCGCTTTTGGGCGGGGATGCGGGCGTGAGAGCGTTGCCGTTTTTCTTGTTAAATGGCGGTCGGTTTGTACTCCCCACACAAATTTTCTCAGTCCTTCCGTGCGTTCTGGTGATAGTGGAGAATGTTAGAGCATGTCAGGACGTTAATGCTTTAAATCCCAAGTATCTTCTCATAGCTGCATAAAGTTTTTTCAAAACAACAGGTCTATCGGGTTTGTTTCGAGATGTTGTTCCAATAAATTATATACCTCTTTCGAGAGCCATAATTCGAAAGGCCGGGGCCGCAATGATTTTATTGTGTCCCTAACTATGCGTAACATCATTAATAATGGCTGGAGAGAAGGATAATCCCGTTAGGATAACTCTTATGTGGTTGTGTTTTGCTGCGATAGGGAGAAAAGAATCTTCCAAGCCCCACCAATCAGAGATGCTGAATTGATTGTTGCCCAAAGTAAAAAAATGTGGGGTGTTTGTCTTAATATCCGCGTTTGCACGACAAAAAACGCAGATGCTTAGTAGTCCCCAGACTAAAGTCTCGGGAATATGAAGCCGGTCTTCTGCTATGTGGTAAGCTAACGGAGAATTTTGGCTGCGAGGCAATAACTTGTATCGTTGGGGGATTTCTTTCCCGTGGACTTGTGTGCATCTAAAAAGATAGTACACAAAGGCTGCTATATCTAAATTTTCAACGCTTTTTCCCTTTTGATCCCTTAATGAAACATTACTCCAGTATGTGTCATCAAAATTTATCCCTGATCCTGTCATTGGCTCTAGAATCCAATAATAATCACGTATAAATTTGATGAAAGAACCTCGTGAAGATTCTGTGGCTCCGTCTCGTTTTTGTGACGTGCCATCAACCGCAATGCATGCATGCAATAAAGCATGTTCTTGCTCGTCTCTAGCGAAGGCTTCGATACCCGCAAAAATGTGTTCTTCAAGTCTCATGTGTCAATACCTACATATAGGTGAACTTCCGCTCCACAGAATGTGTTGCAATGCTAATCCCTGCTGGAATAAGGTCGCAGGCTTCGCCTCACGCACGTTCAAGTTTATTGATGTTTGCTGCGCTTGAACGCTAAGAAACGTGCAGACCCTTCTTAGAAAAATATGCTCTGAAAATCGGAATTTGGCAAAAAGGATGTTGTGTGGGCGCCTTCTATGTGCAGAGGGAGCCTGTCTGATTTTATGGGCTGTGTTGGTTGTTTTTGAAAAATGTTGCGCACATATCTGGCTCAAGTGCAGCGCCTAACGTTTTGATCGTTATGGATTATTTTTGAGGTTTGTTGGCAGTGACGATTGCCACCCAGTTTCTCATTTGTGTCGCAACATAAACATCTATTCAGATCAATATGTTACTTGTTGCAACGTCAATGGCGGAGAGGATGAGATTCTCTACCATTGCCGAAAAAGAGCTTATTTCCTATGTTCTTACAGTGTGCAGGTTGAACAATGTCAGCCCTGAATGTCACACCTCGGGGATTCTGTTGTCAAGAAATGAATGTAAAATTGCTTGTAAAAATCTGCATGACTCTCCTGACTCTATAGAAGCCCCGTGAGTGCCTCTGATCCTCTCGGCTAGGTAGGTACCAGCCAACCCATTTCATCCACTCCAGCGAGTCTCTATGAGTCTCTGGACTCATATCAGGGGGCCTACACGCTATCTGCGCTCAAACAACCGTTCGTAAACTTGCTCAAGGGTATTAAACTTTGTGAACTTACCCTTGGGGACTACCTTGATCGCGGGTCGTTCATTCTTAACACCTTCAGCATTTCCCTTCGTATGCTTTGCTGTCTTGAACCCATCAAGGCTTGGCAACGGCTTGCCAGCTACGCCACCAAAGAACAGAAACGGGCCAAGTTCTTGTGTTGTCTCATTGAAGTATATCCACACAACACAACCAGAGGGCTTGCCAGACAAGGCCGTGTGTATCTTCTGACTGGCGGTACTTCCACCAAATCGGGATGTTTTCAGCTGCATATGTCTGATGATCCCAGCCTCTTCAACAATCACATCATAACCATGATTATCGACCTCAGGCTTTGCAACCTCAAGGGAGCAAGAGCCTTTGCACCATGACATTTTCAGCAATGCGCCTATGAACAAATGCTCTATGAGCTTTTCTCTGAATGATGACTTGAGGTAATGCTGTTCCATACACCTGATCCCGTACACTGTGGCTGTAATCATTCCTGTTGTGTTGCAGGATGCTCTCATTCGCCCTGTTACGCAGTCAAGTATGGTTTGATTGTATACAGATAGCAAGGACAGCAAGCTTACTGTGGATGATCCATCATGATCGATGTATAGAGTGCTTGTGATCGCATAGGTAATCCATCAGTGAGGTTCTGGTGTTGTTATGCAGGACGCACTATTCCTACAGCGTTCACGGAGTATCATAATACTGTTTAATCAATGTTATCTTGCAACTCACCTTGTACCACAACCACTCGCATGTGGTTGTAGTTTGTATCATGATCTGATCGCGATGTTATCTCTGATTGTACTCACTATCACCCAATCGCATTCAATCTATTGGCGTACTTGCAATGCCTTAATGCCTATATCAACATGCTCTAATCTATTGATCTTACCCCCATCATCACTGGGTACAGTCGTAGTTACCCCCTCTGTTGTTGTATAACTGCATGTATATTCAACACCTCTGAATTGGATTTCTCTAGAGGATACAATGTATAGATTGTACTGTTAACAACTACAGTTATATGTAATTGATAACTCACAACATTATTATAATTGTATTAATTAACTTACTATCTATCTTAATCAAGATCATACATACTCAATCTTGTATATTCCACATCAATACATAATACACTTACATGATATACTTACATATCATACATGTACCTATTACATTGTATCAATGGCGAGAGCGAACCATTTAGATTCCCTCTCTTGAAACAGATACAGTTATCTAAAATAACTCTTAACATTCAATGCGTCTTGTAAATGAGGGTGTATTCTGCAATCGCCTGTGCTTCCTATTACTGCAACTAATCGTATAAGCTATTGAATCATATACATTACAGTGAAATGCAGATTGACGCTTCTTTATGCGCCTACGGGGCTTACCTTAACCGTTCTTCCGATTGCTAAGATTAAGCGCGAGTATCCATATACATCATACCGTTAAGTCTTCCCCTAGTCTGACGTATTCCAAGACTGCCTGTTTTGCTCCCCACGATACAAGAAAGTCACCACTTTTCATCGAAGGCGGGGGCATGGGGGGACTCTTGGCGAGAAGAGTGTTAATTGCTGTCACACAATTGTACGGCGGTTTTCTGACCCGTACACCTAGCGGTGAACAAAATGCACAGGGAGCCGCCCTGCGAATGCTACAGTGAGGCAGGGAGACGACTGTAGGAGCGAATGCCCTGACTTCATCCAACATCGAGCCACAGACCGCCGTAGCAACCTCGCCAAACGCCGCCTTGATATAGCAGCGTGAGACGCACTTAGTAACCTTGTCGATGGCCTTCTGCGCATCCCTTGGCTTGCGCTCTTTGGTCTGTTAGTAGGATTTGCGTTAGTGTTCAGGGTGTAACCTATTGTAATACAATAGTACGTTCTAACGGTCTTCAGTAGAAGAATGGCCACTATCCGAGATGATATTATTTGCGATATGGGATAGACTCGAAAGGTACAACACATTAAGGCATTAAAGATAAGTGGATAGACCATGAGCACAGCCACAGCAAAGATAGCTTTAGATGGAGCTATGGGGCTTATAAAGAAGTCTAAGCTTCCGCTTGCCCCTCTGTATGAAGCCATTACAAATGCGTGGGAGGCTATCCTACAGAAGACATTCTCTGGCGATGAGAAGCCGGAGATTAAGGTAGTTTTTGACTTCACGGGCCTCGTTGATGAGATCAAAGAGCTTGTGTCTGTTTCAGTTATCGATAATGGCGTTGGATATACAGCTGAAAACTATAACCGATTTAAAACACTTTTGGACAATTCCAAGGGATACAACAACCGCGGATCAGGACGACTTCAATTTCTACATCGTTTTTCTGAAGTCGAAATCGTAAGTTACTTTGAAGATGAGACGGGAGAACAATGTCGCAAGTTTTCATGTGATGAAAACCGTTTTATCTTCTCAGAATCTTGCGAACCTGCAAAGGATTGGAATGGTTCGGGCACGAGGACAACTCTACGCGCGAAAAACATGAAGGAAGAAAAGAAATATTTTGATGAGCTAACTCTGGCCGATGTTTTGAAAGACGTTAAGCGGCATTTCCTCCTTCGCTTCTATCTTGATACTCGCGATAAGAAACTAATCCCAAAAATTACATTCATTTTTACAAAAAATGGGGAGAAGTTAGATGAAGGAGAAATTGATCCCAAGGCTGCGCCTCAACCAGTAGGTAGTGACCAGATAAAGGTCCGCTATGTGCGTTTGCGAGAGACCAAGGATGTTTCCGAAATTCTATGGGAAACTGTTCCAAAGAAAGAAGAAGTTATTTCTTGGGCCCATTTCAAGTTATCGCCTAGCGAGTTAGACAGAAACGGCGTTTTTCTCTGTAGCAAGGGCGTGACGGTTGAGCCGTTGCCTTTCAAGCCCCTTCGCAAGGGAGAAAGCGTAAATGGTAGTTACTACCAAACAGTGTTTTTTGGCGAAATATTGGATGATCCTCGTTTCATAACCCATGCTGTTGATAGCTTTTCTTTCCCTAGCCGCAAAGAAGTCGAGAAGCAGATACGAGAAGGATCACTCTTTTTCAATTGGGGTGAAGAGTTCCTATTTGTCGAGGATATTAAGGATGGCGTAAATGCCATTCTGCCAAAAATCTATTCAGATGTCATCAACGTCCAAGAACAACAGCAGAAAGACGTCGAAGAAATAGCCAGAAAACATGGGATACCACTCAATATAGCCCGTCAAGCGAACATAAACATTAACGACAGTAAAGAGAAGATAACGAAGAAATTGTATGCCCAACACGCGGAGCATTTGGCTAAGGAAAATATTGAGACAGAAAAACTTTTCACGGAACTTGAGCGGCTGAATCCAACCGCGCCAACATACCAAGAAGACCTTCAGACAAAATGCGAGGAAATTCTTGCCCGCATTCCTCAACAGAACAAGGAAGAGCTCAGCCGTTATGTAATCAGACGAGATATGGTGACAAAAGTCATCAAGATGATCCTCGATCAAAAACTATCATGTCAGAACGAGCCGAAAAAGGCAGGCACAAAGAAAGACAAGGAAGGACTTCTTCACGACTTAATTTTCAAGAGAAAGTCAACCACGGATGGTTTAAATGATCTATGGATTTTGAACGAGGAGTTTGTTCATTTTGATGGCTGTTCTGAGTTGCCATTAAATCAAATTGCAGATTCCAGTGGAAACAAACTTCTTGCAGATATATCTGACGATGAGCTTGTCAAAAATGGTATAAATCCTGACAGGCGGCCAGACGTATTCCTGTTTATGGAAGAGCGGAAATGCGTGCTGATTGAGTTTAAAGCTCTGGACGTTGATCTGACAAACCATCTCAATCAAATGACAAAGTATTGCAATTTGATTGCAAATTATGCCGCGTCCCCGATAGACAAGTTTTTTTGTTTTTTGATCGGCGAAAAGTTTGAGATTATAGACTTGCCGGGAGACTACATTGAAGGTGTGGATGGGAATTTTATTAAACCATACGAGAAAATGCGAATGATCGTTTCGGGAAGAACAGAAGCAACCGCGCAGATTGAGGTTGTCAAGTTTTCGTCAGTCTACAAACGCGCCGTGAGAAGAAATAAAAGCTTTGCAGATAAACTCGGCCTCTTGTCCTCGTTAAGTGAGGGCACCAAGCTTTGATTAACTTTACTCTCCTAATGGTGTGATCCTTTGATGAGACGACGTAAAATACCCAAGGTACTCTATAAGTACCGTTCATTCAGTGACCGAACGCTTGATACGCTTCTTGCTGACAAAATCTTTTTTGCCGATCCAAGCACCTTTAACGATCCATTGGATACCAGACCATCAGTTGAAGTAGATTTAGAGATTTATGATTTGAAGTCGACCCTCCGGACCCTTATCCAACAACGAGTCGGCGCCGAAATGTCTGTTGCTGCCATGGCAATTAAATACAAGGGCCCAAAGACAAAAGACCACATCGCTGCGAGCAGCTGCAAAAAGGCTGACCAGCTAATTGCAGATATAGAATATAACGCAACCAACCCAGAATATGATTTGGAAGATAACGGCAAATTCTTGTTTGGAAGAGAAATAGAGAGAGAACTTCTTCGCAGGTATGACAAGGGAATATTTTCTCTAGCCGAACGTGCAAACTGTCCCCTTATGTGGAGTCATTATGCCGATCAACACAAGGGGGTGTGTATTGGCTATTCAATTCCGGCTAGGGCTCAAGAGTTTCTTCATCGGATTACCTATGGTGGCAATCGCCTTATCCAAGCCAGCTTAGTAGCGGCAATGCTTAACGGAGATAAAGCTGCTCAAAATGCCGTCGATGAAGCAGTGCTTTCACGCAAGGCGAAAGATTGGGGTTATGAGAAAGAGTGGCGGTTGGTAGGGCCTCGTGGCCTAGCAGATTCCCCTTTGGAGCTGGAAGAGGTTGTTTTTGGGATGCGTTGTAGCGGCGCGGTTCAATATGCTATTGCAAAATCGCTCTCTGATAGAGAACATCATTCGGTTAAAATGTATGAAATCCGCGAGAGTTCCAATTCATTCATACTTCACAAATCTTCGCTTGATTTGGAAGAAATGATTAATTCTTACCCACGGCGGTCTCTCGATGTTTATGATTTTTTTGATCAAATTAAGACCTATGAGCCAGAACCGTTAGAAAATCCAGCTGACGTTTTATAGTTCTAATCAAAAAGTTATTTAGTACATTAACGAGTTCATGACGCCAACGCACTGGTAAGCCTCAAAATCAGCCCTCCTTGCGCATAATGTAGTACACCCATCCTATTAACGCTAAACTAATCGGATCAAACATCTTGCACACTCATGCTTGAATTATTGTTTCTTCGTCTCACAGAACACAACTCCTGTGACTCGATCCGCATGAATTAGGGCATCCTCTGGCTTCATACGATCATGCTTAGACCACGCATTAATTTTCAAGTTGTTCTGGGTTGAAAAATCAATCAGTGCCCTAACATTCAACATAGGCGTGGTTGCATGGCCTTGATCGTCACTCTTCAAAAAGGAAGAGGTCACGGGTTTATTGCTTGGCACCATACCGATTGTTAGACCACTATCGTCAAGCACAATGCCGCCAGCTGACAATGGATAAATATCCATCAAAACCTTTGTTGTAACGGAAGCCGCAAGAGTATCTTCTGTGATAGAGCCTATAGCAATTTTCTTTTCAATGGTGCCAGCTTCATTTTTCTGATAACTGGCCGAATAGATGTCAGGACGAGCTTGGGTGGGGATATGATCGTAGCGATTTTCATTCACGGACATTGATCCAAAATATTCAGGATGTGCGCCCGTCGATATTGCAGCTAGATCATACTTTTCACTTTTTGCTATTATGCTGGCGTTATAAACCTCACCTTTAGATGTCTTGATTTGAATGGTCTTTGTCGTGCATTGATTGAGCAGTTTCTTGCTCGTGAACATATCACCTTCATTGTTGTAAAAAAATGCAAGGCCAACAGGAGAACTATTTTGATCTAACGCACTCTCTGGTTTCTTAGATTCTTGTTTATTAGCCGCCACTATTTTGCGTACTTTCTTCAGCTGATTCAAAGCTTGCGGATCGCCATTATCTATCGCACGATAAAAATACTTAAGTCCCTCATCAACATCCTTCTCCACCCCCACCCCATCGCCATACATTTGGGCTAGCTTGTACTGTGCTGCAGCG
>Ga0209467_1002732_pt1 | contig 12207 bp, 4 predicted proteins | sample Higcelwee11metaG_FD_187175 | JGI IMG/M metagenome (GOLD analysis project Ga0209467, IMG submission 187175) | Freshwater pond sediment microbial communities from the University of Edinburgh, under environmental carbon perturbations - High... | ecosystem: Environmental > Aquatic > Freshwater > Pond...
GGATGCAGGTGCTCGAATTGTCGGGGATTGCCGTATAGATGGATTGCTGACCGATACTGTTGAGACGAACCAGATTGATTTGTTTTCATGATGAATATCGATGCTGACGCACTTCAGAGTCCCTTGCCTCGCGCCGATCTTGCCCGGCTTGCAAGCGTAAGCGATACCATGATCTCGTCTTTTGATGCCGAGTCCGATTTCAGGAGGAAGCTTGAGAAATGGCCTTACCTCGCCTGCCTATTGATGTTTTCGAAGACGTTATGCATCAGCTTCTGCGCAATGAACGTCTTGATGGCTTCGTCGTTCAGTCATCTGTCGGACGGCAAGTCTCCCTGTAAGTGCCTCCCATCTCGATCTCTCCCTTCTGCCTGCAGCAAGAGATAATCGGGCATGTTTCATTGCAATCCTGAAGCGGTTAGCTGTATATTACTCTTTATTTTATCCATTTAGCGCCAGCTTTGATAAGTGAACGTAATCATCACCTGAGATGTATGCCTGTGATCTGAAACAGAGGCTGAACCGGGTTCAGTCCACAGAATAAGATCTGTTTTTTTAATGTCAACCAGATCACCTTGAAACCATTTCAGTTTTGATGCGGCTTCTGAGGTGGATGAAACGAATTGACAACATCTTTTTTAAGCCTGTATGAGAAAATACGAGGAGCTTCAAAGGAAGCTCAGGGAGATTTTCCAGATTGACCGGCCTGAGCTTGATTTCGGCATTTACCGGATTCTCAATGCGAGAGCTGCTGAAATCAGCGACTATCTCGACAACCGCCTCAAGGCGAAGGTTCAGGCAAGTCTTGCAGTATCGGGTAATGCTTCTGTTGACGGATTGCGGCTCGAACTCAGGGAAAAAGAGGCTCAGTACCGTTCCGATGGCATCGATCCCGACAGTGTGCCGAAAATTGTTGAGCTGCGGCAGAAGATCGCCGAATATGGTACGGGCGCTATCGAGCATGAAAATGCTGTATTCACGCACCTGCTGACTTTTTTCTCGCGCTATTACGACAAGGGAGACTTCATCAGTCGGCGGCGTTATAAAGGCGACACCTACGCCATTCCCTATTCCGGCGAAGAGGTTGTACTGCATTGGGCCAACAAGGATCAGTACTACACCAAGAGTGGCGAGTACTTCTCCAACTACGTGTTCAAACTCAGTGACGGGCGCACCGTCAGGTTCCGTCTCGTCACGGCGGATACGGCAAAGGATAACCGCAAGGACAACGACAAGGAGCGCCGGTTTGTGCTGGTCGAACCGCAGACCCGCACCATAACTGATGACGAGGGAGCGGAACACGAAGAGACGCTCGTGCCGGTCGAAGAGGTGAACGGTGAGCTGGAGCTGTACTTCGATTACAAGTCGATGCCGAAAGGCACCAGGCAGGCCGATCTTGTGGCAGAGGCCGTTCGGGTGATTCTCGATCATCCGGTTGTCGCAAACCGTTGGAGTGAGCTTGCTGACCGGATGGCAACGGAAAAGAACCCGTTGCGCTCCCTGCTTGAAAAGTGCCTGACGAGTTATACCGAAAAGAACCTCGCCGATTACTTCATCCATAAAGACCTCGGCGGATTTCTCCGTCATGAACTTGACTTCTACATCAAGAACGAGGTGATGAACCTCGATGATGTGGCGCGGGCGGACTCCTTTGCGGCTGTTGAAAAGAACCTCCGCATGATCCAGACCCTGCGGGCCATTGCGCTTGACCTCATCACCTTCCTTTCGCAGCTCGAAGAGTTCCAGAAAAAGCTCTGGCTTAAAAAGAAGTTTGTCGTTTCAGCCCACTACAGCATCACCCTCGACCGGATTCCGGAGAGTCTCTATCCTGCCATTGCTGCAAATGAAAAGCAGTGGGAACAGTGGAAGGAGCTTGGCATGATCGTGGATAGCGGCAAAAAAGCCGATCTTTTCGGCCAGATCGAACCCGGATCAGTCGAGTATCTCAGAGAGTACCGGTACCTCATGGTCGATACGTCGCTGTTCGATGCAGGATTCCGGCAGGCGTTGCTGCAATCGGTTGAGGATCTCGATGAATCCACCGACGGCCTTTTGATTCAGGGCGACAATTTTCAGGCGCTGAACCTGTTGCAGGAACGCTACCGGGAGCAGGTAAAATGCGTGTATATCGATCCGCCGTATAATACCGATGCGGGGCCAATCAGTTATAAAAATGGCTATCGAAGCTCATCTTGGGCAACATTGATGGATGGACGAATCAAGGAAGGCAGAAAACTTCTATGCGCGGATGGTGTTTTGGTGGCAACGATTGACGACTATCAGTATCGCGAGTTGAGTTTCATTATTGAAGAGAATTTCGGCACAGAGAACATTGCCGGAACTGTCGTTATTAGAATGAACCCATCTGGAAGACCGCTTCCCCAAGGGTTTGCTCAATCACACGAGTATGCGATCTTTGCAAAGGCCACGGCTCAATCCGCGATTGCGAGCTTGCCGCGTAGTGATAAGCAAAATGCGCGATATAAGCATAGTGATGAAGAAGGCAAGATGTATATGTGGGAGCTTTTCCGTAAGCGAGGATCAAACTCTGAACAGAAAGATCGCCCGTCTTTGTATTACCCGATTTACGTTGCAGATGAAAAGATGCGAGTTCCTGCTATGGAATATGACAATGAGAAAAAAGTTTGGCTTATTCGCGAAAACCCCAAGGAACATGAAATTTCCGTCTATCCAATTGACGAGAAAGGGGTTCATCGGACATGGCGCGGACAACCTGACGCATTGCGGAGAAGCCCGGCCGATTACAAATACAAAATCGAAAATGGAGTCGTTACAATCTACTACAAGTTTCGTCCCGATTCGGAAGGGGTGCTACCTCTTACAAATTGGATTGATGCGAAATATTCAGCAACCGAGCATGGAACTGGTTATTTGAAGAAATTATTCTCCGGATATAACGTTTTCTCTTATCCTAAATCTATTTATGCAGTTGAGGATTGTTTGAAAGTTTCTGGTGCTGTTGAGGAGGCGTTAGTATTGGATTATTTCGCAGGTTCCGGTACTACCGGCCATGCGGTCATCAATCTCAATCGTGACGATCAGGGTAAACGAAAATATATCCTTGTCGAGCAGGGCAATTATTTCGATACCGTTCTGAAACCTCGTATTCAGAAGGTGGTGTATTCCGCGGATTGGAAGGATGGTAAGGCTGTAGCACCAGAAACGGGCATTTCACATGCGTTCAAGGTGCTCAGGATCGAGAGCTACGAGGATACCCTGAACAATCTCGAACTTCGCCGTACCGCCGGGCAGGATCGCCAACTTTCAGCCCTGCCTGAAAGCGTTCGCGACGAGTACCTCATGAGCTACATGCTCGACATCGAGAGCCGCGGGTCGCTGCTTTCGGTCGAACAGTTCCGGAAGCCTTTCGATTGCTGTCTCAAAGTTGCCGTCGATTCAGCCGGAGCCTATGAAGAACGCCCGGTAGATATGGTAGAAACCTTCAACTACCTCATCGGGTTGCGCGTCCGGAAGGTCGATATGCATCTCTCCGAAGGGTATGTGCTGGTGAGCGGCACGCTGCCGAGCGGCGAAAAAACTCTCATCATCTGGCGCGATGCCGATCGCATCGGCTACGAAGCGCTCGATCACCTCTGCGAAACGCTTGGCGTCAAGCCCGGAGAGACGGAGTTCGAGGTAGTCTATATTAACGCCGACCACAATATTCCATCAACATTTACCGCCACGGAAGCCGAAGGCGGTGTCACCAGAACCCTGAAAATCCGCCCGATCGAACCAGAATTCCTCGAGCGCATGTTTTCGGTGGAGAGCGTATAAATGGGACTTTTCGGTATTCAATCGTGGAGGCGCCTATGAATGAAAAGGATCAGAACCTTTCGGCAAGCATGGAGGTGTTGCTTGGTTCGTTACGTCATTTGATTGCTGAGGCCCGCCAAAATGCGCTGCGTGCGGTTGATCGGGTGCAGGTTCAAACCTGCTGGGAGATTGGCCGGCATATCGTGGAGTTTGAGCAGGACGGCCAGGCTCGTGCTGCTTATGGTAAAAAGCTGCTGCCTCGTTTAGCGGAATCGTTGACCCGTGAGTTTGGCAAGGGGTTCGATGCCTCCAACCTGCGCTATATGCGGTTGTTTTACAAGGCATTTCCAATGTGTGACGCACTGCGTCACGAATTGAGCTGGACGCATTACCGGACGCTGTTGCGAGTCAGCAGCACGGAAGCCAGAACATGGTACATGAATGAGGCGGCTTCGCATAACTGGAATGTTCGCGTGCTGGATCGGCAGATTGGCACACTGTACTATGAACGGTTGTTGCTCAGTGGTGATAAAGCCGGTGTTCAGTCTGAAGCTGATGCCGGGATCGCGGCGTTTCCACTGAGTCCCCGTGAATTTGTGCGCGATCCCGTTATGCTGGAGTTTCTGGGACTGTCCGGTACAGGGCAATTGCTGGAGAGTGAACTGGAAAAGGGATTGATGGACAAACTGCAATCCTTTTTGCTGGAACTTGGCAAGGGTTTTGCCTTCGTGGCTCGTCAGCAGAGGATAAGCACTGAAAGCAAAGACTTTTATATCGATCTGGTGTTTTACAATTATCTGCTGAAATGCTTTGTTTTATTTGACCTGAAAACCGGAGAACTGACGCATCAGGATATTGGACAAATGGACATGTACGTGCGGATGTACGACGATCTGAAACGGGGTGAGGACGATAATCCCACCGTTGGCATCGTGTTATGTTCAAATAAAGATGCTTCGGTAGTCCGCTACTCGGTACTGAATGGCAGCGAACAGTTATTTGCCAGTCGGTACAAGTTGGTGCTGCCTTCAGAAGAGGAGTTGCGCAGGGAACTGGATCGGGAACGATCGGTATTGCAGGAACAGATAGAGCATTACCGGGGAGAGGTGCATGAGTAAAACGGCAAAACGCAGTTTCCATGAGGAACTGGTACTGAACCGCTGGATGCTCTCTTTTTTCAAAGGAGGTAGTCTGCATGTTCTCAAGGAACGGCTTGGCGAGGATCGGCATGAAGGCATCGAAGAGGACGGCCAGACCGGTTTTTTCCATCAGTTGCAGCAGAACCTGTTCAATGCCGCCCGTATCGATGTGCAGACGCTTCGCCGGTACGACCTGAATATTGCCGGCCACTGGACGGCAATTACCGAACATCGCAACAAGCTGGAAGGGGCAGTGCTCAACATGAAGTACTTCCAGTACCTCTCATTGCTGTTCACCGAAATCTACCTCGAATGGTACTTCAACCGCCGCAAATTGTTGTTCGACGACCTGAACGATGAACTCGACACCTGGAATTCGCAACAGAGTGCCGATTTCCGGTTTCAGCCGTTTCGCGAAGAGGATCTGAACAAACTGGCGTTCTGGAACGCGACCGGGAGCGGCAAAACGCTTTTGCTGCATGTCAATATTCGCCAGTATCTGCACTATTTCCAGAATGGTAATGCGAACCGTTTTCCCGACAAGATCATTCTTCTGACGCCCAACGAAGGCCTGTCAAGGCAGCATCTTTCGGAGCTGCCGCTTTCCGGGTTCGGCTTCTGCCGCATGTTCGACAAGAACCGTTCCGATGTGGTGAGGGGTACGGTTGAGATTATCGACATCAACAAGCTCGGCGAGGAGATGGGCGACAAGAAGGTCGCGGTTGAAGCGTTCGAGGGGAACAACCTGGTGCTGGTGGATGAAGGTCATCGGGGAACGGGCTCGGTAGCCGGTGCATGGATGAGTCGTCGCGAAGCTCTCGTGCAGGGCGGTTTCTCCTTCGAGTATTCCGCCACGTTCGGCCAGGCTGTCGCCAAAGGGCTGACGGTACAGAAGGCCGAAGAAGAGGCCATGAAGCAGAAGTGTAAACTGCTTTTCGAGACCACGAACCTGAAAAAAATCGAGCCTTCTCAGCGCGAGCAAATCCTGCTTGCCGGCGAGGAAAAACGGCGTGCGCGAACCATGGCGACAAGAGAAATTTATGCCAAGTGCGTTCTGTTTGATTACTCGTACAAATTTTTCTACGACGACGGCTACGGCAAGGAGTCGCTGATCCTGAACCTGAAGGATGATGATTATGCAGACCCCTCTGTTGCCCGTCAGTATTTCACAGCCTGTCTTCTCAGTTTTTACCAGCAGCAGTTCCTGTGGCATACCCACCGCGAGCGCCTCGCCGAGTACAATATTGAGAAACCGCTCTGGGTTTTTGTCGGCAATACCGTTTCCGGCGAAGATTCGGATATTCTCGATGTATTGAAATTTCTTGCAGGTTTTCTGAACGATGATGCGATTGCAAAAGAGTGGATCGTTGAGTTGATTGCCAATTCCGCCCGATTGCTCGATGCGAAAGGGCGCAACATCTTTCAGGACCGGTTTACACCGCTGATGAGTTTCAGTGCAGAAGAGGTCTATGCCGGTATTCTCAGGCTGTTGTTCAATACCACGTCCCGCCAGCGGTTGAAGGTGGTCAACCTGAAAAACAGCAAAGGCGAACTCTTGCTTCGTGTCGGGGATGCCGAACCGTTCGGTCTGATCAATATCGGAGATGATTCGGGACTGTTCAAAATAGCCAAAACACAGAAGGCTTTCGATGTCGAAGATGACGATTTCGGAGGATCGAAATTCGGTACGCTCAACGACAGGAACAGCCGCCTGCATGTGTTGATCGGATCACGAAAATTCACCGAAGGATGGAGCAGCTGGCGGGTCTCGACGATGGGGCTGCTCAACATGGGTAAAGGCGAAGGATCGCAGATCATCCAGCTTTTCGGTCGAGGCGTCAGGCTCAAGGGTAAAGATCATTCACTGAAGCGCAGCACAGCGGGCCAGCGCCCGAAAGGTATCCATCTCGAACGACTCGAAACGCTGAATATCTTCGGTGTCAATGCCCGTTACATGGCGGATTTTAAAAAATATCTGCAAGATGAGGGGGTTACGTTATCTGATGAAATCATCGAGTTGAACTTCCAGACCCGCCAGAACCTGCCGGATCGTAAGCTCAAGACGCTTGCTCTCAAGGATGGGTACAAGGATAACCAGCAGATCGGCTTCAAGCGCACTCATTTTCCAGTGCTCTATGATGTTCCTCCGGAGTTCGAGGGCAAGATTCGGAAAGCCCATATTGAACTCGATCTTTATCCACGGCTTGAAGCGCTTTCGACCCGTTCATCTCAATCAAAAGAAGAGACAGATGCCGGAAAATATGAAGGGAAGCTCCCGGCAGAAACCATGCTCTTTTTCGATTTTGATCGGATATATCTTGCCATTCAGGATTATAAACAACGCAATGGATGGAGCAATCTGCGGCTTGACAGAGCCAGACTGCTCGATTTCTGCCGTACCCGGAATGACTGGTACACGCTCTCCATACCGCCAGCCGAGCTGACGATTCGCACCATTCCGGATATCCGCAAGCATGAGGATATTCTCATTCAGCTCCTCGAAGACTATACCGAGCGCTTCTATAAATCGCTCAAGTCTGCCTATGAAGAGCAGTTCTATGATGTTGTAAGCCTCGGAGACGACGATAACTCCTTTATCAGAGTCTATCATTTCGAGATCGAAGGTACTGATGAAGGCGAGGAATACGCCCGGAAAATCAGGGAGCTTCAGGAGATTGTTAAAGCCGGCAAGATAGGTGAAGCAAGTCATTGGAATGCCGGGCAGATGGTCGCGATCTGCTTCGACAGGCATCTCTTTTATCCGTTGTTCTGGATGGAGGGTAAAGTCCCGCTGAAAATGCGCCCTCTCGCATTCGACGCTCCGAGTGAAGTGCGATTCGTGCGTGACCTCGAAGCATTCTATACATCCGAAGCCGGGTACAAGGTTTTGGGCAACCATAGCTTGTATCTTTTGCGCAATGCGGACACCAAATCCAGAGGACTTGGCTTTGCCCTCGCCGGAAACTTCTATCCTGATTTTCTGCTCTGGATCGTTGATGAAGAAACGGGCAGGCAATGGCTGAACTTCATCGATCCGAAAGGCATCCGCAATCTCAGCCTCAATCACCCCAAATTCGGCTTGTACAAAGAGATCAAAACCATAGAGCAGAAACTCGCCGATCCCGATCTTGTTCTGAATGCGTTTATTCTGTCTGAAACAGGATTTGAGGAACTGCTGAATATTGATTGCACTCAGGCCGATCTTGAGGCAAGGAACATTCTGTTTATGAATGATGGGTGGGAGAGGTATTTCGTGAAAATGCTGAGTCTGGTTGAGTGAAGTTTATAGGCTTTGCTTTGTGGATACATGTTATACGGAATTAATCACTATGCATCAGAAAGGTGTTATATTTGTGATATATCAGTGAGAATGTGTTTTCATCAGTATTCTGACTTTTGATAATCAAAACATAAAAAGGTTATCCCATTATGCCCATCATTCACCTATCCGATACCGATACGAAGGCTTTTGACGAAAATCACCTTATTCAGCAGGTGGCAAAGGAAAAGTTTGAAAAGCTTGTACAAGGGTTCATAAAATCGCTTTCTGATAAGGCAAATGATGAGAATTGCAGGTCTCATTCATTTCGCACAGAGACTTCACGAGTTCATAATACAATTCTGATCAATGGTAAGCGTGGTATGGGAAAGACCTCGTTTATTCTGAGCATCCTTGACCAAAAAAATCAAAAAGCATCTTGGCTTGACGAAGTCTGCAATTTGCGTATCATTGATCCGACCATGATTGAATCAAAAGAGCATATTTTTCTGAACATCATTGTCCGGATTAAAAAGAAGATCGAAGAGTATCGGAATAGTAATTGTTACAAAAGTGACAATTGTTTTCAAGAATGGAAAGATTCACTCAAAAAGCTGGCTGGTGGTCTCTGTGTTCTCGATGGTGTTGGTAGTGACCCTCTGAAAAATGACCTTTGGGATTCCCCTGAACTGATTCTTGAGAAGGGATTGGTCAATTCAAAACAAGGGTCGGAACTCGAGCAGAACTTCCACTTATTTCTTGATGCGAGCTTGGTATTGCTTGAAAAAAAAGTGTTTTTACTTGTGCTTGATGATATTGACACCTCCCTTAAGGAAGGCAAGGCTATTCTTGAAATATTGCGCAAGTATCTTACCTCAAGAAAGTTGATCATCGTCATGCTGGGCGATATCGATCTTTATGCCACTATTGTGCGGCAACTTCAGTGGGAAAAGATGGATCCAAACGAGGCGCTTCTCAAGTATGAAAAAGATGGTTCAGAAATAAAAGGATTTTATCGTTCACAGATCGAGCATCTTGAGGAACAATACCTCACCAAACTCCTGAAGCCGGAAAACAGAATAAAGCTTCAAGCCATTCAGGAGATGAAAAAGCATTTGACGGTGCAATGTGATAAGGAAGACGAGCAGTCGTTGACTGATGTTGTTGCTCGCCTTATAGAAACTGTTTTTCTTACAAAGCCCCAGGCTCAATATGCGAAACTGTATGAGCAGACATTGCTTGCTCAGTCCACCCGATCGGTAGTCCAGGTACTGAGAGGCGCTCGTGATAGTGGAATAATCTGCCCGAAAGAGAGTGACAAGAATCAGCTTTCTCCTAACGCTTTTGTAGAGGTGCTGCGACAGCTCTTTTTTACAACTCTAAAAAAGAATCTCGAGCCATTTGATTTGCTGTATACCACAAAAGACCGGAGCCTGCTGAATCGGGTTGCAGTGTATATGCTGAAACAGGCAATCAGTCGCGACTCACATATGAAGCTGCTGCCGGAATACCGTGATGATGAAAAAAATATTACCATGCTTTTTCTCAACGCAGAAATCAATGCTCAACTGACACCTCAGCACTATCTTTCCTATATGATTAAGGTTGGATATGCGCTTGAAAGATTTGGTGATGCTGAAAAGCAACAGGGGTTTTTTGATCATGTTGGCCTTGATAGTGATATATCAAATGCGAACATTGCTAGGCGTTTGCTATCAACTATCAAAATAGATTTTAATAGCCCAAAAAGTGTGTTTTTTGGTAATTTTTTTCTTTCAGGGAAAGGAGGTCTTGAAAAGAGTAAACTGGCTCTTTTTATGAGTTATGTGATATCTCCTAAGAAAAAAAGTTATATGTATATATCTTTCCTTAATCTTCTTGGAATATTAGCTGATATTTCAATGTCGATAAAAGTTTCTGCCGATGGAGAACTCGATACAGAGTGTCAGAAAATATTGGAAAGTTGCAGGCTTATTCGAGGTATACATAGTTACAATATTGATGCTATTGGGGGCTCGTTTAATGATGGTGTCGATAAGTATTATGATATGCCCGAATTTGATATAGATGCTGGGCTTATTAAGGATATATGTATATGGGGTGGTAATGTTTTAAAGATTAATCAAATGCTTTCGATGGCGGATTTGGCTAATATATGGGTTCGTTTTTCTTATAGTTTAAATGAAATTGATAGTCGGTCCGAAAATAGCAGAAAAGATTATGCAGAGATGCTTGAGCTCTATGTTGCTGCTTTTCTTAATGCGGTTTATGTTTGTTGTGAAGAGAAAAGGGGAAAACAAATAGATATAACAAATCCATCAACCTCTCCGAATCACTTTTACAATAAATTGGTTAAGTATCATCCGGATGAGAAAGAATGGACTTTTTTCGATTATCTATTAGTCTGTCCTGTTTTTGATAGGGGAAATGATTATAAGAGTCCAGGAAAATATTATGATTCTTTATTGCGTGAATTGAAAAAAATAATACGTATGGATGAGAATAAGAAAAAAATAGGCCGGAGGGTGAAAATAGATTTTAGTGTATTGTTGGAAGATGTCCAGATAAATCTCATACGCAAAATCGCTGGATTTAAAAATATGTCAAACGATGAGATAAGAAAAGAGCTGCAAAAAGACTACAAAAACGTTAAGAGTAATATCGATTCACTGATCGAGAAGGCAAAAGGCTAGTTATGAGGATCCTGATTGCCACAGCCTTTCTCGATTCTCATAAGATACTCGAGTATTATTATGATAATGGTGCTGCCGATTTTCAAAAGCTTCAGAGGCTTCATTTTGCAGAACTCTATGCGCGAGCTCCTTACAAGCCAGATCATTTCATAATCAGTGAACGGCAGGCTTTCTTTGAGGGTAAAAACAGTCTCGGAACATCCCTTACAGGCGCTCTGGAGGCTCTGGCTGACATGTTGTACTTTCGAGGGCGTCAGCTCTATGTGAAAACTGATCGTTTCGATGAGTGGCAGGGGGCGATTCTGAGCGCTTCTCCTTTATTGGTGATAGCATTCAGGATTTATCTTGCATCCAGTAAGGATCCGCTTCTCAATGCGGTTGAGCTTATCCGTATGCATCTGAATCGCACCTGCCTGCCATCTGTCTATGAGCCTCATCTCGAAAATGTTTGCCAGAAACCGGGGCTCACAGAATGCCACATGCATCTGAATGGTACGGTTGAGCCCGATATCGTCTGGCAGGATGCGTTGCAGCAACCTGTAAAGTTCTATCGGTATCTTCGCGATTCTTTCCGGAAAAGCGAAGTTGAAGAACAGTATCTGCAACTTGGACGGATTGAACCGCAGGATTTGTACCGGCTTTTGCAGATTGCCGTCAAACTGAGGGATTGCCTGATCGGAGTTCTTGTGGGTCGGCATGGTTTCGATGAGTGTAGCTCCCGTGAAAAGCTTATGGAAAATCCTTTGCGTTATGCTTCCACAGTACATCCGATGAATATTATAGCTCCGGAGTTGAAATTGAACCCGATTCAGTATGAGGCGCTGTTTCTCCTTCGTGCATTTTCGTATCTGGACAAGGATCATGATGTCCGGTTCGCAGCTCGATTACACTACTATCTTCTGATTAGCTCTTTTTTTCAGAAGCTGCTTGTGCAGCAGAAACGACAGGTCGGATTCGATCAGTTTCAGAAGATTACACTCAATCAACTCAGAGAACATACCGAAAAGCAGTACTCCGCCCGTTTTCAACAGCTTCAGGGTATGCATGGCAACCATCTCGCTATCCTCGAAGGACGTTTTGCACCAAAAGACTCACGGCAAAAGCTGGAGTGGCTTATGATGGCCATAAAAAAAGGCTATAAAACAGAGGGGGAGAAGCCTTTTGAGCTGAAACTGGTCCCCCATTTTCTCAAAGAGAAGGATGTACGCAAGCCTAAAGAGATTCTGACGTTCAGAGACCTTGGGCTCAGATTGAAAAATATCCGTCGATCAGAAGTTTTACTCGATGCTTTGCGTCGGGGGGCAAGTGATGCCGCCCGGTTTGCACAACAGTATATCGTGGG
>Ga0209467_1002733_pt1 | contig 12204 bp, 10 predicted proteins | sample Higcelwee11metaG_FD_187175 | JGI IMG/M metagenome (GOLD analysis project Ga0209467, IMG submission 187175) | Freshwater pond sediment microbial communities from the University of Edinburgh, under environmental carbon perturbations - High... | ecosystem: Environmental > Aquatic > Freshwater >...
TCGCGAAAGCGGGCATCCCGTTTGGTTTTCTTTCTTTTTGCACCCCAGACGCCGGGCGCGGGCCTTGAAGGAAGGGGACGCCCCCCCATAAATTCTCGTCATTGCGAGCGACCGCTTGGTCGCGCGGCAATCCAGAGTCAGTTGAATGAACGCTGGTTCTTGTGACTCTGGATTGCCACGGCGCTTTGCGCCTCGCAATGACGGAAGTTTTTTACCGCCCGTCGCGGCGGCGGTCGGGATTGAAGTTTTCAAGATAATTGCGCGGGACGAAACGGCGTTCGTTCGGTTCCTCGCACACAAAATCCCAGTTTTGTTTTTCTGCGAAAGCCACGGCCTCTTCCTGACTGGCGAATCGCAGCCGCCCAGCCATGGCTGAATAAGGATCATCCGCTGCGATCCATCCCATCAGCGGTTCCGGCGCACGCGGACCGCGTTCCGGCTCGAGCAGCCATGGCCGCCCCTTGCAACCACACGCAGACTGCATCACGGAAACAGACGGTTTAAAGATTCGCACACGCATAAGCCCCTCCGGCTTCAGGTTTGATTTCATGAGCCTAACTTATTTACCTTAATTGCACAAAGGGCTGTGAACCCCTCTTTACGATATAGCTTAGGCCCTTTAAAATGAATCCTTTTAAAGGGCAGATTCCGCTCACTTCGCGGCGCAAAACCGCTCTTCTGGCGGTTTTCATAGCAAAGACCCTTTAATCAAATTAAATGGTCTTTGCTATATCGTACTTGCGTGGTATGGCTTAGCTCCGTTCAACGGCTCCGAGTTTTTTATGTCTATGTTTCAGTACAATGCCCGCATCACTTGCGGCTTTCCGTGCGGCCCTTTATGCTCCGTTGCCAGCGATGGCGACGGCGGCCCTCAAGATGGGGCCAATGAGATCCATCCTGAAGAAGTTTTTCATTTTGATTGTCGGCAGTGCCCCTTTCCACGGTGCATCCACCATTAAGTAAGTAAAAAACATGTCTCCTCGCTCCGCTGCGCCATCCCTCTTTGAGCCCACCGATGCCGCAGCCGCCCTCCCTCATGTCGAATATGACTTTCCCACCGACCGCAAAAACTGGTCGCGCATTGCCTTTGTCGGCGAGGCCCCCGGAAAAGAGGAAGCGCGGCTAGGCCACCCCTTTGTCGGGCGCAGTGGACAGCTCCTCAACGAAATGCTGGTTAAGGCTGGGATTGATCGCCCTTCTTGTCTTGTGGCTAATGTCTTCCGCATCCAACCTCCGGGTAATAAGGTCGATCATTTCTTTGCCTCGCGCCGCGCAGCTTTGCTCGCGGGCAAGCCCATCGTTGAAGCCTATGGTCCTTTTGGCAGCTCGTGGTGTCTTGAAGAATTCACTCATGATATCAAAAACCTAGCCGAAACTCTTCAAGCGATGTCTCCGCGCATTATCATCGCCTTGGGCCGCACGCCGCTGTGGGCCTTGACTGGTGAAGGGGGCCTTTTGAGCAAAGTTGGCCAGACGTTCGATTGCCGTCTTGCGCCGGGCATTCCCGTGATTCCGACCTATCACCCCAGTTTTATTCTCAGGGGAAACTGGAAGCTGCAAGACCAATGGCTCGACCATTTAATCCTCGCTGCAGCGCAGTAATACCGCCTCTTTCTGTTGCTTTAAGGTAACGGACTCCTTGCATCTTGCCCTGCGCTGGGGCTAATCATTCTGCCCGAGCCCGTAAAAATGCTAGGTGTAGAGTCCTTATTATTTATTGGAGCGCACGCGCTTGAACCGATCCTTCAGTCTATCGGAAGGCATCGTCTTTGTTTGCAGGAGAGTTGTTTTGAATACACCGCCGAAAATGACCAAAGGCCAAGACCGTCCCATTGCCAATTGTGCGAACGAAGGCTGCGCCCTCGATGCTGCGGAGGTGCGCGCGCCGATAGCTGGCCGCTCTGCGACCCCGCTTTTGGACACGATCAACGGCGTGGAAGACTTACGCAAATTGCCTGAGGATCGGCTTCAACAATTAGCCGATGAAATCCGCGACGAGGTCATTCACGACGTGTCGATGACAGGCGGCCATTTGGGCTCCGGTCTTGGCGTAGTTGAGCTGACTGTGGCGCTGCATTATGTCTTCAACACCCCCGAAGACACGCTCATTTGGGATGTCGGCCACCAAGTTTACCCGCACAAGATCCTGACGGGTCGCCGCAATCGGATGCGCACTTTGCGGCAAGGCGGCGGTCTTTCCGGCTTCACCAAGCGTGCGGAAAGCCCCTTTGATCCGTTCGGCGCAGGCCACAGTTCGACTTCAATCTCGGCGGCCTTAGGTTTTGCCATTGGGCGCGACTTTAACAAGAAAAAGAACCAAGTCATCGCCGTAATCGGCGACGGCTCGATCAGCGCAGGCATGGCCTATGAAGCGCTCAACAACGCGGGCGCTTCGGATTCACGTCTCATTGTGATTTTGAATGACAATGATATGTCGATCGCCCCGCCGACGGGCGCGATCAGCGCCTATCTCTCACGCATTGCCTCATCCAAGGAATATCGCAACCTGCGCTCGGTCGCCAAAGAGTTCACAAGTATCTTCCCGCGCCCGCTTAAAGAAGCGGCTCGCAAGGCTGAACATTATGCGCGTGGGTTAGTCACCGGCGGCACGTTGTTTGAGGAAATGGGCTTTTATTATGTCGGTCCCATCGATGGTCATAATTTTGAGCATCTGGTTCCGGTTTTGGAAAACGTCCGCGATGATCCGCAGGGCGGCCCGGTTTTAATTCATATCGTCACGCAAAAAGGCCGGGGCTATGCGCCCGCCGAATGCGCGCCGGATAAAATGCATGGCGTGGCGAAGTTCAATATCGTCACAGGCGCCCAAGACAAGCCCAAAAACACGCCCCCCTCCTACACCCGCGTTTTTGGCGACACCCTCGCCAAGCATGCCGAAAAGGATGACAAAATTGTCGGCATCACAGCGGCAATGCCCGCCGGGACAGGCCTTGATATTTTAGGCAAACGCTTTCCTGACCGTCTGTTTGATGTGGGAATTGCTGAACAGCATGCGGTGACGTTTGCGGCTGGGTTAGCCTGCGAAGGGCTCAAGCCATTCTGCGCCATTTATTCCTCGTTCATGCAGCGCGCCTATGACCAGGTGATGCATGACGTAGTTTTGCAAAAGCTGCCTGTGCGCCTCATCCTTGACCGCGCCGGTCTTGTGGGCGCGGATGGATCGACCCATGCAGGCGCCTTCGATCTGGCCTTTATGGGCTGCTTGCCCGATTTAACCATCATGGCCCCTTCGGATGAAGTGGATTTAATGAACATGATCGCCACCGCCGTGGCAATGGATGATGGCCCTTGCGCTTTGCGTTATCCGCGTGGCGAAGGGGTTGGCCTTGAGCTGCCAGAACTGGGCAGCATTTTGCCCATCGGCAAAGGCCGGATTGTCCGTGAGGGCAGCAAGATCGCCATCTTGAACCTCGGCACACGTATGATCGAATGCCAAAAGGCCGCCGATGACCTTGACGCACGCGGTCTTTCGACCACGATTGCCGATATGCGTTTTGCCAAACCGCTTGATTTGGACATGATCGTCCGCTTGGCCCAAAGCCATGAAGTCGTCCTCACGATTGAGGAAGGTTCATTTGGCGGCTTTGGCAGCCATGTGCTGCATCATCTAGCCAATATGGGACTGATGGATCGCGGGCTTAAGATTCGTTCGATGACCCTGCCGGACGTTTTCCAAAGCCAAGACACCCCCTTCAAGCAATATGAGGAAGCCGGACTGAACGCCAAGCATATCGTGGCGCAAGCTTTAGCGGCCTTGGGTCAGGAAAAGGAAGCTCAGGCGGCTTTGGGCGCCTGAATTCCGCCTTAATCCTTTGTCATTGGCTTGAGGATCGGTTACGTTCGGACGAAACCCTCCTTTGCATGAATAGGACTCCTATGCCCCGCCTTCGTTTGTTCGCCTTCGCCGTTTTGTTCATCGCTCTTTTCGCTTCTGTTACGCCAGCCCACGCCGAGGACACGCCTGCGATGGCGCTTGTGCGTTCGTTTTACGACACCCTCACGGCCACGATGAAAGAAGGGCCGCAGCTTGGCTTTGATGGCCGCTATAAAAAGCTTGAACCAGCCGTCAGCAAAACGTTCAACCTACCTCTTATGGCGCGGCGTGCCGTAGGCCTGAGCTGGACGCAGCAACCGCCCGAAGATCAAAAAGCGCTTGCCGAAGCCTTTGCGCGTTTTTCTATCGCAACCTATGCCAGCCGCTTTACAAAATATGATGGCGAACGGTTTGAAGTTTTGAGCGAAGCGCCCTCAGCCAATGGCGGCGTGATGGTTGAAACACACCTGACGCCCAAAGGCAGCGATCCCGTGACGCTTACCTATCTCGTCCTGCCCGACGAAACGGGCACGTTACGGATTATGGACGTTTATCTCGAAGCCGCGATCAGCGAGCTTGCCACGCGCCGCTCTGAGTTTGGCGCCGTTATTAAACGCGAAGGGTTCAAGGCGCTGATCGGTTCGCTTGGGGATAAGGCCCAGAAAATGGGATTTGGCCCGACAAGCTAAACGTCAACGTCACATCAAGGGGGTTGCGTTATGCGTGCCTATCGTCGGACGGCGCTCGTTCTTCTACTTATTCTGGCTGCGAACTTCGCCCTATGGGCGGCGGTCAATCAAGGCGCTTGGGGGCGGCCTTGGGGCGGCAAGATTAATTCCCTTTCCTATTCTGCTTGGCGCGAGGATGACGAGAGCACGCGCCCAAGCGATGAACAGCTTGAAGCCGATATGCGCCTGTTGGCCGCCAATGCCAGCACGATACGCCTTTACGGTTTGTCGAACGGCCTCGATAAAATCGTCGATATGGCCGAAAAAACAGGTCTTAACGTGTTCCCCGGCGCGTGGATCAGCCCGAATGATCGCACCAACAACGAAGAAGTTGATCGCCTTATTCGCGTGGCCACAACGCACACCAACATCAAGCGTGTTCTGGTCGGCAACGAAGCCGTGCTGCGCGACGATGTCAAACCCGAAGTCCTGATCGGTTATATTGAACGCGCCAAGCGGCATCTGAGCCTTCCGGTTTCCACGGCCGAGCCGTGGCATGTGTGGCTCAATCATCCTGAACTGGCTCGTTCGGTTGATTTTATCACCGTTCATATTTTGCCGTACTGGGAAGGCATTCCTTTGGACGGTGCGCTCGATTATGTGAAGTACCGTCTCGATCAGCTGCAAGCCGCTTTCCCCGGCAAACATATTTTCTTGGGCGAAGTCGGCTGGCCCAGCGAAGGCCAATGGGTCAAAGGGGCCGAGCCATCCAAAATCAATCAAGCCCGCTTCATTCGCGATTTCTTAAATTACGCGTCGGAAACGCGGCTTGATTATTCCATCGTCGAAGCCATCGACGCGCCGTGGAAACGCAGCATTGAAGGCACGGTCGGCGCACATTGGGGATTGTGGGATGTGGATCGCAACGCCAAGTTCGCCATGAGCGGCATTGTTGTCGAATCCTCCAAATGGATTTGGGGCTGTTTATTCGCCTCCTTACTCGCCCTCTTCCCCATTCAATCTTTTGTGCGCAGACGCCAAGACCTGAAATTCATGGGACAAGTATTCTATGCCGGATTAATTCAGGTCGTATGCTCGCTGCTCGTGTGGGCGATTATGGCCGCTGTCGCGGAAAAGATCATCAATGCGAACACGATTTCGTGGGCCGTTTTGATCGGCTTTCAGCTTGTTCTTTTGGCTTTGCTTTTGGTGGATGGCTTTGAGCTAACCGAAGTCGTTTGGGCCAATCGCAAGCGTGCCTTTAAAGCGCAAGAGCGCGCGCCCGGCCCCGATGCGCCCAAAGTTTCGATCCACGTCCCGTGTTATAACGAGCCGCCGCACATGGTCATCGCCACCATGGATGCGCTGGCCAAGTTAGATTATCCAAACTTCGAAGTTTTGATCGTGGACAACAACACGAAAGACGAAGCCGTTTGGAAGCCACTGGAAGCGCATTGCCAAAAGCTTGGCCCGCGTTTCCGCTTTTATCATTTGCCGAACTGGCCGGGGTACAAAGCGGGGGCGCTCAATTTCGCGCTTAAGGAAACGGCAGAAGATGCGCAAATCGTCGGCGTGATCGACAGCGATTATTTGGTCGAGCCGAACTGGCTGCGCGCCACGACGCCCTATTTCGACAAGACAACCGTGGCCATTGTGCAAGCCCCGCAAGATTACCGCGACGGCGGCGAAAGCTTATTTAAACGCATGTGCTATTGGGAATATGCGGGCTTTTTCCATATCGGCATGGTTCAGCGCAACGAACGCAATGCCATCATCCAACATGGCACCATGACTCTGATCCGTAAGACGGCGTTGCAAAATGTCAAGGGCTGGGCCGAATGGTGCATTTGCGAGGATGCCGAGCTTGGCCTGCGCCTGTTCGAAAAAGGGCTTGAAGCCATTTATCTCGAACAATCCTTTGGCCGAGGCCTCATCCCCGATAGTTTCGGCGGCTATAAGACGCAACGCTTCCGCTGGGCCTATGGCGCAGTGCAGATTCTCAAGCGTCACTGGCGCGCGCTTGGCGAAAACAAAGGCATTGGCGGTGCCAAACTGACGCGTGGGCAACGCTATCATTTTGTTTCGGGCTGGCTACCTTGGTTTGCTGACGCCGCGCATATGGTTTTTGCCATCGCCGCCATTTGCTGGTCGGCGTTATTGCTTTTACGCTGGGTTGAGTTCCCACCCGCCGTTTTTCTTGTCCCGACACTCAGCGTCTTCGTGTTCAAGGTTGTCGCGGGCCTATGGCTCTATCGTGAGCGCGTGAAGTGCGGCTGGCTGGATCGCATTGGCGCAGCTGTGGCCGGTATGGCGCTCACGCACGCTGTGGGCCGCGCTGTGTGGCAGGGGCTCTTTACCTCAGGCAAACCCTTTATCCGCACGCCGAAATGTGACGATAAGCCTGCCGCTGTGCAAGGCCTACTCATGGCGCGGGAAGAGTTGGGGCTGCTCACGTTGCTGATCGGCGAGGCTGTGGCTATCTTAATCTTCTTCACCCCGTCCAACCAAAACGCTTTGCTTTGGTCGGGCATGCTGGCCGTGCAAACGCTGCCCTACTGGGCGGCGCTCATCACCTCCATGATGAACGTGCTGGCAAAGAAGAAGAAGAAGAAGGAATCGGCTTAAGCCTGCGTTATTTTTGAACAACAGCAAGGCGCGTGGCAATTTCTCGTCATTCGAAGTTGTGCCCGGTCTTACGACTCTGGGTCCCGGATAAACCCTTCGGGTTTTCCAGAGATGACAAGAATTTTTGTTTTTTCTTGAAGAAAAAAGAACCGTCCTCACCATCAACCCCCACCGTCTTGCCCGCGCAGGCGGGCATCCCGTTTGGTTGAATCCTTCGCTTACTCCGGGAGCGTTTGATCCATTTGACAGGCAGGCTCCTGGCTCTTGGGCTTGCCGACGATTTGCGCGGGTACGCCCGCGACTGTCACATGCGGCGGCACGCTTTTTAAAACCATGCTGCCCGCCGCGACCACCGCGCCTTCGCCAATTTCGATATTGCCAAGAATGGTCGCATCCGCACCGATCATCACATCGCGGCGGATCTTCGGATGGCGGTCACCTCGCTCATTGCCCGTGCCGCCCAGCGTCACACCATGAAGCATCGAAACATTATCTTCGATAATCGCCGTCTCGCCGATCACAAGGCCCGTGGCATGATCGAACATAATCCCGTGACCGATCAAAGCTGCCGGGTGAATATCAACGCCAAACGCAACAGACGTGCGGTATTGCAAGAAGAGCGCAAAATCCTTATTCCCCTCGCCCCACAGCGCATGCGCAACGCGATAAAGCTGAAGCGCATGAAAGCCTTTGAAAAACAAAAAGGGCCGCAACAGGCCGCCCGCAGCCGGATCGCGTTCGATCACGGCCTTGAGATCATGGGCCGCAGCCAACGCCAAAGCCTTGTGCCGCGCATAAACGGCTAAGAACGACTCTTCCAGCGTCTCCGGGGGCACAACAGGCCCGCTGACTTGCGTTGCGATCAACTTGGCTAAGGCAGCGCCCAAATGATCCGCGCCAACCAGCGCGGCAACAAAGGCATCTAGCGCGGGAACATGCGCATGGAAAGATTCAGCTTCAGTTTGAAGCAAATCCCAAACTTCTTGGATGGTGGCTTGGCTCGGGGACATGGACGAACTCCTGAAACAAAAAAAGGGAAACGCACGCGCGGGGTTACCAACACGCTGCGGTACACAAGGCCTTTTTCTTCAGGATAAGTTTCATGGATCAAACCCTTTCGCGCTCAGTATCGCCATCCGCCGGACGAAAGTCAAAGGGGGAGGTTAAAATTATTGGTTAACGTGTCATGCAGGATTAATTCTGCCTTTCTTTCGCCCAGAAGCTTTTTCTATACTGAGGCTTAGTCATTGGAAGCTTGATACTCATGTTAAACAAAAACATTTTTTGCCCCTATCGCACCCTAACCCTTGCCTTTCAGCAGGCGGCAAGAGAAACGCGCGCCATTTGCACGCCCTATTATCAAGCTCTGCCTTTCGAGGGAACCCCCCGGAATTTTCTCACGTCTGTTGCGCAGCGTGGCCCGCGCACGGCGAAAACAGTTATTGTCGTTTCTTCAGGCGTGCATGGGGTTGAGCTTTTTTGCGGCTCCACTTTGCAACGTGCTTGGTTGCCCTTGGCCGATGCCTTTACGCGGGAAGGCAAAGGCTCTGTACGTTTTGTTTTTGCGCATGCCTTAAACCCCTATGGAACAGCAGCGGATCTAAGAGGCGATGAGAAAAACATCGATCCCAATCGCAATTTCATCACCGATTTTTCTGCGCTCCCACAGACATCGACTTTCTATCAAGCGTTTGCCCCCATTTTAGCGGCATCCTCGCTTTCTGATGCAGCGCGGCTCAAAACATGGTGCAGCATCTGGCATTTTGCTGGCCGTAAGGGGTTTCAAAATTTCACAGATGAGCTTGTGAAGGGACAATACGGGCTTCCCAACATTCTTTTTTATGGCGGCGCAGCCCCATCATGGACGCATAACACGTGGCGAAAAATTGTCCGCGATCATGTGACCGACAGCGCGCCGGAACGCATCATCCATCTCGACCTCCATTCGGGCAGTGGCCCTTATGGCGAAATGCAGATTCTCAGGCCGCTTCACGTCACGCCCGCCATGCAAACGCTTTGGGGCGCTCTAGCCAAACAAACAGGTCTAGAGGCACAAGCTTTCTCGCCCACGCACGGTGACATCATCAATTTCTGGCCGCAGATTGCGCCGCACGTTGCCGAGATCATCCCCATGACGATTGAAGTCGGCACGTCCAAATGGGGCGGAGTCGATACGCTCGATGCGATGATCCGGCGGAACGTTTTACACACTTACTTCCATGACGCGCATGCGCTGGCTGGCAAAATACGCAGGCAAATGCGGGGGGCTTTTACGCCGAATGATCCGCAATGGCGCAGAGGCCTGCTTCGTCAAGGCGAGCGTCTTTTTTCCGCGCTTCTCAATGAATGCAAAAGGTAGATTTTATGGCTTTCGGTTATTTCTCACTCATCGCGAACCCCGACCAGCGCTCACCGCAGCCGTTCGTCCTCCATTACCAAACAGAGGAGGAACCCAACCCCACAGAGGTTCTGGCCGTTACGACCATTTATCACGAAACCTACACTTTTGTTCCCGGAGCGCCACAAGGCTGGCTTCGGCTTATAGATTTTTCTTTGGACAACGAATCTTTACGCGGGACAATCGTGCGGCCCTTGGCCTTAGAAAGGCCAAAGATCATTCAAACCGCGCCCATTTTATCCATTCACACGCGTGGTGGCGCTTCCCGCATCGTTTTGTTCGAAATGGATGCTCATGACAATCTGCCCGGCAGCAAGATTATAGAACCCGAAGATTTTTCGCGCTTAATTGTCGCCCACAACCGTCGCGGTTTTTCAATCAAAACAGGGCCCGGCGTCAAACGCCCAGCACTTGCGACCCTGTCCGAGCCACCAAACACGTTACGGCATTAATTTTTAATAATTTTATTTTATAATAGTGATCATATTTAAAAACTTGGGCTTTCTTTTATGAATCAGTCATCTTCGCCCTCTTCAAATGAAGACGCAGCAAAAGGCCACAAATATAACAAAGGCCCCCTCATGACGATCCGGCTTGCAGAGGTTGATTTCTGCCGCCCCCTTAGTCCTGAGACAAGGAAACGCCTTAACGTCCTTTTTCGAGCCATTTATTGGGTTGATTCCGCCGTTGATGAGACAAAAGGAGAAAGACAAAACGAGCTTATGCGTTCTGTCGTTGCTTTTATCAAAGGCGAAGAACGCTCATTTCCAGCACATCCTGAAATGGAATCTTCGCTTGTTGCATTGAAAGAAAGCCTCGAAGAAATTCCTTCTGAACGGAAGGAACTCTTCATCGAAGCTGTTCAGAAGATCTTCGACTATACGCCTATACTGACACAAACCAAATCCACACAGACCTTCATCGAAGCGCGCGAAAAGGAAGCTGAAGCAACAGCAACCCTTGTGCTCCTCGTCAGTGATGAACTTTATGGACACACGCCGTTCGAAGCTTTCTACAAAAAAGCCTCTGTTATGGGCAATATGTTTGACAGCATCGAAGATGCGCGTAAGGACCAGAAGAATGGTGAAATTTCCATTAGTCCGCTTCGGCTGTCCTTTGCACTCGTAAAAGCTATGGTCTGTCGCTTGCCACAAACGGTAGCGGCTCACCCGCACAAGGTGCGTATTCTTGGCACCGCTGTCGGTTGGACCCTGTCCGTCTTTTATGGCAACACGAAAAAACTTCTTCAGCGCAAGTTCGCAAGGCCTGATAAAAAAACAGACCCTTCCAGCCTTGGCCTCACTTAAGCCCCGAACATGTTTTTGACGCGGTCGAGGAAGCTTTCGCTTTCGGGGCTGGTTTTGTTTTTCTCGGCTTCGATAGCGAATTCTTCGAGTAATTCTTTTTGTCGCTTATTCAACCGCACCGGCGTTTCCACAAACAGCTCGACATAAAGATCGCCATGCGAGGTGCTGCGCAAAACGCTCATGCCCTTGCCGCGCAAGCGCTGCTGATGACCGCTTTGCGTGCCCGCCTTAACTTCAACTTCCGTTTTTGTGCCGTCAATCACAGGCACATCCATTTTGCCGCCCAAGGTCGCCATCGTCATCGAGATTGGCACGCGGCAATGAAGGTTCGCCCCATCGCGACGGAAAAAGGAATGGCTGGCGACTTCCAAAATGACGTATAAATCGCCGGGCCTTGCCCCATGAACGCCAGCCTCGCCCTCACCCGTCAAACGGATGCGCGTGCCATTTTCAACGCCTGCCGGAATGGCAACTACCAGCGTGCGTTCTTTACGGATACGCCCCGCACCATGGCATTTCTTGCACGGATCTTTAATCACCTGCCCCGCGCCATTGCAGGCGGGGCAAGCCCGTTCAATCGTGAAAAAGCCCTGCTGCACCCGCACGCGGCCTTGGCCGCCGCAGGTGGAGCAGACCGCAGGCTCTGTGCCCGGTGCCGCGCCAGAGCCGTGACATTCTTCACATGAAACCAAGGTGGCGACCTTGATCGTTTTTTCCGCGCCCTTAAAGGATTCCTCAAGCGTAATATCGAGATCGTAGCGCAAATCCGCGCCGCGTTGGCCAGCCGCACGGCCACCGCCTCTGCGTCCCGCGCCGCCGCCGAGAATCTCGCCGAACATTTCCTCGAAAATATCGCCAAACCCGCCAGAAAAATCAAAGCCGCCCATGCCCGCGCCTGCGCCGCCGCCCATGCCGCCTTGTTCAAAAGCCGCATGGCCATAGCGATCATAAGCCGCGCGTTTTTGATCGTCGCGCAGGATGTCATAGGCTTCGCTGACTTCTTTAAACTTGTGCTCTGCCGCCTGATCGCCGGGATTGCGGTCGGGGTGATATTTCATCGCCTGTTTGCGATAAGCTTTTTTGAGATCGTCCGCAGACGCATCGCGGGAAACGCCAAGGAGTTCGTAATAGTCTGCTTTTGACATGAGGTTCTCGCTCAAACACAAAAAAGGCGTCATCCCGGATCACCTTATTTTTGCCCCTTTGGGCCAAAAAATAAAGTGTCCGGGATGACGAATAGTTCTTACTTACTTGTCGTCCTTAACTTCGCTGAACTCAGCATCGACAACGCCCGGATCCTTTGGCGCTTCTTCCGCCGCCGGAGCCGCACCCGCCGAAGCCTGCTGCGCTTTGTATATCGCTTCGCCAATCTTC
>Ga0209467_1002734_pt1 | contig 12201 bp, 8 predicted proteins | sample Higcelwee11metaG_FD_187175 | JGI IMG/M metagenome (GOLD analysis project Ga0209467, IMG submission 187175) | Freshwater pond sediment microbial communities from the University of Edinburgh, under environmental carbon perturbations - High... | ecosystem: Environmental > Aquatic > Freshwater > Pond...
GGCCAGTTCGGATTCGGACAGGGGCCGGTCCATGTCCAGAAAAAGGCCCAGGCGCTCCAGCCCCAGAACATGGGCCAAAAGCATCTGGGCCGAAAGCCGGGGGGAGTCCACCCCCTTGCCCGCGAGATAGGCCTCGGATTTGGCCAGGATGTCCCGCACCGTGGGTCGTGTTTCCATTCCGCCATCCGGTTGCTGGTCAGTGGGACGGGATTGCATGCGCCAACCGGCTCACGGCCGACCCCGAGCCCGGCCCGTTTGCCATGGCCCGAAGCCGCATCCTCGCAGATACGCCTCCCAGGTTCAACATCGATGTCGGCCTTGACGCCGGACGCCGCCCATGTCTATTGGAACCACGTATAGACATGCCTATCTACACTCGATGCCGAACACAAAAAAACAACGAGGACGGCGATGACCGAAGACTCCACCCCCCTGCCGTACTGGGTCGAAAACGGACGCCGGGTGCTCTACGCCACCTATAAAGGCGACTGCCGCACCGTCCGGGCCGGAGATGCCGACCGCCTGTTCACCACCCACCCTCTGGCGACCGTCTTCAACTGTGTCTTCCCCGGGGACATCGTCCAACTCCTGCCCGGCAAATACTGGCCTCCCATCCTCTTTGACGAGGATACGGGAAATCCTCCGGCCTGCAAGCCCATCAAACTGGCCGAGCTCTACGGTCGGCCCCATGCGCCCATCACCATCCGCGGCCTTGGGGCGCGCACAACCTTGGACGGCGGCCTGGGCGGCATCCCGCACGACTCCATCCTGCCGGAGATGAAGCACTTCGCGTTTTTCAAGCTTGCGGACTGCGCCTGGATCGAATTCGAGAACCTCCACGTGTCGAGCTGCTGGCCGACGTTTCTCTACATCCAGGACAGCTCCTACGTCACCGTGCGCGACATCGTGTGCACGGACAGCCGCTACATGGTCTATGCCCGGGGCCTGACGACCCACCACATCCTCCTGGAGGGCAACCGCTGGCGCCAGGATCCCACCGGTTCCATGTGGCACGATATCCTCTGGCTCGATTCGAAGCGCAAACGCTATTTCTACTACAACGGGGGAATCTTCGGCAGCCTGGGCATCTCCGGCAGCGTGGTCATCCGCGGCAACGTCATCCAGGACGCCTTCAACGGGATGCGCATGAAGGCGGAAAAGAAGGCCTGCAACTCCCAGAACCACAACGTGGAAGTCTACGGCAACCGCCTGGAGCGCATCCGCGACAACCCCGTGGAGCCCGAGCGCTCGGCCATGAATTGGTGGGTTCATCACAACGATATCCGCGACGCCCACGCCTGGTTCTCCCTGGACGAGGTGGATGGCGGCTTCTGGTATTTCTTCGGCAACCGGGGCGTCTCCAAGGACGCCCCCGGGACGCCGCTGGACCCGAACACGGGCGGCAAGGTCTACAAGTACGACGCCACGGGCCCCATGCCGGTCAAGATGGTCTTCGCCTTCAACAACAGCTACTTCCTGCGCTCGTCGCTCATCAAGGAAGGGGCCACCACCCTTTTGACACACCGCGACAACGCCGTGATTTTCTCACCCCCAAGCGACCCCGGCCCGGATGAACGTTTCATGGGGCCACACTTCATGCCGGAAGGCTGGGCTTCGGGCGTCAGTTTCGACCACGACCTGACCAACGTCCCCTGGCCAGGAAAAATCACGGCCAACGCCCAGGAGCAGGAGGGGATCGTAGACCCCGGGGCGCGTTTCGTGGACCCGGACAACCACGACCTGCGCCTGGCCGGGGAAACGCCCCGGGGCTGCCAGGTGGTTCTCGAACCGGGCACGGGCTGGCCCGGCCGGGAGCGTTGGGCGTCGGGACCGGACACCCCCGTCGGGGCCTATGATCCGTCCGGGAGCCCCGTGGAGGGGCCGCCCTTCGTGTTCCTTGCCCCGGCGCAGGGAGATGCGGCGTATGTGGAGCCTCCCCGGCTGGTGCGGTTTACGGTCGCGGGGACGAGGCTGACGCTTTCCTTCTCCACGCCCTTGAAGACGTCGGGGCCGGTGCGCCTGCGGGTCAAGGCCGGGGGGGAAAAGGCCTGGGTGGAGGCTGCGGTGGATGGCAGGGAGCTTACGGCCGATCTGCCTGCGGCCATGGCCGGACGGCGCGTGTCCAAGCTCTGGGCGCCGAGCGGATTACAATCGGAGGGCAATGCGTACGTGACCGGCTGGTCCTCGGTGTTTACGGGACTGCGGTTCTACCAGTCCCCGGGGGGACCGCCCGTGCGGCCGCCAAAGCCGGTGTGCTTTTGCGATTGCGGCCGGGAGGAATAACCGGGCAGACCTCACCCCGCCTGCGGCGCGGGGCCGGGGCCGGTCGGCATGGCCCAGGGGCGGGAGCCAGCCGAGGCTCGTCCTTCCCGCCCGGGGTTTCCAAAGGGGACGTGTCCCCTTTGGCCGCCGGAGGCATATCCCCCGCCCGCCTCTCGCCCTAGGCCGCGTCGGCCTGGGCCTTCAACGCCTCGGCCTGGTAGTGGGCGGTGAGCGCCTCCATGATCTCCCCGATGTCGCCGTCGAGGATGCTGTCCAGGCGGTACACGGTCAGGTTGATGCGGTGGTCGGTCAGGCGGCCCTGGGGAAAATTGTAGGTCCGGATGCGTTCGGAGCGGTCGCCGCTGCCCACCTGGGACCGACGCGCCGCCTCCTGTTCCAGGCGCTGTTCCTCCTGCTTGGCCGAGAGCAGCCGGGAGCGCAGCACCTTCATGGCCTTGGCCCGGTTCTTGTGCTGGGATTTTTCGTCCTGGCAGATGACCACCAATCCGGAAGGGATGTGCGTCACGCGCACGGCCGAGTCCGTGGTGTTCACGCTCTGGCCGCCGGGGCCGCTGGAACGGTAGACGTCGATGCGCAGTTCGCCGGGATCGATGGCCACGTCCACCTCTTCGGCCTCGGGCATGATGGCCACGGTCACCGCCGAGGTGTGGATGCGCCCCTGGGATTCGGTCACCGGCACACGCTGCACCCGGTGGGTGCCGGACTCGTACTTGAGCCTGCTGTAGACCTTGTCCCCGGAGATGCTGGCGATGATTTCCTTGAAGCCGCCGCCGCCCGTCTCACTGGAACTCATGATCTCCACCTTCCAGCGCATGCGCTCGGCGTACCGGCAATACATCCGGAACAGGTCACCGGCGAAAAGGGCCGCCTCGTCGCCGCCCGTCCCGGCCCGAATCTCCAGCAGGATGTTCTTCTCGTCGAGGGGATCCTTGGGCAGAAGCAGCACCCTAAGCTCGGCCTCAAGCCCGGGCAGGGACTCCTTGAGGGCCCGCACCTCGGCCTGGGCCAGCTCCCGCATCTCCGGGTCGGCGTCCTGGGCCAGCTCCTCGTTCTCCGCCAGATCGCGGGCCATGGACTTGTAGCGGCGGAAGGCCTCCACCACCTCGCCCATGTCGGCGTGGGCCTTGGCCAGCTTGCGGTACCGCTCCTGGTCGTCGAAGATGGCCGGATCGCTTAACTGCCGCTCCAGTTCCTCGTACCTGCGCTCGATGCTTTCCAATTTCGCGAACATATTTTTGCCTCCGGCGGCCAGGGGGGAAACTTTTTGAAAAAAGTTCCCCCGCCTTACCCCCCCCTTCAAAAACTTTTATCGGCTTCCCCCCACGCAACGCACCCCCGCCGGGGGGGTCCGGGGGGAATCATTCCCCCCGGGCGGGGGAGGGGTCCGGGGAGGGGGCGACGCCCCCTCCCCGGCAGCTATGCTTCCTGGGGTTTGCGAATCGCGCCCTTGAGGGCGGCGATGGCGACTTCGAGCTGTTTTTCGTCGGGCTCGTGGGTGGTGAGCATCTGCATAAACAGCCCCGGCCCGGAGAGGATGCGGCACAGGGGCCTGTCGTAGTGCTTCCCGGCGTATTTGACGATCTCGTAGGCCACGGCGCTGATGGGAATCATGAGCACGAGCTTGAGGCCGACGATATAGGCATGCTTGAGGATGACGTTTTCCGGGGAAAAAAGGGCCAGCACGCCCGGCACCAGCACGGCGTAGAGGGCGATGGACACGGCCAGGACGAAAAGGACGAAGGCGGTGCCGCAGCGGGGGTGCAGGCGCGAGAAGGGCTTGGCGGACTCGGGGGTCAGGGGCTGCCCGCTCTCATGGGCCCAGATCACCTTGTGCTCGGCCCCGTGGTACTGAAAAACGCGGCGGATGTCGGGCAAAAGGGAGATGACGGCGATGTAGCCCACGAACATGGCCATTTTGAACAGCCCGTCCCAGGCATGGAAGGAGAGATCCTCCACCCCGCCGGACAGCCCCAGGGCCTTGACGCCCAGGGTGAACAGGTGCGGCAGCACCACGAAAAGAAACAGGGCGAACCCCACGGAGGCGGCGATGGTCAGGGTCATGGCCCAGGGCTTGAGCTCCTGGTTTTCCTCCTCCAGGGCCTTTTGGGCCGAGAAGTTGAGCGCCGAGATGCCGTTGACCAGGGTTTCCAAAAGGATGGGGAAGCCGCGCAAAAAGGGTTTTTTGAGAAGCGGCCGGGAGGTCAGGCTGAACCAGGGGCGGTTTTCGACCTCAATGACCCCGTCGGGCTTGCGCACGGCGATGGCCAACCGGTCCTCGGCACGAATCATGACGCCTTCCATGACGGCCTGACCGCCGACGGTGGATGCAGCCTGGCACACAAGGCGCTTGACGAGGCCAAAAATCATGGTGTTCCCTTTTTCGGCCTTTTCACTCGCCGTCCGGAAAAAGCCGCAGGGAGCTCCCGGACGGGAGGCTGGCGGTCGAACCGTACCGCGCCCCGTGCGGGGCGCGGCCGGAAATGCGGGCGATCAGGCTTTGGGCTGCTCGAACTTGGCGTACTTCTTCCGGAAGCGGTCGATGCGCCCGGCGGTGTCCACGAAGCGCTGCTTGCCGGTGTAGAAGGGGTGGCAGTTGGAGCAGATTTCCACGAGGACTTCATCGCCCTTGGTGGAAAGGGCTTCGATCTCAGCGCCGCAGTTGCAGCGGATCTTGGCCTTGAAAACTTTGGGATGGATATCTTTTCTCATGTCGTCCTCCGTAAATTCCCTGAAAGCGGAATCATGTAATTCATTCTTTAGGACTTGGCAAGGGGCGCCCCGCCCAAAAGCGCATTCTGCGCGCGCGACCCGGCCGCCTCACTCCTCCCGGCTTGACACGCACGCCCCGGGGCGCGCATGGTGCGTCACATCAAGACCACCCGAATCCAGCGGAGACGGAACATGTTCTTCAGGGTTCTCGGTTGTTCCGGATCGGATCTGCCGGGGCATCATCTGACCTCCTTTCTGGTGGACGACACCATCCTGCTCGACGCCGGGTCCGTCACCTCCACCCTGGATCTGGCCCAGCAGTCCAGGATCACGGACATCTTCGTCACCCACGCCCACCTCGACCACATCAAAGACATCCTGTTTCTGGCCGACAACCTCATCGAGTTTTTTTCCGGGAAAAACCGGCCCCCGGTGCGCATTCACGGCCTGCCGGAGGTTCTCAAAAGCATCGCCGACCATCTCTTAAACGACACCATCTGGCCCGATTTCACGGTCATTCCCGAGCAGGCCCCGGTTTTGGCCTACCATCCTTTGGAGCCCGGAACGATCATCCAGGTCGGCGGCCTCCAGGTGGCCACCTGTCCGGTCAACCATGCCCGGGCCGCCTCGGGTTTCGTCTTGTGGTCCGAGGACGGGAAGCACAACGTGGCCTATACCGGCGACACCGGCCAGGGCGGCCCGTGGTGGGATTTCCTCAACGCCCTGTCCTTTCCCCTGACCAACCTGATCACCGAGGCCTCGTTTCCCAATTCCATGGAGGAACTGGCCAGGGTCTCCAAGCACCTGACGCCCAGGCTTTTGCGGGCCGAGCTGGAACGGCTCGCGGTTCGCCCCAAAATCCACATCTACCATATGAAGTCGCCCTTTTCGGCCCAGATCCAGGAGGAGTTGCAACGCGACCTGGCGGGCTACACCTACCATCTGTTGCGCGAGAAGGAGTCGTTTTATTTCTGACGACGCCGCACTTCCACGCACCTTTGCCGAGTTTGCCGCCCACCTGGAGGGCCTGGGACTTTTCCACATGGACCTGCGGCTGTGCCGCATGTCCCGGGCGCTGGACGCCCTGGGTCTGGCCCGACCGCCCCATGTGTCCGTCCAGGTGCTCGGCGCCGACGGCAAGGGAACCACGGCCACGCTTCTGGCCGCCCTTGGCGCGGCGCATGCGTCCGTCCAGGTGCTCGGCACCAACGGCAAGGGAACCACGGCCACGCTTCTGGCCGCCCTTGGCGCGGCGCATGGGCTGTCCTGCGGCCTTTACACCTCGCCCCATTTCCTGTCCGTGCGCGAACGCATCCGCTGCTACCAGGGCGACATCCCCGGGGCCGCCGCCACGCCGGGCGCGCCGCTTTCCGACGGCTTTTTTCCCGAATCCGACTGGCTGGCCGCGGCCCGGGCCGTGCTTGCGGCCACGGCCCCCTTTGGCGACGCCGGTCGGCTGACCTATTTCGAGCTCTTGACGGTCATGGCCGCCCGGCTTTTTGCGGCGCGCCCCGTGGACATGGAGATCTACGAGGCCGGGCTCGGCGGCGACCACGACGCCACCACGGGCCTTTTCCGGGACATGACGGTATTCACCCCCATCGGCCTGGACCATGCCCACATCCTCGGCCCCACCCTGTGCGACATCGCCCGGGACAAGGCCGGGGCCATCCCCGTGGGGGGGTTGGCCGTGACCGGGCCGCAGGCCCCTGAAGCCCTGGCGGCGCTTGCGGAGCGCGCCCGGACGGCCGGGGCGCGGCTGGTTTCGGCCCGCGAGGTGCTGGACTACGACGCGGCGGCCGGGGTCGTGCGGCCCCTGGCCGTGGCCGGGCCGACCATTGAGGCCGCGCCGCTGGGGTTGCCCGGGGCGTTTCAGGCCGAAAACGCGGCCACGGCCCTGGCGGCGTTTTTCCTGCTGGCTAAAAAGCTTAGAATCGCGATACGCCCCGAGGCGGTGCGCCGGGCGCTTGGGCAGACGCGGCTGCCGGGGCGGATGCAGCGGGTCCGCCCGCCGGGCGCGGCTGGCGAACTGCTTCTGGACTGCGCCCACAACGTCCCAGCCCTTTTGGCCCTTGAGGCGGCGCTTCTGGCCGACGGCGTCGGGCCTGCGGCGATGATCTTCACCTGTCTGGCGGACAAGGATTTTGCGGGCATGGCCGGGATCGTGCGGCGGCTGACCACGGGGCCGATCATTGTGCCGGGGCTTTCCTGCCCGGGCCGCACCCGCGATGCGGCGGACGTGGCGCATGGGCTTGGGGAGCGGGCCGAGGCCGTGCCGGACGTGGCGGCGGCGCTGGCCCGGGTGCGGGACATTCCGGGGACGGTGGTCGTGTGCGGGTCGATGTATCTTTTGGCGGAGGTGATGGGGATGTTTCAATCGCATTGACAGCGCCCGGCCCGCCCCGGTAGTCACGTCGCACGGTTGGTTCTCCACACGGAGACGAACAGGGAATCCGGTGCGACGCCGGAGCGGACCCGCCGCTGTAAGCCTGGCCCGACATCGGGAAGCGCGACGCCCCCCTTGGCCACTGTCCCCCCGGGGACGGGAAGGCCGGGCCATCGTCCAGGCAAGCCAGAAGACCTGCCAACCCCGCACCCCGAGGCAACGGGACTTTGCCGTCGAGGGGTTCCGGCGGCTTTGCCCTACCCGTTGCGACCCGCCCCCCCCTTCCCGGCCCTGTCCCCCAAACCGGCATATGCCGCACCGGCTGTGCCGGGGGACACCATGACGCGAAAAACCGCTGCGGCGGACGACACCGACATCCCGACCCACGGCCACGGGCAGCACGGCCATGCGCCCGGGCATGAACCTGACCACAGGCATGACCACGCTCCCGGACATGATCGGCCCGAATGTGGAAACGATCCTGCCCAGGCGCAGGACCACGACCATGAGCATGGGCATGAGCACATCCATGATCACGGGCACGGACACGACCACGGGACTGAACATGAGCCCGATCATGGACATGGCCACGGACACGACCATGCCCATGAAAACGAACACGGGCATGAGCACGGACACGAGCACGGACACGAGCATGGGGACGCGCATGATCACCACGGGCATGGCCACGGCCATCACCACGCCCGGCCCCGCCCGCGCCGGGACGCCATCCTGCTGGCCGCCTTCGGCGCGGCCCTGCCCGAGGCCCAGACCGGCTACGAGTTGTTCGCCTCCGAGGTCCGCGACCGCTTCCCGGACCATGCCCTGCACTGGGCCTTCACGGCCCACAAGGTGCGCCGCAAGCTGGCCGCGCGCGGGATGCGCCGCGACTCCGTGGCCGTGGCCCTGTCCAGGCTGCACGACCAGGGCGTGACGCATCTGGCGGTGCAGTCCCTGCATACGGTTCCCGGCGTGGAATACCACTGGACCCGGGACCAGGCCATGGTCTACCGCCATCCGCGCAAGGGATTTTTAAAGATGCGCATGGGCCCCCCCCTGCTGACCAGCGAACCGGACCTCGACCGCGTCCGCCGGGGCCTTGCCTCCTACATCCCCGCCGCACGCCGCCCGGACGAGGCCGTGGTCCTGGTGGCCCACGGAACCTACCACCAGGGACACCAACGCTACCTCGACTGGGAGGCCGGGGCCAGAACGCAGGATCCATTGCTTTTTCTGGGGGCGCTCATGGGACGGCCCGGTGGCGCGGAGACCGTCGCCCGCCTTCGGCAAAGCGGCGCGCGCCGGGTCTGGCTCGTGCCGTTTATGAGCGTGCCGGGACACCACGTCCAGGTGGACGTCTACGGCGCAGAGCCAACGTCATGGAAAGGGCTGCTGGAGTCGGCCGGGTTCGAGGTCATGACCAGCTTGACCGGAACCCTTTTGCACGCGCCGTTTCGCGCGGTCTGGATGGCGCATCTTGAGGCCGCCGTCGCGTCCCTGGCGGCAGGAGAACCGGTGCAGGCCAGAGGCGTCTCGGGTGGCGCTCACAAAAAAACAGACATGTTATTTTATAAATAACAATCATACATTCCGTGCGCTTCCGCTTACCAAGCCATCACGGGAAGAATCACACGCATTACGAGGCCGTCCGTTCAGAGCGGATTAGCCGCCGCCGTGCTCCGGGGCACATCGCAAAGAAACAGGCTGGCCGGGCGCGCTGCGGGCCAGGACGCCGGGTCTACGCCGCCCGGCTCTCCGGCAGCCGCACCACAAGCGTGGTCCGCCCCGGAACCGAGGCGTCCAACTCCACGTCGCCGCCCAGGGCCCGGGCCATGGTCCGGGCCGAATACGTCCCAAGCCCCGTGCCGTACTTTTTGCCGCTGGTGACGTATTTCTCGAAGAACCGCCCCACGATCTCTTTGGGCGCCTCGCCCGCATTGCGGATGGAAAACGTCAACGCCCCGGTATCGATGTCCACCGACACCACCCCGCCCAGGGGCGAGGCCTCGCAGGCGTTCTTGATCAGGTTTTCGAAAAGGCCCGTCAGCAGGAACTCGTCGCCGCGCAGCATCAGCCGGTCCCCCGGCCCAACCGGACGCCCGTCCAGGCGCATGGCGAAGCCGACCTCCCTGACCTCGAACGTCCCGGCGAGGTTGGTGCGTATTCCCTTGATGATGCTCATGAAGTCGCAGTCCTGCATGGCGACGGCGTAGGTTCCCTTCTCCATCCGGTCCAGATCGGATGTCATCCGGATCATGCCGAGCATGCGCTTCCCGGAATAGGCGACATGGTGCAAGAGCTCCCGCTGGTCCTGGGTCAGATTGTCCTGATCCTGCAACAACTCCGGAATGCTGATGATGCCCGTCAGCGGCGTGACCAGGTCATGGCGGATGATCTGCTCCACGTCGTCGCGCATCCGCTCAAGCTCCTTGCGCCGCTCGATCTCCCGCGTCAGCGCCGTGTTGAGCTTTTTGACCTTGTAGGCCCAAAGCCCCCCAAGAAACGCCAGAACCAGGACCGCGCCCAGCAGCTTGAGGACAAAGCCGTAGTCCGTCACGGCCTGGACGTTGATGGACACATGCCGGTTCTCGATCCCGGCCCGCTCGGCCTTGGTGATGGTACTGATGCCTTTATTGAGGATGTCGCGCAGGGTCTGGTCGTTGTCGGCGACGCCGATGCACAGGTTGTTGGAATAATAGGGCAGTTGCCCGGCGATCTTGAGGTTGAAAAGCCCCTCCTTCTTGATCGTATAGGCCGCGACGATCAGCGAACGCATGGTCATGTCCGCCTTTTTGGCGGAGACCATGCCCATGGCCTCGTTCTCCGTTTCCGTGACCAGGATCGAAAGGTTGGGATAATCGCGCCGGACCAGCTCTTCCATGGAGGTGCCGCGCGGGAACACGATGCTTTCTCCCACCAGCTTGCCCGGGTCGGAGATGAAGGGGTGCTCCTCGCGGGTGATGAACACGTTGGTGTCGCTAAAAATCGGCGCGGTGAAGATGAGCCATTTTTCGCGTTGCGGGGTCTTGTTGAGAAAGCTCAAGATCTTGCAGCGCCCGTCTTTCGAGGCCGCCAGGCTCTCGTCCCAGGAGGCGGTTGGCGTCAGTTCGAAGCGAAGCCCGGTGCGCTCGGCCACAAGCCGCACCAGATCGGCGGCGATGCCCTGGTGTTCGCCCTTTTCGTTGATGGTCTCGAAGGGGGCCCAGTCCGGGTCCACGCACATGGTGACCGTGCCGTGCTCCCGGATGTAGCGCGACTCCTGCTCGGTGAATTCGAGGGCGAAAGCCTGCAACGGGGCCAGAAAACAAACGATGGCCCACAGGGAAAACAACACGTCCCGCTTTCTTGCGGCAATGCCCATCACGCACCCCCCGGCTGCGCCGCGAACCGCCGGCATGGCCCGTTTTGACGATTCTCGATCACGCACCTCACCCCGGGCGGACAGACTCCACATGCGGCCCTTACCGTATCTGCCGCCGCCAACGGTTGATCGTCTCCGGCACGAAGTCGTCCCCGGCCGCCTCCTGGCCCCAGGCCGTGGAGAATTTCGCCGTATCGCTTTGCGGCCGGGCGCCGTCGGGCAGGGTGGCGAAGGCGAACCGCATGGGCACGGCCACCCCCTCCCCCACCACCACCGCCTCCCGGGCCCGCAACGACGGCAGCACCGACAAAAGCCCGGCCGCGTTCTCCGGCATGGCCATGGTCACGAACCGCTGGTCGGCCTCGTTGCTCATGCGCATGGAAAAAAGCGTGTTCATCTGGGACAGGATGGACTCGGAAATCTCCGACGGGCGTTGGGTCACAAGCCCAAGCGACACGCCGTATTTGCGCCCCTCCTTGGCGATGCGGGCCACGGCCTTGCGCGTGGGTTCAAACCCAAGCGAGCGGTCGCGCGGCACATAGCGGTGGGCCTCCTCGCACACCAAAAGCACCGGCGCGCCCTGGCCCCGCCTGGTCCACAGGGCGAAATCGAAAACCAGCCGGCACAGCACCGAGACCACCACGTCAACAATCTCCGAGGGCACCCCGGCCAGGCTGATGACCGTCAACGGCTTTCCCCCGGGCGGCAGGCGCAACAGCCGGGCCATGACCTCGGCCATGCAGTCCTCCACCCCCAGCCCCCCGAACATGAACCCAAACCGCCGGTCCTTGCGCAGGCTGTCGATGCGGGCCAAAAGCCGCAGATAGGGGATGGAGCTTTCCGGCTTGTCGAGACGCCCCATGCCCGTCTTGAGGATTTCCACCACCCGCAGGAGCCGAAATGGGGCCGGGGTGTCGATGGTCAGGTTGTAGTCCTGGCCCCCCGAGGCGGCGATGAACTCATGCTTGGCCGCCAGCACCGCCTCTTTCAGGATGTTGGCCTCCACCTCCCGGTAGGGCTGCCCGGAGCTGCACAACACATGGGTCATCTCCTCGAAGTCGAGCAGCCAGTACGGCAGATGCAGATCGTCCGGGGGCACGGACAGGGCCATGTCCCCGAAGGCGGCGGCATATTCGTCGTGGGGGTCGAGCAAAACGATGTGCCCGTGTCGGCACCGGGCCAGGACCGCGCCCAGGACCACGGCCACGGCGCAGGATTTGCCCGATCCCGTGGTGCCCAGGATGGCGAAATGCTTGCCCAAAAGTTCGTCCACCAGCACCCGGGCCTCGATGTCCGGATCCTGGTGCAGGCTGCCCACGGCGACGCTTGGGGCGCTTGGCTTGGCATAAATAAGCGCCAGGTCGCGGGAGGTGGCCCCATGGACCGGCGATCCCAACGACGGGGAGACGGACACCCCGCGCTGGAACGAAAAATCCTGCGGCCGATCCAGGTCCAGGGTCTC
>Ga0209467_1002736_pt1 | contig 12200 bp, 10 predicted proteins | sample Higcelwee11metaG_FD_187175 | JGI IMG/M metagenome (GOLD analysis project Ga0209467, IMG submission 187175) | Freshwater pond sediment microbial communities from the University of Edinburgh, under environmental carbon perturbations - High... | ecosystem: Environmental > Aquatic > Freshwater >...
CGCTCCTGCTCCATGGTGTCGCGGTCACGAACGGTAACGGTGCCGTTCTCCTTGGAATCGTAGTCGATGGTAACGCAGTACGGCGTGCCGGCCTCGTCCTGGCGGCGGTAGCGGCGGCCGATGGCGCCGGCCTGGTCGTAGTCGGTGGTGTAGTCCTGCTTGAGCGCCTGCCGTATCTCCTGCGCCAGCTCGGCAAGGCCATCCTTCTTCATCAGCGGCAATACCGCGACGGTTATCGGGGCGAGCTCCGGGTGGAACTTCATCACGGTGCGCCAGTCGTCGTCGTTGCCCTTGTCGGCGACCTTCTCTTCCTGGTAGGCGTCGCACAGCAGCATGAGGAGCTGCCTGGTCAGACCCGCGCTTGTCTCGATGATGTACGGGATATAGCGCTCGTTGCCATTGTCCTGGTCGATGTACTGGAGATCCTTGCCTGAATATTCCTGGTGGCGCTTGAGGTCAAAATCGGTGCGGTTGTGCACGCCTTCAAGCTCCTTGAAGCCCATAGGGAACTCGTACTCGATGTCGTAGGCGTCCTTGGCATAATGGGCCAGTTCATCCTTGCCATGCTGGTGCCAGCGCAGCTTCTTCATGTCGACGCCGAGCTTCTGGAAGTAGGCCCAGCGCTGCTCGCGCCAGTAGTCGAAGAACTTCTCGTCGTCGCCTGGCTTGACGAAGTACTGCATCTCCATCTGCTCGAACTCGCAGGTGCGGAATATGAAGTTCTTGGTGACGATCTCGTTGCGGAAGGCCTTGCCGACCTGGGCTATGCCGAAGGGTATCTTCATCCGGTTTGACTGCACGATGTTCTTGTAGTTCACATAGATGCCCTGGGCCGTCTCGGGGCGCAGGTAGATGAGGCCCGAGCCATCGTCGACCGGGCCGATGTTTGTCTTGAACATCAGGTTGAACTTGCGTGTCTCGGTCAGCTCGCCGCCGCACTCGGGACATACCTTGGCGGCCAGCTTGTCCGGGTCTATGAGGTCGGCGCGGAAGCGCTGCTTGCACTTCTTGCAATCAACAAGCGGATCGGTGAAGTTGGCGACGTGGCCGGAGGCCTCCCAGGTTCTGGGGTGCATCAGGATGGCGGCGTCCAGGCCGACGATGTCGTCATGGAGCTGGGTCATCTCCTTCCACCAGAATCGCTGGATGCGGTTCTTCAGTTCTATGCCCAGCGGGCCATAGTCCCAGGCGCCCGATTGGCCGCCGTAGATTTCCGAGCTCTGGAAGACGAAGCCGCGTCGCTTGGCGAGCGACGTGATCTTGTCCATGGTCACTTCTCTGGTCTGTTCTGGTACTGCCATGCTGTGCTCCTCGCCTCGCTCCCGCATGGCGCGCGGGAGGGGTGGTGGTGTCGCCCAGTCAGGTGTCGATGGCCTGCCCTGGAACGCGGGCCCAGTATACCAGTGTCACCCCGGCGGGGACAAGCGAGACTGAAGGAAACGAGTAGCTCCGTCAATTCGTCGCGGCCGCAGGCTTCCTGACCGCCATGGAAGCGTTCAGCCCCAGGCCTGCCAGCACGATCAGCGTGCCGATGATGGTGCGTATGTCCAGGGCTCCGCGGACCGCCCAGTCAAGGACAACCCCGGCCAGGGCCTGCCCGCTGAACATCAGGAGCGTGGCATACAGGGCCGGCAGGCGCGGAAACACATAGTTGGCCATCCCGACCATGATCACGCCCATGAGGCCGCCGCCCAGGGCCAGTATCGGACCGGCCTCTTTCACTGCATCGACGAATCCGCCCATCGACCCGACTCCCGATGTCGAGCCGGACAGACCGACGAGGACTGCTATGACGATGGTCGTCGCGAGTCCGGTAACATAGTTGGCACGGGTACTGCGCAGCAGGCCAATGCGCCCTGCCAGCTGGGCGTTCAGGATGAACGAGAAGGCCGGCAGCATGCCCGCCAGCAGGGCAAGAGGCGCAAAGGCCATGCTCGTGAAATTGAATCCGGAGATTATGGCGATTCCTGACAGTGCGATGACAAAACCAGGCAGGGCGCCCCGGCCAACCGCATACTTCGTTCTGCCCAGGAATCCAGTCGTGTCTACATACAGCGAAAAGATGGTCTGTCCCAAGAGCGACAGCGATACCGCCAGCGACGCATCCATGTTCGCATACGCGACGTTGCAGGCAAAGATGGTGCCGACGCCGACGATGCCCCCGGAATAGAGGTACGCTGGCGGGCGATCATGGTTCGATCGGTCTCGCCGAACCGCGATCACGATGCTGACGGCCAGCAGTCCCACCAGGTGCACAATTACGATGGAGCGCAGATTCCCCACCTGAAGCGAGAAGCGGCTGTTGATCGCGTTCATCATTGTTATCAGGACTCCAATGAATGGAGCAAGAGCGTAATGCACAGTATCCTCCAGATGGGACCAGTATCGATTCGTTGGCCTTGCCGGGATAGGACGTATGTCCTATCTTGATGAATATGTGTAACCAAGGAGGGCACTCCATGGAAGGTATAGCGGCCTATGTCGAACGCTACACGTTGCGCGAGCTACTGTCGCCCGACCTGATAGCCGAGCTCAAACCCTTCAGCAGGCAGGCCGGCGAGTACCTGATTCATGCAGGCGAGCCCGTGGACAGGCTGCTCTTCTTCGTGGAAGGCAAGGCCAAGGTATACAGCCGCATGGAAAACGGCACATCGCTGTTGATACGGTTCTACCGCCCCTTTGACATGCTCGGAGACCTGGAGCTCTTTGCGCTGGATCGATACCTGATGGATGTCGTAGCCATATCCGACACGCTGTGCCTCGGCCTGCGTTCCGACCTGATACGGAAGCGCGCGGCCGACAACGCTCCGCTTCTGATGCGTATATGCGAGCGGCTGGGCAGGAAGCTGGCCGACTCGAACGTAGCCGCCACGATCAACCTGCGGTATCCGGTAGAGAACAGGCTGGCCGGCTATCTTCTGGCCACCTTCGATGATCACGATGGCTCGGCGACGGTCGCGGCCTGCCCGACCAACGACCTGGGCGAGCTGGCCGACCTGCTTGGCGCCAGCTACCGGCAGCTTGGACGCGTGGTGCGCAGCTTTCGTGACCAGGGAATTCTGCAGAACAGGCGCGGCCGGCTCGTCATAACCGACAGGCGCAAGCTCGAGCCGCTTGCCAGGGATTGCTACACGTGACGGATGTCGCTGCTAGAGCAGCCCGTACACTCCGCCCACGACACTGAATACGAGCGCTATTGCAAGCGCAGCCAACGGCGCGAATACGAGGCCTGTCTTGAGCATGTCCCTGATTGAAAAATAACCCGTTGACCATGGCAGCACATTGACCGGGCTGGTGGTTACGAGGATCACCGCGAGATTGGCGGCAAAGCCGGCGGCCAGCGCATAGAGCCGCGGATCGATGCCTATGATCGAGCCGAGCGACAGCACCAGCGGTACGATGATCGTACCGGTCAGTGTGTTCGACGAGAACACCACCTTGACGGCAAGCACCCCGATGACGACCGCGGCGACGCGCCAGAAGGGCGAAAGCCCGCCTATGCGACCGAATGCTATCTGGGCCACCCACGCCGCCGCCCCCGATTTGTACAGCGCCGTTCCCAGCGCTATTCCGGTCGCTATCAGCATGACGCCGGCCCAGTCTATGTCCTTCTCGATATCCTTCCAGCGGAACGACGTAACTCCCGGAAAGAACAAGGCCGCCGCGCCGAGTGCGGCGACGAAACCGACACTGGGATTGAACCCGGTTGCCTTGGCAACCAGCGGGGCCGTCAGCCACAGCGCGACGACCGTCAGGAACACGACAGCGACCGCGTACTCGTCGCGTCTTGAACCGGCCCCTTGCTGCGCCGTTTCGGCTCCAAGACTGGCTGCCTTGGTCAGGCGCGGACGCTCCGGCGGCGACATGACGGTAATGACGAACCACGCTACCGGCACGAGGATGATGACAACCGGAACGCCGAAGGCCATCCAATCTACAAAGCCGATGTTGAAATGGGCCAGCTCGGCCATGAAGCGGACGACGACAGGGTTTGAGCCGGATCCGGCGGGAGTCCCGCATGCACCGATCAGCGGACCCCATGCGACCGCCATCATCAGCGAGCGTCCAAAACGGCTGGTGCCCGGTGTCTCGCCTTCTGCCTGCAAGAGGCCCAGCGCAAGCGGCAGCATCAGGGCGGCCGCGGCCAATGCCGTTACCCACATCGCCAGCGCAGCTCCAGCGACCAGGAAGCCAAAGATGATGGCACGCGTCGAGTCGCCGGTCAACTTCAGGACGCTGCGGCCCAGACGTGCGGCAAGTCCAGACCTGCCCATCGCGGCAGCGAGCGAAAGAACACCTATAAAGAACACGATTGACTCGTCGCCAAAGCCTGTCTTGACGAGGTCCGGCCATGTCGATACTCCGAGCACAGCCATCAGCGTCATCGTGAACAGGCCGGTGATATGGAACGGCAGCGCCTCGCCGACCCAGAGCACCAGGGCAAAGGCCAAGGATGCAAGCGCCCTGCGGCCAGCGGCGTTCAGTGCCACAGTACCGGTCGACGGCCCTGAGCCCGGCACAAGCAGTATCGTGCTGAACACGGCCATTCCGACGGCGAGCACGATGAGGCGCTGCGCGATGGAATGCTGCTTCTTCTGATGGCTCTCGGTCATCGGCTTCCACCAGCGCTGGCCGTCTGTCCCGATAGTGCCGCCTTCAGCAGGTCACCGACCCTGGCCGGTCTGTCGGCGACCAGTGCTCCGACGCTTTCCAGCAACCGCGCCTTGTCGAGTGCCGATCCCGACCCACCCGAGCTGATGGCGCCTGCATGGCCCATGCGCTTGCCCACCGGCGCGGTCCTGCCGCCGATGAAGGCGACGAGGGGTTTGCTGAACGAGCCGGAGCGTATGGCCTCGGCCACCTCTTCTTCCATGGTTCCACCAAGCTCACCGATGATCACCACCGCGTCGGTTTCGGAATCGGCCTGGTAGTCGGGCAGGTATTCGGCGAAGCGGCTGCCAGGAATCGGATCGCCACCGACACCGATCAGGCTGGATACGCCATAGCCACCCTTGACGACCATCGCGGTAACCTCGTTGGTCAGCGAGCCCGAACGCGTCATCACGCCGATGCGGCCAGGTTTGTACACGCGCTCGATCCAGAAGGGGAACATGCCCATCATCGCCTGTCCGGGGCTGATCACGCCGGAGGTATTGCCGCCGACGATGCGGGCACCGAGCCCGAGCGCCGCGGCCCGTATCATCGCCGCTTCATGCAGTGGTATGCCGTCGGCGACGGTAACGATCGTGCGGATTCCAGCGTCGAGCGCCTCCATCACGGCATCCATGGTCAGGCGCGGAGGTACGAATATCATCGAAGCGTCGGCACCGGTCGCCGCCACCGCGGCACGCACGGTGTTGAACACCGGCACGCCTTCGACGTTCTGCCCTTCCTTGCCGGGTGTAACGCCAGCGACAACGGTTGTACCAAGATCGATCATATGCTTGGTCCAGAAGGCGCCTTCGGAACCGGTGATGCCCTGAACCAGCACCCTCGTGGTTCTGTCGATGAAGATGCTCACCGCTTGCCTCCCTGTGCCAGCCTGACTGCGGAACGAACGGCTTCCTCGGTGTCGGCGAGTGGCTGGAGTCCCGCCGCCCGCAGCGTAGCCTGGGCTTCTTCCTCACCGGTGCCGCGTATGCACGCGACGATCGGACATCGCGGCTTGAGCTTGGCTATCGCCTCCGCAATGCCGGTCGCCATAACGTCGGCGCGGGCTATGGTGCCGAAGGTAACAATCAGCACAACCCTGGGGTTATTGCCGAGGCACAGCTCCATCGCCCGCACCGCCTTGCGGTAGTTCGGGCCACCGAACTCCAGGTAGTTGGCCACGCTGCCGCCTTCGTAGTTGACCAGGTCGTATACGGTCGTCGTAAGGCCGGCGCCTGCGCACATCAGCGATATGTCGCCGTCGAACTGCAGGTACGGTATTCCTTCCTTGGCTGCCTCGAAGGCTATGTCTGAGTCGTAGTAGTCGCGGCCCGGTTCAAGCGCGGCGTGGCGGAACATCGCATTGTCGTCGATGGCCAGCTTGCCGTCGCCCGCGACGGCGGAACCGTCGGCAAGCATGAACAGCGGATTGATCTCGGCCAGTTCGGCGTCATGGGAGCGGAAGACCTGCCACAGTTGCTCCAGCGCCGTAGCAACACTCTTCGCCTGCTTGCCGTCCAGGCCCAGCCCGTATGCGACGATCCTGGCCTGAAAGGGCCGCAAGCCCTCCTGCATGTCGACAGGCTGCCGCATGATCCGTTCGGGGGCTGTCTTCGCCAGTTCCTCTATGTCCACGCCACCTTCTGCGCACGCAAGTACAAGCGCCGAGCCAGTCAGCGGATCGAGCGTGATTGCCAGGTAGATTTCCCTGACGAACGCCACGGATTCTTCCACCAGTATGCGCTTCACGTTGTGCTCGGAGGCGAAAAGTCGCCGGGCCTCGGACCAGGCGGTGCCGCCATCGCGGGCTATCACAACCAGGCCGGCCTTGCCCCGACCGCCTCGAAGAACCTGCGACTTGAGTATGCGAGGCCAGCCCACTTCCGCGGAAACCACTCTGGCTTCGTCGGCAGCGAGGACGGATTTTGGCACGGCCATGCCTGCCGCCGCAAAGGCCTCCTTGGCCTGATATTCGAACAACTTCATGGTCGTTCGTACTTGGCCATATAGTCGCCAAAGATCTGCTCGTCGGTTGGACGACTGGGCGACAATGGCAAGGAAAGCCACGTGATGTTGATGAAATGCTTCCAGTGAATATTTTCCGTGGTGATGTTGCCGCCCCAGGTGCCGCAACCCAGGGTTACCGTGCTGGGCATGCCGTTCGCAAAGGTGCCACCGTTGCCCGATGCCATGCCTTGCCGCACCATGATACGGCTGGAGTGCATGGTAGTACCCATGCGGTCGATGTAGTCGTCCCTGGAGCTGAATATTCCGGAACTGTGGCCGGTCCCGCACGCATTACAGATACGCACGACCGTCGCAAGGCCTTCATCGAACGAGGCACACTTCCAGAGGGTCAGCACCGGGGAAATTTTTTCCTGGGTGAACTTCTCTTGCTCCGGGGTATCGGCCGCCTCGACCATCAGGAACTTCGTGCCCGCCGGCACGGCGAAGCCCGCATCCTGGGCTATCGTGATGGCGCTCCTGGCTATGATCTTTGGATTCAGCCCCTCGTGGCCATCCTTGCCGGTAATCCAGAGCCATTTCCGCAGTCTTGCCTTCTCTTCGGGCGAGCAGAGGTGGCCGGCGTTGGCCTTCATCGCTTCGATGAAAGCCGCATAGACAGAGGCATGCGCTACCACGGAGTTCTCGCTGGAGCAACTCGTCGCGTTGTCAAAGGCCTTGCTGACGGCGATCTTCGCTGCGGCATCGACTGGGTCGGCGTCCTCTGCCAGAAGCTGGACGGCATTGCCCGGTCCGACACCATAGGCGGGCGTGCCGGAAGAATAGGCGGCCTTGACCATCGCGCCGCCGCCCGTGGCGACGACGAGATCGACCTGCCGCATCAGTTCCTGCGTCAATTCGACGCTGGGCTCTTCGATGACCTGGACAAGATCCTCAGGTGCGCCAACCTTCTTCAAGGCCTGCCGCATGAAGGCGACTGCCATGCCGGTCGAATTCTTGGCCTTTGGATGCGGCGCGAATATGACGGCGTTGCGCCCTTTCAGTATGGACAAGCCATTGGAAGCAGGCGTGGCTGTCGGGTTGGTCACCGGGGCCAGCGCTCCTATGACGCCTACGGGCTTCGCGTACTTGCGTATGCCTCGCTGCTCGTCCACCTCGATGAGGCCCACGGTCCTCGCCGTACGGATGTCGCGGAGCACGCCAAGCACCTTGTTCTTGTGCTTGGTTACCTTGTCCGCTACCACACCCATACCGGTCTCCTGCACCGCGCTCGCGGCCAGGGCTGCTATGTTCGCATCGTTGTAGACCGACCAGCCCACCGCAACGCACACTTCGTCGATGCGGGCCTGATTCCAGGTTGCGGCCACGGCCTGGGCAGCCCTGGCCCTGGCCAGGTAGGCCGCTATGATCGCCTCGTTGTCGCTCATTTGAAGTTCTCGCTCTCGAGTTCAACAACCTTGTTGAACGCGTTGGTCAGGAAGTCCTTCTTGAATTCCATCTTCTGGGTAAACGCGACTGCCAGCCAGGCGTCGACAATCTGCGTTCCCAGGAATGGAGCGGTAATCCAGCCACCCATCGTTATCACGTTGGCGTTGTTGACTATCCTGGCACGCTCGCCGGAGAACAGGTCATCGACGACGCAGGCATATACGCCCTTGTGCTTGTTGGCGACTATGGCCATGCCCTGGCCGGTACCGCATATCAGGATACCCTTGTCGGCGTCGCCCTTCTGCACTGCCCGGGCTACCTTCGGTGCCTGTATGAAGTACGGTTGCGGCGCGTCGGCGCTCTCGATGCCGAAATCCAGAAGCTCGATATCCTTGTGGTTCTCCTGGATATGCTTGACTATCTCGCGGGCCAGCGGAAAGCCCGACAGGTCGGACGCTATGGCAAGTTTCATCATTGCTCCTTATGACAGTGGAATGCGCCGTGCCCGTATGCGTATCACAGGCTCTTGACAGCGTTTACGATATGGGGAGCGGTCAACTTGAAGTGTTCCGCCAGCCAATCCTGGGTGCCAACCTCACCGAACTGCTCGGCGCCGACGCCGATACGCGCCAGCCTGGCGGGCACACCCGCCTCGGCGAGCAGTTCTGCCACCGCTCCACCAAGGGCTCCGGTAATGCGGTGATTCTCGCAGGTAACCACGCGCCCGCTTGCCTTGGCATGCTTCAGTATCTCGGCCTTGTCGAGCGGCGCGAGCGTGAACGCATCGAGGACCGCTGCGTTGATGCCTTCCGTAGCGAGCATATCCGCGGCCTTCAGCGCCTCGGATACCATCAGCGCGCCGAGCGCAACAAGGGTCACGTCATTGCCCTTCCTGAGTACCTTGGCCTTGCCAAACTCGAAACGCTCGCCTTCAGGATAGCGGTCCTGAGCCTGCTTTCTCTGCAACCGCAGATAGGTGCAGCCGGACCGCTCTGCAGCCAGGCGCACGGTTGCCTCAAGCGAAACAGGATCGGATGGCTCGACGATGACGAGGCCCGGAATCACGCGCATCAGCGTCAGGTCTTCGAGCGGCATGTGGGTGCCGCCGTTGTACGCGGCGGTCACTCCAGGGTCGGTACCGACGAGTACGACATTGAGGCCCGCATAGTTGGCTGAGAGGAAGAACTGGTCATAGGCCCGGCGGCTGGCAAAGCACGCGAACGTAGCGGCGAATGGTTTCTTGCCGGTGGCAGACAGCCCCGATGCCACACCCACCAGGTTCGCTTCGGCAACGCCGACGTTAAAGAAGCGGTCGGGGTAGGCTTTTGCGAATGGACCGGTGCCGGTCGCCTTTGCAAGATCAGCCTCGACAACACAGATGCGCGGGTCATGCTCGCCAAGTTCCACGAGCGTCTGGGTGTAGACAGCCCTCATTTCCCTGTCAGCCATGGATCGCCTCCTCGGTGTTCATCGCCGTCAGTACGGCATCCAGCTCGGCTGGCCCGAATGGTGCATTGTGGCTCTCGGCCTTGCCCTCGAATGCGGGTATGCCCTTGGCCTTGATGGTATCGAGCACGATCATCACGGGCTGCCCTTTGGTGGAGCGCGCCTCGAGTATTGCCCTGTCGAGTGCGGCCAGGTCGTGTCCATCCACTTCTATGGCCTTCCAGCCAAAGGCGCGCCACTTGCCTGCCAGGTCACGCAGACCCATCACGCTGTCGGTCGAGCCATCGATCTGGAACTTGTTGTAGTCGGTAAAGGCTGTCAGGTTGTCAAGCTTGTAGTGGGCGGCGAACGCGGCGGCCTCCCAGACCTGGCCTTCGTCGCTCTCACCGTCACCGATGATGGCCCAGCATCGACGCATGCTGCCGTCGGACCGGGGACCGTCCATCCTGAGCCCAAGCGCTATGCCGGTTGCCGCAGAGAATCCCTGGCCAAGCGAGCCTGTGCTCATGTCGACGCCGGGGGTCAGCTTGCGGTCGGCATGGCTGGGCAACGATGTGCCGCCACGGTTCAGCGTCAGCAGTTGCTCCCTTTTGACAAAGCCCTTCTCGACGAGCGCCGCGTAGAGCGCCGGCCCGGCGTGTCCCTTTGACAGCACGAACATGTCGCGGTCAGCGGCCTTGTCGTTCGAGGCATCGAGCCGCATGTGCCTGAAGTACAGCATGACCAGCGCCTCTATGACCGACATCGAACCACCAATATGGCCGACACCGAGCGAGGCTATCGATTCGAGGCATCCCCTGCGCACGGCACCGCACATCGCGGCCAGCTGCTTGAGTTCCGCCGCGGTAGCGGGAGTCTCGGGGGTCTTCGTCGTCATGTCGTCACCTTGGAGGCGGTGCCATCCATGAAGTCCTTGCTCTTGTCTCCAACCCAGTAGCGCTCGCCGGCTATGCACCATATGAAGCACAGTGGCTCGTCATGGCTGAATACCGGATGGTAGTTGAGCAGAGGAATAGTCACATGGGAGCCAACCTCGACCTTCTTGACGAAGAACATGTTCTCGTCGTCGGGGTAGACTTCCATGGCGCCGCTGCCTTCGATGAAGGAATAGCACTCCTCCTGATCGGTATGGTTGTGTGGCGGCCAGGCGCGCGAATGATCCTCGTAGAAGGTGTAGCCTGCCATGAAACGGTCAGACTTCTCGGCCACATCGAACATCAGGTGCACCTTCTTGCGCTTCAGGAGCCTGATCCTGGTCGGATCGTCACGCATATCGGCCCACTGCATGTGCTGGACCGGGTGCTCCTTCTCGGCCTTGGCCCGGTATATATAGAGCTTTCCCGGTTCCGTGCCTGCCTGCACGGCGAACTCGGCGCCCCGCGTTATGTACAGCACATCATAGTGAGCCAGCTTGTATGCTTTTCCTTCGACATCCACCGTTACCGACCCGCCAACATTGAAAATGAGCGTCTCCTCATGCTTGTGACAAAGGCTCGTCATGCGCGCGTCGACGATCTCCAGCTCGGCAAGCGACAGGAGTTCAAGATTCGAACTGCTCTGGTTAAAAACTTCCCGCATGACGGCGCGGCTCTCGCGAGCGTCGAACAGCTTTGCTTCTTTCAAGGCCATATGGACTCCATTCTGTTAAAACCTTTAACTTATTATATCACCATGGCTGGTTTAGACAAGAGGTTTATGGCGATATTTGTTAAATACTTTAACATATAGGGATGAGTATGCTATCATGCCGATATGAGTACAGGCTGCCATGAAGGATTCCTGTAGCGGAGGACTCGATGAGACGTGCTGCACCGAACACCATGTACAAGCGATACAGGAGCATCAGGACATGACGCCCCATGGTTTCAGTTCACCAGACCTGCGAAAGCGCAACCGGGCGGGCATACTGCGCCTGATGCACCGGCATGGGAGCATAGCGCGCAATGACCTTGCCCAGGAGCTCGGGCTGACCCGTGCCTCTGTTACCTATCTGATCAACGAGCTGCTGGCTGATGGCCTTGTCGCCGAGGGCGAGGCATCCGAGGCCGACGGACGTGTCGGGCGGCGCAAGATCTTTATGCACATTCGCTCGCATGCGGCATGTGTCGCCGGAATAGGGGCAGATTCGGAACGCCTGCAGATTGTCCTTGCCGATCTGTCCGGGGTAGTACTTGGCGTACGCAACCTGCCATCGCCATCGTCGGACGAGCATGACGCGGTCGCTATCGAGGCGAATCTTGTGCGCTCTGTCAGGCGCGCACTGAAAGAGCTGACTGCGGAGGCCGGCGGGGCTCCCATTTTCGGAGCCGGCATGGTCGTAACGGGCCGCGTCGATTCGGAGGCCGGCGTATCGCTTCGCGAACCCAGACTGTGGCCAGGACGCGTCAATCTTCGCGAACCGCTCGAACTGGCTCTGGGTGTGCCGGTCGCCGTAGACAACAACGTACGCGCCCTTGCGCTTGCGGAGCTCTTGCTGACCGATGCGAAGACCTCATCTCCTGTGGGCCTGCTCTTCGTCAAGTATGGCCCAGGAGTCGGAGCAGCCTGGGCCGTTGGCGGCGTTCCGTGGCCAGGAGCGCATTTTCGCAGCGGCGAACTCGGCCACACCCTTGTTGAGAACGACGGTCCACCATGCGCGTACTGCGGTCGCCGTGGCTGCCTCGAGTCGCTGGTATCGGCGCGCGCGCTTGCCGACACGATGGGCCTGCATG
>Ga0209467_1002738_pt1 | contig 12199 bp, 7 predicted proteins | sample Higcelwee11metaG_FD_187175 | JGI IMG/M metagenome (GOLD analysis project Ga0209467, IMG submission 187175) | Freshwater pond sediment microbial communities from the University of Edinburgh, under environmental carbon perturbations - High... | ecosystem: Environmental > Aquatic > Freshwater > Pond...
CACCGCCGCAACCGACTATGACATGTCGATGAACATCGTCCGGGCGGTGAAGGACCTCGACAGCTCGCTGGTGCTGGTGGGACAGTCGGGCTCGCAGCTGATCAGGGCTGCCAGGAACGCGGGCCTCGCCTGCGCCTCGGAGGTGTTTGCCGACAGGGCATACAACGACGATGGTACACTCGTCGCACGATCCGTTGAGGGCGCCGTGCTGCACGACACAGAGCTGATGATCCGCAGGGTCATCAGGATGATCAAGGAGAAGGTTGTGGAGACTATTTCCGGGAAGCTAATTCCCATTGAGGCTGAGACAGTATGCATCCACGGCGACAACGAGACTGCCACGGTGTTTGTCAGGAAGCTGGCTGAGGCGCTGAAGGCCGAAGGGATCTCGATAAGACCACCGTGGAAGGATTGACAGGATTTTGTTATGGAGGGGGTGACATTGAGATTAATCCGGAGATATTTAAACGGGCAAGGCGACAATGCTGATAAACCGGTGGCATTAAAATGACTGAGGTGACCCTGAAATATATCCCCTCGGGCGACTCGGCATTCATTATCAAGGCCGGCGATGTGATCTCGGAGGAGGTGAACCTGGTCGTCAGGAAGCTGCTGGCGAGGCTTGAGGAGGAGAACATCCCGGGCGTCATTGATTTCATCCCATCGTACAACGAGCTGATGGTCTGTTATGACCCGGCAAAGATCGGCTACCGGCGCCTGCTGGAGACCCTCCGCGCCTGTGCCGCCGACCCCGCAGCCATCCTCCTGCCCGCCCCCCAGGTCGTCCACGTCCCGGTCCTCTACGGCGGCGAGGCGGGTCCCGACCTCAATCATGTTGCCGAACATAACCGCCTCGCCGCCCCCGATGTTATCACCATCCACACCTCCGCCGACTGCCTCGTGTACATGCTTGGCTTCACCCCCGGCTTCTGTTATCTCGGGGGAATGGACAAACGCATTGCCACACCGCGCCAGGAGACGCCGCGACTGAAGATCCCCGCCGGCTCTGTGGGCATCGCCGCCGAGCAGACAGGCATCTACCCCATGGAGAGTCCCGGTGGATGGCAGCTGATTGGACGCACTCCGCTGCGGCTCTTCAATCCCGACAGTAATCCTGAGTTCCTCTTCAGTGCCGGTGATTACATACGGTTCTACTCAGTAGATAAGGATGAGTATGAGCGGATTGCTGCCGCGGTGGCTGAAGGCACTTACCAAGTCATACGAACCCCGAAGGAGTGACTATGGCGACGGTGATTGTACATAAGGCAGGATTGCTGACCACTGTTCAGGACAGGGGCAGGTATGGTTATCAGAGGTATGGCATGCCCGTCTCGGGTGCGATGGATGTTTTCTCCCTTGAGCTTGCCAACCTGCTTGTGGGCAACGATTCCGGCGATGCATGCCTCGAGGCGACGATTTCCGGCCCGGACCTTGAATTCACCTGTGCAACCTGGGTGGCCATCACCGGTGCCGACATGGAGCCCCACCTCAACGACCGGGGCATCCCGATGAACACTGCCGTTGATGCCAGGCCCGGCGACACGCTAGGTTTCAGGGGGTTGAGGAGCGGCTGCAGGGCGTATATTGCTTTTGCCGGCGGCATTGCGGTGCAATCCGTGATGGGCAGCCGGTCGACTTACCTCAGGGCAGGGATAGGAGGATTTCAGGGCCGGGCGCTCATGCCGGGCGACGAGCTGCCGCTGGGAGAACCCTTAGGGAAGCCGCGTTTAAAAAAGATACCTGAAGGACTTATAGCCGAATACAAGCATGAGCAGACAATCAGGGTCATCTCCGGTCCCGAGGCACATTATTTTGAGATAGCCGGTTTGCGCAGCTTCTTGTCTACTGAGTATACTGTCACAGTCCAGAGTGACCGCATGGGTTACCGTCTCTCCGGTGAGCCCATCAGGCACAAGGAAGGGATGACCAACATCATCTCGGCAGGCACCTCACTGGGCACCGTTCAGGTACCTGGTGACGGCCAGCCCATCAGCCTGATGGCTGACCGTCAAACTTCCGGCGGCTATGCCCGCATAGCCAATGTCATCACCGCTGACCTCACCCTCCTCGCCCAGATGCGGCCGGGTGACAAAATACACTTGAAAGAAACTACTTTGGATATAGCAAAGCAGATCTGCATCTCAAGACAGCAAGCTCTGTTGGATTGTAACTGAACAAAATAGTATAGGACCCGAAGAATTTCCCCCTTTGTATATCTTGATGAGCACTTACCTTAAACAGTCTCATGTTCAAAACTTCACTCATTATTGACATTAATTTCAAAACCTTTTACTTAGTTTCGATATGCTGTTCTGAGTCACTAGAGAGATATGAGTTTCCTTATAGTAATACCTGTCCATTTATCCTATTTAATAATTCTTTATCTTTCTTTCAGTATTGAAATACTAATATGACATGAAGCATTTAAGTAATCTTTGCACACCACGAAAATTTGAACTCGATACAGATGTATTGGATATCAGCGATTTAATTCAAGACAGAATCGACCCTAAGCTTTTCTTCGAGACGAACTACAAAACCCAGGGTATGACAGTCTTATTCAAAACTGCTTTTGAGAGATTTAAGGGAAAAAGTCCGCAGAGTCTTATTAAACTTACCCAGAGCATGGGTGGTGGTAAAACACACAACATGATTTCATTAGGACTTACTGCAAAACATCCAAATTACAGGAAACAGATTATTGGGAGCGATTATAAAGAAGAAGGTCTTGGACAAGTTGAAGTATTGGCTTTTTCTGGCAGGGAAAGTAATACTCCAAATGGATTATGGGGTGAAATTGCGAGACAACTCGGGAAAGAAAATGAATTCAAAATGTTATGGGAAGGAGGTCTTCGTGCTCCTGGACAAAGCGAATGGATAAATATGTTGAAGGGCAAACCTAAACTAATTCTCCTTGACGAACTTCCTCCATATCTAGAAAATGCAAAAACAATTTCTGTTGGAACAGGAGATCTTTCAATAGTGACGACTACTGCTCTTGCCAATCTATTTAATGCCTTAAACAGAACCGAACTTTCTAATATACTTATAGTTATTTCAGACCTTAAAGCAACCTACCAAAGTGGGACACGTTTACTTCAATCATCCTTCTCTAATCTTGAAGGAGAGGTAAGCCGATTTGCTCTTGATATTCAACCTGTTGGTAGCTCTTCAGATGAAATATATGATATCCTCAGAACTAAATTATTTACTAAGCTCCCTGATAAAAATGAGATAAATGATATTGCTTTATCATATAAAAGCAAAGTTGAGGAAGCCAGAAATCTTGGTTTTACAAACTATAATCCTGATAAGTTATTTACAGGAATTAAAGAGTCTTATCCATTCCACCCTTCAATAAGGGAGCTTTATGAGCGATTTAGGGAAAATCAGAATTTTCAACAAACAAGGGATCTTATACGCCTGATGCGTAAAATTGTCGTTTCAATGTGGAATACTGGTTCTGCAGAAAAAAGATTCCTGATAAATGCTTTTGATATTGATCTGAATGAAGGTGCTATGAACACTACAATAACTCAGATCAAACCATCTCTGGGAAATGCTATTAGTAAAGATATTGCCAATGAAGGCCGAGCAACAGCGGAACTGATTGATAACCAATATAAGGTTGAATTTATATCACAGGCAGCCAAACTTCTTCTAGTGGCGTCTCTGGCTGATGTACCCAATGCCCTGTTAGGACTTGCTCCTCATGAAATGGTTGGTTATCTTGTGGAACCCGGCAAAGACATTACCAACTACAGAAATGCTTTTGAGGAATTTCTTTCACAAGCATGGTACATCCATGCAGACAAAGACGGTAGACTTCACTTCCAAAATGTACGTAATCTTATAGCTGAATTAAACAGCCTGGTTGATGGATATGATGAAGAAAGTGCCCGCCTTGAGATCAGAAAATTTCTTGAGGAGCGCTTTAGACCGACAATTAATGATTGTTATCAGAAAGTACTAGTATTCCCTCCTATCGATCAAATAAAACTTGAAGCCGAAAAAATACAACTAATCTTATCTGAACCAAATGTTGTCTCAACCGGCCTAAATCCTGAATTAATAAAACTGTACGAGGATACCCAATTCAAAAACAGGGTAATGTTCTTAACCGGTGACAGGAATACTATGGATACCCTACTTAAACGGGCAAAAGAATATAAAGCTATTCAGCGAATAATTGCTTCTATGAAGAGTGAAAGAGTCCCTGAAAACAATCCTCAGTTTGAAATGGCTGTTGATAGAGAAATTAAAATTGGTCAGCAATTTCTTTCATCGGCCCGTGAAACATTTGTTAAGCTCTATTACCCTTTTCATTTTAGAGGATCAGACAAACTGGTCGATGCAGAATTTCTCATGGATTTTAAAGGGAATAACTTCAATGGTGAAGATCAGATTAAAAAAGTATTAACTGAAAGACAAAAATTTACCACGGAAGATCCAAAGGCCAACAATTTCAAAGAAAAATGCCTCCAGCGCCTTTTCACATTGGAAGAAATGCGCAGGGAGGACTTAAAAAACCGAGCTGCCTCAAATCCTGCCTGGCAATGGCATCATCCAAAAGCACTTGATGAACTTATTGATCATTGCATTAAAACAGGTGCTTGGTTCCAGGTTGGAAACTATATTCAAAAAAATCCACCAAAAGAAGAAACATCTGTTTCAGTACAAGCAACTTGGCCAGACAAAAATTCAAGTACTGCCATTCTGAAAATTATCCCAAAATTTGGCGATGTAGTTCATTATGAATATGACAAAGAACCTACAACTGCTTCAGATAAGATCACTGATTTCAATAGTTGGAAAACAGATGAGATGGTGGTATTCTTCCTTTGTGTTGATTCAAAAGGGAAATTTGAGACTGGAAAACCTTTAAAATGGATTAATAAAATTGGCCTTAGGTTCAAACCTTATGACGCTGGCGATCAGAAAAAGATGAAACTTGAAGCCTCTGTTGCTGAGGCCAAAATCCTGTACACTACAGATGGAACTGAACCAAAAGAAAATGGAGCAATCTATGCTGGGGACTTTGTTCTGCCGAAAGAAACACGTTATGTCTTAGCTATAGCCGAAAAGAAAGGAATATTTTCTGACAGACTTGAAGTTCCAATCAATTGGAGTAAACCCGAAGGACTTAAAATTGAAAAGAACAAACCTTTAGCTTACCATAAAAAGGGTATGACCAAAACAAATAACAATAAAACCACGTATGAGGAACTAGAGATCTTTCACAAGCATGGGGCCACATTTGCAGAAGTTTTCATTAACTTCACTTTTACACTTTCAGATAAAAGCTACTGGTCTTCTGTAACTTACGACAACTCACTTGTAATTACCAGGGAACAGATTGAAGCACAAATTGATTTTATGCGCACATCAATGAAGGCAAATGGGGACTTTGAAGCATCTCTACAGATAGGTTCAGTCAATTTTCCCTCCGGACAAGCTTTTGAAGACTGGATCGCTGAAAAGCAGATGCAATTAAGTAGTTTAAAACAAGAGGAGATAGTCCAGTAACAAGAACGTAAATGGCGAGAAGTATTGAAAAGATAGGATTTGGATTTGATCCGAATGAATCAAAGCATCACTTTCTTGTAATCATTCCTAAAAATTTGAATGCAAAAGTATTGATCTTCGAACGATTTGAATGGGGTGATCCGGAAGATACCGAAAAACTAAGTGGTGAATTCTCATTATTTGATCCTCCTGAACAAAAGATTGATCAGCGATTTGACCGGCTTAAATGTGAATTATCAAGAGTTAAATGGAAAGAGATTGAGGGTACACTACGGACTGAATTCAACCAGCGTCTTAAAGAATATAACCAAAAAACAACTAACTGGAAACAAGGTCAAAATGCCATTCAGCGACTTCTTGGTAAAGAGATGACACTTTTATGCTGGGCAATTGAAGATTGTGATATTAAGGTTATTCCAACAGCTATTAAGAATTGGCAGGGTTTGAAACCTGAAGAACGCTGGTGGCTTTATACAATGACTAATGCAAGTACTGGTGATGCCAATACCAAATATGGATGGCGAACTGCAATAAGATATGCCCTTACTGAGAATCCTGTTACAGATAATCTTCAACAGAGGAATATTTTTGACAGATACTTTGAAGACTCAACAGGTTTAATGAATAATGATAACGATAATTAATAATGGATAAATCATTTATTGAGGTACAATTTCCTGTAAGTAAAATCTCAAAAGAAAGCTACAAAGAACGTAAAGCTGTACAAGGGCAAACCCTCACTGGTCTAGGGAAATGGTGGGGTAGAAAACCATTGATTTTAGTCCGAGCAACGATACTTAGTCTTTTAATGCCATCTAGCAATGATCCTAAAAGGGACAAAGAAATTTTTCTTAAAATTTTAATGATGGATAACTCGGGGATTTGGATGAGAAAAAACAAATCGATGAATGATTCAATTGTTGCCGAAAACCTTACCCTGAGAGAGTTAAAAACATTTTTTGAAGTTCCGGTTGACCTTTTTTCGGAAAATGACACAAACCAAGATAAGCTTATTAAACAAGCCTTTAAGAACGATTTAAGTCAATTGAAGTGGAAATCTGGCATATCAAAACAATTAAAAGAGAAAGCTACCAAAATTGCCTTCGACCGTCTAAATTATGATGATCGGTTGGATTATTGCCTTCGCCCTGAAGAAATTTCTCTTACAAACGAGGAAGATTGGAATTTGATAAACAGTCATTTAGAGACCAAAGCACATTCACTTTCAGAATTAATTCAAGAACTTGGAATTAGGAAATTTGGACATATACCAACTGTTGGTGACTGTTTTGCAGGAGGTGGTTCAATCCCATATGAAGCAGCAAGGTTAGGTTTAAATGTTTTGGGTTCTGATCTTAATCCCATTGCGGGGCTCTTAACATGGTCCTCGTTGAATATCAGTGGCTCATCAGATGATGACACGGAAAATCTGAAGTATTTTTTAGAAATAGTTTATAATGAAGCTAAAAGGATTATTGAAGAGTGGGGCATTGAAAAGAACGAGGATGGATGGCAAGCAAATGCATTCTTATATTGTTTTGAAGCAACTTGTCCTGAGTGTTTTTATTCAATTCCTCTTTCTTCAACATGGCAAATCTCAGCAAAGAATAACATATTTGGTATCTTAGTTAAAGACGACACGAGAAAAACCTTTCAAATTGTTATAAAAGAAAATGCATCAAAAGATGAAATAAATCTTTCAGAAAGTCAGATAACTATTGAAAATTATTGTTTGAAGTGTCCAAATTGCAATAATAAAACTCCCATTCCACTATTAAGAAGAGATCAGTCTGGTGTAAATATGAATGAATATCGTTATAGTATAAAAAATGATCTTCGTTTATGGGGGAAGAGTGATTTTTATCCGAAACCAGATGATATATATAGGGAAAGACTTTATTGTATTCGTTATGAAGAAACCATTATTAAGAAAAACAAAAAAGTAATAATTCGACATTATATTTCTCCCACTACAAGTGATTTGCTTAGAGAAGAAAAAGTTATACAGTTACTTAAAGAGAATTTTGTTTCTTGGCAAAATAATGGCTACATCCCAGAGGATGAAATTAAACCAGGGGATAATACAAATCAACTGACTTACGAAAGAGGATGGAAATATTGGCATCATCTTTTTAATCCAAGGCAATTACTTCTTAATGCCTTATTAAGTAAACTTGTTGATGGCTTAGCATCCTCAAAAACTGAAAGAGCCTTGGGTTTACTAGGGATAAATAAATGTGTAAACTGGAACTCGAGGTTGTCAAGATGGGATAATGGACAGAGTCCTTCTGTGAAGGATATATTCTATAATCAAGCATTTAATACTCTTTTCAATTATTCTGCAAGAGCTTTAAGTTTGATTGAATCAATTTGGTTTTTCTCAATAAATAATGAAAAAATAGTCACTAAAAATCAGGTGATTTTGAAAGATGCTAGAAGTATTCAAAATCAAGTTGAACTTTGGATTACGGATCCTCCCTATGCCGATGCGGTTAATTACCATGAGTTATCTGAGTTTTTTTTGGCATGGGATAAAGGTTTAATAAAGAAAATATTTCCAGAATGGTACACAGATAGTAAGAGAGTTTTAGCCGTAAAAGGTATTGGGGAAGACTTTAATAGAAGCATGGTAGAGATCTACAGAAATCTAAGCATGAGTATGCCAGATTATGGGATGCAAGTTGTAATGTTTACCCACCAAAGTCCTTCAGTTTGGGCTGATCTAACCCTAATTCTTTGGAGTGCAGGACTTCACGTTACTGCTGCCTGGAACATAGCCACCGAAACTGAAAGTGGTGGCTTGAAAGAAGGTAATTATGTAAAGGGTACCGTAATTTTGGTTTTGCGCAAACTCACCAATGACGCCACAGCCTTCTCAGATACAATTACTTATGAAATACAGGAAGAAGTAAGAAACCAGATCGATAGCATGCGGAACCTCGAAGATAAGGAAGATCCGAATTTCAGCGATGCCGATTACCTTCTGGCCGCTTATGCTGCAACCCTGAAAATTTTAACAGGTTATCAGAAAATTGGAGATATTGATGTTGAATATGAATTAACCAAACCTCGCGATGGAAAGAGCATTGGTCCGGTTGAGGCGATAATTAATAACGCAATCCGAACTGCTTATGATTATCTCATTCCACAATCGTTCGATAGTTTCATATGGAAGAGTCTAAGCCCGGAAGAACGATTTTTTATTAAAGGCATGGAGCTTGAGAAGATATACGTTTATCAGCTTGGAGCGTACCAGGAAATGGCACGAGGTTTTGGAGTGAAAGATTTCAAAGAAATGCTGGCAAGTACAAAGGCTAACCATGTAAGATTTAAGACACCTTCTGAGTTCGGTAATCGTTGGTTAAGAAGTACTGATTCATTCGGCAATACCCTTCTACGGCACGTTCTTATGGCGATTTCCCAAAGTGAAAAGGAAGATAATGGGCAGGCAGGCCGTGCATGGCTTAAAAATGAAGTTGATGAATATTGGAATAATCGTCATATAATTCTGGAACTCCTTCATTATCTAACTACAACAGAACATATTGATCATATGCAACACTGGGAAAATCCGTCACGCTTTGCTAAATACCTCATTGAATTAATTAGTAACGATGGCTCATAAAAATAATTTGTATAGGGTATACTACCAACATCTAAATGGTCAATGATAAACCGCTTTTCATCGAGAACCGATAACCTTGGAGAATTATTCTTTAAAAATGCCCTCCTTAATGCAGTGAGTTATGATCGTATTGCAGGTTATTTCAGCAGTTCAATAATAGAAATTGCTGGCGAATACATTGATAAGATGGATGGTAAAGTCAGAGTAATTTGTAATTCACAATTACAGGCTGAAGATGTCAAATTCATCATGGATCAGCCACAAGCAATGAAATTAGAATGGTGCGATGGAAGACCAGAAGAGGAGCTTAGTAAAATTCCTGATCGCCTCAAAAAGTTATATGAATACCTGATTACAGGGAAAATAGAAGTCAGAGTACTTCCAAATGATGTTTATGGTTTAATACATGGTAAAGCAGGTGTTATTAAGAAAAAGGATGGTAAGCGAATAGCTTTTATGGGGAGTATGAATGAGACCTATAGTGGCTGGGGTAAAGGGGGAAATTATGAGATAGCGTGGGTTGATGATGATGATGCAGCCATAGATTGGGTGAATAACGAATTTAAGGAACTTTGGGAGCATCCTTTAGCACGACCATTATCGAAATTTATTATTGAGGACATCAAGCGAATCACTGAAAGAAAGGTTATTTATGAGATTACAGAATGGAAAAACCTCGATAACCCTGCCTCCACAGTTATTGAAAGTCCAGTTTATAGAAAGGAGTTCGGTCTTTGGGAACATCAAAAGTATTTTGTGGATTTAGCATATAAAGCTCACAAGAATGGATTAGGTGCTAGATATGTACTTGCCGATATGGTAGGTCTCGGCAAAACTGTGCAATTAGCATTATCTGCATTGCTGATGGCACTTGAAGGCAATAAACCAGTACTTATAATAACTCCCAAAACATTAATATGGCAGTGGCAGGATGAAATGATTAATCTTCTCGATATGCCTTCGGCAGTATGGAATGGCAGATGTTGGGTAGATGAGAACCAATTTGAATATCCTGTAAAAGACGAGTTTGCAATGGATAAATGTCCGCGCAGGGTTGGAATAATTTCACAGGGTTTGATTGTCAGATCCAAAGAAAGAGTTAGTGCCTATTTCTTAAAACAATCTTATGAATGTGTTATTGTAGATGAGGCACACAGAGCTAGGCGAAAAAATCTTGGTAAAGGAAAAGAAAACGATTCTCCTCAGCCAAACAATCTAATGTCATTTCTCATTGAAATAGCTAGCAAAACGAAAAGCATGCTTCTTGCCACAGCTACACCAGTGCAAATTCATCCCATTGAAGCATGGGACCTCCTTTATATACTCTCGAACGGGAATGATTTCGTTCTGGGTGATTATTTAAGCAACTGGCAAAGAGAGGCAAACAAAGGAATAAACTTGATTACAGGGAGGGACGAGATAAATGAAGACAATCAAAAATGGGATTGGTTAAGAAATCCATTCCCCCCTGCAGAAGAAAAGCCAGAAACGTTTGGAGTTTTCCGAAGGTTAATGGGTCTGCCATCAAATAAGTTTAATATTTCAGGTAGTGAGTTTTATAATTTGACACCTCAAAAAAAGGCTGTCCTTAAACGAATCTTTGCTGACGATTTTATCAAAAATCACAATCCATATATAAGGCATATAATTAGAAGGGAACGACGTTATCTTGAAACGACTATTAATCCTGAGACAAATCAACCATATCTTAAACCTATTAAAGTTGTTCTGTTTGGTGAAGAGGATGACGATGGACTGAACCTTACAACTCATTTATATGATGCATATAATCTTGCTGAAGAATTTTCAGAGCTTCTTGGCAACCGCGTTAAGAATGGTGGATTTATAAAGACCATGCTTTTAAGGAGAGTTTGTAGTTCGATGTTCGCTGGTTTGTCTACCGCCACGGGAATATTAAACAATTGGATTAGTGAAGCTGATGATGAAGATGATGATCTCTCTGAAGATGATGAAAACAATATCTCTCTACTTAAGGATTCTCCTTTAAAAAATCTAAGTAAGGAAGAAATTTCTTGCTTAAACAGATTTGTAAGTCTACTTGAAAACCATCAGGAAAAAGATCCCAAATACGATCTTCTAAAACGCGTTTTAACTGAAAATTACAAAATAGAGCCCTGGCTAAATAGAGGCTGTGTGGTATTTTCACAATATTATGATACTGTCAAATGGATTTGCGAGAGGTTTGTCAAGGAATTCCCAAATATAACTTTTGGTTTGTATGCTGGCAGCGATAAATCAGGAATTTATGAAAATGGCACATTCATTAAGAAGACAAAAGAAGATATAAAGAAAATGGTTCGTCTCAGGCAAATAAAACTTCTTTTCGGTACCGACGCAGCGAGTGAAGGCCTGAATTTGCAAGCATTAGGAACATTGATTAACCTCGACCTTCCCTGGAATCCTACCCGTCTTGAACAAAGAAAAGGAAGGATCCAAAGAATTGGACAAGAACGAGAAGAAGTCTTAATATACAATATGCGGTATAAAGACTCCGTGGAAGACAGAGTTCATCAATTGCTTGCCTCCAGACTTAAGAATATCCGAGACTTATTTGGTCAGATTCCAGACACACTAGAAGATGTATGGGTTGAGGTTGCTCTGAACAGAATTGAGGAAGCCGAGAAAAGAATCTCAGATTTTTCAGAAAGTGATACTCATCCATTCTACAGTAAATACCAAAATCAAGCAAATATTAACCCTATTAGATGGGAGGATTGCGCCATTGTTTTAGATAAGTATGAAAAAAGAAGGTATCTAATGGAGGGGTGGTAATACCATAGACTTCCTCCAATTGAATCGAAGTTTTAATTTGAGATACCATATAAAAACAGAATTCAATTATAATGAGCCTGTGAAGATTTTTGTGTAAACGAGTAGCTGCCGGATTTAAAGAACGCCACATCTGTCTTCAAATTTAATGATAAATTGATTTATTACAGAGCCCCAGTCCCGGATGGGCATGGTCCATCTTTTCTCTACATTTGCAATAGCCAGATATACAGCCTTTAAAGCCACCTGATCATCAGG
>Ga0209467_1002739_pt1 | contig 12183 bp, 10 predicted proteins | sample Higcelwee11metaG_FD_187175 | JGI IMG/M metagenome (GOLD analysis project Ga0209467, IMG submission 187175) | Freshwater pond sediment microbial communities from the University of Edinburgh, under environmental carbon perturbations - High... | ecosystem: Environmental > Aquatic > Freshwater >...
GCGGGTGGGGATGGTGATGACCTGCTCGTTGGGGTCGAGCTGGTGGGTGACCTGATCGCGGCGGAGCAGCTCGATGAGCTGGCCGTAGCTGCGCACTCGTTGGGTCTCGGGGATCATCGGCGCCTCATTCGGGGAGTCGGGGGGTGAATGTGGGGATGCGGCGGAGCGATGAGGCGGATAGATCGGCGACATGCCTACTCTTCTGCCTGCGCTCTCGGGTCTGCTGCTCTCTTTGGTCGGCTGCGGAGGCCGTCAAAGCCTCGACGCGGCGCCGCTCACCGCCTGGCCCGAGGGCCCGGTGATCTTGCTGCGGGTGGACGCGGGGCTCATCGTCGTCAACCCTGACGAGGGCGGGCCCCGGCGCCTGACCACCACCCCGGCCACCACCGCCGACGACGCGCTCAACGCCGCCCCGGTGCTGTTCTCGCCCCAGCTCTTGACCCCGACGGGCCTCGCCTGGACGCTGCCCTTGCCCAAAGGCGCCGGCGGCGCGAGCCTCAGCCCGGATGGCAAGAGCGTCGCTTACACCGCCCCCGACGACAAGAACGGCGCCCGGGTGCGGCGGATGGGCGTAGACGGCCTGGGCGATGAGCCCGTGAGTGACCAAGGCGGCGAGGTCACCTGGCTGGCGGATGGGCAGCTTGGCCTGCGTGACGGTGACGCCTTGGCCGGGCGGCACATCGTGCGTGTGGGCGCGGACGGCGCGGGGCTCACGGTCTTGGCGACGGGTGGGCAGCGCGCGCTCAAGAACCCGAGCTTCACCCCAGGCGGCGAGGCCGTGGTGTTCGTGGCCATGAGCGCCGGAGCTCGCCCCGGCGAGAGCACGAGCGAGGTGGTCTGGGCCGACGGCACAAACGAGCGCGCGCTGTTGAGCTTGGGCTCGGGCGCTGACGCCTGGGCGCCGAAGGTCTCCCCAGACGGCAAGAACGTGCTCGTGATGGCCCGGCCGCCCAACCCAGGCGGAGACCGCGCGCCGACCAACCTCTACGTCGGCCCCATCGGCCCCACGGCGGAGCCGCTGCGCGCGCTCCTGCCCCTGGAGACCAAGACGCCCACGTTTTTGCCGATCAACAGCGCCTACAAGGGCGTGGTCGCCGCGGCCTGGTCGCCGGACAGCCAGCGCCTCGCCTTCGTGGCGGCCTTGGCCGGCGACTGCCGCAAAGGCGGCATGGGTGAGCTGGTGTGCAGCTATGACCTCTACGTCATCGACGCTGACGGCCAGAACCTGCGCCGCCTCACCAACGTCGGCTTCACCGAGCTCCCCGCCCTGCGCTGGGCGCGCTGAGCGAGGAGGGTGAGCCCGGCGGGCGCCCGTCACCAGGGCGTCGCCCAGTCCCAGGCGCTCTTGAGGCCGCCGCCGATGGCCGAGCCGACCTCGGCGGCCTTGTTCCCGGCCCACTGCGCGCCCTCGGCGGCCTTGTTGCCCGCCCACTGGGCCCCGGCGACGGCCTGGTTTCCGGCCCACTGCGCGCCCTCGGCGGCCTTGTTGCCGGCCCACTTCGCGCCCTCCCAGGTGGCCTCCGCGCCGCCCTCGACGAGGTTCATCGCGCCGCGCCCGACCTGGTAAGCGCCCGTGGCGGCGTCGCTCACCAAGGTGGAGGCGCCGTTGTACAGGGCCCCCGCCGTGTCGCCGACGGCGCCGAGGGCCGTCTCGCCGAGGCCCAAGGCCCCTTGGCCCAAGCCGCCGAGGGCCTGGCCCGTGCCCTGGAGGAGCCCGCCGCCCATGGTGCCTAAGCCCTGGAGCACGTTCCCGTTGGCGATCTGCCCGGCGCCGGTGCCGAGGCCCTGGCCCGCGGTGTTGACGCCGCCGGAGAGGCCGTTCCAGGCGTCTTGGCCGCTCTGAACGATGCCGTTGCCCGCGTTGACGATGCCTTCGCCCAGACCAAGGCCCGTCTGATACGCGGCGTTGATCGGCGACATGCCCAGGCGCACGGCGCCGCCCGCGGCGTTGCGGCTGCCCTCCCAGAGGTGGCGCTGGAAGCCGCCGTTGGGGTCGGAGCTGTACTGCTGGGTGGTCTTGCCGCCGGTGTCTTCAGCGATGGTGGTGGTGTCGTTGTCGTCGTACATGAGGGTCTTGGTGTGACCCTCGGTGAACCCGGCGGGGGTGTGCTCAAAGAAGGTGCCGGGCAGGGGCGCCTCACCGGCGCGGTGCACGACGTCCATGTTGGTCTGGTGGTGGCGCACGTCGATGTGGCCATCGGCGTTGGCCTCGTTGAACTTCGCCGTGTCTTCGCGGTGCAGGCCGCCGGACTGGAAGGTGACCACCTCGCCGTTGTTGACGAGGTCGGCGTTGTCGGCGGCGGCGCGCTGGGCGAGGTAGCCGCCCAAAGAGTACCCGGCGACGGTCATGTCGCCTTGGCCCCCGGCCATGATCTCGCGGATGCGCTCGGAGTGGGGGTCGTACTGGCGAGAGCCCACCGACGGGCCGAAGTCGGTGATGATGTCGTTGATGGCGCCGTAGGGGTTCTGCGCCGTGGTCTCGCCGGGGGTGAAGGGCTCTGTGGCCCGAAACGACATGATCGAGCCCTTGCCTTGGGCGGCGCCGGCCTCGGAAGGATCCAGGCGCACGCCGTAGAGGCCGGTGGTGGGGTCGATCACCTCTTGATCGGCGGTGACGTTGGGGTTGTAGCCCCAGCTCTCGACGAGCTGACGCTGGGCCATGACCCGCTCGTAGCGAGGATCGTCGGGGGTGAGGTTCTGCACCGTCGAGAGCTGCTCACCGACGAGGTTGTGCGCGACAAACTCCAAGAAGAAGTCGTCGATGGGCGCGCCGGGGGGGATGCCCAAGGCGTCGCGGTTGGCCTCGACATACTCCGGCGTGTAGCGGCTGATGTCTTCGCGGCCGCCGTTCAGGCCGGTCTGCGAGGCCACGGCGGCGTTGCCCATCGTGTTCTGGGGATCTTGACCCAGGTTGTTGAGGTTGACGGGGCCCTGCTGTTGGGCCGGGGCGTCGTTGACGTGCTCTTGTTGGGTGGCGCGAGACTTGGGCATGTTGCACACCGAGCGCAGGGGGGCGTTGAGAGCGCTTCTTCGCCTATTTAGGAACGCGCGTCGGAATGTGTCAACAACTATCTGCGGCCAGTACAACAAAATTAAGAACTACGCATACTTAGAAATGAAGATCCCCCGCTGCGCCCCCGCAGAGCCCAAGGATCGCCCCCCAGAGCCCCTGGCGGGATCAGGGCTCGGACCCCGTCGTGGCGCCCTCAGCCTCACGACGCCATTCTCCGCTTCGCCCGCCCCGTTTCTCCAGCAGCATCACCGGGCCGATCACCGGGCCCTTGTCGATGGCTTTGACCATGTCGTACACGGTGAGCAGCGCGGCGGTCACCGCGGTGAGCGCCTCCATCTCTACGCCTGTGCGCCAGTCGCAGCGAACGCGGGCCCAGACCCGCACCCTCTGCGCGGAAGCGGGCTCCACGAGCACCTTCACGCCGGTCAAGGGGATGGGGTGGCACAGGGGGATGAGCTCGGCGGCCCGCTTGGCGGCGGAGATGCCCGCGAGCTGGGCCACCGCCAAGGCGTCGCCCTTCTTGAGCCGGCCGGCGCAGAGCGTGTCGTAGGCGTCCACGCTCAGAGTGATGAAACCTTCAGCGATGGCCTCGCGCGCGGTGATCTGTTTGTCGCCGACGTCCACCATGAGGGCGTTCCCGTGGGCGTCGATGTGGGTGAGCGGCGTTGACATGGGGCCTCCTTGAGCCGACTAAGCTAACCTTGCGGGTATGTTCTCCCATCTCCGCCTGCTCACCGACCTCTCCGAGCGCGCCCACGCCGCCTTGCCCATCGCCCGGGCCCTGGCCCTGGCCTGCGACGCCGACCTCAGCCTCACCTACGCCAGCCACTCCCCCGAGGACCGCGCCGAGGCCGCCCGGGTCTTGGCGCCGATCGTCGATGGCCTGCGTGAAGACGGCGTTCACGCGCGCTTGGAGCTTGTCGAGGGCGACGTAGACGACGCCGTCGCGCGCTCGATCGGCGCGGGGAGCCTGCTCATCGTCGGGCACACCGGGGCCGGGGCCTTGGAGGGCCTCGTGCTCGGCTCCAACACCCGGCGGGTCATCCGCCAGGCGCGCTGCCCGGTGCTCGTCGCCGGTCGTCAGGCGTTTTTGGGCCTGCGCGCGCTGTGCTGCGCCTTGGAGCTGCACGGCCCCGGCCCGGTGAACCTCGCCGCGGCCTTGGCCCGCGCCGTCGAGGCGAACCTGCGGTTTGTGCACGTCTACTCCCCGGAGACCGAGCGCAGCGCGGACGAGCTGCTCACGGCGCTTGAGGGCCATGTGGGGGAGCTTTTGGAGCCCGGCGCCGGGGGCGGCCAGCGGGTGAGGTTTGAGGTGGGCGTGGCCGAGAGCGCCGTCGCGGGGGTGGTCGAGGCCAGCCGGGGCGTGGATCTGCTCATCGTCGGCCACAACACGGCCTCGGCCATCGTGCGCTTCGCCTGGGGCAGCAGCGCCGAGAGCATCGCCGAGCACGCCGACTGCCCCGTCCTGTTGGTGCCCGAGCCATGACCCGGCGCCGCCTGGGCCTCGCCTTGGTCGGCGTCTTGGGCGTCGTGCTCTTGATCCTGGGCCTCGTCGAGCGCGAGGCGCTGCGGGGCCTAAAGCGCCAAGGTTTACGTTGGCAAGGCCTCGACCGGGGCCTGACCACGCGCACCTTTCACGCGGTCACCGGGCCCGGCCTCAGCGCCGAGCGGGTGTCTGTGGACCTCAGCGCCAAGGTGATCACCGTTCATCGCGCCCAGCTAGACGCCTTGGCCCTGGCGCAAGGCGGCGGCGGCGAGGGCGGCGGCGGCGGCGAGGGCCGGGCGGAGCGGCTCAAAGATTGGCAGATCGACGTGGACGCCCTGGGCCTCTACGCCGGGGAGCGCCTGCTCGTGGACGGCCTCTCCGGGCGCCTTGACGGCGGCGAGGGGGCCTTGGTGGGCGACGCAGGGCAGCTCACCCTGCCCGGGCCCGACGGCGCGCGGGCGGCGCTCAACGTCACCGTGACCTCACCCATCGCCGAGCTGCAAGGCGAGGCCACGCTCACCCTCACGCTCTCGGATCCGCCGCGGCTCACCGTCGAGGCCGAGGCGCTGACGCTCAACCACCCGCTCATCGCCGCCGAGCCCTTGCCCCTGCGTGGCCTGCGCCTGAGCCTCTCCGGTGACCCCCGCCAGGAGGCCCGGGGGCGAATCAGCGCCCGCGGTGGCCCTGACGCCGACCTCACCCTGCGCTGCGTAGCACCCCCGGCCTGCGAGCTCACCGTGGAGATGACCGACCAGCCCGCCGCCGTGGTGCTCAGCCCCTTCGCGCCCTTGGTCCCCGAGCTGCGCCGGGCGGAGCTCGACGGCACCTTAGGCGCCACGATGACGCTCTCCTGGCCGTCTCGGGCCTGGACCCTCACCCCCCGCTTTGGAAACCTGAGCGTGTCCGGCGCTGTTCAGGGCCTCGACGCCTTACGCGGCGGTCGGGTGGAGGTGCGGCGTTTGGACGGCGGCCTGCACCCCATCGGTGAGGGCACGCCGGGCTGGGTGCCGCTGCGAATGGTGAGCCCCTACTTTCCCGCGGCGATCATCGCCGCTGAAGACGCGGCGTTTTACCGCCACGACGGCTACGACCCCGAGGCGGTGCTGGAGGCCCTCGCCGCCAACCAGGCCGCCGGGGAGGTGGTGCGTGGGGGCTCCACCCTCACCCAGCAGCTCGCCAAGAACCTCACGCTGAGCGGCGAGCGCACCCTCGTCCGAAAGCTGCGCGAGCTGCTGTTGGCCTTGGAGCTGGATGAGGCCCTGGGCAAAGACCGGGTGCTGGAGCTCTACGTCAACGTCGTCGAGCTCGGCCCCGATCTTTGGGGCGTTCAGGCGGCCTGCGAGCGGTACTTCTTGAAGTCGCCCGCGAACCTCACCCCCGCCGAGGCCGTGTTCTTGGCGCTGCTGCTTCCCTCCCCCAAAGACGGCTACGAGCGCTGGTACCTGCGGAGCCGGCCGCCCCGAGAGGCCATGCGCCGGGTGCTAGAGAACATGGCCCGCGCCGGGGCCTTGACCGAGGCCGAGGCCCAAGCCGCCGCTGAAGGCCCCTTGATGCTGGTGCCGCCGGGCTGAGGCCGCCTAGAGGTAGTGGCTGTCCAGGGTCGAGCAGCGAGACGTAGAGAAGTTGATCGAGACGTCCCCTTCGTCGTCGCCGTCGGCGTCTACCATCTCCGTCTCAAAGCTGCCCCGGATCGACTCGTTGGGCGTGTGGCCGCTGATGCGCGCGACGCCCTCATCCGAGTGGTAGACCTCGTAATAGTCCGTGGCGTCGCCGGTGACCCAGCCCCACCAAGAGAAGCTGTCCTCATCGGGCCAGTCGGTGTAATGAATCGCCAAGGCCGAGAGCTGATCGTCGTCGTTGACAAGGTCGGTCCACTCCGCGCCCTCGAGCTCGTCGCCGCCGAGGTCGTCATCGACGTCGTCCACGCGCAGGGTGATGCGCCACTCCCAGAAGTCTTGAGGGAGGTACTCCGCCCAGAGGTCCGCCTTCTCGTCGTTGTCGTCGGCGTCCTCCAGCTCCTCCAGAAGCTCATCCATCCCATCACAGCTCAGCCCGCCGCCGCTGAGCACGAGGAGGATCACGCCGTCGTCGCCGAAGTAGTCGTCGTCTTGCAGCATGTACGTCGAGTTGATCGGGGTGGACTCCCCATCGACGGTGCCGTTGACGCTAGAGCAGGCCGTGAAGGCGGCCAAGACGCTGAGGGCGAGGAGCAGGCGAGGCATGGTTTCCTCCGGTGGCGAAGCGCGGAGAGGGTAACACCTTGGGATTGGCTCATCAGCCCCCCACCCTCTCCCTCGCCAGGATCGTGTACATCGCGGCGGCCAGCTCTACCCGGGCGCCGATGGACTCGTCGTTGAGGCGGGCGCTCAGGGCGGGCAGCTCCTCGGGGGTGCCGCACAAGGCCAAGGCCCGCGCGGCGGCCACGGCGACGCCGTCCTCGTGGTCCCCCAGGGCTCGCACGAGGGCGGCGCGGGCCAGCCTCGCCTCACGTCGGTCGGGGTTGGCGTCTTGGTTTAGGCGCTCGCCGATGGCCCAGGCCGCTTGTTGGCGCAGCTCGCGGTCTTCGCTCTCAAGCTGGTTCAGGGCCTCGCTCAAGGGGGCCTCGCCCCGGGCGACGAGCACCAGGGTGGCCCAGTGACGGGAGGCCGGGGGGCCGCCGCGGCGGGCGCTCTTGAGCAGGCGGGCCGCGTCCTCATGGGGCAGGAGCTTGAGGGTGTCGATGGCCTCTAAACGACGCTCGATGGAGGGGTCGAGGAGCGCGGCGCGGATGGCCAAGGCGCCGCGGGGCTCACCCAAGAGCAAGAGCGCCCCGGCCAGGGGCAGCACCATCTCCTCCTCGACGCGGTCGAGGCCGTCGCGCAGGGGCTCGGCGAGGGGCAGGCCCGCGGCGCCGCAGGCGATGATGAAGTCCACCCGCATCGGCACGTCGCCACCTTTGAGCACGGCGGAGAGCTCGGCCAAGGCGTTCACGTCGCCGAGCACGGCCAAGGCGAGGTTCAGCGGCGCGCGGCGCCAAGGCTCCTCAACGGCGGCCAAGGCCCGGACGAGGGCGTCTTTGGCGCCGGGATCGGCGGCTTGGGCCACGGCCAAGGCCGCGGGGCCCCGGGTGTAGGGGTCCACATCAGCCCGGCCCACGAGCTCCACCAAGAGCGCTCGCGCCCAAGGCTCATCCACACGCTGGATGAGCGCCGCCGCCACACGTCCCCGGGTGTAGTCGTCGGGGTCAAACAGGCCCCGAAGCGCCCACGACCGGGCCTCTTCAGCGGGGGCGTGGCGTGTGAGGGTGGCCAGGGCTTGGGCCCGCGGGGCGACGTCGGACGCGCTCGCGCCCTCGTTGAGCACGCCGAGGGGGTCCACGAAGCCCGTCTGGGCGGAGACGGCGCCCTCGACGGCGGCGATCGGGGGACGGCAGGCGGCGAGGGACGCGGCCAGAGCGAGGAGCAGGAGGGGGGTGCGCATGAGGGGCCAGACCCGCGGTGAGAGGTCAGGGTTCCGAAGGAGCCTCATTAACCCCGCGCCGCGCTTGACGAGCCACGCCGGTCAGGGCGCCTTGGCCTCGGCGGCTTTGCGGCGGAGCTTGGTGTCCAACGAGGCCAGGGCCTTGTCGTCGGGGTTGAGCTTCATCGCCCGGCGCAGGGTGTGCTCGGCGGTGACGAGGCTGTCTTTGCCTTTGAGCGCGGCCTCCCCGATGCGCACAGCGTCTTCGCGCAGCTTCGCGCGGCTCGCCGGGGTGGCGTTCTTGACCTCCAAGCTCTCCCGAAGCTCTCGCACGGCGATGCGCTCACAGGCGAGGTAGCCCAGGCGTTTGGCCTCCTCGTTGTGCGGGTCGAGGCGCAGGGCCTTGATGAAGCGGTTGGTGGCCTCGTAGTAGCGCTCCTCGGCGAAGAGCTGCTCCCCAGCGGCCATGTGCTCCTTCACCTCAGCGGCGGCCTCGGCGCCCAGGGGCGTCACCGTGGGGGCGAGCACGTTGGAGGCCAAGACCGGGCGCTCGGTGTGGTCGCGGATGACCTTAAAGATCACCAGCGTCGCCGCCATGAGCAAGAAGGTGATCGTCGCGACGAGCACGGGCTGGAGCAGGCGGCGGCGAGGCGGCGGCGGCGCGGCGGCGGGCGGCGGCGGCGCGGGCTCGGGGGCGGCGGGGTTCTGCCAGGCGCCGGTGGGCGCGCCAGGGGTCCAGGCGCCGGTGGGAGACCAGGCCCCGGTGGGCGCGGGGGCCGTCCAGCCGGTTGGGCCGGCCTGAACCCAGGCGCCGGTCTGGGCGGCGGGGCCCCAAGCGGGCGGGATCAGGCTCGGCGGCAGGCTCGGCGGCGCCGTGGGATCGGCGGGCAGAAGCGGTGCCGGGGGCACCACGGCGGCCAATGACGGCGCCGCGGGTGGCATCGGGGGCGGCGGCGGCGCAGGTGGGGGTGGCGGCGGCGGCGCGGGGCGCTCGGGCAGGCTCGGCACCCCACCCACCGGGGTGTATGGCCCGGCGAGCATGGCCTCTTCAGCGGCGAGCTGGGCGCGGGAGAAGCTGCCGGTGACCGAGGCCGGGAAAAGCTCAGCGCTGCGTGGCGGCGTCGGGGCGCTGGCGGAGAAGCCTTCAGTGCGCTCGGCGGCGTCTTCGTCGTGGCCCTCGGCCTGGCTCTGCTTAAAACGCAGCTCCGTCGAGCCGATGCGCAGGAGGTCACCGTCGCGTAGGGCGCGCTCGCGGGTGAGCTCTCCGTTGACGAACACGCCGTTCGCCGAGCCGGGATCTTTGAGCCAGAACTGGCCTTGGAGGTGGAGGATCTCGGCGTGCAGGCGCGACGCGGCGAGGTCGTTGAGGATCACGTCGCGCTGCTCGGAGCGGCCCAAGGTGAGCCCTTGCCGCGTGAGCGCGTACACCGGGGACATCGCCGGGTCACCCTTCACCAGCTCCAGGCGGGCCTCGGCCTCGGCGGCGGCGGGCGGCGGCGGGGCCTGACCGAGGCGCACCGTAGACTCGGCCTGCAGCCCCCCGGCGTCCTCGATGGCCTCCACCCGCAGCGTGAACGGGTCCAAGAGCAGCTCATCGCCGGGCTTGAGGATCGTCTTGACCACCCGCTCGCCGTTCTTGTAGCTGCCGTTCCCCGAGGAGTTGTCTTCGTACTCCAGCACCCCTTGGCGCAGAGTGAGCTTGCCGTGGCGGCGCGAGATGCCGATGTCGGGCAGGATGAGCTGGTTGCCGTCGGCGCGGCCCAAGGTCAGCTCCCCTTCAGGAAGGGAGATGAGGCGGTCTGGATGGCCGGGCTGCAGAATCCGGAGGTTCAGGGGGACGCCCTGCATCGCTCACCCTCGCTGTGGGGCGAGCATCATAGCTGATCTGCGCGTCGGCGCGCAGGGAGACGCGCGAGACCAGCCAAGGATCCTGGCGGATGGGGCGCCACGATCGGCCCGTGCGAGGCGCGCTGAGGTATGCTCCTCGCGGAGGTCTTCACCCATGACGTTCTTCGGCGGCGCCCCTGGGGTGAGCTACTCGCCCGACTGGTGGGCCAAGGTCTACGCGCTCTTTGAGACGAGCTTCCCGGGGCTGCCCGCGGGCATTGAGCGCGCCGGGGCCGTGGGTGTGCCTTGGCCGACAATGACCACACCCTTCGTGGGGTTCGACGGGGACGAGGCCGTGAGCCACGTCGGCGTGCTGATGCAGCCGATGCGCCTCAACGGTGAAGATCGCCTCGTCGCCGGGTTTCACGCCGTCTGCACCCGCCCCTCACACCGGGGGCGCGGCCTCGCCCGGCGCCTGCTCGCTGAGGCCTGCGCCTTCGCCGACCTGCACACCCCGCTAAGCGAGCTGAGCACGGACGACCCGCCGATCTACACCGGCCACGGCTTCCGGGTCACCCAGACCTACCGCTTCGTCGCCAGCCCCGCCGCGCGTGTCGCGGTCACCGCCCGGCCTCTGCGCCCGGCGAGCGTCAACGCCGATCTTCAGCTCCTCCGCGCGTCGCTCAGCCGCCGCGCCCCGGCCTCGTCCCGCTGGGGCACCCGAGAGCCCGGCTGGCTGGTGCTCACCGACGCCGCGCTCTCCCGCCGCCTGGACACGGTGTTCGTGCACCTGCCCGAGCACGACGCCGTGATCGCCTGGGAGGCCGCGGGCGACGATCACCACATCCTCGACGTGATCGCCGCCCGGCTGCCGCCCCGGGACGTGGTGCTGAGCGCGCTGCCCCCGGCGCGGGGGCGGGTCTTGTGGAGCTTCTGCCCCGATCTCTTCGACGCCGAGGCCACGCCCGAGGCCGTGCCCGCCGCCAACGGCGCGTTCATGACGCGGGGGCCGTGGCCGAAGCTCGGACCCTTCGGCGTCTCGCCGCTGTGGGAGCACTGAGGGGCGGGGCGCCGCTCAGGGCTGAATCAGCGGCGCGTCATCGGCGATGAGCATGTTCATCACGCGGATCGTGCGGTCGCGCACCCCCGGAGACTGCAGACGCAGCCGGGCGAGCACGGCGTCCAGATCGCGGAACATCGGGCTCAACAGCGGGGGCTGGGGCTCTAAGAGCGCCGAGATCGGCAGGCCCAGGCCCCGGGCGAGGCGGTGAAGCGCGATGAGGCCGGGCACCCGCCGACCGGTCTCGTAGCGGCTGATCTCCGCGGGGGCGAGCCCTCCGGCGAGCAGGCCAAGCTCGGTCTGGGTGAGCCCGGCTTGGTCACGCAGGAGGCGAATGCGAGGGCCGAGGAGCTCCTCGATGCGGGGCGAAGAACGAACAGGGGCGCTGGCGCTTGGACCAGCCTGACCACGATGAGGCATGAGGCAACACCTCTCAAGGGTTACCCGGTCGTTTTATTGGCTCCTTGATTCGCTTGCAAGCATAACGGATCAAATTTACGTTCATGCGACCAAAGATCCAAAACGAAAAAAGCCGCCCGGTGAGGGGCGGCTGTTTCTGGCATGGACGGTGAGGCGGTCAGCTACAAGACCAGGGACATGGAAGGCTCACTGAATCCGCCGGCGTAGGGAGCCCTAATCGACGTGCGGAACCACGACCGGCGGGGTTGTCCCAGGCCGCCGTCGATTAGGGCTCCCTACGCCGATAAGCGGATTCTGGAACAGCCTTCCTTGTGAAGCTTGCGGAAGAAGGCGCTCAGGCGGCGAAACGCCGCCCTGGTGCAGAGCACCGAGCCAGACCAGCAGAACCTCACAGTCCATTGCCAAAGACCCGGCAACTCTACCCCAACGATCGGGAGGGCACAAGCGCCGGAGAGATCAGGACCAAACTTTTTTCTCCGTTGGGCTCATACATTCGCGTATTCATTTTTTTTAACATTTGCATGTGATCGACTTGCCAAGGGGAGATCCCGTGGCAAAACTGAGCGGAGAGGTGCTGGAATGACGATTGAGCCCGAGCTGACCCCGCCGCCGAGCCCGCCGCCGGTCTCTCCCCCCGTGGAGCGCCGCGAGCGTCAGCGACGAGCCGAGGCCGAGGTGGTGGTGCTCCTGGAGGTGCTCGTCACCCTCGTGGGCGCGCCGTGGGATCCCGGGCGCGGCGCGGCGGTGATCGCCCAGCTTGGGGTAGACGCCATCGCCGAGCCCGTGCGCTTCGCCCGGGTCTGCGCCAGCTTGGGCCTACGCGCCACCCGCTGGCGGGGCACCGTCGCTGAGCTCGGCCTCGTCGTGCGCCCGGGGATGCCCGCGGCCCTGGTGGACGCCCAAGGTGAGTGGGCGGTGCTCGACGGCGGCCTACGCCTA
>Ga0209467_1002743_pt1 | contig 12175 bp, 7 predicted proteins | sample Higcelwee11metaG_FD_187175 | JGI IMG/M metagenome (GOLD analysis project Ga0209467, IMG submission 187175) | Freshwater pond sediment microbial communities from the University of Edinburgh, under environmental carbon perturbations - High... | ecosystem: Environmental > Aquatic > Freshwater > Pond...
GACGCCAAGCAGCAGGGCCTCGGCGCGCTCGGTCATGGAGTCGGCGCGGTCGCGTAACGAGACCGCCAAGCCGTGCAGGATGAAGAGGGTCAGAGTGGGGTCGTGTGGTTGAGACATAGGAGTTCCATTCTCCCGCCAGGGAGGTGTGATGGTGTGTGAGCTGGGCGTGGCTCGGCCAGAGGTCCGCGGGGACCCAAGGCGAGGGGCGAGGGCGTAGGGCCACGGGCCTCCCCAGCCGGGGCGGCGGGGGGAGGATCGTGGGCGCGGCGGGGCTCAGCGGCGTTTTGTGACGACGCGGAGCGGGCTAAGTGGCCGAGAAGAGCAGGCTAACGGCGCAGCCCGGGGCGTGGGGGCTGAGGCGGGGGCTCGGCGAGGGCGGAAGGGCGGTTAAGAGGGAGAGGCCCGGCACATAATCCGGGCGTTGGGTGGCGATGGTGATGCATCGTTCATTCCAGCGGGCCTCTCGGTGGTTCGAAGCACCGGGGGGCCCTTGTGTTTTGGGTGAAGAGAGCGACCGGGGCTTGAGGGCTCCGGGTGCGGAGAGCCGCACAACGAGAGTATGGCTTAGGCGGTGAGCGGGTGCAAGAGGGGGTGGAGAAAAAAGTTAGGAGTGGGGATGCGGGGGAGCGGAGTTGGGCCCAGCCACCTGTGGGGACGAAGAGCGGACATCCGCGGGCTCAGTCGGTGGATCGTCTGCTGGCGGCTACTTCTTCTCGCGAGCCTGCTTTGGTGTATCACGGGGGAGACCGTGCAAATGACCATCTGAAATGACCATCTGGCAGGCTGTCCATAGAATCATACCGCTCAATCTGCGGGAGGCTGTCAAGCCGGTTCTTCTCAGCGTCCTGCTTTGCCCCGGAACGAAAGTAACCACCTAAGTAATCTTCTCATAGTACCCCGCACCTTCTGCGGGAGGCTGTCGCGCTCGACCTTCTCGGCGGCCTGCTTTGGCTCAGAACGAGAGTATCCTTCTAAATACTCTGTCCGCCTTTTCCTATACAGAACACGAGACCGCTCAATCTGCTCAAGATTTTCAAGCTGATCGTTCCCGGCGACCTGCTTTGGCTCGGAAGGAAAGTCGCCATCTAAATACTCCGGCGGACCTATGCTATACCGAACACGAGGCCGCTCTATCTGCTCGAGATTTTCAAGTTGGACGTCCCCGGCGATTAGGTATAGCTGGGAAAGATTGGCATCATCTATATGTTCTGGAAAACGAATTTTGTACGCAACACGAGTCCGCTCAATCGGCTCGAGGTTTTCAAGCTGATCCTGAACATTAAGGACGTCCTCGACCTTGCGTAGAATGAGCAACTCCTCCCGTCGGTCACCGAGTCTACGTAAAACAGGAAGAACTTCTTCCTGCCAAATTCTTACCGCCTCATCTTGTTCCCCTTGTTCGACCAAGAGTTCAGCCACCTTACCCAAGGTGTTCGCCCTTTGCCGCTCATCATTGAGTTGTCCATAGAGGGCGACGACCTCATCCAACCGGATCCGCAGTGATTCTCTACAATTACCCTGCCTGTGAAATATGTCCGCGATCTTATTAAGCGTGACAGCCTGAGAGCGTAAATCGCCAACTCGCACGAAGACAGGCAGCTCCTCTTCCAAGCGGATCTGAAGGGCATCGTCGAGCTGGCCGCGAGCCTGCAGGATGTCGCCAATTCGACTCAGCGTGACGGCCTTTCCAAAAAGGTCTCCAAGTTGTTCGAAGATCGGGAGTTCCTTGTCTCGGCGGACTTGTAACGCCTCATCAATGTGTCCCTGCGCCTGGAGTATGTCAGCGATATCGCCCATCGTGATGGCCTCACCCCGCGTATCACCCAGCCGCGCGAGGACAGGCAGAACCTCCTCGCGATAGATCTGGACAGCCGCCTCAAGCTGGCCCTTCGCGCGGAGGATGCTCGCGATTTGGCTCATTGTGGCGGCCTTCCCGTACACATCCCCAAGGCGCTCTCCGAGGGGCAAGGCCTCTTCGGGGATGGGGCTTTGATTCACATCGAGATCGTACAGTCTATGAGAAGCTCGGGCGGCCCCGGTAGCTTTGTCAGAATTAATCGGCCAATCTTTGGTCCACATTTTCTTGGCATGATCCGGCCTTTCGGAGCGCGGCTGAGCGTTGCTGGCCCCTCGCGTTGCATCACTCATGGCCGCGATTCGTGTCAGTGTGACGGCCTTTGCGCGGTCATCTCCTGTTCTTTCGTAGACGGGAAGCTCCTCTTCCGTGCGGATCCGCAGCGCCTCATCGAGCTCGCCTTGGGCTTGGAGTATGTCGGCGATCCGACTCATCGTGGCGGCTCTCTCCCTCTCAGCTCCAAGTCGCTCGTAGGCAGGTAGAACCTCTTCCTGATGAATCTGTAGCGCTTCGTCAAGCCGCCCCTGCATGTGAAGGATGCCGGCGATACGCGCCAACGTGATGGCCCTCCCGTAAACTGACCCAAGGCGCTCATAGACGGGAAGCACCTCCTCCTTGTGAATTCGCATGGCGTGATCTAGATTGCCCTGTGACTGCAGGACTTCAGCGCGGAGACCAGCGGCCAAGGCTACCTGACGTTCCCAGCCTTGCGTGTAACCAAGCTCAGCCATATTCTCTGCGCTGCGCAGGGCAAGGTCTCGATCTCCTGCCCGTTGCGCGAGATTTCCTTGAAGCCAGAGAAGGTTTGACCGTGTACTTACAATCGTAGTTGCCGCTATTCCACGCGCCACGGCACCGAGCCATGGAGTATAGGGACCTCTCAGAAGGGCGTAATCGAACCCTGCAGCCCCTCCGTGTACCGCCCGGGGGCCCTCCAAGCCGGCCACCCACTCTGACAAGCCCTCATACTCCGCCTGCAGCGCTTTCCAACGCTCGCCGCGGGTCTCGTCCGGCTGTCTTGGAAGTCGCGTGAGCACCCACTCATCCATCCTATGAATCGCTTTCGACACACCATCCAGCTCAGCAGATGTTGATGATGACATACAAAATGTTTTATCCAGGGGCACCACGCCTGCGCCCGACCCAACAATGAATGTGCGTGACAATCGCGTTTGACTATGTGAGCCTCCTAACGGTGAGCTTCGTAACGGTGAGCCTCCTAACGCACCTACTTGCTGCACCTTAGAAGTTGAATAATCAGAAGAGTTGGCGGCTTCCTCCTGAACATTTAGCTGCCTGCGTAGAAGCTCCCCCAATAGCTTGTGCACCTGCCAACGCCCTGTTCTATCATCATACTGCACAATGGATAGCTTCACGGCCAAACTCACCCAACGGATGGCCTTCCCGGCGGAGGCGCCTACGATCGCCTCTAACCAAGACCGCCCAACACCGGATAGCGGCGCCACACTCAGGGCCGCAATGCCCCGCAAGCCCTCCTCCGCCTCAGCTCCCAGTTCATTACACAAAGCCGATAGCGACAACTCAAATGTGGAGCACAGTGCCCGTTGCGTTCGGTCCACGTAGGCTGTGTCCGAGGCCGTAAACGGCGTCATCGACAAGCCCGACTTGTTCAGCTCATGTAAGAAATCGTCAACGGCATACCCTATATTCAGATAGGACGCGGCTAGGTGAATCGCGAGTGGCAGCCCACCTAACGCACCTATGAGAGTGGTACGGGCAGAGGTTGGGACACGCGCGGCGATCGAGGGTAGCAGCTCGGCGGTGAGCTGTGCCTGTGCTTCAGTGAGCGTGAATGGCTCGACAGGTACAATACGCCAACACGAGGTGGCCTTTCCGAATTGATAGCGACCACTTAACACGATGGGCACACCCGGGAGGCTGCGCACAAGAGCGGAGGCGGCAAGAGCTTGCGATTCCGTGTCGACATTGTCGATGTGAATCAACGGACGAAAACTCAGAGCCGAGCCACGAACACGGTCTGCCACCCGGCCAGCGCCCTGAAGCACTCCCAAACGTTCAGCGAGATCCAACAATAGGCCTTCATCTGTGGGAGATTCGTCATACCCTATGACAATCTTCTGGTGGCCACCAGGAAACGACTCTATGTGGTCGGCGTAGAATCGCTCGACGAGAAAGCTCTTGCCAACTCCCGCCATGCCCTGTAAATTACACACAAATGCGGGACACACTGGACCAAAGACAGGGAGAAGAACGGTGCGTAGAAGGCTAAGCTGCTCTGAGCGCCCAACAAACATGCGAAGCTCTGCGGGGGGCTCGGTCTGCACTCCAAGGGCTTCGTGGAGGGGGAGTAGAGGCGCTGCGTCGGGGTGATGGCAACCGAATAGCGCTGCGACGCCCCAAATCTCTCCAGCCAAGGCGGGGCGCTCTGAGGCAAGGAGATCGAACAGTGGTGGACCCACGAGACCTCTGGCCATTAGGGCGCGCACTGCCTGCAGTACAAAGGCTGCTTTGCTCGTGTCCGTGGTCGCCAGCAGGTGCGCAGCGAGTTGGCCTTGGTTTGGCAGGTAGCCAAGGACTCGGCGAAGTTCAGGTACATCGAAGCGCACGCTCAAGAGATGGACGAGTTGAAGCTCAGGCTGGGTGAAGGACACATTGGCTCCCGAGGGATCGGCTCAACTAGAATGGCTAGAATGGCGCGAGGGCGGCGTTCTGTGATGATAACGTGCTAAGGCGCATATGTCGGCTGCTTACCCAACGCTATGGTCCGAGGTCGCCGCCAGGAGCCCAACGAGAAACGGCGGATTCGCGACGGATCGCGACTCATGAGGCCCTACCTGCGACGAGGCCCCAGCCCAACGTTGGGATCCAAACGAGCAGCGGCTCAGACGCACAAGGTAGCGTGGCTCGTATCGGCCGCACCGAGCGCTTCGTTCCCCCGGCCCTCTGCCCCTCTTCGCCGCCCCCCGAGCCCGAATCCCCACCAACCAGCGAAGGGGTCGGCTCCGCGTGTGGGGGGAGCGGTCGGCTCTCCCGGGAGCTCTGGAGAGGGTCGAAGGCCGTGACGGCCGAGAGACCCTCGGAAGCGCAGCGACCCCCGGTCCAGGATGGACCGGGGCGAGCGGTCCCGGGAGAGGCGATCCGAGTCCCACACGATCAGGAGCCGGCGCCGGCGCGTTGTTCGCGCCACGACGCTCAACGCCCGCGACCCCACCGAGAGCCCAACACAGAGCGCCACAACTTACCGGACCGGGGCGAGCGGTCCCGGGAGAGGCGATCCGAGTCCCACACAGATCACCCCAACCTGACGGGCCCAGGCAGCCCCGCACCCCTCACTCCAACACCTCCGGCCTCGGCAACCCCGACGCGGCGCCATCCCCCGGCCTCCGCTCCCCCGGGTCAGCCCCGAGGTCAAACGCCCAGTCCCGCCCATCGGCGTGAACCACCCGCTTCTGCACCCCGTCGGTGACCGCAGACCGCGCCGCCAGCACGTCGCTCCAGTCGTGCCAAGGCCGCCGGGTGCGCCAGCCCGAGGTGGTGTAGATCGGGCTGGGGTGCTCGGCGTACACCAGCCGCCCGCCAAGGTCTAGCTCCCCACGAATCGCCGGGCCCAGATCCAGGCCGAACACCCCCTCAAACGTAGGCAAACCCAGGAGCGCCAGCGCCGTCGGCGCCACGTCGGCGATGGAGACCGGCGCGGCGAGGCGACGACCCACGGGCAGGCCCGGCCCCGCCATCACCCAGGCGATGTTCACGATCGGCTCGTACAGCCCAGTGTTGTGGCCGTAGAAGCCCTGCTCGCCCATCATGTCGCCGTGATCCGAGAGCGCGATGATCACCGTGTTCTCTGGCAGGCGGCGCATCACCTCGCCGAGCAGGTGGTCGGCGGCCAGGGTGCAGCCGTCCAGCAGGGCGTCGTTCACCGGGACGTGCGGGTCGGGCACACCCACGCCGAAGATCTGGGCCATGTGACCGGCCTCTCCGGCGGCCTCCAGGGCGCGGAGCGGGGCGTCGATGAACGCGGCGCGCTGGGCCAGGGGCACCTCTTGGTAGGGGCCGTGGGCCTCCATCAGGTTCACGAACAGGAAGAAGCTGCGCGCCGGGTCACGGGCGCTGAGCCAGTCGTCGAGGGCGGACACGATGGCGGCGCCGCCTTTGTCGCGGTCGCGGCCGGTGAGGCCGTTGAGCACACGGGCGGCGAAGAGCGTCTCCCCGGCGGTGAAGTCGCGCCAGAACGGCTCAAAGTGGGTGAAGCCTTGGGCGAGGCCCGAGCCTAGGCCCGCGAAGGGGTTCGCCGAGAGGCCCGCCGTCTCGTAGCCCGCGAGGCGCAGGCGCTCGGCCAGGAGCGTGTCGGCGGGCAGGGTGTAGCCCTCGCGCTGGTTGGTGCCGTGATCGTGGGGCAGGCGGGCGGAGAACAGCGAGGCGTGGGCGGGCAGAGACCAGTTCGCTGTGCTCCAGGCGCGCTCCATCAGCACACCGCGACGGGCCAAGCCGTCGAGGTTCGGGCTCGTGGGCTTGTCGTAGCCATAGGTGGCGCAGCGGTCGCGCACCAAGGTGTCGAGCACGATCACCGCCAGGTTCGGGCCCTGCGCCGCCGGGGTCAACATCGGCGGGCGCGGCGGCTCGGCCTGGGGGCGCGCCGGCCACCACGCCAAACCCCAGAGGATCCCCGCCAGGGGCCAGGCGCGGCTCTGCGCCAGGAGCGAGAACAGGCCCGCCGCCAACATCACCAGGCTCAGCGAGAACAGGGGTTGATTGGACATCCAACCAAAGGCCGCCACGGTGAGCAGGCACAGGCCGAGGCGCTCTACGGGGTTGAGCCCGCGGCGGGCGGCGAGGGTGTCCAAGGTGCCCAAGATCAGGGCGTAGACGCAGGCGGCGAGGGCGACGTGGCCCAGCACGCCCCCGGCCTTGAAGCCGCGCAGGAGGTTGCGGAAGACGAGGCCGGTCTCGGCGACGCTCAGGCCGAGCGCCAAGGAGAGCCCGACCTTGGGCCAGGGAGTAGGGGGGGACGAAGCGGTCATGGGGGCGCCTCAGCTCAGGCGCGAAGCATACACCGGGACGAAGGGTTCGGGCGGCGCGCCGGTGGGCCTCCCGCGGTCGGCCTCGCGCGGTGGCGTGTGTGCCCGGCGGGTTACACTGGCGCAACTTCTCCCCTGCCCTCAACGATCTCTCTCGACCTGCATGGTCTTCGCCATGCTCATCCCCCCGCATCGGAGCCGTGATGTCCATCGATTTCAGCCTCAGCGAAGAGCAGGAGTCCCTGCGTGATCTCGCCGCCCAGTTCGCGCGCGACGTCATCCGCCCGGCCGCCCCCCACCACGACGAGACCGGGGAGTACCCCCACGCCGTGCTCCAGGAGGCCCACAAGCTCGGCCTGATGAACACCCACATCCCCGGCGAGTACGGCGGCCTCGGCCTCGGCGCCATGGACGGCATCTTGATCGCTGAAGAGCTCGCCTGGGGCTGCACCGGCATCGGCACGGCGATGGAGGCCAACGGCCTCGCCCAGCAGCCGGTGATCTTGGGCGCGTCCGACTTCTTGAAGAAGAAGTACCTGGCCCCCATGGTCGATCAGTACAGCCTCTGCGCCTACTGTGTCACCGAGCCCGGCGCGGGCAGCGACGTGCAGGGCCTCAAGACCACCGCGGTCAAAAAAGGCGACAAGTACGTCATCAACGGCAGCAAGATGTGGATCACCAACGGCGGCGTGGCCGACTGGTACTTCGTCGTCGCGCTCACCGACCCCGAGAAGAAGGCCCGCGGCGGCATGACGGCGTTCATCGTCGAGCGCAACAGCCCCGGCGTGAGCGTCGGCAAAAAAGAGCCCAACATGGGCCAGCGCGCCTCGGACACCCGGGCCATCACCTTTGAGGACGTCGAGGTGCCCGCGGAGAACCTCGTGGGCCGCGAAGGTGACGGCTGGGCCCTGGCCATGGCGGCGTTTGACTACACCCGCCCGTCGGTGGCCTCAGCGTCTGTGGGCCTCTCCCGCGCGGCGATGGAGTACGCCGTGCAGTACGCCACCGAGCGCAAGACCTTTGGTGTGCCCATCGCCTCCCACCAGTCCATCGCGTTCATGATCGCCGACATGGCCATGAACATCGAGGCCGGGCGCCTTCTGTGCTACAAGGCCGCCTCGCTGAAGGACGCCGGCAAACGCAACACCCGCGAGGCCGCCTACGCCAAGGCGTTCTGCGCCGACATGGCGATGAAGGTGGCCACGGACGCCGTGCAGGTGTTCGGCGGCTACGGCTACAGCCGCGAGTACCCCGTCGAGAAGCTCATGCGCGACGCGAAGATCTTCCAGATCTACGAGGGCACGTCCCAGATTCAGCGCTTGATCATCTCCAAGGAGATCTTCCTGCGCAACAAGTGAGCCCCACGGCGCAGCGCCACGCAGAAGGAGCAGCAGGCCATGAAGGTCGTCGTCACCGGCGGGACCGGGTTCATCGGCGCGAACGTCGTGCGGCTGCTCCTCAAGCGTGGAGACGAGGTGACCTGCCTCGTGCGGTCGAGCTCTCCGGGCCTGTGCCTGGAGGGCCTGCCGGTGACGCTGAACAACACCAAGCTCACCGACGCCGAGGGCCTGCGCCGGGTGCTTCACGGCGCGGACGAGGTCTACCACCTCGCCGGGGTGTTTGACCCCTCACCCCAAGGCGCCGACCTGATGGCCGAGGTCCACGTCAAGGCCACTGCGGCCTTGGGGGAGGCGGCCTTGGCGGCGGGGGTGCCGCGGCTTGTGGTCTGCTCCTCGTCGATCACCGTCGGGTTTGGGGATCGTGAGAACCCCGGCGACGAAGACACGCCGATTCACGAGCTCGACGCGGTGTACGGCAAGACCGGCCCCCTTCGTGCTTACCACGACACCAAAGCCGAGGCCGAGGCCCTGGCCATCCACCTCGCCGGGCGCGGCTTGGGCGCGGTCATCGTGAACCCGGACTACATCATCGGGCCCTGGGACATCAAGCCCACCTCCGGCGCCCTGATCGTGACCATGGCCAAGGGCTGGCTGCCGGTGTACCCCCGGGGCGGCAAATGTTTTCAGAGCGCTGAAGACTGCGCGTTGGGCCATCTGCTCGCCGCCAAACATGGCAAGGCCGGTCGGCGATATCTGCTCGGCGCCCACAACCTCAGCTACCGTGAGTTTATGGGCGTGGTCGCCGAGGTCTTGGGCGTGCGCCCGCCGCTTCTGCCGATGCCTCGGCGCGCAGGAGAGCTTCTGGGCCTCGTCGGCGCCGTGGGCAGCCGCTACGACGCCCACCGCTTCGCGGGCCTCGACCGGTATGTGCTGCGGGCGATGGCCCAGGCCCGCTACCGCAGCGGGCGCCGGGCAGAAGAGGAGCTCGGCGTGCCCGTCTCGCCGATTCGGGACGCCGTGGAGGCCGCCGTGGGCTGGTTCCGGGGACAAGGCATGATCCCGTGAGGTCGTCGCCCGAGCCCGAGGCCTTGGCCCCGGGGCGCCGCTGGGAGGCGCAGATCCCCGCCGATCGCCGCAAACGCCTCGGCCAGTGGTTGACGCCGTGGTGGGCTGTGGAGGCCGTCACCGCCGAGGTCCTGCGCGGCTTGGGCCCAAACCCGGTGATCTTGGATCCCGCCTGCGGCGATGGGCGCTGGCTTCTGGCCGCGGGCAGGCTTCGCCCTGATGCCACCCTGCTCGGCTGGGACATCGACGCCGACGCGCTCACCGCCGCCGCCGAGGTCGCCCAGCTCGCCGGGCTCACGTTTCAGCTCCAGCGACGTGACGCGCTGGTGGGGGACGAGCAGGGCATCGCCGACGTGATCCTCGGCAACCCGCCCTATGTGCGGCCCCAGAACCTCCCCGCCGCCGACCGGGCGCGCATCTGGGCGCGGTACAAGTCCGCCACAGACAAGGCCGATCTCTACGCCCCGTTCATGGAGCGCATGATTCAGCTCAGCCGGGGGCGGGTGGGCTTGGTCATCGCCGACACCTGGCTGAGCATGGTGAGCTTCGCGGCGCTTCGGAACATCGTCTTCGCCGAGCCCGTGGACCTGCTCGCGCGCCTGCCCGCGGGGAGCTTCGGCGCTCGGGTGGGCACCGTCGCCTTGGTGATTCACCCCGACGGCCAGGCGCGGCGCGGGGAGCTTGGCCCCGAGGGGCTCGTGGTCCACGGCCCGCTCACCCGCTCTGAAGGGGTGGTGACCTTAGGCGCGGCCCCGGCGCTTGACCTCCCTGGCGACGGGGTGCTGGGTGACCGCTGGCGCCTAAGGATGGGGGTTGTCTGCGGCGATTATGCCCACTGGGTTCACCCCGGGCCCCCCGAGCCCGGCGACCAGCCGACGATCCGCGGCAAAGACGTCGCCCGCTTCGTGATTCACGACCAAGGAGAGCGCATCCGCTACGACGCGGCGGCGATCCTCAAGCGCACCCCCTACGCCGCGCCCAAACACGCCGGGCTGTTTGATGTGCCCGAGAAGGTGGTGCTCTCCGGGGCCTCGGGCGCCCTCTTACGCGCCGCCGTAGACACCGCGAGGCGTTTCCCGCTCGACTCCTGCTACGTCTCTGAAGGCGTGGGGGATCATTGGGCGCTGTGTGGGCTGTTGAACTCGGCGCCGGTGAACCTCTGGTACGGCGCGCGGTTCACCGGGGCGCGGGTGAAGGCCGTGGAGCTGCACGGCCTGCCTTGGCCTGCCGGGGAGCTCTCGAAGCTGGCCGAGGCCGCCCGCGCCGGGGATCAAGCCGGGGTAGACGCCGAGGCCGCCCGGGCCTATGGTCTCTGACCATGCGTCTCTCTCCGCCCTCCCTCCTCCTGCTCCTCACGCTCTTGGGCTGCCCCGCCGAGCAGCTCGGCGTTCACATCCCCGAGGGGGGCCCCGACGCCATGAGCCACGAGGACCTCACCCGGGACGTTCACGCCTTGGTGAAGCTCGGCGACCGGCGCCCTGGCGCCCCAGGCGCTCGCGCTGGCCTTGAGATCATCCAGCGCCGCCTGGGCGAGATGAAGACCTTGCCCGCCTTTGGCAGCGGCTACGTTCAGCAGCAGGCGACGGGCTGGGCGGTGTGCGGCCAGAAAGACGGGCGCAGCGATCGTGCCGTGCTCATCGTCGCCCAAGACGCCGGGGACGGCGCCGGAGACAGCGCCGCGCCCACCGCCGCCCTGATCAGCCTCGCGAAGTCCTACGACCTCAACCAGCCCCCGCCCGAGACCTTGATCTTCTGCGCCGTGAGCGCCCAGGGCGGCTGGGAGACGCTGTGGGCCACGCCGCCCGTCCCGCACAACACCGTGAAGACCCTCGTGGTGCTCGGGCCCCTCGGTGAGAAGGAGGGCTTCACCTTGACCGAGACCACCCGCGAGGCCCCCGGCGGCGCGCTGGGCGGGGTCTTGGCCAGCACCGGCAAACAGGCGCTCCACGACGGCCTTGAGGACCGCATGGAGCGCCTGGACTATGTGGGCCTCGTGACGGACCTGCTCGCCGTCCGGGCCCACGTCGAGGCCCAGGTCAGCGCCCGGGCCCAATGAGCCGCGACGGGGTTAGTTCGGGGCGCCCTCGTTGATCCAGGTCTCGATGATGGCGAGGTCGGCCTTCGATATCGTGCCGCTCTTGGGCATCGTGGCGCCAGAGCCACCGAGGCTCGCGTGGGTGCCTTGGAGTTTGGCCCAGAGGTAACTCTTGGCGGTGTCGCCGGGCTCGACGAGGTTGTAGCTCGTCGCCTGGGTGGACTTCACGCTGACGATGGCCGAGTAGCCGCTGTCGAGCTTGAGCTTGCCGCTGGAGCCACCGCTGGTGTGGCAGCCCTTGCAGCTCGCGCTCCAGATCGGCTGGATGTCGACGTCGTGGGTGTAGGTGTAGCTCACCTCGTCGATGTCGCCGTCGCAGTCGTTGTCTTCGCGATCTTCGACCTCGGTGGCGCCGGGGTTGATCTTGCCGTCGGTGTCGTCGCAGTCGTCGGAGGTGGCGGAGTAGCTCTTGGGCTTATCGCAGGCGTCCACGGTGGCGCTGGTGCTGGAGCTCGTGCCGTAGCCGTCGCCGTCGCTGTCCACATAGAAGGTGGTGGTGCCGGTGACGCTGGAGTCGTCGTCGTCCACGAGGCCGTCGCAGTCCTCGTCGGTGTCGCTGGTGTCGCAGACTTCAGTGGCCTTGGGGTTCACCGCGCGATCGCCGTCGTCGCAGTCCGTGGCGTCGGAGACGTAGCCCCGGGGCGCGGAGCAGGACTCGGTGGAGCTCTTACGATCGCCGTAGCCGTCGCTGTCACCGTCGGCGTAGAAGGTGGAGGTGACCCCCTCATCCACGGTGCCGTCGCAGTTGTTGTCCAGGCTGTCGCAGGTCTCTTTCTCGCCCGGGTTCACGGACTTGTTGGTGTCGTCGCACTCTTCGCAG
>Ga0209467_1002744_pt1 | contig 12175 bp, 13 predicted proteins | sample Higcelwee11metaG_FD_187175 | JGI IMG/M metagenome (GOLD analysis project Ga0209467, IMG submission 187175) | Freshwater pond sediment microbial communities from the University of Edinburgh, under environmental carbon perturbations - High... | ecosystem: Environmental > Aquatic > Freshwater >...
GAAAGCATTGGTGCCGGGAGGTGGGTCGTAAAAATGCGCATGGGCCATTCGACAAAAATCCTAAATCAACTGGTTCAGTAGTCTCTATAGAAAAGAGATTTATTTTACATGCAATAGGAATACAAAGATTTTTCAGGGGCTTTTATTAAAGCCCCTCCGATAAAGCCGTTCCCCCTGCTTTTGCTTGCCATCAGCATTTAGTATCGCTTGTTCAAAAACTGGACAAGGCCTATGTGGTAATCATCAATCCTTCTTACACGGGCACGGATTCCGTCCTAGTCATTTATCTGCCGCTCACATCGCCTATCAAACCATTTCATTTTGTGACTATGGCCATTACGGACGGCTTTATTTATAAGGACTCTGAAGCCGATACTGCGGACAGCACTTTTGAAGTGATCGCAGAAAAACAGGACTCGATCCTGCTGATACCTATTCTACAAGAATTTGAATGTCAGGAAATTATGATGAGGATACTCTCAGCAATGTGAACTTTACTGAAACCCGCCAACACATTGCCAATCAGTATGAAGACTCTATAAATCTGGATAATGACGGATGGAATGATACTACGATGAAAGAAACCTTATACGAATATGGGAACAAAAATCTGATCTTGGGCACAATTTTTTTAGATCCCGTTCCTGTTACTTCGATAAGCCTGGGTTATACTTGCGCCACAAATCAAGAAATTCAGCCATGATTTTGTCTCCTATGGAAAGGGATAACGGATACACTCACCCCATACACCGAAGCGGTTGCAAGTAGCATTACTGCGGCGAATGCCTCTTCCATGACATTCACCAGCGAGACAAAACCGTAACTTATGCGACATCTTTGGCACAAAAGATCTTTGTTTTAAGAACCTTTTTGTACCAAGTAATCTTCGTCTTCAATGCCACAAAACCTTTTACATTTTTTTCTTGAAATGGACTATATTTCACGTCATTAATTGAAAGAAACTTCACCGAAAAGGTCGGTCCCTTATGCTCAGATACTATCGCACTCACACCAAGATTGTGGCAACCTTAGGCCCTGCTTCCTCTGATAAAAACGTCATGGCAAGAATGATCAAGGAAGGTGTCAATGTCTTCCGGCTAAATTTTTCCCATTCCAACAAAGAAGAACATCTCAAAAACATTAATCAGATCAAAGCTCTCAATCAGGAACTCGGCACCCACATATCCATCCTTGCCGATTTACAAGGCCCCAAACTCCGCGTGGGAGAAATTGAAAACAACCGCATCGACTTGGAAGATGGTGAGGTCATCACCTTTGTCACCCAGAAATGCCTCGGGACCAAAGGACACATTTACATCAGTTACACCGACTTTCCCAAAGATGTACACGCCGGAGAAACGATTCTCATCGATGATGGGAAAATAAAACTGGAAGTCGTGAGCACCAATCACACCGATGCGGTCATCGCCAAAGTCATCAACGGCGGCCCCCTGTCCTCTAAGAAAGGAGTGAACTTACCCAATACACATACTTCCTTGCCTTGCCTCACGGAAGAAGATGTATCAAATGCGCTTTTTGCTTTGGAAAATCAGGTAGATTGGATTGCTCTTTCTTTTGTACGCAGCGCTTCCGATATCACCCAGTTACGAAAACTCATCCAAGATAAAAATGGACACGCGGGGATCATTGCTAAAATCGAAAAACCCGAAGCGCTCACGGAAATCGATGAAATCATCAACCTTGCCGATGGGATTATGGTCGCCCGCGGAGACTTAGGCGTAGAAGTTCCCTTTGACAGAGTTCCGCTCATTCAAAAGCAGATCGTCAAAAAATGCATCGCGCAAGCAAAACCAGTCATCATCGCTACACAAATGATGGAAAGCATGATCACCAACTTCCGCCCCACTCGCGCGGAAGCCACCGATGTTGCGAATGCCGTCCTCGACGGTGCCGATGCCCTTATGCTCAGTGGCGAAACCTCTGTGGGTAAATTCCCCGTAGAGACTATTTCCAACATGCGGGCCATTATCGATTACGCAGAAAAGCATGGGAAGCCATGCCCGTTGCACGAATTCCCGATTGAAAAAACGCCCACATTTCTCGCCAACTCTATCTGTTCGAATGCCACGATTCTCGCCCATCAAGTAAACGCGAAAGCTATCGTGGCCTTCACCCACTCTGGTTACACCGCCTATCGCATCGCCAGTCACCGCCCAGAAACCCTCATCATCGCCTTTACCGACAACCCCCAAACCGTCAACAAACTTTCCCTTGTGTGGGGCGTCATCGCCAACTACATGGAAACTTACGAAAACCTAAATGATGTACTCCCCCACTCCATTGAGATTCTGAAGGATAAAAACCTTGTGAAGGAAGGAGACATTCTGGTGCATGTGGGAAGCATTCCACTGAAACTTCACGGCAAGACGAATATGCTCAAGGTGAGTGAAGTGTAGACAAAAAACACTCAATGACGATATTTGAACAATAACACGAAAAGGGCTGATGAATTCAGCGACGTCTATGTCACATGGCCCAATGCATTTCCTCCACCCTAGTAAAACTCGTGAGTGTATTCGAAAAGCATATAGGGTAAGAGTTTATTCTGATCTTCATCGAAGTGAAAGACTTCTCTTTTTGTGGGATTACCCAACGTATCCAACTGCGTTTGAATGCGTTCCTGTAAACGACCGTACTGATCGAAGGCTTCTTCAAGAATCACTTTTTTGCCTTGGTACTTTCGTTTTGTCACATATGGACCATCCACAACTTCAATGCGGTTGCCCTCTTTATCATATTGAAAGCTGACGGATCCTTTTTTACGAGACAATTCATTGGTATAGGTAAATGCAACCATCTGATTTTTGGAATCGTATTCCGAGGAATCCCAATAATACATATGGCTTCCATGAATGAGATATTTTTCTGTATTGTTCCCTGCCGTGTCATATTCAAAAAAGATCCCATCTCGGTTTTCATTGGAGATCGATTCCAGAGAATCCTTAGGGGTATATTTGTATTTGTAGGTTTCCGTTTTGCCATGTACCGAAATGGAGGCTTCTTTGATTTTGCCTTGTTCGTTCATTTCAAAGGAAAGGGAATATAAGAATCCTTTGTCATCAAAAAATCGCCGTTCTTGTTGTTTTCCGCCACCGTCATAAGAGATGATCATTTTTCCAAGGAGTTCATCATCCGCAGCATAGTCAATGTCGGTCATTAACTGCCCTTGGTCATTAAAGGAACGAGTTCCCTTCTTAAAAACATTGCCTAAAGAATCATAATAAACATAGGATTCTGCTTGACCTGCCGGGGTTATTTTTTCAAGATAAGACATATACAAATGCGGCTTTTGACGGTTGTCACGATCAAAGCGATAACTTTTGATATAAAGAGACTTGACGGAGTTATTAGATCCACTTTCTTTCCATTCCCCGCGTTCATCATCGACAACACCATCTGTCGCAAAAGTGATTAAATAGGCCAAACGTTGCGCACTCGCCAAATGCCCTGCACAACCCGATAGCAAAGAAACAAAAATGATTAAACTAATACCCAATAGTGTTTTTATAATTCGGCTCACATACATCTCCATTTCTCGTCCCTGCTCTCACATACCACCAAAGAAAGTATTCGCAGGAAAATCTCATGACCGCAAAGCGATTTTTTAGAACGTCCCGTCATTTTAAAATTTATTTCCCCAAGAATCCTTTATTACAACAATAGTTTTTATGAGTCCCAAAATAGTTTCTTTTTTTCAAAAAAAGCCGAAAAATTAAGAATGAAAAATGAACGCCCACTAAGGCTCTAGACTTATAATCCATCCTGGCAATAGAAGAAGAGTATCTATATTTGACCTCATAAGAGGACCCTTCTATAGGAGTATTTATGAATTTTGCTGCTTGTGGCTTATACTGCGACAATTGCTATAAGATGAAAAACGGGAAATGCCCTGGGTGTTTTAAAAATGAAAAAGCGAGTTGGTGCAAAATACGTTCCTGTTGCATAGAAAACGGCTACAAGAGTTGCGCTGACTGCAAAAAAAAGCCCCTAGAAGAGTGTAAAAAGTTCAACAATTTTATTGGGAAAATTTTTGGCTTCATTTTTAAAAGCGACCGTAATGCAAATATTCGTCGCATCAAAGAAATCGGCTACGATGCGTTTGCAGAAGAGTTACAAAAAAGCGGATTCATGACACTTAAACGGAAGTAGCTTTACCATCTGCTTTATCCACCAGATTTTTTTGTACCCGGCACGGATTCCCATACGCCACCACATCCGAAGGAATATCGCGAGTCACCACACTACCCGCCCCAATGACCGTGCGATCGCCAATAGTGACCCCAGGACAAACAATAACGCCCCCACCGAGCCACACATCATCCCCAATGGTGACAGGTTTCGCGGTGCATTGGGTTCGTCGTTCCACAGCATCAATCGGGTGTGATGCGGCATAAATCTGCACATTCGAAGCGATCCAGGCGCGCTTCCCTATTTTGACCAAAGCACAATCAAGAATGGTGCAATTAAAGTTGAGAAAAGAGCCCTCGCCGATTTCGATATTTTTTCCAAAATCACAATAAAAGGGGGGCTGAATATGAACGTCTACACCCAAATGTGCAAAGAGTGATTGAAAGCGCTCCTCACGAAGTGCATTCTCTTCGGGAGCAGATAAATTAATTTGATGAAGTAAAGTTTGACATAAAAAACGCTGTTCCAAATCTTTGAGAGAGGCCCCTTCAAAATGTGCTCCATAAAGGGCTCTGAGTTTTTCTTCTGTCATAACATCCCAACATTCAAATATTCTGATTAATCATCCAATAGATCGTCATCGTCATTACAAAGGATAGATGACGGATTTTCAGCACACTCATCGGATTCATTTTCACTAGAAGTGCTCGACTTTCCGCAACCAACAAACACAAAAGTGACTGTCGATAAAACAAAAATCAGGACTGATAACGAAAGGTTGTTTTTAGCTAGTTTCATTTCTACAACATAATAAATTTATTCCATAGTATCCAGATTGTCGCATTTTCCAGAGCTTTTTTCATTTTATTCTCCTCTAAAGCGATGCCCGAGCACTTGATTGATATTTTCCTTTCTTTCATTTAAAACAGAAAAGGACCGCCGGAGCGATCCTTTCCCAAATTCAAAAAAGAATTACTTCTTAACGATCTTGGTCTTCTTTGCGGTTTCTTTAAGAGCTGCACCAGCCTTGAAAGAAACAGTCTTGGAAGCCTTAATCTTCATAGCAACACCAGTCTTCGGGTTGCGACCCATACGGGCGCTACGTTCCTTGACCTGGAAAGTACCAAAGCCGATCAATTGAACGTTTCCGTCCTTCTTGAGGCCAGTGGTGATGCCTTCGATAACAGCAGCAACTGCACGTTCGGCAGATACCTTTGTTTCGAATCCAGCGTCTTTGTCAGCGAGGACGGCGGCGATGAGATCTTGCTTGTTCATTGTAACTCCTTAATGGTTGAGGAAAAATTTGATGTGAATATTATACCTTTTTTTAAGGCAATAACAAACCCTTTTTGAAAATAATTTTTCTTTTGTCCCTTATTTCTCGGGGGTTGCCACCGAATCTACCCCTTCGGTTTCCAGTTTACCCTCCGTTTTTTCAGGGGTTTCTATAGGCGCGAACAATATCTGGAACCCCTTGTAATCTCTCAGGATAACAAGAACGATGCAGGTAAAGGGGATCGCAAGTACCAAGCCTAAAAAGCCTAAGAGCTTGCCCCATATAGAGATGGAAAGCAAAATCGCGACCGGGGGAAGGTTCATTTCTGAGCCCACCACTTTGGGAAGAATCACCATGTCTTCGGTCACTTGGATTACCGTGTAGATCAAAGCAATGATCAGAAACACCTCCCAAAAAGGGAGACCCGTATCCAAGGCATAAATGATTCCGAGAAAGACGGCCAGAGGAATACTTGCAAGCTGCATATACGGGATCATGTTCAATGCGCCGACGAAGAGCCCAAAAAGGAACCCCAAAGGGAGACCCATAATGCTGAAAGCGATGGCATAAAGAATTCCTACGATCATCGCCACAAGGGTTTGCGCCCGAAAATAGGTTTTCATTAAAAAATCGACCTTGCCAAGAAAGTCCAAGGATTCTTTTCTGTCAGGGCCCATAGGCTTTTTAGGAAATAGGGAGCGCACTTTCAGTGCAATCTTTGGCATGTCTATCATAAGAAAAATCATGTACATGATGACAAAAACCAAACTTACAATCCAAAAAATCACGGATGCGGTGCCCGAAAGTACCCCCAAAGCTCCGGGAAGTACACTCGACATCGTCGAGTTCAGACCTTTCCAAAAATCAACATTCTGAAGCGTACTGAGAATTCTTTCTTGCGAAAGAAAACCCATGATATGGTCCATGATATTCGGGGGAATATGGGTACGCATGCGTTGCGTCCAACTGGAATCCGAAACAAACTTCGAGATCAGCTCTCCAAAATGATAAATTTCTTTTACAATCTGGGGAACAAACAGGGCGATTGCAGCAAAGAGAAGAGCACATAAACCAACAAAAACGATAACTGTTGCGGCGATGCGACAAAAACGGCCAGAGAGCTTATGAAGCCCCCATTGTCCCGTTCTGTGACGAAGTTTCGTCTCCAGGCCCGTGACCAAAGGATCCAATATGTAAGCCAAAAGAAATGCGGCACAAAACGGCGCGAGAATGCCTCGCAAATAGTACAAGAGAAAAACACATAGCGACAAGGAAACGATTAACAAAACGTAACGAAAACCCTTATCTCCCATCCAATGCTTATCCATGTAGCCTCCTTAAACCCGCGACATACAAACTTGTACACAAAATAAATATTCCCAAGACACCCCATTTCAAAAAATCACGTTCGCCATAGAAACGGAGGCTTTTTATCTCGATTTGGTCCGGGAAGCCTAAAAGTCCCCCTCTGCCATTGCTAACCCGCACTTGAAGGGCGCGGTTTAGATACTGAAAATTATCGGGCGTTTTGATTCCAACGCGGTCATACCACCATTCTGGAGTGACAAATGCGGAAAGAGGGAGCCGAACCTCTTCAAAAGAGCGAGAGGCCGGAATTTCTGTTTCCAAAATGCGACTAGATTGCGAAACCTCCGGGCGCGTAATCATAGGATCACTGGTCAGAATAGAAACCGTCGCATGCGAATTGCGAGCGGTCCGCAAGACGACACTGACGGAATCATACAGAGAAAGATCGTAGAATTTATTCGCAATCTTTTGAAAATCATCGACCAAAGGAAAAGCGACCCCTGCGTAGGGATGGGCCGAACCCGAATGAAGATTAAAATCCAGAGTTAAAAAATCGGCACTCTGTTTCAAACTAGCTTCCGAAAAGCCACTCTCCATAGCATCAGTGTAAGCAACCGCCCTAGAAAGCTTATCGGAAGGTGAAGGGTAGAAATTCATGGATGTTTTATGGAAAGCAAACCAAACAAGCCCGAGAGCCATAATGCTCATAACATAGGAAACAGTGAGCCGTAGCCGCATTTGTTTCATTTTTTCTTTTTACCACCGATTGCTAAAATTGCAATGAAAAGAAATACCCCGAGCAAAATTCCCAGCGCAAAATTACTCACCCCAAGAACTTCAATTTTACGAATCTTTAAGGAGAATGCGGCATTGCGAGGCATTTTCCAACCCGGTATAATTTCTACGCGAGCGACAGCCTCTTGATGCCTTTGGGTCAATTTTTTGTCAGCACCCGTCTGTTCAAACCAGTAATCAGGCACATAAAATTGTTCCATCGGAATCGCTATGCGTTGCATTTCCTTTGTGACAGGGACTTCTTTAATTAACTGACGAAAGGTGAGTTTCTTTTGGGAGTCTGTAACATCAGGATCATAAGTCCAGATTTTGATGACAATCTCATCTATATTTTTCCCAGAAAGTTCAACGATGACAGAATCGACCAGAGTCCAATTCGCATAATTGCCTTTCTGTTCCGGGTCTAAATTCCAAATGAGCCCACACCAGGCGTCTTTTGAGGAATCCCCCTTAAGTTCACATTCAAAATCCAGCACAGAATCCACCATTCCCATCCGGGCATCAGACAAGCCTCCATCCGAGCGATCATCATAAACCGAGACGATTTGGCCATCAGTGAGGGGAAATAATGAACGAAAAAAATGACGCTCCGGAGAAAGGATATAAGCAACAACAGCAAGTGCCGTTATGACACCTAAAATGATAGCGCGATGTTTCATGGTCTGGGACCTAAAATATCCTTAAATTTTACGTTGTATTGAATAAGATCTATGGAGTCTTCAGAAGGGCCCTTTTGACCCATTACCAAATTCAGCAAACTATCAAAGAAAACCACGATAGCGTTGTGCTTTTTTGCACTACGAGAAATCATCATCCCATCTGTCGGAGATAAAACGGTACGGCGCAAGATTTGAGCAAGGACGGAAGCCGGGAGATGAAACATTCCACAGCAGGTGGTTATATGGGCGGGGATTCCGTAATCTGGAAGTTTACCCTCTATCAAAAGTTCATTATGATCAATACAACATGCGCCTTCTCTGTATTCCACCCAATCGGCTTTGCGTGCCTCCAAGATGGATAACCATATTTCGCGCGTTTTATCAAAAACTTCGCGGCGAAACGCCATGGTTTTATCGCTAGGGAAAAAAGCGGCAAGACAATGGGGACAAATACGGAGATCGAACGCGCTAAGATCTACCTTGACAACAGCGGATTTACAAAAGGGGCAACAGATTGGCATATACAGAAGATAATAAATACAATCTATTCCCCATTGGAGACCACTTCCATAAAGGGTAAAATTCTAACTTTCTTATTATGGCTCAAATTCTTGATATAACTTTAGACAACTTTGAAACTACGGTGATGAAGGCTTCTGCCGAACGCGCCGTGGTGGTTTCGTTCTTTTCTACCCAAGTCCCGGAATGCGCTCCTTACGAGGCGATTCTCGAAAAACTTTCCAAGGAATTAGACTTTACTCTCGGAAAAGTCAACCTGGATCAGCCTGAAAACGAAGCCTTTATTCGTTCTTTCCAAATTCGATCCCTCCCCGACGTGCGGGTCTTGTCCCAAGGCGAAATGGCAGATGTTATTCAAGGAGTTCTCCCTGAAGACAAGTTAAAAGAGCGCCTTGGCAAATTTTTCATGACCGATGAAGCTCGAGCACTTCAGGCGATTGAAGACGCAATTCTCGAAAAGCGTTTTGAAGAAGCCAAACCTGCATTGGACGCAGGTCTTAGCAAAAACCCATCGGACAAGCATCTTCTTTTGCTTCTCGCCCAAACAGAACTGGGTCTTGGAAATTCAGAACAAGCCAAAACCATTCTGACTTCTTTTCAAGAAGGGGATGAGGGCTATCTTAAAGCAAAGTCCCTTTTAGAGTTGATGGAATTCCATCTGGAAGCGGCAAAGTCCGACATTCAAGGAGAAGAAGCCATCCGATTCCATGAGGCTTGCGTTTTTGCCAGCAAAGAGGAATATCGTGAGGCTCTCCAAGCCTTTTTATCCTTGGTTCGTGAATTCCCCGATTGGAATAATTCCAGAGCGTCTAAAGCGATGCTTACCCTTTTTAATGTTCTTGGCGCGAAACACGCACTCACTTGGGAATTCAGGGCAAAATTGAACAACGCTCTATTTGTTTAAGGATGTCTATGTACCGCTTGCTTATTTTTATTTTCTCAATTTTTCCTGTCGCTCTTTTTGCCATAAACTTACCGGTGCATAAAGAAGTTTTGAAGAATGGCTTAACCGTTTTACTCCATCCCAATAAGCAAGCGCCCACAGTCAGTTGCCGCCTTTTCTATGTCACAGGCTCCGTGCATGAAGTTCCTGGCGAATCGGGGCTTGCCCACATGTTAGAACATGAACTTTTCAAGGGCACCAAAAAAGTGGGCATCCAGGATAGCGTTAAAGATGTCCTGTTTATGCATGAGGAAGATTCTTTGCAAGCTTTAATCCGCCCGCTGAAACTTACAGGAGATACAGCAGAGGTGAAACGCCTGACTGCTATTCATGATTCCATTTTGAATGTGCATCGTCAGATTTTTGTGAAAGACGAATTGTGGGCTGCGTACCAAGAAGCGGGCGGCACTGGGTTGAATGCCTTTACCACCGATTTAATGACCGCTTACATTGTGACTCTCCCTAAAAATCGCGTGGAACTTTTTCTTTGGCTCGAATCAGATCGCATGCAAAATGCGGTGCTTCGCGAGTTCTATTCTGAACGCGATGTGATCCGTGAAGAACGTCGAATGCGCTTTGATGATCGGCCGGCGGGTCGCTATTATGAAACTTTGAATTCCATGATTTATGAAGCGTTCCCTTACCGTGTGCCCACGATCGGATGGGCTTCGGATATTGAAAATCTGACACGCGAACAAACAGAAAATCATTACCACAAATATTACAAGCCGCGCAATGCCATTTTGGTCCTTGCGGGGGACCTTGATACGACCGCAACCATGAAGCTCATCAAAGAGTACTTTGAATCCATCCCCGCAGGGGAAGCGTTCCCACCCATTACGATTCGTGACCCAGAACAAGCAGGGGAAAAGCGCTTGGAAATTTGGCGCCCCGATGCTCCTAACATGTTAAATCTCGTATTTAAAACACCGGCCGTAGGTGATGAATCTTTGTATGCCTTGGATATTGTTGAAGGGGTTCTCAATGGCCGCTCCGGCCGACTCTATAAACGCTTGGTGGAAGAAGAAAAATTAGCGGTCTCTGTCGGCGCAAGCAATAGCCCTAATAAATACGTTTCTGAATTTTCAATTCGTGTGAATTTGCAACCCAATGCAGATCCCGCCCGTGTTGAAAAAATCCTTTGGGAAGAATTGGAAAAGCTTCAAAAGGAACCCGTGAGTCCTCGTGATTTCCAAAAGGTGAAAAACAGTTCTTATGCTTCTACGGTTCGGAGTTTGATCGACATGGAAAACGTGGCGACAAACCTTGCCTGGTACGAAATGTTTGGAGATTACCACATTTTCTTAAACTGGGCAGACCATCTTGATTCCGTAACACCCTTGATGGTGCAAGAAGCTTCTAAACAGACTTTTGTTCACAAAAAGGCAACGCTTGGGCTGCTCTTAAAAGGCGAGGAGAAATAACATGACGCTGAATCAATCTCTTTTGCTTTTTTGTTTTTTTGCATTCACCGCTTGTTCCTCTACGACTCCTGAAACTTCTGTGAAGCCCACCGATAGGAGCGCCCCAGCCGCAGTTTCTACTCCGCAAACGATCGCTCCCGCTGAACAAAAAGCGGTGATTCCCGCGAGTTACCGAGAGATTCACTTCCCTGAATTCCAGTATGTGGCACCCCATCCGAAAGAATCTCGTGTGGTCATTTCGGATAGCATTACAGGCTATGTGATTGAAGACCGCACGTTGCCTCTGGTTCACTTTACCGTCTTCTTCAGGGAAAGTTCTGTCCCTGAAAAACTCGAAGATCAAGCTGCCTTAGACATACTCTCTACGATGTTCCGTAGAGGCGGCGCGAAGGGAATCTCTGCAAAAGCCCTCGATGACTCCCTTGAGTTTATCAGTGCTGACATTTCCGGGGATATTTCCACTTTCGAGAGTTCCTTTTCCGTAGATTGTCTCTCCAAAAATTTTCTTGAAATGTTGCCCTTAGCAAAGAAAGTGTTTCTTACCCCTGCATTTGAAAAAGAACCTTTAGAAATTCAAAAAAAGGCTTTTGTGAATGCCTACGAACATCGTTACGACACCCCCGGTAATGTTTTAGGGGCATTGCACGCTTATGTGAATTACCGCCCACACCCGAGACTTTGGGATGCGAACGATAAGGAATACAAGGCCGTATCTCAAAAAGATCTTGTGAAATTCGCCCAAGGAAAATTTGCGCCCAACCGTATTATTTTTGCAATCTCTGGAGATTTTGAGAAAGATTCCATGGTAGTGCTTCTTAAGAAATACTTTGCTGAATGGAACGTCGAAAAGGCAAAATCAGTAAAGCCCCTGCCACCGTTAGAATTTGTCGCAAAGCCCGGAATTTATGTGGTGAATAAGGATATTACCCAAGCGAATATATCGATGAGTCAGCCTTTTGTAAAGCGCCCTCACCCGGATTATTACCCTGCCGCTGTCGCAAGTTTTATTCTCGGAGGGGGTAGTTTTTCATCGCGTTTAACCACCCGCGTGCGTTCCGATGAAGGCCTCGCTTATAGCGTTCAAAGTTCCGTTGAAAATGAC
>Ga0209467_1002745_pt1 | contig 12171 bp, 10 predicted proteins | sample Higcelwee11metaG_FD_187175 | JGI IMG/M metagenome (GOLD analysis project Ga0209467, IMG submission 187175) | Freshwater pond sediment microbial communities from the University of Edinburgh, under environmental carbon perturbations - High... | ecosystem: Environmental > Aquatic > Freshwater >...
TCTCAGGCGACTCCGGAGACGGGATGCAGCTGACCGGCACCCTCTTCTCCAATACGTCGGCCCTCTTCGGACATGACATATCCACCTTCCCCGATTATCCGGCAGAGATAAGAGCTCCGCAGGGTACCGTGGGAGGTGTCTCCGGCTTCCAGGTACACATTGGTCATAAGCTGATCAACACACCCGGTGACTTTGCCGACATCCTCGTGGCGATGAACCCTGCTGCCATACGTGCCAACGCACGCTGGCTCAAGAAGGGCTCAACAATTATATATGACTCTGATAATTTCTCGGAAAAGCATATACAGCGTGCAGGTTACAAGGAAGATCCCTTTAAGGAGGACAAGCTTGATGCAATGAACCTCATCGCTGCCCCCATCACCTCACTGGTGAAGGAGGCTCTCAAGGATATGGATATTGATCCCAAGTCAGTGCTCAGGACCAAGAATATGTTTGCTCTCGGAATAGTCTACTGGCTCTTCGACAGCAAACTCAAATATACTGAAGACTTTATTGAGGACAAGTTCGGCAAGAAACCTCTTGTGGCTGAAGCCAACAGCAAGGTGCTGAGGGCCGGCTACTACTATGCCGAGACAATTGAGGCGCTCACTCCCTCATATCATGTCAGTCCGGCACCTATAGCCAAAGGCACCTACCGGAATATAAACGGCAACCAGGCTACCGCATGGGGTCTGCTCGCCGCTGCCGAGAAAGCCGGTCTCAAGGTCTTCATAGGCTCATACCCCATCACCCCCGCCACCGGTATCCTTGAAGAGCTGGCTCTGCGGAAAGACCTGGGTGTCAAGAGTCTGCAGGCTGAGGATGAGATTGCCGGTATCTGTACGGCCATTGGCGCCAGCTTCGTCGGCCGCCTTGCAGTGACATCCACCTCCGGACCGGGTCTCGCGCTCAAGTCCGAGGCCCTGAACCTGGCTGTGATGACCGAACTGCCACTGGTGGTTATAGACGTTCAGAGAGCCGGTCCGTCAACCGGACTCCCTACCAAGACCGAGCAGTCTGACCTCTGGCAGGCCCTCTATGGCCGTAACGGGGAGAGCCCCGTGCCGGTGATCGCCGCAGGGACACCCCGCGACTGCTTCACCTTCGCATTCCAGGCAGCGAAGATAGCCGTTGAATACATGACACCGGTGATACTTCTTACTGACAGTTATCTGGCTAACGGCTCGGAACCGTGGAAGATCCCCTCAATGAAGGATATGCCTCCCGTTACCGTTCCATGGGCCGTCAAAACCGATAAGGAATACCTGCCCTATGAGAGAGACCTGAAAAACCTCGCCCGTAAGTGGGCCGTGCCGGGAACACCGGGACTCGAACACCGTATCGGCGGCCTCGAGAAGACAATCAAGGGCAGCGTCTCCTATACACCGGAAAACCATGAGTACATGGTCAGAATGCGCGATGAAAAGGTTGAACGCATAGTGACAGATGTCCCTGACATTGAGGTACATGGCAAGAAGACTGGCGACCTGCTCGTCATCGGCTGGGGTAGCACTTACGGACAAATCTATACCGCAGTCAGCGAACTGCAGGACGAGGGATATAAGGTATCGGCAGCACACTTCAACTATATCAGACCACTGCCTAAAAACACCGCAAAGGTGTTCAAGGCTTATAAGAAACTGGTTGTATGTGAACTGAACACCGGACAGTTTGCCAACTACCTGCGGATGAAACACCAGAAGTTCGATTATCATCAGTATAATAAGATACAGGGACTTCCATTCACAATTGGAGAGATTAAGGATTATTGTAAAAAATTGCTGGAGGGTAAATAACATGGCTGATACAACTACTAACCACTACGTTGCAAAGGATTTCAAGAGCGACCAGGAAGTAAGATGGTGCCCGGGCTGCGGTGATCACGGGATACTCTCCTCACTGCAGAAGACACTGGCCGAACTGGATATTCCCAAGGAAAAATATGTCTTCGTCTCCGGAATCGGATGCTCGTCGCGCCTGCCCTATTATATGAACACATACGGCTTCCACGGCATCCACGGCAGGGCAGCCGCCATAGCCACGGGTGTAAAGATTGCCAATCCTGACCTCCAGGTCTGGGAGATGACCGGTGACGGCGACGCGCTGGCTATCGGGGGTAACCACTACATCCATGCTATCAGGCGCAACATAGACATAAAGATCATCCTCTTCAACAATGAGATCTACGGACTCACCAAAGGACAGTATTCTCCTACGTCAAAGAAGGGTCTTGTGACCAAGACATCACCCTACGGAACCATTGAGGAGGCCTTTAAGATAGGCGAACTGACAATAGGTGCCAACGGACGTTTCTTTGCGCGCACCGTAGATTATAACCTGCAGATATCCAACGAGGTATACAAGGAGGCCGCAGCCTTCCACGGCACCGCTGTGGTGGAGGTCATCCAGAACTGCGTCATCTTTAATGACGGAGCCCATGATATCATAACGAACAAGGAGACAAGGGATGACAATACAATTATGCTGCGTCACGGCCAGCCGATGATCTTCGGCAAAAACCGCGACAAGGGCATCATACTTGTAAACCTCAAGCTGAAGGTTGTCAGACTGGGCGAGGGAGGCATTACGGAGAAGGACCTGCTCGTTCATGACGCCCATGAACCTAATCCCGGAATCCATTACAGGCTTGCCGGTATGACCTATCCTGAGTATCCGGTGGCTCTTGGTGTAATACGGGCTATCAACGCCCCGACCTATGACGGAGCCATGCTTGAACAGCACGTCAGGGTGCAGGCATCATCGAAAATCAAGACTATGGATGACCTGCTGATGAGCGGATCAACCTGGAAGGTTAAGTAAAAGAAGCATTGCCCTGCCGGGGCTAACTATCTTAATCTATTTTGCTAATTTTGGCACCAGTAATTATCTGATGCCTGAATGACTGAGCACCCTGATACCGGGAATGGTTTTATACGTGATATTCATGACCAGGAAGAGCGCCTGAAGGAACTGGCGTGTATCAACCGGACCACACAGATACTCAAGGAGAGAAAACCCCTCGAGGAGACTCTAATACACCTCGTGCTGACGCTCCCCGGAGCATGGCAGTACCCTGAGTATACAACGGCCCGCATCAGGTACCGCGACAGGTCATTTGAGTCGCCGGGATTCGTTGAGACAAACTGGAAACTGATACAGGAATTTACTGCAATCGAGGGCAAAGGCACCGTTGAGATATACTACACACGTGAGTTCCTGAATGAATATGAAGGCCCCTTCATGAAGGAGGAGCGGGATCTTATCAAGAACTTTGCAGGACTGGTGACCGGGTATATTAACAGCCTGGTGGCAACCGAAGCCGAGCTCAGGCCTGATGACGGCTCCGACGATCTGGAGGATATTAAAGGCCTTTCAAGCCGTAAGCTGCTGCAGAAGTTTCTTGACCGGCATAATGCGGAGAGAGATGTTTTCCATGACCTTATGCCATTCATGGTCAGGGAGATACTACTGGTTGCCAGCCTCTATGATGCCTATTCAATTGAGGGTGAGGGCCGTTTCTCAGATCATATGCTCGGCGAATATTACCAGATGAGTCTCACCACTCTCCCCAGGATAACAGGCGTTTCGGGTGAGGATGAGGCCTTCTCACGCCTCGGGGTGCGTCACTATGACATGATAATCATAATGGTGGGCGTTGACAAAAGCAACCCCATGAGCCTCTGCCGCAAGATAAAGGAGAGATACCCCTACATCCCAACATTCCTGCTCCTCAATAACCCCGGTGACATCCCTTTCGTCCAGGAACAGAAGATGCTCGGTGTCCCCTTTGACAACTACTTCGTCTGGACAGGTGAATCAAAGGTCTTCTTCGCCATGGCAAAACTGCTTGAAGACCAGGTAAATGTGGAGAACGATACAAAAAAGGGCCTGACGGGGGTCATCCTCATCATCGAGGATGCGGCAGACTACTACTCCACCTATGTGCCGATGCTCTACACCCTTGTGCTGGAACAGACACGCATACTCATCGAGGATGTCTCCTCTGACGAGCTTTATAAGGTCCTCAAGCTCAGGGCAAGGCCCAAGATCCTCCTCGCAACAACATGGGAGGAGGCAATGTCGGTCTATGCCAAGTACAAGGACAGGCTACTGGGGGTCATCTCTGACATGCGGTTCCCGCGAAACGGTGTTCTCAATGACAAGGCCGGTTTCGACCTCATCACCCACATACGCGGTGAACAGTCAAACCTGCCTACGCTGCTGCAGTCGTCAGACCCCGGCAATGCAGTCTATGCCGCTCAGCTCAAGGCGAGCTTCATAAACAAGAACTCCGAGACACTGCTTCAGGACCTGAAATCGTTCATTACATACTACCTCGGGTTCGGCCATTTTGTCTACCGTGACACCAAGGGGAGGCAGATAGCTGTTGCCAAGTCGATGAAGGAGTTCGAGGCGTTCCTCAAGACGGTTCCCGAAGACTCGCTTGTCTACCACGCCATGAAGAATCACTTCTCGCTCTGGCTCATGGCAAGGGGAGAGGTGAAGATCGCAAAGATCATTAACCCCGTCAGGATATCCGATTTTCGCAGCCTGAAGGAGATGCGCGAGTTCCTCATTGACGTGATCCGCAAGCGGAGGCGGGAGATGAACAAGGGCAAGGTGGTCAATTTTGATGAGTCCGTGATGATTGATGAATCCAATGTTGTCAGCCTTGCCGGCGGATCACTCGGAGGCAAGGGCCGTGGCCTGGCATTCGTCAGCACACTGATACACAGCTTCGAGCTCGGGCGCCTCCTTCCCGGCATCAATATCAAGACACCCGTCACCGCCATCGTCGGCACTGACGAGTTTGACCACTTCATGGAGAGCAACCACATGTGGGAGGTGGTGAACAGGGAGAAGGACTTCGGCGAGCTGCAGAAGCAGTTCCTGGCAGGCAGCCTGAGCAGTGCCCTGGAGAACAAGCTCAGGATCTTCATTAAGTTATTTAGTCAGCCCCTGGCGGTACGGTCATCGAGCCTCTTCGAGGACTCCCTCAGCCAGCCCTTCTCGGGTGTGTTCGGTACATATCTTCTGCCCAACAACCACCCTGATCCGGAGGTGAGGCTCAGGCAGCTGATCGGAGCCATCAAGCTCGTCTTCTCATCGATCTATTCAGAAAACTCACGCATCTATTTCGAGGCCATAAACTATAAGATCGAACAGGAGAAGATGGCTGTTGTGATACAGGCTGTTGTGGGAAAGAGGTATGAAGACATCTTCTATCCGCATATCAGCGGGACGGCACAGTCATTCAACTTCTATCCCGTTGCCAACATGACCCCCCATGACGGTTTCGCAGTTGCGGCGGTAGGCCTGGGGCAATATGTGCTTGACGGCGAGAGGGCCTTCAGGTTCTCACCCGCATTTCCGGCCCTTGACATTGTGTCGATAGATGACCTGATACGTTACTCACAGGTCGAATTCTATGCAATCAACCTTGGGAGGAAGGATATTGATCTCCTTCAGGGAGAGAATGCCGGCCTGGTGAAGCTTGACATCAGCAGGGCAGAGTCTGACGGCGCACTTAAGCATAGCGCTTCGGTGTTCAGCATGGATAATGACACAGTCTCACCGGGGCTTGATGTGGCCGGTCCACGTGTTATCAACTTTGCCAACATCCTCAAGTATGATTATATCCCCCTGGCCCCCACGCTGAAGAAGGTGCTGGAGGTGGTCAGGGAGGCTTTCGGTGCCCCCGTTGAGATCGAGTTTGCCGTCGACCTCACAAGGGATGAGAATGACAGGGCGTCGTTCTACCTGCTGCAGATAAAGCCTCTGGTTGGCAGCGGTGCCGGTTATGCAATTGACCCTGAGACAGTCTATACCGATGACATGCTGCTTGTCTCCAGGAAAAGCATGGGTAACGGCCTTGTCAGCGATATTACCGACATCATCTATGTTGAACCGGAAAAATTCGATAACCTGAAGACCAATGAGATGGCAGAAGAGATTGATGCCATCAACAGGAAGATGATGGCTGAGGGCAGGAAGTATGTGCTGATAGGCCCGGGACGCTGGGGTACCAAGGACAGGTTCCTGGGCATACCTGTTGCATGGCCACAGATATCCAATGCCAGGGTCATTGTAGAGGTCAGCCTTCCTGATTACCATGTTGATGCATCACAGGGCTCTCACTTCTTCCACAATGTGACATCGATGAATATCGGTTATCTCTCGGTCAACCAGTATACCGGTGACGGCACTATTCTCTGGGACCGGCTGAGCAGGCAGAAGACAATAGCCAACGGCACCTGGTTCAGGCATATCCGGTTTGACGAGCCACTGGTTATCAGGATGGACGGCAAGAAGGGTATGGCGGTGATATCTGCCGGCGCTGAGCCGGTGACGCCTTAATAGCCGGCTGTTTGTGAAGCGCATGAGCAAACCTGAGATATCTGTCAGTAGCCGGCTGTCAGCGGGACCCCTTATTCGCCGACCGTCAGCGCCGATGTGACAACTCCCTGGTTTACCTTTTTAATCAGTCCCTGCAGCACATTACCCGGGCCGGCCTCGGTGAATGATGCAGCACCGTCAGCTATCATCCTCTCAACAGTCTGTGTCCACCGTACCGGCGAGGTGAGCTGTGCTACAAGGTTATCCATTATCTCTGCGGGGTCTGTCACCGGCATGGCTGTCACGTTCTGGTAGACCGGGCACACCGGGCGGCTGAAGCGGGCTTTCCTGATGGCCTCTTCAAGCTCCTCTCTTGCGGGCTCCATGCATGGCGAATGAAATCCGCCGCTGACGGAGAGCGGCACGATCCTCTTTGCTCCCCTCTGTTTAAGCTCCTCTGTTGCCAGCCTGATGCCCTCCAAGGTGCCGGAGATGACTATCTGTCCCGGACTGTTGTAGTTTGCCGGCACCACCGTCTCCTTCACCGATGCGCATACCTCCTCAACAAGCTCATCAGGCATACCGAGTACGGCGGCCATTGTGGAAGGGTTGGTGCCGCACGCTCTCTGCATGGCCGCCGCCCTGGCCGCAACAAGCGTCAGGCCGTCGTCAAACGAGAGGGCGCCGGCAGCTACCAGAGCCGAGAACTCACCAAGAGAGTGGCCGGCAACCATGGCAGGAGCGAAGGCATCACCTGCCACTGCAGTCAGTATCACCGAGTGCAGGAAGATTGCAGGCTGAGTCACCCTGGTCTGCCGCAACTCCTCATCAGTGCCTGAAAACATTATGTCAGTTATACGGAAGCCAAGCAATCCGTTGGCTCTTTCAAATATCTCACGCGCTGCCGGGAATTTATCATAGAGATCTTTTCCCATACCGGGGTATTGCGCTCCCTGCCCCGGGAATACGTATGCTTTCATAAACCGTGTAAAAGATTAGTGTGTAATTATTAGTGCAGCCTGCTGCCAATCAGATGGATGAACTCCTCACGGGTGTTGAGGTTCGAGAGGAAACATCCGGTGAAGGCTGATGTGGTGGTTACCGAGTTCTGCTTCTGTACACCGCGTATCTGCATGCACATGTGCTGCGCCTCAATTACAACAGCCACACCAAGCGGCTTAAGGTTATCCTGGATGCAGTTGCGTATCTGTGTAGTGAGTCTCTCCTGCACCTGCAGCCTGGCGGCATAGGTCTCTACCACACGTGCGATCTTGCTCAGCCCTGTTATGCGCCCGTCAGGAATGTAGGCCACGTGTGCCTTGCCGTGGAAGGGCAGCATGTGATGCTCGCACATAGAGTAGATATCGATGTCCTTTACAAGCACCATCTGCCTGTACTCCTCCGTGAAGATGGCGCTGCGAAGTATTTCCTCGGGATCCGACTGGTAGCCCCTGGTCAGGAAACTGAGTGCCTTTGCAACCCTCTCGGGCGTCTTGAGCAACCCCTCCCTGTCCGGATCCTCTCCCAGTAGCCTCAGAATATTGTAGTAATATCCGGAGATCTCTTTGATCACCTCAGGGTTCCATTTCTCAATTTTGTTGTATCCGTTTGACAGCCTTCCGCTGCCATCATTAAGTTTTTCCATATTATCCGTAGTATTCTACATAATTGTTTTCCGTCTCCTCAATCCTGACACAGTGCAGCATGGCCCCCTCGGCTGCCAGCGGCTCCGCCAGCTCCTTCCAGATTGCTATCGCCAGGTTCTCCGTGGTGGCTACCCTGCCCGCCATGAAGTCAGTCTCAAGGTTCATGTTTTTATGGTCAAGCTTGACCACTACCCTTTCGATCATGATCTCCTTGAGCCTTGTGGCATTCATGAAGAACCCCGTCAGCGGATCAATCTCGCCCTTCACCGTCACCTTGAGCTCATAGTTGTGCCCGTGCCACATCGGGTTGGAGCACTTTCCGTATATCTTCATGTTCTCCTCATCACTCAGGCCGGGGCGGAACATTCTGTGCGCGGAACTGAACCGCTCTCTTCTTGTCAGGTAGATCATACTGCTAAATTAATTGGTTGACAGGAATGAGGACTATTTTGTTCAAAAATAATATATTTATCAGTCTAATAACTGGCTTGACTGATGGATTACAAATCGGGGAGTATTCTTATTGCCGTGGCACATCCCACAGAGGAAGAGGCTGTCCGGAGCGCGCTTAACGCCTCGCGGTGCGGCTGTGAGATCATTGTCACCGGGGTTGGCGGCGCCGCCATGTCATGGGCTCTTCAGAAGAGATTCTCAGAAGGGCCTCTTCCGGCACTGGTGATTGGTGCCGGCATTGCCGGCAGCTACGTCTCTTCTCTTGCCCCTGGTGATGTTGTTATTGTGCGGTCTGACTGCTTTGCCGATATGGGTGTTGATGACAACGGCGATTTCCGGTCACTCTTCAGGGCGAACCTGGCTGACCCTGACAGCCCTCCCTTCAGGGGGGGAAGGATTCACTGCGCCGGCAGATGGTTCGACCTGCTGGCCGCCACGCTGCCCGCCGTCACCGGCGCCACGGTTAACATGTCTTCCGGATCGCAGGCGGTCATCGACCGTATACGTAAGGCATGGGATCCTGACATCGAGACAATGGAGGGAGCCTGGCTGGCCTATGCCTGCGAAATCTCCCGGGTACCTTGGCTCTCTGTGCGAGCGGTCTCAAACATGGTTGAACCGCGTAACCTGAAGAACTGGGACATACCCCTGGCTCTCCGCCGGCTGCAGGATGAGATGACACGGATAACAGGTTTAATCACGGAATGATGACCCTCCGGCTCTGTTTATCCGCCGATGAGATGACAGTGATGACCAACTTAATCATTATGCCATGAAGCTTACGCTTGGATTTTCGCCCTGCCCCAATGACACTTTTATCTTCGAGGCTATGGTGCATGGCAGGATAGATACCGAAGGACTGGAGTTCGACTGGTTCCTTGCTGATGTTGAGGAGCTGAACCGCAGGGCCATTGAGGGCAGTGTTGATATCACCAAGATGAGCTACCACGCCTATGCCCGTGCTGCGGCCGGCTATCTCATCCTCGATGCCGGCAGCGCCCTCGGCCGCAGTAACGGCCCGCTGGTGGTAAGCAAACACAGGATGTACCCCGATGAGCTGGACAACGCGTCGATAGCCATCCCGGGGAAATACACAACTGCCAACCTGCTCTTCAGTATCTTCTGGCCGGCAGCAACAAACAAGCGCGAATACCTCTTCTCTGACATCCCCGAGGCTGTGCTCTCAGGAGAGGTTGATGCAGGCCTTATCATTCATGAGACCCGGTTTACATACAAGGCTGTGGGACTGAAGAAGGTGGCCGATACCGGCGAGAGGTGGGAGGAGCTCACCAGCCTCCCTGTGCCCCTCGGTGGAATAGTTGTCAGTCGAAGTGTCGATGAGGTCACGGCCGCCAGGGTGAACAGGGCCATCCGGCGAAGCATCGAATATGCCCGTGCCAACCCCGCGGAATCGGTCGGTTTCATCAGGAAACACGCCATGGAGACAGACGCCGTCATAACGAGAGAACACATACAACTGTTCGTGAACAGCTTCAGCCTCTCGCTGGGCGAGGAGGGAAGGGCAGCTATTGAACGGCTCTATGCCGTGGCCACGGAGAGAGGAGTGATTGAACCCCTTCCCGGCAGGATATTTCTGCTCTGATTGTTACGACGGTTATCTCATTTTAGTATCTTTACTGATAATCCAATTAATCTGACCAGATCATGAAATTCGAACTAACCCCCCTGAAGTACGGTACTGATGACCTCGCACCCATGCTGAGCGCCGAGACCCTGGCGTTTCATCACGGCAAGCATCATCTCGCCTATGTCAACAACCTCAACAACCTCCTCCCGGGATCACCCTTTGAGGATGCCTCTCTTGAGACCATGATCAGGAAAGCTGAAGGCGGCATCTTCAACAACGCTGCCCAGGTATGGAACCACACATTCTATTTTGAAGCCTTCTCACCGGCGGGCAAAAGAACCCCCTCGGGCACCGTGGCAAAGGCAATTGATGCCGAATACGGCTCGTTTGATGCCTTTAAGGAAGCATTCACCAAGGCTGCCTCAACGCTCTTCGGGTCAGGATGGGCATGGCTATGCATGAAACCCGACGGGAGGCTCACAATCACCCAGGAGACAAACGCAGGCAATCCTCTCCGCTCGGGTCTGGTTCCGATCATGACCTGCGATGTGTGGGAACATGCATATTATATTGACTACAGAAACAAGCGCCCTGACTACATCAAGAACTTCTGGGAGCTGCTCGACTGGAAAGTCATCGGCGAACGCTATGACGAGGCGCTAAAAAAATAGGTATCGGTTTTTTCTCTATCTTTGGCCAAAATTTCAGAGATGAACATCCGACAGCTAATAGAGAAAAACAGAACATACCGCCGGTTCGACGAAAAACACGAGATAACCAAAGAGGCCCTGGTCTCGCTTGTTGACCTTGCGCGTCTCTCAGCCTCAGGTGCCAACCGCCAGCCCCTGAAATATATCCTGGTGACCGAGCCTGACATGCGTGCTGCCGTTTATCCCTGTCTCGCATGGGCAGGATACCTTACCACATGGGAGGGTCCCGACCCCGGCGAGAGACCCACAGCATATATTGTCATCCTGGGCGATAAGGAGATATCGGATTCATTTGGTGTTGACCATGGCATTGCAGCCCAGAGTATTATGCTGGGTGCTACTGAAGCCGGCCTCGGTGGGTGTATTATTGCATCCGTGAAAAAGGAGAAACTCAGGGTGCTGCTGGATATCCCGAAGGATCTGGAGGTACTCCTTGTACTGGCACTCGGAAAACCGGTTGAGAAGGTGATCCTCGAGACCCTTGTCAATAATAATGTGAAATACTGGAGAGATGAAGAGCGTGTGCATCACGTTCCAAAGAGGACACTTGACGAGATCATCCTTCGCAGGTAAGTCGGCGGCCCTTCCCGCATTACTTTTTATTCTTCTTGCATTACACCCGCAGGCTACGTCTGGCCAGCAGGCATCACCTATACTCTTTCACGGTGTCATACTCGATGCCGACACCCGCCAACCGCTGACAGGGGCTCATTTCCAGGTCAGGGGCCGGTCCCTCGGCGTCACCGGGGAAATGGACAGGAGCAGCGGCGGCGCTTCCGGGGAGAGGGTCAGGAGCAGCGGCGCCGCCGACAGCAGGGGCATGGTCTCATTTTATGCCCGTCACCTTGACACAGTCACCTTCACCTGCGTGGGCTACAAAGATTATAACATGCCAGTGCACGATAGCCTTCGCGCAAAGGAATACGTTGCAGGTATCTATCTCACCAGCGACACGCTGATGATGGCTGCAGTAGTTGTCATACCCAGGATTGGAAATCTCAGGTCAGCCATAATGTCTGAACCCCCGGCAACGAACCAGGAGCTTATCAATGCAACAAATAATCTGAGACTGTCTGCTTACCAGGGACTGACAAGCGCCAGCAGGCTTGGTGACCCGGCCTCCAATTATGCGGTTCTGAGACAGCAGCAGCGCTATGATGCCTATGAGAAGGGACAGATACCCTCAGACCAGATGCTGGCTGTCAGTCCGCTTACACTGATTCCGCTGATCTATCTGCTTGCTGTCGGTCCGCCCGAGGTACCCGAGCCTCCTGTACCCTACATCTCTGCCCGCGAGATGGATAACCTGCGGGCCTTCCATGATTCCCTCATTTACCGCGCTAAATAGAATTTTCGATTGTCGATTGTCGATTGTCGATTTAATCGAAATCCTTTAATCGAAATCCTTTAATCGCAAATCGCAAATCCTTCCGACTTT
>Ga0209467_1002746_pt1 | contig 12168 bp, 5 predicted proteins | sample Higcelwee11metaG_FD_187175 | JGI IMG/M metagenome (GOLD analysis project Ga0209467, IMG submission 187175) | Freshwater pond sediment microbial communities from the University of Edinburgh, under environmental carbon perturbations - High... | ecosystem: Environmental > Aquatic > Freshwater > Pond...
GGCAATTTCCCCCAGGGGAGGACAGTATATAATATGGGTAGGATCTGCTACCGGAGGCGTTTGGAAATCGGTCAATGAAGGAACTACCTTCGAGCCTGTCTTTGATGAGATGCCAACTGCTTCCATCGGGGACCTGGCAATCGATCCGAAGAACCCTGATGTGGTATGGGTCGGTACAGGCGAAGCTAACATCTTCCGTAGTTCCAATGCAGGTTGCGGAGTCTACAAGACAACTGACGGCGGCAAGACCTGGGGACTTGCAGGTCTTGAGAATACTCATACAATCGGCAGGATAAGGGTAAATCCCGAAAACACTGATATAGTATATGTAGCAGCCACCGGCCACGAATGGACCCCGAACGAGGAGAGAGGCCTTTACAAAACCGCTGACGGCGGCAAGACCTGGACGAAAATCCTTTCGGTGAATCAGTATACGGGTGTTTTTGACGTCATTCTTGACCCGCGGGATCCCAACACCCTCTATGCTACCACCTGGGAGAGGATGAGGCTTAAGTGGAATGACCCGCGCACTTTTTCCGATACACGGAATTGCGGAGTATGGAAATCGGTTGACGGCGGGAAGAACTGGAAGGAGATCAACAGTGGTCTTCCTGCACCCCAGAACCGCGGACGTATAGGGATTGACATTTCACTCTCCAATCCCGACGTTCTCTACCTTCTTCTTGACAACTACGAAATAGCTTACATTGCCAAACCCGGTGAACTCGATTCCTACGGACGCCAGAAGCAGGATGTCATAAAGGGTGCCACAGTCTACCGCTCGGATAATGCAGGTGCATCATGGAAACAGGTAAGCGGTCTCACTGAGGATACGAAGCTTTACATGGAGCGTCACTCAGGCACATACGGCTGGGTTTTTGGTCAGATCAGGGTTGACCCGAAGGATGAAAATACAATTTACACACTGGGCATTCAGCTTCACCAGTCGGTTGACGGCGGCGCCACCTTCAAAGTACTGAGAGGGCCTCACTCAGACCACCACGGTTTATGGATTGATCCGAACAATCCAGATTATATTCTGAATGTCCAGGACGGTGGCCTTACAATATCCTATGACAAGGGAGCAACATGGAAATACCCGATTGATGTGCTTCCACTTGCGCAGTTCTACAACATTGCGTATGACTTCAGTGTGCCCTTCAGGGTATTCGGTTCCATCCAGGACCATCACAGTTTTTATGGCAGTGTTGATCTATCACGTGGTCGCGACAGGGTGATGCCAGTGGAGTTCACAAATACTCTCGGGGCAGAGGGAAGCTCCCATGCAGTTGATCCGAGAGATAATAATACGGTTTATTCAAGCACATTCTACGGAGCACTGGCGAGGGCGGAGGTTGATAACTATCCTGCCAGCCGCAAGGATCTCCTTCCGGTGAGGTTTGCCGATGAGCCGAGGCTCAGGGGTCAGTGGGTAGCTCCCACGCTGCTCTCACCGCATAACCCTGACATCGTATATCACGGTATGCAGTATGTCATGATGTCGCGCGACAAGGGAAACACATGGGAATTCATCAGCCCTGACCTTACATTCAATGATCCCAAAAAGACGGGTGACATCAGCTACCAGACCATCCAGACTCTCGATGAGTCACCCATTAGGACAGGTCTGCTCTATGCCGGGACCGATGACGGCAGAATCTGGCGCACGAAGGACGGCGGCAAGGCATGGACCGAGCTGAAGCCGAAAAACGTTCCTGTCAGATGGGTGTCTCGTATTGTCGCATCCAGATATAACCTCGGGACTGTATATATGACCCAGACGGGAAGGCGCGATGATGACTTCCAGGTTTATGTCTGGAAGTCAACCGATTTCGGTGATACCTGGACTGACATATCAGGCAATATACCCGTCGGCCCTGTCAATGTTATCAGGGAGGATCCGGTAAAGAGTGATATTCTGTATGTGGGTACCGATGCCTCAGTCTACATCAGCAAAGACGGCGGAACAAGGTGGGACGTGCTTGGAGATCTGCCTTTTGCCTATGTCCATGACCTGCAGGTACATCCCCGTGACAACATGATAATAATTGCCACCCACGGGCGCGGTATGTTCGTGCTTGACGCCAATCCTGTCAATGAAAAGGACAAGATCCGCAGGCCGAGGTGGTAGTTTTAAATTTCTCATAGTAACCTGGTTGTGAGTTGATGTGTGAGGTTGAGGTCATCAGGATACACTGTTAATGGCTGTTTTTAACCCTATTAATAACCTAAACCAATCAATTAATGAGAAAAATCCTTATGTTTTTTGCTGTGGTCCTTGTCACCGTCTCTGTGGCTTATGCCCAGACTCGGCAGGTACAGGGGACCGTCACCAGCGCCGAGGACGGATCAGGCGTCCCCGGGGTAATGATCCAGGTAAGGGGGACGACCCTGGGGGTGATGACCGATTCCAACGGCAAGTACACCCTGAATGTTCCGGCTGGCTCAACCACCCTCGTCTTCAGTTTTGTGGGGATGAAAAAAGTGGAGGTTGAAATCGCAGGGCGAAGCACGGTTGACGTTGTCATGGAGTCAGATACCCAGGTGATGGATGAGATTGTCGTCACCGCACTTGGTATCAGGACTGAAAAGAAGGCTCTCGGCTATTCAACCAGTGAGGTGAAGAGCGATGCACTTACTGCAACCAAGACCAACAGTTTTGCCACAGCACTGAGCGGCAAGGTGGCAGGTCTTAACATCTCAACCACTTCGAGCCAGGCCGGTAGCGGCACGAGGATCGTCCTCAGGGGCGGATCTTCAATCACCGGTTCAAATGAGCCTCTGTTTGTTGTAAACGGCGTTCCGTTTGATGCAGACAATGCTGGCTCATCATCAGGGCTGGCCGACATTGACCCGAACGCTATCGAGTCGCTGAGCGTGCTGAAAGGTGCCGCAGCGTCAGCCCTCTACGGAAGTCGTGCCGCTAACGGTGTGATACTGATCACTCTGAAGTCGGGCGCAGCTGATTCAAAGCCGGTTGTCTCCTTCAAGCACACATCGTCGTTTGACAAGATCTATGAAATCCCCCTCCAGAAAACATGGGCACAGGGAACCTTCAGCACGTCAACCTATGACTGGGCCTACATTAACGGCGATACGCAGTATTCATCTACCTCATGGGGTCCGCGTATCTCCGAACTTGACGGTGTTGAGTATTATGACAGATGGCAGGTGTTCAATACCGGCTATACGATGGACAACACAGTAAGTGTTACAGGCGGTACTGATAAGGCAACCTATTTCGTTTCATACTCAAACACGAACAATGACGGAGTTGTTGGCCCGCTCGGATTCAAGAGGAACTCTGTGAATGCAAACACGACATTCAAGTTCACCCCGAAGCTGACAATCTCGACTAACGTAATGTACTCCAATCAGGATATTGACAGGATGGAAGAAGGTAACGCCAACTACACGTTTATGAATACGCTTATGGCAGCCCCTCCGTCTTGGAATCCATATCCCATCTACAGGGAAGACGGCACACTGAGACTTTTCAGGGGAGGCGGTCGTGATCCTTATCTCTATACCCTTCAGAGCACAGGAAACAATATCAGACGTGACAGGTTTGTAGGATCGGCAACGGTTGAATACAAGATAGCAGAACATATTAACTTCAGGTCTGTTACCGGCATCAGCACAAACAACTCTGTCTCTCAGAACTACAAGAACAAGGGCGGACTGGTAGAGACTCAGGGAGTTTATAACCGTAACAACCGGGGAAGCAAGGACTTTGAGTCGACCGAGATGTTAACATATGACAACACATTCGGAGATTTCTCAGTCAATGTAATGGCAGGTCACAACATCGTTCAGAATTACTGGGACGGGATGGGTTTTGAAGGCAGTGGTCTTGTGGTGCCCGGCATCTACAACACATCCAATGTCTCTACATACACCTCTGACGCTTATTATGGAATGTTCAGGTCATGGTCGCTCTTCGGGGAGGCCAGGATAGGCTATAAGAGCATGCTCTATTATACAGTCACCGGACGCAACGACTGGGCTTCAAGTATAAACAACGACTATTTCTATCCCAGTCACAGTCTTGGATTTATCTTCAGCGAGCTGATGAAGGATGCCACGTTCCTTGACTTCGGCAAGGTTAGGCTGAGTTATGCCAAGGTGGGTGCTCCGGCATCAGCCTACACAACAAACATCATTCTTGCGCAGGCATCTGCAGAGAGCTGGCTTGGTCATTCATGGCCATTCAGCGGACAGAACAGCTATCTGCCAAGTTCAACATACCCGAATCCTGACCTTGCAAATGAGTTCAAAAGCGAGGTAGAAGCCGGCCTTGAGCTTAAGTTCTTCAAGAACAGACTGGGAATTGACCTGGCCCTCTATAATAACTGGAGCACCAACCAGATCCTCTGGCAACAACTTCTGAACTCTACGGGTTACAGCGGCGGGTGGATTAACATTGGTGGTATTACCCATAAGGGGATAGAACTTGGGATTACTGCAACCCCTGTCCAGACAAAGAATATCACATGGGATCTCTCTGTCACCTGGGCAAAAGATGTTTCGAGAGTTGATGACCTAGGCGAGAATGATGAACCGATTGATCTCGGTTCCGGTGGCTGGGCAATTGTGGGTGAGGCTTATCCGGTTCTCTACGGCGACGCTTTCCTTCGTGATGACGATGGCAACCTGGTTCTGAGTGATCAGGGCTCCACAGGTCAGAACCGTACTACATATGGAAGGCCGATGATCGACCCGAGAGGGCGAAGAATATTCGGTAAGATTGAGCCCGACTGGGTGAGCAGTATCAGAAACTCCCTGTCTTACAAGAATTTTAGCCTTATGGCTCAGGTGGATATCCAGAAGGGAGGACTGATTGACAACTTCGATGAGCATTATCTTACCTATTACGGTGTCTCATCATTGCAGGAGAACAGGCCTGAAGACAACCGCATAGTTTTCGATGGAGTTATGGGACATTATGACTATGATAACCAGAGCGTTGTTGTGACAAACCCCGTGAACACCGAATGGACTTACTACAGCAGCTATTATCAGACTGTCTGTCAGTCTACTGAGGAGGATAATATTCAGCCGCGTGATTTCATCAAGCTGAGGGAAGTAAGCCTTACCTACAGGATGCCTTCAACTGTGTCTGATGCGCTTCATCTGAAGGGGCTGGACCTTTCGCTTTCAGGAAGGAACCTCTGGAGGCAGTTCAAAAAAGGCTTTTCAGGACCTGATGTAGAAACGAACACCAACGGTGTCTCCAATGGCAATGCATGGTTCAATTACAGTTTTCCATCCATGCGTACCTATACTGTTACTCTTAACATAACCCTTTAAAATGAGTCAGATGAAAAGGAATCTTTTAAAAATCAGCATAATTGTTCTGGCTCTGTCAATGATGACCTCATGCCAGAAATGGTTGGATATTGATTATGATCCGAATGCAATAACAGAATCGCCTGCCATCAACGAGGGCGTTTATCTCATTGGCGTTGAGTCGGAGTGGGCACAGCAGGCCGTCACCTTTTTCGTATGGTGGAACGGCATGAAGGACTGGTTGCTCTGGTATGCCTCAGACGGCACACAGGGATATGAAACAAGGTTCGAGATTTCAACCGATTACGGTGGCGAGATCTGGAATGCCTATTCAGGCGCCCTGATGCACTCCAATGCCCTGCTTGAAAAGGCCAGGGACAACGGCAACAAGCGATACCAGGGGATCGGAGCAGTGATAACTGCGTGGCACTGGTTCACAATGGCAGACTACTATGACCAGGCTCCGCTGGATGAAGCCCTGCGAGGTGCGGAGTTCCCGTATCCCCAGGTCAACTCCCTGGAGGATATATATGCTCATGCAAACACATTGCTTGACGAGGCCATCGAGTGCTTTACAAGCAGTGATCCGGGAGAACTTGTTCCCGGTTCTGCACAGGACTACATTTACGGTGCGGACTTTGCAAAGTGGACCCGTCTCTGCTATTCTCTCAAGGCACGCTATGCAATGAGGCTGACCTATCTTCCGGGCAAGACCCCGGCTGGCCAGGCTGATCTTGTGCTACAATACCTTCAGAACGGTATGCTGTCCAACGATGACATGTGTGCATGGGAGCACCAGGCCAGTCTGCAGTTTGACAGTTATATCTACGAGGAGTCGCTTTACGATTATTCTGCCGCAGGAATGACACCGTCAGTCTATATCGTGAACCTGCTTAACAGTCTTAATGACCCGAGGAGGATGCTCTTCTGGACGGAGGCTGATGCCGGTGGTTACATCGGTCATCGCAGCGGCACTTCATCTATAGTCGGCGCAAAGCCCTCAAGATGGTCAATGAGTTACTGCACTCAAACATATCCTGATATGATCATGATGTATTCGGAGAACCTGTTCCTCAAGGCTGAGGCACATGCGCTCAAGGGCGAGTACGGACCTGCCGAGGCTGCTATGAAGGCCGGCATCCGGGCTGACATGGAGTATCACGGTGTGCCTGAAGCTGACATCGTGACATATCTCGCCCAGGCTGCCCTGACAATGCCAACATCCGTAGAGGCTGCACAGGAGCTGGTCATGACTCAGAAGTACATTGCAAATACCTTTGAGACTACAGAGTCCTATTTCGACTTCATCCGTACCGGTTATCCGAAACTTGATTTTACAACAATCAACCAGGTGATAAACACAAACACCTTTCCAAGGAGAAACCCGTATCCGCCGGATGAGATTGAGAAGAATCCCTCAATCTCTGCCATCGGGCAGCCCGACTACTTCAGAAAGGGCACCGCATGGGACACCAAGCCTTTCACCTGGAGGTCCGGGACAAAATAGTAATTAGTTAACTTTGAAGGGGCCGCTGATGGGCTAATCATTGGCGGCCCTTATTATTTAACCATAAATCAATCGTCATGCTGAAAATCAGGACAGACCTACTGAGAATCATCGTTCTATTTTTAATTACCGCATTATCATTCCCGCTCAGGGCACAGCAGTCACTGCCCGGAGGATATGATGCCTTTACCTATCGTAATCTCGGGGCATTCAGGATAAGTGCGTGGGTGGGAGCAGTTGCAGTGCCCGAGAATCCTGGTGACAAACACAAATACACATGGTATGTCGGACCGCGCAGCGGCGGAGTGTGGAAGACTGTAAACAACGGCACCACCTTCGAGTGTATCTCAGACCAGTTCAATACAGGCGCCATTGGTGACATAGCAGTGGCACCGTCTGATCCTGAAATTGTATGGGTGGGCACCGGCGATGCATTCAACGCAAGATCATCCTATTACGGAAACGGCATCTGGAAATCAACCGACGCCGGCAAGAGCTGGACGAACATGGGCCTGATAAAATCGCGCCACATAGCGAGGATCATGATTCATCCCAAAAACCCGTCTGTTGTTTGGGTGGCTGCCATGGGAAACCTCTGGTCAGCCAGCGAGGAGAGAGGCGTTTTCAAAACAACAAATGGCGGAAAGAGTTGGGAGAAGGTGCTTTACATCGATGACAAAACAGGGGTGATTGACCTTGTTGTCAATCCTGTTAATCCTGATATACTGTATGCGGCAACATATGAGAAGGAGCGGACGGCTTGGAACTATGAGCCGGGTGGTGTGAAGAGCCGCATCTACAAGAGCGTTGACGGAGGCCGTAACTGGAATGTTCTTGCAGGAGGCCTGCCATCGGGGCCCCTGGGAAGGATTGGCCTTGACATTCACCGTGCCAACCCTGATATCGTCGTTGCCGTGATACAGAACCTGAACGTGAAGCCGGGTGTTGACCCTGATGCACCCGTTCCCTTTAATGAATTCACCGATCACTCATTTGACAACCTGATCGGGGGCGAGGTATATATCACCCGCGACGGCGGGAAGAGATGGAAAAGGATCAATGATCCCGAAAAGAACGATGTGAGCGGTAAGGCTGCATACAGCTTCAACAGGATAGCTATTGACCCGGTTGATCCTGACAAGGTGTATGTGGTTGGTGTGGGCATGTTCTATACCCTTGACGGCGGAAAAACATGGCCACTCGGCAGGCAGCAGGACCGCTTCCAGACCAACTTCGGAGACAACAGGGTCTTCTGGATCAACCCGAAAGACCCCAGGCACATGATGCTCGGGTCGGACGGGGGAATTTATTCGACCTATGACGGAGGGCTGTCGATGAACCACTACTATAATATCCCGTTGGGCGAGGTTTACCACGTGGAGGCCGACATGGAGACCCCGTATAATATTTACATCGGACTGCAGGATCATGAGGCATGGAAGGCACCGTCGAACGGTTGGGCAGGTGCCATAAGCGCTTCCGACTGGGTCATCACGGGCATGTGGGACGGCATGTATTCGAAGGTTGACCGTGAGAACAACAGGTATATCTATTACACAACCCAGTTCGGCTCGCACCACAGGGTTGACCAGGCCACAGGCGAAAGGGTGCCAATCACTCCGGTAGCCGGAAAGGATAAGCCTTTTTACCGTTTTACATGGACCACGCCGCTGGCACTTTCACCACATAACAATTCAATTATCTACACCGGAGCACAGATGGTGCTTCGCTCCATTGACCGGGGCAAGAACTGGGAGGAGATCAGTCCAGACCTGACCGGAAATGATCCGGAAAAGATCCACGGCAAGGGACATATTCGTTACTGCACTATAACCACCCTGGCTGAGTCTCCCGTAAAGGCCGGTATTATATGGGCAGGAACCGATGACGGCCATGTTCATGTGACAAAGGACCACGGTCATTCATGGAAAGAGGTTACATCAGCGCTTGCTGAGACCGGCGCACCAAAAGGGATGTGGGTAAGCCGCGTCTTCCCATCGGCCTTTGAGGCAGGAACTGCCTATGTTTCCAAATCGGGTTACACCGATGACATCATGGATCCGCATATCTATGTCACCAATGATTTTGGGGTGACCTGGAAGAGGATATCATCTGGCTTACCGCAGTACCCGGTCAGCGTTGTGATTGAAGATCACCGCAACCCGAACCTTCTTTTTGCCGGAACCGACAACGGCGTTTATGTATCGCTTAACAGGGGAGAGAACTGGGAGGCGCTAAGAGCCAACATGCCTCCGGCTGTCGTGCGGGATATAATGATTCATCCACGCGAAAATGATCTTATTGTCGGCACCTACGGCAGGGCTGCGTGGATCACTGACATATCGCCGCTGCAACAGATCACGCCTGAGATAATTCAGAAGCCGCTGCATCTCTTCGCCATTGAACCGAAGCCGCAGATGAATTCCTCACAGCAGGCCAGATGGGGCAATTACCAGATGACCGGGAGCAACCATCTGCTGACTGAGAACGAACCAAACGGCCTTGAGATTTGGTTTTACAGGTCCGGGACCCTGAAGGATGAGGCTGTGGTGACTGTGACTGACAATGCGGGGAAACGCATTTATGAACAGAAGCTGAAGCCAGGTACGGGTATCGGAAAGATTTTCTGGAATACTGCAAGGACTGAGCCGGGTACCTATACTGTGACCCTGACCTGCGGAAGTGCTGGCGAGAGCGTGAACGGTACCGTCCTTGAGAGGTGGACATGGCCCGTTCTCAACTACAATGGGGGCAGGGCGTTTGGAATTTCGGAACGATAGTGTTTCCTTTGCTCGCCTTAATAAAATTCAAGTGTAATGGCAGCAGAAACAGATAAAAAAGGAAATGGTTTGACGATGAAGACTGTTCGCAGGATTCATCGTCTGACCGCCTCCTTTCTCTCTGTTGCTTTGATAATAGTAGCTGTTTCTGGTATCCTGCTGGGATGGAAGAAGAACAGCAACGGGTATCTTCATCCGGACTCATACCAGGGCACCACTACAGACTTTGCCCGGTGGCTGCCACTCGACTCACTCAGGGCTATAGCCATAATGACTCTTCGCGAAAGAGGCAGGGAGGGGTTGAGTGAGGAGATTGACCGGATTGACATCAGGCCGGACTATGGCATGGTGAAATTCGTGTTTGCCCATCATTACCACGGAGTGCAGCTTGACGGAGCCACCGGTGCAGTTTTGCAAGTTGAGCACCGCCGGTCGGATGTGGTTGAGGATATACATGACATGTCGATCATTGACAAGATGCTTGGTGTCGATGGAGAGGTATTCAAACTGATTTACACAACATTTACCGGGTTGTCACTTCTGCTTTTCACTGCTACGGGTATATGGCTCCGGTACCCGCCGAAGAGTCGAAAGATGAAAGTATAACCGGGTTAAAATCTACAGTTCAGGCAACAGGTAGTAATATGAAGTCAGCGAGAAGCTGACTGTAGTCTTCACCCAGTGCCACATCTCAATATCGGCTTTAAGGGATTCATTAAACGGAATTGCATCGAGAATGCGGTACCTCATGTTGACACTCATGCCCGGATGGAAGTTGCCGGCACCTGAGGGCTGTGCGATGAGAGGGTGTTCAAAGATTTCCGGCCGGCACCAGGCATAGCCGAAGTAATCTTCGGTACCTGTACCGATTGATGACGGGAATCGTTCGCCGTCGACATATATCTTTTCATCACCTTCGCCCCACCAGGCATCCGCCGTGTTGAAAATGGTGATTGCATCGCCGGCATACACTCCCTTACCTTTCAGCTCCGCGATTGTGACATCCGAGTGAAGACCGGTTCCGCCAGTGTTTTCAGATCCGGCCGTTTCGAATTTGTCATACTCCCGCCAAGATGCCCCGAAGTACATCGAGGAATTGTTCCAACTGTATGGGGTGAGGGTCAGTCCGGCACTTATGCCGATGTTTTCTGCTCCGCCGTTGAAGATGGTAATCCGGCAGCTGTCGCGGAAGGGCATCAGCCAGTTGGAGCTTAAAGTACCTTCTGGCTCGGTGGCAGTGAAACGGGTTGTGTAGCTGTTAAATGAATAGCCCGTACCGAAAAAGTTCCCTGCCGGTACCTCTGCTGTCTCCCGGTCGTCGAAGGTCATTCTGATAATAGTCCCCTTCAGAGCTGCAGAGGTATCCTTCGCAGTGAGCACAAGTGAGAAACTGCTCACTGCAAGTCCTCTTCCGCTTACAGGGACGGAAATTTCCCCACCGGGAGCCAGGGTTCCTTCGAGGGATCTCTTCATGTCGTCGTTAGTCTCCGGTTCGGGTCCGGAGAGCAGGTCTGATGCACATGCAGAAATTGCCATGGAATCGGCCTTGAAGAAACCGCTCCTGACTGACTCAACCCTGGTGCCCTCCTCGTATAGCCTTGCATTGATGTTGTAATATATTGAAGGAGAGCGTCTTTGCGAGCTAATGACTACAGAGTCATTTTCCATTGTGATTTTGCACTTTTCAGAGAATGGTATCGGGAGGTAGAGGTTGTAGCCCCGGCGCTGAGGTTCAGTAAGTGGCGAAACGGAGCTGCTCAGCGGTGCAGGGGCAAGAACGCCTTGCCCGACCAGCTTGGGCGCCATTCCCTCAATAACCGGCGTGTTCTGGCCGTCGATGTAAACCCTGATGTAAGAGTTCAGGGCGTTCTCGTTTCCGAATGTCATCCACCAGCGTACGATGGCACCCGGACCGTCAGTTTCAAGCATCACGAACTCACGCCGGCCGTCATTGGTCTCCTCACGGATGAAATGAGTGTAATCGTTGTTTGCAAACCATCCGGCGCTGTCGGGGTGGATGCTGCGTCTGTCATATGAGCTGTACTGCACCAAACGGTAGGAGTGGTCAGGAAAGCGGGTAATGAGCTCAGGGTCAGTCATGTCCCTGAGAAGAGACCGGAATGTGACGATCTTTTCATTGCTGCAGGAGGGGGAGAGCATTAAGGCTGCCAATGCAAACAGGCCTATAAGGAGGAATCCGGGCTTTTTCATGGATAAGGCTTTGGGATTAAAGTTATTCATTCATTCAAAATTTCTACATTGCATTATGGATTTTAACCCTTTAAAATGAAAAAGACTCTGTTTTTATTGACTCTGGCTGCCATGATGGTCTCATGCAAGCCAGCTGAGACCGGTTTTCTGAAAACTGACGGACGGCATATAGTCAACGGGAGCGGTGATGCTGTGATCCTGAGAGGCATCGGGCTGGGAGGCTGGATGCTTCAGGAACCTTATATGCTGAAGCTGTCAGGTGTCGCCCCGGCACAGTATGATATCAGAAAAAAGATTACAGCCCTTGTTGGAGAGGAGAGATCCAGTGAGTTTTATGCAGCCTGGCTGGCCAACATGGTCACCAGGCGGGATATCGATTCC
>Ga0209467_1002747_pt1 | contig 12167 bp, 10 predicted proteins | sample Higcelwee11metaG_FD_187175 | JGI IMG/M metagenome (GOLD analysis project Ga0209467, IMG submission 187175) | Freshwater pond sediment microbial communities from the University of Edinburgh, under environmental carbon perturbations - High... | ecosystem: Environmental > Aquatic > Freshwater >...
CTTGTCTCTGCTGCAATGTCGTCTGCGGCAGTTCCCTGGAGAACAAGGGGAGGGCGACTGCCATGGGCACCTGCGAGAGCGTCGCCCAGGGGACGATGAGCTTCATCGGACCGGCGATCGGCGCCGGCATCGTCGGTCTCCTTGGCGGCCTTAAGGTCGCGACGATCCGCCCGCTGTTTTTCCTGGCCTTCGCGGCTGAAATCGGCTGTCTTTATTTCGTAAAGCGCAATCTGACGGACTGCGGGGCCGCGGCGCGCGCCTCGATGCGCACAGGCCCGAACACGAGCCTGGCCAATCCATTTTATATTCTTAAAGGAAGAAAGCATCTCGGCAGGTTCATCGCCGTCTCCTGTCTGACCAACCTTCCCGTCGGCATGGTTCTGCCATTCACCCAGCTTTTCGCGAACGAAACGAAATCCGCCAGTCCCTACATTCTCGCCGCCATGGTGACGGGCTCAGCCTTAGTCAGTCTCGCGGTCGGGCTTCCCATCGGGAGAGTGGCCGACAGGATAGGCAGGAAAAAAATCCTCTATGCCCTCGCGCCGCTCTTCTTGGCGAGCAATGTCCTTCTCATCTCCAGTTCGGCTCCCGTTCTTCTGATCCTTTCGGGAATCCTCCAGGGCGTCTTCCCCGTTACGCTCGTCATTTCCGCCGCCATGGCTTTCGAGCAGGTTCCCGCTGAGGATATGGGCGATTGGATGGCCATACTCCGATTTTTCAAGATGGCCATGGGAGCCGTATTGACGATTCTCTCCGGACTGATCTGGGATCACCTGGGACCGCAATGGGTCTTCATCTTCGCGGCCGGCATAGACATTTTCGTGAGAATTCCCCTGCTGATGAGCATCCCCGAAACCTTGGAGAAGAAGGCTTAAGTCGGCGGATCAAGCTGCCCGACCGGGGTGACTAAACCGTGGCGCGCCCTTTCCCCCTTGCCGATGAAATTAGTATTTTTTTATCGAAAGGAGCGCTTCGATGAAATACATCATCATCGGCAATGGAGCGGCGGGCATGGCCGCCGCCGAAGCGATACGCGATAAGGACCCCGAGGGCGAGGTTGTCATCTATACGAACGAGGACCGATATAACTATTCGCGTCCCAGGATCATCGAATATCTGAATGGAGCTTTCCCCAGCGAAAAACTGACGATCAGGGGGAAGGAATTCTACGACAAGAAGAATCTGCGACTCGTGAAGCCGGCATCTATAGAGGCCATCGATCCGCTAACCCGCACCGTATCGCTTCGAGCCGGGGGCTTGGATTATTTCGACAGACTTATCATCGCGACCGGGGCTTCGGCCTTCAGGCCGCCCATAGAAGGCGCCGATCTCGACTCCGTCTTCACGTTGAGGACGATCGATGACGCCGACAGAATCCTGGCCCGCTGCGCCGGCGGTAAGGAAGTCGTCGTTTTAGGCGGCGGACTTCTGGGAATCGAGACGGCGGCCAATCTCGCGAAGATAGGCATGAAGACCACCATAGTGGAAATGTTCGACCGCCTCCTCCCCCGCCAGCTGGACGCCGAAGCCGCCTCGATGCTCCAATCGATACTCGAAAAAAAGGGCTTGCGTTTTGTCCTTGGGAAACAGACCTCGGCGATCCGGAAAAACGGCGAGGCTTCGGCGCTGATCTTCCGCGACGGCTCGTCGATCGAAGCCGACATAATCGTCTTTTCGGTCGGCATCGTGAGCAATGTCGAGCTCGCCCGCGGCGCGGGAATCCTCTGCGATCGGGGCATCGTAGTCGACGAACATTTGGAGACTAATATTCCCGGCATCTTCGCCGCCGGCGACGCCGCCCAGTTCCGGGGCAGGGTATATGGCCTTTGGCCTGTCGCCAGGGAGCAGGGCGGCATCGCCGGCCGCAACGCCGCGGGCGAGGAGGCGACGTACTCCGGCAGTCCCGTCTCCGTCAAGCTCAAGGTGAGCGGGACCGAACTTGTCTCCCTGGGATCGATCGAGGCGGGCGAGGGCGTTTCCATCGTGACGAAACGCGGCGACGAGCGCTTCAAGCGCCTTTTCCTGAAGGAGGGGCGGCTGGCCGGAGCCATCCTCATCGGTGACGTATCGGGCTTCGCCGGGCTTCAGAAACTTTTGATGTCAGGGGAAATCATCGGGGAGTCGGAATCTCTGTAATCCAGTGGCTTCGCCATATAAGAGGCACTATAATCGTGCTGAATGGCATCAATTCTATAGGAGGATATTCATGAAGAGAAGACTTTTCGCGATTCTGACCTTGGCGATATTCACCGCCGCCGGTGTCTGGGCCGCGCCCGGAGCTTTCGGACCCTACGCGTTCAACGCGATCGCGGTGAGCGTACCCTCCCGCGGCGTAAGCATTCCCGTGCTGCTTACGCTTCCCCAAAAGGAAGGAAAGCTTCCCCTCGTCGTCATGGCCCATGGGCACGGCGGCAGCAAGGAAGAAAATGGCGGCTTCACCGCCATCGCCGAAGCGCTCGCGGTCCGCGGCGTGGCGAGCATCAGGATGGACTTCCCCGGCTGTGGCGCGAGCACCGAACCTTTCACCGCGAATACCCTCACCAATATGCTCGCCGATATGGAAGCGGCGCGCGCCTACGCGGTAGGCCGCACGCAGATCGATCTCTCCAACATGGGCGTCTTCGGTTACAGCATGGGCGGCCGACTCGCGATCCTTTCAGCCTCGAAGGGCTACCGCTCCCTGGGTCTCCTCGCGCCCGTAGGCACCGATGGTCCCGACGCGATGTATGTCTTCATGGGCGGGAAGGGAAAATACGCTGAATACGCCGCGAAAGCCAAGGCCGAAGGCCATGTGCTCTTCACGACTCCCTACGGCCAGATACAGGATTTAAGCGCGAAATGGTTCAGCGACAACGAAGCGGCCAAAGGCCTAAGCGCCGTCTCCGCGTTCACCGGTCCTATCCTCTTCGTGACGGGCGGCGCCGACACTATCATCCCGGCGCCAGTGATCCAGGCGACGGCTGGCGCGGCGGTGGCCAGCTCGTACATCGAGATTGTGCCCGTGGCCGGCGCTGACCATGGCTATGGCTTCTACGGCGGCGACTCGGCTCTCAAAGCCCAGACGGCCGAAGCGATCGCCAGCTTCTTTGCCCTCACGCTGCGCTGATCCGTCGGCGAGGGGCCGCGGCTCAATCAGCGCAGCGGCTCCTCGCCGTGATTCTGGCCGAGGAACAGCCCCATGCAGATGAGGTCTTCGTATTCTCCCTTGAATTTTCGTTTTTTCCTGAGACAGCCTTCTTCGGTAAAACCTGCTTTCAGGTACAAGGCTCGGGCTGCCGTATTCGTCTCGAATACTTCAAGCTCCAGTTTCTCGAGGCCAAGCCTCGTGGCTCCTTCGATGCAGGCGCTCAAGAGTCTTTCGCCCAGTCCTTTTCCCCGGTGCTCAGCGGCTACGCCCATTCCGACGGTCGCCGTATGGCGGATCTCCTCGAAACCGCCAATATTGATGTCGATCCAGCCGACAAGCTCGCCAGTGTCGGTGTAGGCTCCAAGCATAGGATTGCCTGCTTCGTTGTGCGCTTCTATGTACTTTCTCGTGCTGCCGGCTGGGAAACGCAGCGAGAAAAAGAGGTATTTCTCCTCGTCCTTTATCCTGTTGATGAGCGAAAAAAGAATGTCTGCGTCATCGGGCGATACTGGTCTGATCTCGTAGTTCATGAGGGCCTCTCTGCCGACCACAGCATCTTGTTGTCCTCGAAGCCGTACCGAACCTTGCCTTCGTTTTTTAGGTAGGAAAGGAAGGAGCGGAGCGTGCTGCCGGCGAGGACGTATTGCCCATGATCCAGTCTTATCCCGTAGCGGCCTGATATTTCCGCGAAAAGGTCTTCGAAGATGAGAGGCCTTTCGAGCGCCTTAAGGATGCTTGTCTCGATCTTCTCGACCCTGTCCCTGTTCGCTTCGACGAGAGGCTGGATAGAATCGCACACCTCGCCGTGGGAAGGTACGAAATATCGGGCGTTTATGACGCCTAACGTTTCAAGGCTTTTCTTGAACGCCTCGACGTCATAGATAAAGGGAATCTTGTATTTTTCCAGAATATTCTCTCCAAAGAGGCTGTCTCCCAGGTAGAAGACGCCGTCCTTCGTGAGAACGCCTATCATGTCTATGAAATGGCCGGGCAAGGGAACGAAGGTGAGCGATTCCGTGCTGTCGCTCGGGCTGATCAATCGCGTAACCTTCGACGATTTGGCCTCGAAGAATTTGGAGCGCAGTTCCCTGAAAGGAAAACCGCCCCATAGAAGGCTGCTCTCGAGATATGGGTTTTCTATGAACGAAGATTCGCCCCGCGTGGCCCAAATTTCGCAGCCCGTCATTCCCTGCAGGTAATTGTTGGCGCCGATGTGGTCGGCGTTGGAATGCGTATTGATGATCGTCTTGAGAGACCAGGCTTTCTCGCCGAGGATCTTGAGAATTCTCCTGCCCGCGTCCTTGTCGTTGCCCGAATCGATGAGCCGCGCCACACTTCCGTCGGCGTAAATGCCTATGTTCGTTGGACCTGGAACGAGCCAGGAATTGCCTTCCAGGTGAAGCAAAGGAAGATTGTCCATGATGGCTCCTGTGTGCGCCGCGTCCGGGCCGCCCGGGAATCGATTCCCGGGCGGCCCCAATTCAAGCTTCTTTTCGCTTCAGTTCAGCTCATCCGAAGATATGATACTGGGCGATAAGGGGGGCAAAGAGGCTGGAGACGAGGCTCATTACCGTGATGAGGGTATTCAAGGAAGGTCCGGCCGTGTCCTTGAAGGGGTCGCCGACGGTGTCGCCGACGACTGCGGCCTTGTGCGCTTCGGATCCAGGTCCGCCGCAGTTGCCCGCTTCGATATACTTCTTGGCGTTGTCCCAGAGTCCGCCGGCGTTGGACATGAGAAGGGCGAAGACGACGCCGGTGAATATGGCGCCGCCGAGGAAGCCACCCAGGGCTGTCGGTCCCAGGATGAAGCCGACCATGAGGGGGAGGACGACGGCGAGGAGGGCCGGGAACACGAGGGCGCGAAGGGCTCCCGAGGAAGCTATGCCGACGCAGCGCGAGTAATCCGGGAGTTCGGTGCCGGCGAGAATGCCCGGCTTTGCCTTGAACTGGCGCCTGATCTCCTCGATCATCGTGAAGGCGTTGCGCGTCACCGCGAGCATGGTCAGAGCGCTGAAGAGCGGCGGGACGATGCAGCCGAGGAATATGCCGCTTAAGACTATCGGATCCTGAAGGTTCATGAGGAAGCTTCCGCCCGAGTATTTGACGATGACTTCGGAATAGGCCGCGTACATCGCGAGGACGGTGAGGGCGGCGGCACTGATGGAGAAGCCTTTCGTGATGGCCTTGGCCGTGTTGCCCGCCGAGTCCAGGACGTCGGCCGTATCCACGACTTCGTGGCTCATGCCTGACATCTCGGCGATGCCCTTGGCGTTGTCGACGATGGGGCCGTAGGCGTCGTTCGAAACGACGATGCCGGTGAGGGAGAGCATGCCGACCGCGGCTATGCCGACGCCGTAGATCCCGGGAAGGCCGAAAGCCTGGGCCGAGAAATAGGAGGTGAGGGTCGCTATGACGATGCCGATGAGGGCGGGCGCTATGGAGATGAGGCCGTAGCTGAAGCCCGTGATGATCGTGAGTCCTGTGCCGGAGGCGGAAATTTCGGCGACGTTGCGTACGGGTCTGTATTCATCGTTCGTGAAATAATCGGTGGTGAAGCCGATGATCACGGAGATGACGAGGCCGGAAATCGTCGCGATGAGGGCGCCGTAATTGAAGACTGTTTCGCCCGCCAGAGCGTTCACGACGACGAAGAGAATGGTCGCGAGCACGCAGAATACCACGCAGGAGAATACCGTGCCGAAGTTGAGCGCTTTGCCGGGTTTGCCGTCGGGTCCCACTTTGACGAACTGGAGTCCGATCAGTGCGCTGACGATGCCGACGATGCAGAGGATGAGGGGGAGGATGGCGTACTGCATGCCTATCGATCCCGCCGCCGCGAAGGAGGTGCCGAGGAGCATGGAGGCCACGGTCGCCGCCACGTAGGAATCGAAGATGTCGGCGCCCATGCCGGCCACGTCGCCCACGTTGTCGCCGACATTGTCGGCTATGACGGCCGGGTTGCGCGGATCGTCTTCGGGAATGCCGAGCTCGACCTTTCCCGTCAGGTCGGCCGCGATGTCGGCCGTCTTCGTGTAGATTCCGCCGCCAGCCTTTGCGAGAAGGGCGAGGGAGGAAGCGCCGAAGCTGAAACCGAGCACGATTTCGGCGTCATGGAAGATCAGGTACAGGAGGCTCATGCCGAAGACGGCTACGCCCACCATTGCCAGGCCCATTACTGCGCCAGCTTTGAAGGCTACGTTGAATCCCTGTCCGAGGCTTCGTCCGCATGCCGTAGCCGTCCTGACGTTGGCTTTCACGGCGATCGACATGCCGAGCCAGCCGGCAAGAGCGGAGCAGAGCGCCCCGAATCCGAAGGCGGCGGCGGTGTAGACGCCATGGAGGGGCCGTTCGGGGTCACCTGAGAAGATGACTCCCAGGACGACGACGAGGACCACAGCCACGGCTATGAGCGCGCGATAGAGCATCCTGAGATAGGTGGATGCGCCGTCCTTGATCCATGATGCGATTTGCACTGCCTTCTCGGTTCCCGGTTCCTGACGGAAAACCCAGCGGTAGTACACCAGAGCCGCGGCGATGGAGCCCAAGCCGCAGCCAATGCCAATGTAGAGCCAAAGATCACTATTCATACTATCCTTCCAGGCTTTCGCGTATTTCTCCAGCGCTTCGTTTTGTGAGGCGGCGGAGCCGGCGAGAGTCTTATGTTCTCAAATTGTCGCGGATTTCCACCAGAGATGGTTGGTTTCCTTGAGGGTACCCATGGACGGGAGCATATAGGCAGCCAGGCCTTCGGTCTTATTGCCGATGAAGATGCCGTTTTTTATCGTGCGATAGGAAAAAGTGCCTGGGTGGAGCCTGTCGACTACTTTTGCCGCCACTTCCTTGCTTTTAACCTGTTCGAGACAGGAACGAAGGTGACTGGTATTGTCGTAGGGCAGATCTCCGAGCGAGCCGTTCAGCGGGTCCGTGGCCAAGTCTCCCAGCCGAAGTTCGACGAAAGTGATGGCCGGTATGCTGAGAGGAGTGTCCGATCCTCCGCAGAGGAGTCTGAAAAATGGCTCGGGGCCTAGCCTTGAAACGACGAGAGGCCTGACGGGAGCGAGTTCGTGATAGAGGTGGAGCCCCTCGCTCGAATCGGCTTTTTCGGCGCCGCGCTGGACGCCAAGCGTCCTCCCGTCTTTTGTGACGAGATACAAGGTACCGATGGCCGAAAGGGGAACTCTCTCAAGCACCCTGTATACCGACGCATAGACTGTATGTTTTGGCTGGCCGTCCGCGTGGGGAACGCAGCGGGCTAAGGCTGTCTCGATGGGGATATCGGCGTGCCTGAAGGCTGGATCCACCTCGAAGAAGACAGCCTGGCCTTGCGTCGTATGTTCCGCTCCGACGGCATAATAATTTCCGAATTCTTCTGGACTCAGCATCGACGCGATGAGCGCTTCAGGCATGAGCGAAAGATAAAGGTGACGCATATGGCCTCCATTTTTTTTCGGAATTTTGCAGATTATAATCCCATATCCCGAGGCGCGCAATGTAGGTCATAATTTTAAAAAATCAATTTTTGTTCTGATTCGTCCTCATTTCCGGCAGAAGGCGCCAGTATTTCTTGGGCATGTGCCCCGACTGGACGCGCGGATTTCTGCGCTGGGCTATCGCCACGGTATCGAAGTAGTGAATCCATCCCGATCTTACGGCCATTTCCCGTTCTGAAAAAGGCGGCTCCTCCCCTGGCGCCAGGGAGAAGCCTTCGACCATTTCCCAATGAGAGCCCGGGGCGTGAAGAATCGCCATGCCTCGTTTCCTGTCGTGGATGGCAAACCTCATGTCCGCGTAGCGAGCGGCAAAGTGGTCGCCGATCAGGGGAAGGATGTCGCAGTCGGGCTCTATGGGCGCGTACCAGGAACCATCGGCCAGCTCGGAGAACCTGATCAGCCCCGTGACGAGATGGGCCTGACCTTTCGTACGCAGAGCGGCTTTGACGACGAAGCAGATGTCAGCATCGCCCATGTTTTCCAGGGCTTTCCCGCCCTCGCTCGCTATTCTCGCGAGAGTGCGGGCGATGGCGTTTTCCTTATCCGGCGCGTCGGAGCAGAAGGCTTCCAGGCAGGTGCGCAAGGCCGCTTCGCCGGCTTTGCGGGAGAGGCGCCTCCAGAGCAGCGTCGCCCGCGCCTCGTCGCTGGGAACGGCAATGGTTTCGTCAAAGAGCTCCTCGACCGATGAGGGGCCGCGGATGGAAGGAAGAGTGAAGCCCGAACGCGTAGCGTTGATCAGTTCGGCGGCGGCGCAGAGGAAGCCTGGAAAACTGCCGTCATAATTCAGGACGACGGAGTTCATCCCGCGGCGTCCTTCACCGATTCGCCTTCCCATGGCAGGTCGGGCTGCATGGATGGATCTTCCCTGAACGCCGGATCCAGGAGGGCGCGACGCAGCAACTCCGGGTTCTCCAGCATCCCCCCTCCCTGGCAGGCGCCCTCATTGTCAGGCAACCTTCCCGACACCGTGATGAACCATTTCGCCCGCCTCATTACCACGCCCAGACGTGAGAGGGATGAGGCCTTGATGGAGGATTGTTTTCTGGCCTTCAGGATGCGCATGGCCGACTTAGGGCCGATTCCCGGCACGCGCAGGAGCTCCCTGTAATCGGCTGTCGACAGCTCCACGGGAAAAAACTGAATGTTGCGCAGCGCCCAGGAGCTCTTGGGGTCCATGTTCTGGTCGAGGAAGGGGTGGGACGAATCCAGGATTTCCGAGGCTTCGAAACCGTAGAAGCGGAAAAGCCAGTCGGCCTGGTAGAGTCTGTGCTCTCTCGCGAGAGGGGGGCGGCTGACGACGGGAAGCCTCGGATCAGTCCCCGTCGGTATGAAGGCCGAGTAATAGACTCGTCTGACATCATAGGCCAAGTAGAGATTCTCGGCGAGGGTGAGAATGGTGGCGTCGGATTCTGGGCTGGCTCCGACCACCAGCTGCGTCGTCTGCCCGGCGGGCATGAGCTGGGCTTCCGGGTTTCGCGTCCGAGTCTTCCTCGCTTCGAACACGCTGATTCCCTTCGACTGGTCGCGGTCTGCCGGCCTCAGGTCCCGAGGACTGGGTTTAATGTAGGGGATGAGGGAGCTGTCGCCGGCCGGAGGTCGGGCTTGGGCTTCGGTCGCGGTAACAACCTCGGCTCCGACAGCGCCCGGCGCGGAGGCCGAGACGGTCAGGGGCGTCGCGGCCGCGATCTGGGGCGGTTCGAAGCCGCCTGCCTTCGCGAGCGCTCGCATGGGGCCGAAAATCGCTTTGGGCGTCTTGTCCGGCGCGATTCTCGAAAGGCTGGCCGCGCTCGGCAGTTCTATGTTCACCGATACCCTGTCCGCCCATCTGGCCGCTTCGAGGACTAGCCTCTCCGAAGCGCCGGGTATCACCTTGAGATGGATGTAGCCGTTGAAACGCTCCCTTGTCCTCAGGGTCCTGGCGACCCAGATCAGGCGTTCCATCGTCGCGTCCGGGCAGCCGATTACGCCCGATGAAAGAAAAGTGCCTTCTATATAATTGCGGCGATAGAAGTCGATGATGAGCCGGACGAGTTCCTCGGGCTCGAAGGCAGCCCGCCTGACATCGTTCGAGCGTCTGTTTACGCAATAGGCGCAATCGTAGGCGCAGGCGTTGGAAAGCAGCACCTTGAGGAGGGCTACGCAGCGTCCGTCTGATGCCCAGGAATGGCATATGCCGCCGACGGCGCCGTTGCCCAAACCGCCCGGGGTATTTTTTCGCCCGCTTCCCGAGGTGGAACAGGAGGCGTCATATTTTGCGGCGTCGGCCAGGACGCCGATTTTATCGTTTACGTTCATGTATACTAAACATAAGTTTAGTATACATGAGGACTGCTGTCAACGATCGCCGTCCAGTCTCGCTTCGAATACGAACTGTTCCTTGACCTTCAGGAATCCTTCCCTTCCATAGAAACGATGGGCGTCCTCGCGTATGACATTCGCTCGCAGGCGGACAATGCCCAGCTGTTTAGCCTTTGTCCATTTTTTCACTTCGCCCATGAGCGCCGCGCCGACGCCGGCGCTTCGATGCTTCGCGTCGACGACGAAACCCGAGATTTCGACATAGACGGGCGTGTAGAAATGGTCGATGACACTCACGCTCGTCCAGCCGACAACCTGGCCGGAAAGCTCAGCGACGATGACCCGCTCATCGGGGTTGCCCGAATATCTCCGGAGACCTGCCTTAACCGAGTCGATCGAGGCGGGGTAGCCGAGCTGAGCAGCGAGATCGGCAAGAGGTGCGGAGTCAGCGCCGGTCGCGTCCCTGATAGTCAGTAAATTCATTGTAAGTGCCTTCCTGTGTCAGTTTTCGAGCGAATAATAGGCAACGACGTCGATGTCGTCGAACCCAGCGTTTTTATAGAGCTTCATGGCGTTGACGTTGGTGCTGTCGACATCGATAAGGATTTCATGATCGCGGCCGATCAGATCGAGGACGGCGCAGAGAAATTCCATCCCGTATCCTTTGCCCTGCTCCTCGGGTGACACGGCCAGGGTATTGACCGAGAGCACGCCCTCCTCGTCGGCGACGAAGCAGGTGGCCACGATTTTCCCCTTGAGGGAACCGAGGTATGCCCGCCTGGCTCCCGAAGCGAAGCTCGAACGCACGAAAGCTTCGGTTTCCGCTCCCGGATCGTTGAAAGCGGCGGAGAGAATCCTCGTCATGACTGGAACGTCGGACAGTTCCCCCTCCCGCAGCTTCAGCCGGTCGGGGTGCTGCCAGAGTATCTGCCGCGTCAGCCTGAGCGCGTGCTCCTCGTGTTCCGGCACGCCCCCGACCCTCGACACGAATGCCTTCCCCGACGCGGAACGGTCGTTGCATACGAGGAGCTGCCGCGCGCCGCCTATCGTGGCGCCGCCTATCGTGGCGCCGCCTATCGTGGCGCCGCCTATCGTGGCGCCGCCTATCGTGGCGCCGCCTGCGAGCGCCTTCCGCGCCGCCGCCAGCAGCCTGCCGGCGTAACCTTTTTTCCTCGCCTCAGGCACCACGCAGATGGCGATCTCGCCTTCCTCGGCCCTGGGCGCGAAAATCGAGGCCAGGCCCAGGAGCCCGCCCTCTTCATACAGAAGAAACCAGCTGTCCATATCCTTGCGGAAATTCAGACGATGGTCGATCTGCACGCAGGGAGAACAGCCGTCGAAGGCCGCGCAGGCTCCTATCAAGGCCTTTACGTCGGCTTCCTTCGCTTCATCGAGACTCTTGAGTTCATATATCATTTATTGTCCTTTTATGGTTCTGCCGATTTTCTGTCCGGACACCGAGGAAGCCCTGAGATACAGGAGGGACGAAGCGCTGAATATCGCGCCCGCGATGATCCAGACCCCGGGTATCATCAAACGGGTCACGAGGGCTGCGAAGGCGAGGGACCCCGCGGCTCCGCCCAACTGGACAGCGAGCGATCCCAGGGACAGCATTGAGGACCTTCTATCCTCGGGGATTTCGACATTGAAAATGGTGCTTTCGGGCACGTTGGCCATGCCGTTGAAGAGAAACATCGTAAGATAGAAGACCGAAAAGGGAAGCGTCGTTTTCTGGAGCGCAAGAGCGAGTATCAAGACTCCCGCGGCGATCCTGAGGAGGAAAAGCAGGAAAAGGTGGGGGATTTTCCGCCTGGAGAGAAGGAGGCCGACGAGGAGGACGCCGGCCAGGGAAGCGATGAAATAACCGCTGTTCACGATGCCGAAAATCCAGGTCTTTTGGTCAGACCCTAGAATTTCCTTCAGGCGCGGCTGCCAGTAGACCTCTATCGCGGAAAAGGTGAACCCCCAGAGACATGTCCCGGCCAGCAACAAGCCCAGAATCTTGCTTCCGCGGATTATCCTAAGGGAATCGAGCACATAATCCCCGAACTTGACGGAAGGCCCGACCGGCGGCTCATCCTTTTTGGTCGTCAGCAAGGTCAAGGCCAGGAGGGCCAGAAGGATCAGGATCTGCGCGACGAGATTGCCATTGTAGCGGTCTGAAGCCGGCCAGAGCCTTTCCCAGAGGAGAGGGAGAAAGCCTCCGAGAAGGGCACCCGAGGCAAGGCCCGCCGTTTCTCCGGCGCTCATGG
>Ga0209467_1002749_pt1 | contig 12158 bp, 8 predicted proteins | sample Higcelwee11metaG_FD_187175 | JGI IMG/M metagenome (GOLD analysis project Ga0209467, IMG submission 187175) | Freshwater pond sediment microbial communities from the University of Edinburgh, under environmental carbon perturbations - High... | ecosystem: Environmental > Aquatic > Freshwater > Pond...
AAGCGTAACTCCCTTGACGACCCTGCTCCACTGCTGCGCTGGCCCCTTACCGCCGTCAGTGAGACAGAGCTGCTTCTCCTGCCAGCCGGTACCATGGAGGAACTACTGCCAAGGATTGAAACCCTGCTGGAGCTTTCCACAGCAGACTGGAACCTGCTGAACAGCCTGCAACGGCTGATGGTTTCTGCATTGCAACGGCATGAACTGGAGCTGCCAACCGGTCTCAAGGCCAGCCAGCTTGAAACAGCCCTCGAAAACCTGCGTATCCGTATGCTCAGCCTTCCTCCGGTATTCCGCTACAACGGCGTAACCCTCAAACGTTCACAGGTAAACCCCGACTACGAACATCTCTGGCTGCAGTTTGAAGGTGTCAGCTTTGCAGGCAGGCGCTGGCCAAAGTTCGAGTTCCGCCTCTCCTGCGCCGATGTACGGCCGGACTGTTTCGGCGATCTGCCGAAGCTTGAATTTCCTCAAGGGGCAGGTCAGACAACGCTGGAAAACTGGTTTGCCGAATCATCAGACGACTTCGGGCCGAAGTTTGAACTTCGTTTCAACCTGCTCACCTCTGCCATGGATATGGCTGTATGGCAGCGGCTGAGTAGCAGTGACCAGGGGTTCGTCAAGGGTCTGGCAGTGCGTCTGGGGAAAATAGTTGGTGACCTGCAGCTGTCAGGTGCAGAGCTTGCCCGCCCCTGGCAGCAATGGACAGAGATGGCCGAGAGGGTCGGGCGTCTGTTGTTTACGCTGACAACACCACCTGCACAAGGTTCCTGACAATGGTGCAACTAACCGGAGCAATACCGACAGACCATGCGTTGACCTTGCTGCAGAGGCTGGTTCCACCGGGCGCTGTCATACACATAGGCAGCGGTATAGGTGTGGGACAGATGCACAGCTGGCGTAACTGGGGGGTGCCCCGCGCCCTGTTGCTGGATGCCGCCTACGGAGTTCATCAACCTGCCTGGTTCAACCCTGATACCGCACCGCCGGGCTGGTCTTATGAGGCAGCGTTGTTAAGCGACAGGGATGGCACTACCTGTATGTATCAGGCCTCAAACCCGGCGGAGAGTGGACTTCTAAAGCCGGAAGAGCTCAACATGATCTGGCCCAATCTGTCCACCAAAGAGCAGGAACAACGCCCCGTAACCCGTCTTGAATCACTGCTGGCCGAACCGCGCCACACAGAGCTGCGTGCCGCCGCCAACATCTGGTGCATGGTTGACTGCCTGCCTGCCCTGCCGATACTGCAGGGGACTGGCGCAGAACTGCAGAACTGGAGCGTGCTCTGGCTGCGGGTACTGCTGAAGCCGTTTGACGGAGAGTTGCAGCAGGCCAATTTACCGGCATGCCAGGAACTGCTCGAACCGCTGGGCTTCCACTGTCTGCAGATTAACGAATCAAACCACCCTGCTCTTGGAGACGCCATCTTTGTGCGTGACTGGGCTGCCTGGCTGCAACCCAGGCTTGCATTGCAGGAAAAGCTGATCCAAGGTACGAATATTCAGTTGCAAGAGCTCACACGTGAGAAGGTAAAGCTATGCCTGAAGATTGAGGAATTACAGCCTAAACTCCAACAGTTGGATAAAGTCGGTAATGATCTGTCTGCACTTGCACAGCAACGACAGTCTCAGATTGAGCAACTCACCACTGCCCAGGATGGACAAGCCCGACTGGTAGATGAACTCCAGGCTTCTGTCAACCAGTTGCATCAAGAAAAGGAATCCCTCTTCAATCTGGCTGCCGAACGTTTAGCACAACTGGAACAGCTCACCATTGCCCAAGATGAGCAGGCCGTCCGTGTACAGGAGCAGCAGTTGCAGATTGAGCAACTCTCAGCCGCCCGTAACGAGCTGAACCGTCTGGCAGAAGAACGTCAGGCTGAATGCAACTCCCTAAAAATCAGACTTCAAGAGACGGAGAATAACAAGGCAATGCTTGAATCTCAGCTCGCAGAGCTTGAACACCGTCAGCAGCTGATGAATGAAGAGATGGTGAAAGCCGAAGGGCAGATTGATCTGATCAAGGACCTGCTGTTGCGGGAGCCAGGGCTGTAAAGACTGTTTCACACGGAGGAGAAGCAGCAGCTAAAATAATGGTTTAAAGGCCTTTACCCTCATAGATTTAAGATTTCAAGGTTTTCTCTGCGATACTCTGCGCCTCTGCGCGAGAAAGATTTTGAAAGGCATGATTTTAAGGAGACACTAACAATGCCGCTGACGAGAACCCAGATAATCAGTTTTCTTGATCATCATAAAGATGAATTTGCCCAGCAGTACTCTGTCACCAAACTAGGCCTGTTTGGATCATACGCCAAAGGCGAGGGAGTTACGGGCAATGATATTGATATCGTTGTTGAGCTCGCAAGGCCGGATATGTTTAGTCTGATCGGGGTCAAGCAGGCCATAGAAGAAGGGCTGGGGAGCAAAGTTGATGTTATTCGTCTCAGAGACCGGATGAACCAGACACTCAGGCGTAAAATCGAGCAGGATGCAATTTATGTATGACCACGCGATGGTTGTTGAAAACCTCAAAAATATAGAGTGGGCACTCAGTCAGATTCTGAAGCGAATCAGCACCATCAAATCCAGTGACGATTTTCTAAAGGATGATGTCGGCATTGAAAAGCTTGACAGCATATGCATGCAGCTCATCAATATCGGTGAAATGCTTAAGCAGGTTGGCAAACTTGGCGGTAGTGAACTGCTTGAAAAATATCAGGGAGTTGATTGGAAAAAGCGAAAGGAATGCGTGATATTATCTCGCATCACTACTTCGACATTGATGCTGAGATAGTTTATGCCGTATGTACAGATCAGCTTCCAGTGATGAGGGGTATAATCAACAATATTCTGCAAGATATGGGAGACGCAGCGTAAGCTGGAGGAGATCAATCTGTGCGAAAAGGCGATTTCACACGGAGACGCAGAGAACGCTGAGGAGAAGCAACAGCTAAAAGAATGGTTTAAAAGCCTTTACCCTCAAAACATATTTTTCGATTTCAAGGTTTTCTCTGTGTAACTCTGCGCCTCTGCGCGAGACAGATTTGAAAAGATTTGAAAGGTTGCTCTAGTGCCACACGCATACCCACAAAACTCCAAGTACCCCTCCAATCATGCCTAGCCTGTTCAGCGCACTACAGGCAGTACTCAAGCGTTGGTTTGGCGCTCCCAGCCGACAGTCGATGTCTGCTGACGCCCCTGCCTTAGAAATATCTGCCAATGACCTGCAAAACACCAGTATGCAGGCAGAAGAATATACTCAGCATCCTTCCCAGATTGTCCCCTACGATGAAAACCTTCTGGAGCGCAGCCGCACCCAATGGCAGTTTGGTGATTGGGAGAGTCTGGCCCAGCTTTCGCGTGATACCCTGCAGCATCATCCGGATCGGGCCAAGCTGGCTCTGTTGGCTGCTGCCGGTTTACTCCAGCAGGGAGAGACCGACGCGGCACGGCAGTTTGTCAGGCTGGCACAGGATTGGGGTTGTAATAAGAAGCTGATCAGTCAGATACTGGTGGCAGGGGTGCATAACAGTCTAGGTCGAGTTGGGGCCATATTGGGTCAGACAGATCGCGCGCTTGCACACTTTGCCACTTCAATTAAGACAGGAAGCCCAAGCACGGACAGCTGCTTGACATCCAAAGCCCGTGCAATTCTACAAATTGAACAACTGGGTATCCCGCCAGTTGAGATTGAGTATCATAACAATTACTGGGTTGAACAACGAGAAATTGGCCACCGTAATATTCGCAGAAATTTTAAAGCTCGCTCATCTTCGTCTCCATTTTCTGGTGTGGTTATCACAGGAGACCTACTACGACCATCCTGGGATGGCAAGCTGTCTCAAAACCATAACATAAACTGGCTCTATTCTATTTTATCGACACAGATAAGCTGCGCTTTTGCATCGCCCCCGCGAAAGAGACATCCAATTCGACTGCTTCAGGGGGATTTGATTCAAGCCAAAAGCGTTTACGAAACTGCGGGTGAAGTGTTCAGTGAGGACGGTTGGGCTAAGCTATATTTACAATTGCCTAGCGATGTAATTATTCAATCGCTAACAAAGCTTTACGATGTGAGCAATAACGAACTTGTTGTGTCCTTCGAATTGCCTCCAATAATTAAACACTACTTTGATGCCAAGAATATTACCTATATTGATATTAGGATTGGGCAATATCGTTTTTTTGACGACATTCCGCTGGTTTTTTCTACAAACGATTCATTGATTGCTGAAGCTTTAGGAAAATACCGGATGACCAAGGAAATTATTGAGTGGCATACCAGTTGCGAAAAGCTTAAACGGTCAAAGTCAACTGTAATGATTGATGATAACTCGCTTGTATTCTTTGGTCAGACATCAAAAGACGCCTCACTAATTGTGCCTGATGGTTTTGATAGCTACAAGAATTATACAGATACAATAGTACAAACTGTCGAATTGTACTCGAATTGTTATTATAAGCACCATCCTTCCGAGGCTTCAGAGGAGGCTGCGGATTTCTTTAAACAGGCAGGTTTTCTGATTACGGACGATAATACATATGACTTACTATGTTCAGACCGATTGTCATGCGTGATGGGAATAACCACAACTGTGATGCAAGAAGCTAGTTTGTTTGGCAAGAAAATAAATCGACTTGGTCGGTCCAATGTTTATGATGGTACAGCGCTAATATATGACGCATTTCTTTCGTCCGACTTTTGGGCGTCGATCATGAATATTAACTCAACGCATGTGTCTTTTGCCGCACCATCGCAGCCTAATCTCATAAGGTCAACTATCGGGGTCGCTTGGGGAAAGTAAAGAACCCGTCCACAAGATGGGGGCTTGTGAGGCTTAATACATGAAAGTCAAATTACTGCGTTCTTTCAAGCGACTGATATTGTGGGAGATCGCGTGTGCTGATATGTCGCTCACCGGAATAGATAATCTTGCCTACCTGATCAATGGGGAGCTTGTTGGTCATGTGACTCCTGTTAACAAAGGAAATCCCAAAGTAAATAGCCAAGATGGCCTGTTGGTGAAATTATTTGCGACGTATATTCCTTTCAGGTTCCGTGACGCTAAAATTGAAGTATTCCTAAAGAATCTAGGTACCGGAGAAATTATTTTTTCTGTCTATTGTCGGCCTCATATGGGTGATATTTTTCTATTATCTTCGAACCTATCACCGCCTTCGCCTAGGCAGGCTACTCTGTTCCAACCTGAGATTAACCGCAATACTCCAAATTCCCAACCCAAGCCTAAAATGCTACCAATGATGTCGGTGACTCAATTGGACGATAACATCGCGTTTTTTACGATCTGTTCTAAGAATTTTTTAGCTCACGCGAGGGCTTTGAGGCGCAGTCTAGTGCCCCATTATCCAAACAGAAAATTCTATGTAGTTCTTTGTGACAACTTGGATGGATATATTGATCCTGCTAAGGAGCCATTTGACTTTATTTTTCTCGAAGAACTTGACCTTCCAGATTTAAAGGAGATGGCATATAGATACAATATCACGGAGTTTAATACATCGGTAAAGCCGTTCGCGTTTCGTGTCTTGCTTGAAAAATATGCTCATTCAGGAGTTATTTATCTTGATCCAGACATTATGGTAGTTTCTCCGCTGCTGGAGGTTGATGAACTTCTAAAACAGAGCACCCCAGCAATACTAACGCCGCACTTACTTCAGTCCGCTGAGAACGATGAAATGCACGATGGGAAAGTGCTTCTATTCGGAATTTACAATCTCGGTTTTTTAGCACTTTCGGATCAACCAATCGTAAGAGATTTCTTGGGGTGGTGGGGACGCAGGTTAGAAAAACAATGCATAATTGACCTTGAGAACGGTATATTTGTGGATCAGAAATGGGCCGATCTTCTTCCGTCTTTTGTACCTGACGTACAAATTCTTCACCATTCCGGATACAACGTCGCCTATTGGAATTTACCACAGCGTACGATATACCGAAAAAATGGAGAGTGGCTTTCAAACAATTCACCTCTCAGATTTGTACATTTCAGCGGAAACAATCTTGAAAATTCAGATATTTTTTCAAGACATAGCCAGCAAGTTACCATAGAGACTATAGGAGAATTACGCTATCTGCTAGACCACTACCGAGAAATGGTTTATGCCGAGGGACACCATCACTATCGGCACATGCCTTATGCGTATAGCTGGGAGGGTGAAAATGGCGTCAACCTCCATGCCCCATCTAGCCTAGATAAGTCAGGCGAGAAGAAAAATACCCAAAACGAAGCACCGCAATTGCCATTAAGCTCAAGACACAGCAAATCAAAGTTGCGACTGCTATATATGGATTGGGGTGTTCCACGGCCAGATTGTGATGCGGGCTCAGTTCTCACCTTTAATTTCCTAAAGCTTTTTGTTCAGTTCGGTTTCGACGTTTCCTTTTTACCTGGTAGCCTCAACGCAGAAGAGCCATATGCTACTCAGCTTAAGGCTATTGGAATCCATTTGATTTCTTCCGTTGACGCAAGTTCTGTGAATGGCTGGTTAGCGCAGAACGCTAATTATTTTAATGTTTTTTTTCTTTCTCGCGGCCCTGTCTGTGGCCCTTATATCAATCTAATTAAGTCCAAGGCCCCAAGCGCCAAAATCATTTTTAATACAATCGATTTGCATTACCTAAGAGAGTTGCGCCAAGCGACACTTGAGAATGACGTGAATGGGATTACGCTGGCAGCATTAACAAAAAAGACTGAGTTCGAATTAATTGAAAAATCTGATGCTACTATTGTGGTAAGCACTGAAGAGGTTTATGAAATTTGGAAAGAATTTCCAAACGCCAAGCTAACCGTTATCCCAATCCCATATGACAACATTCAAGGATCAATCTCCTCCTTTTATGATCGAAAGGATATTGTGTTTATCGGCAGTTTTTCACATCAACCAAACACAGACGCAGTGCTGTTTTTTGCTTCCGAAATTTTCCCTTATGTACAGGAGCGGCTCCCGGAAGTGCAATTTCTTATAGTTGGTGGCAACCCTCCAAGTGAGATTAAGGAACTGGAAAAGAAACCTGGAATTAAGGTGCTTGGGTATGTGAAAGATCTTAGCGACGTATTCAATCATGTAAGACTCTCAGTTGCCCCACTTCGCTATGGAGCTGGTATCAAAGGCAAGATTGGGACCAGCTTTTGTTACGGAGTGCCCTGTATTGCAACTCCAATCGCAGCTGAGGGGATGGGGCTAACAGATGGAGTGGAGATACTCATTGGTCACACGAGCGATGAGCTTATCACTGCATTGGTCAAGGCCTATTCAGACGAGCCCCTTTGGAATCAGTTGAGCTTGAACGGTACGAAGTTTGTAAAAACCAACTATTCATCCAATGTTATAGGAAGTAAGCTTTGGTGTCTCGTTCGTTCCTTAAGTCAGGGCTGGCAGCAATTTGAGGGTTTTTGCGAAATATGCAATTGGGATGAGTGGATTCAGCACAGCAACAAAATGAAGAGCGGTATTTTTTTAGAAAGGGAACTATTAGAGCAATCGTTATTGCCGGATAATCAAGACGCAGGATTCGTTTTAGAGGGGTATTGTTGCGTATGTCAAAAAACAACACAGTTTTTATCCTCCTATATGTACGCTTCAGGAGCAACACTAGACGGTCGCGTTATGCCAAATTGGCGGGAGCATCTCCAATGCGAACACTGCGGTTTAGTGAATCGAGTTCGTGCGGCTCTACATTGCCTGCATTCTTTAGCAATGCCCGAGCCAAACGCGCGAATCTACATAATGGAACAATTAACAAAAACGTATGAGTGGCTAAGACGCCGTTATCCAAATCTGATTGGAAGTGAGTTTTTGGGGGAACAATATCAACCGGGTGAGATTGTCCAAGGAGTTCGTAACGAGAGCGTAACGTGCCTTTCTTTCAAGGATAGATCTTTTGATCACATTATTTCACTTGATGTACTTGAACATGTTCCAGACTATTTCGCTGCATTTCAGGAACTTTATCGGGTTCTTGATGACGACGGGGTACTATTGTTCAGTGTGCCGTTTTCTCTTGATTCTCAGAAGAACATTATTCGTGCGATATTGCGAAGCGATGGCAGTATTCAGCACCTCTTCGAGCCTGAGTATCATGGAAACCCGGTAGACCCAGATGGAGGGGCACTCTGCTATCAGTATTTCGGGTGGGAAATGCTAGACCAATTAAGGAGTTGTGGATTTACAAGTGTTTCGGCGCTAGGGTTTTGGTCTTTTAACCAAGGGTATCTCGGTAGAGAACAGTATCTGTTCTTTGCACGGAAGTAGTAACGCTGCATTCACGAAAGAATTAAAATATGAGAGAAAAAGTTGATAAAATTATATTACACATTGGTTTAGCCAAAACAGGCACCTCTGCAATACAAAGGTTCTTATTTTCAAACAAGAACAAAATGTTTATTGATTATAGTATATTATATCCAGGCAATCATGAAAATCATCGTTATCTTCATGCCTTAGTGGCAGAAGATCCATGCTCGCTTAGGCAGTTAAGAGAGTTAAACCTTAGCGATAGTGAGTCCATTCAATTATTCATTAAGAGCTATAAAGATGACTTGCTAGATGAGATTAAAAATACAGCTCCAAACACTGTAATTTTCTCTTCCGAATGGCTTTCAGCTATGACATACAAAGAACTGACGTTATTGAAGAAATTTTTCCATGATATATCAGACAACTTAGAAATTATTGCTTTTGTGAGAGATCCATTAGAATTTTCGCTTAGCGTGACTCAAGAAATGTTACGGTCGGGACAGATTAGCGGCGGCGTGAAATTTGGCTATATGGCTGGCAATATTGAAATTCTAAAAACATTTGAACAAGTATTTAATGTTACTCTTAATGTCCTTCCATATATAGAGCGCAATAAAGAAAACTCCATCAATAGATTTATGCAAGCAATCGGTTTTGATGATTGTCCATACGACAGTTCAATATACTCCAATCAGAATCCATCTATGTGTTTTGAATTGTCTGCTATTTTGACTAAATTTAATGAACATTATCCTCAATTTGATAAAAAAGGGATGTATGTATTCGATCCTATTCGTGATTGGGTTCTCGATGCACTTGAGATTTCAACAAAATTTGGAACACCACTTAAATTATCAAGAGAATCAGCTTTACGGATTTATTTGGATGCTAAAAACGACATTGATGAAATTGAGTCAAGATATTTCGGCGGAACTAAATATTTTACGGCTAACTATAACGATCTTAATTTTACTGAATCTGATGATTCTGTTGCTATAGAAAAGATAAATAGAGATATACTGATTATTGTTTTTTTTAAGAGTTTAATATTTTTAGCGTCAAAAGCTATTCACTATTACAAATATTCAAACATTTTACTTGAAAAACTCGACTCAATGCAAAAACTTCAAAGCAAAGTAATTGGGACTAAATCATAGTTTTTTTATAACAATCAGGCTAAGGAATACTAATGAATATGACAAAAGAAGAGGCTCTAAAGCTCGTAAACTCTCGCCACTGGAACCATACGTTTGAAATAATGCCAGGAATTGTAACGCCTGGTGACTGGGGCTTTACGAATTCTGAACATCTACTTGACAGTGTTTATGGGGTACCTAAGAACTTGGCAGGACTGAAAGCGCTAGACATTGGAGCGCTCGATGGTGTTCATTCATTTGAGCTTGAGCGAAGGGGGGCGTCTGTTACAGCTTTTGACATTCAAAACCCGGATGTCACCGGATTCAATACAGCTAAAAAAATTATTGGATCGAAGGTTGAGTATTTTCAAGGAACTGTTTATGAATTGTCCACTATGCTAAAAACACATTACGACATAATTCTTTTTTTCGGAGTTTGGTATCATTTAAAAAATCCTATCCGAGCATTCGAAGAGGTGGCTACAGTTTTAAAAAATACTGGTACGCTTTATGCTGAAGGCGAAGCTCTCATGGACTATATTGAAATCAATGGGCACCCTTGTACTGAAGATGCAAAATTGTTTGCCAAACAAATGAGTGACTCGAAACTTCCAATCTCAATATATTATCCAAATAAATATAAGGGCGACATGTTCAACTGGTACATACCTAATAAGGCGTGTGTGGCCGCTTGGCTTGAGTCATCCGGAATGAAGATGCTATCTAGCTCTTGGTGGCATGATCACCCACACCAAAGGCTCCAAATTGTAGCTAAAAAAGATGCCACCATCATGACAACCGTAGACAATCCAATATGGTAATTGATACCACCTATCATGTGCTTGCATTTGTCCACTTTTGAAAGAGGTTCTCCTCTTTACTAATTATTCCCCAATTTTACTCATAGAATATGGTTATGATTTTTTTGATGCCTCTAAGTATTGACTACAAACATCCAGCTATCTCCTTCATCATCCCTCTGTTTAATCACTTGGAACAGACAAGGGCGATGCTTTCTTCCCTACGTGCATCGCTTCCTGCAGGGATATCCCATGAAATCATCCTTGTAGATGATTTCTCGACTGATGCCACCAGAGAATGGCTGCAAACACTGGATATCCCCAATTGCAAGATGCTTCTTAATGCTGAAAACGTGGGCTATGCTGCAACCAACAACAGGGCTGCACAGGCTGCAACCGGCGGCATTCTTGCGTTTTTGAACAACGACCTGCTTTTCGAGCCGGGTTGGCTTGAACCTATGCTTGGGCTTCTTGAGAACCGGGCCCTGAATGCCGGGATGGTGGGCAATCTGCAATACAGTATAACTGATGGCACTCTTGATCACGCCGGAATTCAGATAACACCCCGTGGAAAAATAGAGCACATATGTACATCACCCGCGCAACGCACCGATCATACGCCTGTTTTTGTGGTGACAGCGGCCTGTTGCCTTGTGACAAAAGCCGACTTTGAGGCAGCAGACGGTTTTGACGAAGGGTATCTGAACGGTGGTGAGGACGTTGATCTCTGCCTCAAAATCAAGAAGGCGGGCAAAAAGATATACGTAGCTGCAAACAGCACAGTCCGTCATCATGTAAGCCTTAGCCGGGATCGCCAGTCTGAGCAGAATGAACGGAACAGCAGGCGTCTCTTCAGCAAGTGGCGCAGAGAGATAAAGGATGAACTTGCCAGGGTCTGGATGGCCATGCTGCAAGGAAGCTCTGAAGAGATGCCTGAAGCGTACATTGACGGCATGATTGAGCCGGAGTTGCTACAAACGCCTGCCACCATAAGCCGATTGATTGCTGAAAACTTTCTGCAACAAGAAGAATGTCGCTGGATTCGTCTGCTGGATAATAAAGATCCAGAACAGGGGCTTGCCGGACGTTGTTCAGTTAGTGGGATTCGTAACCTTCCTGATAAACGGGGGGCATTCGTCGAAGGCTCTGCCGAATTGTCAATTGACTGCGCCAGAAGCCTGCGAAACTTCTATGTGTGTGGCTATAAGGTTGTCGACACTTCCGATCAACCGATTGCATTGACGCTTGGTGCAAACGGCATCCTGCAGAAGACGGTTCAGTTGAGCCTCGAAACCAACTTTAATGTCGGCATCGTACAGCCAGTGACCCTGCCGGACAGCTCCAACCGCTTTTCTGTGTCCGCTGAGTTTATCGATCCGGAAACCGGCGCGTTTCTGGGGAATGCAGGCTCCTCGCTGGTAATCACGCACTTTGTCCTGGACGATCAGATGATTTCACTGAATGGCTGCGATCAGGGGAGTAAAATCGGGATGCATAGATAAGAGGCGGAAACTGCCACGAGGCGGGGGTTGCAGTTCTTCCTCGTAAACAATTGATTTGTAGTGATTCTGGAAAAGATGGCAGCTTTGACCATGGCGCAGGCTGAGAACGACTGCATAGCCTGCCAACAGACGATGCATGAATGCAGTAAGATGTCGTATTAAATTTACAAGATTAACAGCCTCACTGCGTTTCGCCAAAAGGCTGAACACGGATGGCTGGAGGCTGGAAGAGCAAGGTTGGAGGCTGGAAAAGGGAGAGCGTATGGCTGGCAGAAAGGCATTGATTAGTGGTATATCCGGTCAGGATGGCGCTTATCTGGCAAGGCTGTTGCTGAATAAAGGGTATCAGGTTTTTGGTACTGCCCGCGATGCTCAGGTAAATTCTTTTTATAGCCTGAAAAAATTAGATGTTAAGCATAATGTGACGCTCCTCTCGATGGCGTTGAATGACTTCCGCAGTGT
>Ga0209467_1002750_pt1 | contig 12156 bp, 7 predicted proteins | sample Higcelwee11metaG_FD_187175 | JGI IMG/M metagenome (GOLD analysis project Ga0209467, IMG submission 187175) | Freshwater pond sediment microbial communities from the University of Edinburgh, under environmental carbon perturbations - High... | ecosystem: Environmental > Aquatic > Freshwater > Pond...
AGGCTGATCGGTTGTGTTAACCTTTACGGCAATCACATTCTCTGTTCCGGGCTTATTCAGGTAATTGGTAAGATCGTAGGTGAAGGTTGAATAGCCGTAAGGACGTTTACCCAACAAATTGCCGTTGATCCAGACTTCACTGTTGCGGTAAACCCCGTTGAACTGAACCACAACCCGCTTCCCAACTGAAGATTCCGGCATAACGAAATGCTTGCGGTACCAGCCAATACCTCCAAAGGCATATCCCCCGCCCTGCCCGCTTTTGTTGAGCGAATCGAAGGGTTGTTCGATGCTGAAATCGTGGGGAAGATCGAGCGTACGCCAATTGTTGTCGTTAAAACTTACCTTTTCAGCGCCCGGCTGATCGTTGAGGGCAAACTTCCAGTCGAAATCGAACAGGGTTTTTGAAACATCCCGTTCCTTTAGGTTTGAACAGGAACAGAGAATAATCACACAAGCGAGGAAGATAAATAGCTGCTTCATTTCACCGAATTTTTAGGTTCGATCAAAAATACCAAAATATCGTAAATGGGAGGTGGTAAAAAGTATCCAAAAACGGAACAATCCTTATTCGGCTGAGAATATGAAGAGCAACGGATTGGGAAACCACAATAGGCACAATAGGGCACAATAGAAGTAGTTACAAAGAAGCAGACAGGGAAAACCAGATACCCGCAGGGTTTAATGTTCATCACCTCCAATGAAATTGGAGGAATAAAGAGCTTCGAGCAGTTTACCAACCCGGAAAGGGTTGAATGTAATTCAATTCAACTCCGTCAGAGTTGAAAACAACTTACGAAACTCTCTCCTGCCCCCGTTTTCAACGGGGGTGATGAATAGTAAACTCTTTCAGAGTTTTTCATATTGAAAAGAGATAATAAGTAACGAAAAACTTCTCTCTACTCCCAGTAAGAAAGCAAAACGAAAAGGAATATTCATCCAGCAATCGGAAAATAAAGAAAGCATCAATAAAATAACAAAAACGCAGTTGAAAGACTACGCTTTTGTTGTTGTTTTTACCCTTCAAACTGAGGGCAGTTACAACTCAACCACAACAATTTGGCACATAAAAGACGTTGTTTTTACCCTTCAAACTGAGGGCAGTTACAACTGCAGGAATCTATTTCAAAAGCCAAGTAGAGTTGTTTTTACCCTTCAAACTGAGGGCAGTTACAACGCAAGTGCTTTTTCAATCATTCGGTACTCTGTTGTTTTTACCCTTCAAACTGAGGGCAGTTACAACAAAGTACTTCAGGTGACCGGACGATTAAATGTTGTTTTTACCCTTCAAACTGAGGGCAGTTACAACCGCGGGTATATGCTTCAAAATGCTTCCATGGTTGTTTTTACCCTTCAAACTGAGGGCAGTTACAACATAGAAAAGCTATTACTGATGCTTCAGTAGGTTGTTTTTACCCTTCAAACTGAGGGCAGTTACAACAAAAAGGAAAGCTAAACAATTATGCTACTAGTTGTTTTTACCCTTCAAACTGAGGGCAGTTACAACGCTGATTGAAGCCGGTGAAAAAGCCGGTACGTTGTTTTTACCCTTCAAACTGAGGGCAGTTACAACACCTCAAAAGAATCACCTTTTGTTTCAATTGTTGTTTTTACCCTTCAAACTGAGGGCAGTTACAACACTGATTCCTTCCACTAATCCACCGGCAATGTTGTTTTTACCCTTCAAACTGAGGGCAGTTACAACAAAAACTAATTTCTGAATTTATGTTACACAGTTGTTTTTACCCTTCAAACTGAGGGCAGTTACAACGAAGTGGTGTTTCTGTTTCAGAATACGATGGTTGTTTTTACCCTTCAAACTGAGGGCAGTTACAACACAATGGATAAAGAGACAGCCGAAAGTTGCGTTGTTTTTACCCTTCAAACTGAGGGCAGTTACAACTGCAGGGAAATAAACCAAAATAGATACAAAGTTGTTTTTACCCTTCAAACTGAGGGCAGTTACAACTTCCTTATAATATTGTCCGCAAGAATGGAAGTTGTTTTTACCCTTCAAACTGAGGGCAGTTACAACAGAACCTGATTGATACCAGGTGGAAAAACAGTTGTTTTTACCCTTCAAACTGAGGGCAGTTACAACTCTGTTGGTAAAGGATTTGACCAGTTGGCAGTTGTTTTTACCCTTCAAACTGAGGGCAGTTACAACAAAAAGAAAATTGCCACAAACAACTGGGAAGTTGTTTTTACCCTTCAAACTGAGGGCAGTTACAACATGATGAAATCAATGCAATGACAATTGGATGTTGTTTTTACCCTTCAAACTGAGGGCAGTTACAACAAGGTTGACAATGCAGCAAGGCCGTTCATTGTTGTTTTTACCCTTCAAACTGAGGGCAGTTACAACTCATAGCTGTAAACTCCTTTATTTTAACGGGTAAACCTTCATCTTAAAAAGAATCGGAAAATATTGTTGTTGTTTCAGAATAATGTCAATGAACTTGAATAATAAAACCTGACGATACTTCAATACAAAATATGCTTGGTAAAATAGGTAATTTGAGCATTCTTTTGCTTCTGTTTGCCCTGTTCTTCTTTAGGGATTCCTTTATCACTATCGGTCAACTTGAAATAGTTGTTGTGTAATGTATTCAGTAAAATATCACACACCAATTTCACCGACCTGTTTAAATCGGTGTAAGCCTTTGGATTATTGGGTTTCACTTCCTTCAAAATAAATTCCCGTTCAACATCCATCAGCCATTTTTCATACGATTTGGAAGGAGTTATTAGAAAATGAAACGCTTTATTCCGAATATTCAGTTCCCCCACTCCAAAATAGGTTTTAGGAACACCGGTTTTTTCAAACCGTATTAAGTAACATCCGGTTTTACGATCGGTTTCCCCATTGAAAACAACATGCCCCTGCCCATCGGGCTTGCATAAATAATAGCGTTCGATTTGCATTGACACGTTGGTTAGTTTATTGGATGAGCTTAAAAGATGTTGATATATTTTCTGCAAATCATCGTAGGTAATTGTTTTTTGCCTCGAATACTTTTCCCCTATTGGGTACATGGCTGCATGGGTAATTTTTTTTGCATTCTCATTTTTCTCTTTCCATGGAATTTCATTCCAGATCATTTCAATGTATTTATCAACATTTGTTATAAATGAAGAACCACTGCTAATAGTTTCATCTGTTTCTTTCCGGTTTAAAAGTTCGACATAAGCGTCAATCTTATTGAATGGGATTACCAGATGATAAACCAATTTATCCTGCGAATTACAAATATCGAACTGCACATTCTGTGTAAGAATTTCAATAACATGTGCTTTTGCCTTTTGCACAACTTGTTGATCAATTTTCAAATAACACATAGCCATTTCGTAAAGCAGGGCATCTTCGAGCCGCACTGAACGCAGTTGATTAAATAACTTTCTGTTTGTTTTATATTCTGTTTTATCCAGTTTATCGGTATAGTAGAACTCAGAAACCAAAAATGCACAATTCGCCAATGCATTAAATCTCATTTGCCCTTGTTCATCACGACTCAGAAGTGATTTCGACTCCAGAAAGGAGATAAAATGCGACTGGTTGATGTAAAACATATCATCAGCAAAGAATTGCTCATAGCTCTGAAGTGTGTACTTGGTTGCCTCAAGCTCCCTGTTATTTTGCCCGATTAGCCATTTTTCATAAGCTTGTTTGGTTTTTACATACAAATTATCGAGCGATGTTCCGTTTTCGAACAACGCTTTAAACTGTTGATTTTCGAAAAAGCCTTTTTTATCGAGCAGTTGTTTCAGATAATCTTTGTAAGCTGGCACTTCGTCAAAAGCAAACATAAATCGGGAGAAATCGTTGAACTCATCACGTTCGATATGGAATCGTTTGTGATGTCCCGAAAAGCTGGCCTGTTGTTTATAACTCTCTTTGAAATACATGAGGTGCCATGCTTTACGAATAAATTGCAACTTGAATTGTTTGCCTTTGTTCCGCTTAATAAAATCGTCGTAATTGCCTTCTGTTTTTACTTTCTCTGTAAGTTTTTTATATCGTTCCTCAGCTAGTTTTGCCTTTTCGAGAATCAGTTGTAGCGTTGAAAAAGCAGGAGTATTGTTTTGAATTGCTGGCAAATAATGATTCAACAATCGCTTAGGAAGAATCTTTTTGAATTTGTTTTTTTGCTCTGTGTTAATTGATTCGTTCTGTTCTAAAACCAATCGGCTATAATTGAAATCTTGCTGTTGATGGGTAAAGTATTCCGATATCAGATGTTTTCCTGCACTATCAACCATTGATTTATCGGCTTTAAAAAGAGCATCCTCTAAAAGATATACCATTAGGCTTCGTTGAATGGAAACTGTTTTTTCGATGCCGTGATCCAAGGTCATTTTAACCTGAATGGCATTGTTCTCAAATACAAAGGGGGTATCCCAACTTTCATAACGTTTGTGATGATTGCTATACGTTGAGAAATGGATTGGTCTTCCATGATGGAATTTGAGTCTATCAATCTCTTTTTTCGATTTCACCTCTTTTAAATTCTCATATTCTTTGTTTTGTTCGGTTGTGGTATAAAACTGATACATTTTAAAGCGTGCATCATTTCCAAAATAATTGGTTTCGGCCAAATACCTTGTAGCAAAATCCATAAATCGATCCTGATTCCGACCATACGATACAAACAAAAGATTCTTTTCAATGCGGGTTTTTAGCTTTTCGGTGATTGGATTTGGCACATTCTGTTCTATCAACTCTTTAATTGATGTTTCAGTTCTTTTGATTTCTGCTTTATGCTTTTCATATAACCCTGGCTTTGATTTTAAGTCAGCTAATTTTAAATAAAAACCCTTCAGCTCGGGGCTGGTATTGATTTCATAACTAAATTCCTCAACTTCATTACCATTAAATGATTGCTCAATATATTCTTTCTCTATTTTTTTCCCAAAATACTTTTTCCCCCAGATTTGATACTTTGCAAAGACATGAAACCTATTATTTTCGGCATAAATTGGAAAAGAACTATCAATTTCCATTTCAATGATTTTTGCTTTCAATCTGTCGGTCATTACCGGATGTTGTGATTCCAATTCTATATCTTTATTCCATGCAACCGGATAACGGTTCAAATATTGGATCAAGTCACGGAATTTGACCAAATGATTCTCTTCACTGTCGATATCCTGACTACTAAATCGTTTGGAAAAGAAAGTAAAGATTTCGCGTTTACTTTTTTCTTCTTGAATCTTGTTTCTCTTAAATTGCTTAATCTTTGAGATGAGTTGGTTTGCCTCACTTTTATATAAAAACATGGAGAGTAGAAACAGACAACTATAGAAAGATAGATATTTCCCAACGGCAATATTAAACGCCGGATAGGTTTCAAAAAGTAACCAATCAAAAGCAGTTTCAACTTCTACAAAAAGCAAAGAATCGATGGCTTCATCTTTTGATAAATTTCTAAATTGCTTCCTGTATTCAAGATAATCTTCGGGATAGGTTGTTTTATTGCCAACCGGATAAAACTTGTCGCATAAGAATTGAACCAACCGCTTACCAAAACCGTTCTGTTCAATAATTTCTTTGGTTGATGCTAATCTTTCATTCTTCGATCTCTTCAGTTCATTTTCTTCTTTAATGTAGATTTGGATTACTGATAATTCAAAGCTCTCTTTTAAGAATTTGACCATCACCGGAGATAATGAATCGATCCTTATTTTCTCAAAACTATGAATGTAATGGCTGTTGATATTTCGAATAGCTGGAATTAATCCGTTATATTCATTATTTGTTCCAACAACAGTAATCTTCTGTAATTCATCACAGAATGAATCGTCAAATGATTGAAGGGAAAGAAATTTCGTTGGCTGTTTCATTTGAGTTTCTTCGTCAACAACCCATTCAAACAAAGTTTCAGTGTCGATATACTTGAAGGTATGACCAATGGCAAAATAATGAACACGTTGTACCAAATTGGTTTCATTTTTTGTCTTCAATTCTAAATTTCGGTTTGCTTTTTCAGCAATAGGAGCAATTTCGCCTTTAAAATCGAAGATTTTCTTAAACGAATTTCGGCTATTGTAATTTTCAAATTCTTTGGAAGTTTTCATTGTATATTCTTTTATTTTAGAGAAGTATAGGATTAGATATTTCTTGATCTGTTTTATGTTTTTTCATTGGGATTTTTTAGGTTAATTCACCATAATACAATTTTATAAATAATAATATTGAATTACAACAAACTGAAATACAAAGATTTTATAAAATTACAAACATAGAGACAGCTATGAGATGTAATGGTTTCATTCATCGCTGCAAAATTAGATTAACGAACTCTTTATATACGGATAATATGGCTCACCAATTAGGTGATATATTGAAATCACAACAATATTTTATCGCAACTTATTGGGTTCAGTTTTCGGATTGTTCCAGATCGAGAGACGAGATATTTGGCTTATCAAAACCTTCTTCTATCAAAATAAAACCTTAAGTGAGTTATGTTTTGGTTGCTTCGTGTTCTTTTAGCAATATCATCGGGTTGCTTCGCAATGGTGTATGTTTTGAAAACATTGGTATCTTTTCCTAAAACATTGATGTATGTTTCAGAAGCATTGACATCTTTTTGATTAGCATTGGTGTATGTTTATGAAGCAACGACAACTTTTAAATTAGCAATGCCATCTAATTGGTAAACATCAGCAACATTTTTGCAATATCTGTTCTCGAATAGTAAAGCAGAGGATTCTTTTAATCAAAAAGCAGTGTGTTTTATAGAAACATCGGGTGTATTTAGTGAATCATGTACTCAATTTGTTCAATTTTATAAGTTTTTCAATGATACAATCAAAAGTATGTACTCATCAATAGATAATGCACGATAAACATATTTATTGTATCATTTATCACACAAAATATTGCATCAGTCAAAATGTGGTTTTAACTGATGCTTCGCATATTGAATCTTATCATTTTAAGTTGTAATTTGGTTTCAACTATTTAACCAAAAATTACACATCATTAACTATCACAACCATGACAAATCAACAGGAAAGCCGATCGAGTATGTACATTACTACAACGGCATTTAGCGACAACAACGCATCCATTACAGCCAGTCTGCCCAATTACACCAGTAATTTAACACTATTTAAGGGTATATGCCAGGAGATTCAGGTCATTGGAGAAAAGCAGAAAATCGACAACAAAGGGATTACCGAAAACAAGAACCAGCTAAAAGCTAACCTGATTGTTCTTGCAGCCGATAATGCCCGTAAACTCACGACCTTTGCCCGGTTTACCAATAACCTTACCCTGCAGGGCGAAGTGAACTACAGCGAAACCGATTTCAAACGGTTTTCAGAAACCGCGCTGCGTGACTATGCTCAAATTGTTTACGACCGCGCCCAGTCGAATATTGAATCGCTTGGGCAGTATGACATCAATGTCCGTTCACAGGAAACCTTGCAACAAGCAATAAACGCTTACAACGCTACACTTTCGGCACCCAGAATTGGCACTAATGAGAAAACACAAGCCACAAAAAAACTGTCAGACTTGTTTAAGTCAGCCGATAAAATACTTTCTGACATGGATGCCGCAGTAGAAATAGTAAGGCTTTCGCAACCTGAATTCTATCGCGGATACAAAACCGCACGGAAGATTATTGCCAAAGGCATTACCAAACTTACCTTAAAAGGGACTGTTACGGATGCACAGAGCGGTGAACCACTCAAGGGTGTTACCGTATCGATTGTCGCTGAGAATGGAATGTCTAAATCGGCTACAGAAAGTGTAGAAATGGTAAAACGGACAGCCGCGAAAGGAGGTTTTTACATTAAATCACTGAACGACGGCACTTACCGTGTTACCCTGAAAAAGGCTGGATATGCTGAAGCGACTGTCATCATTAATGTGAACGGCGGCGAACGGTGCGAGGTAAAAGTGGCGCTGGAACGAGCTTAAACAAAAATCCATCTCTATGCAGGGAATAAATTCCGGATATTTATTAATTAATTACAATCACTAAAAAGAAAAAGTATGTTAGCACCAGGAAAAATTGTACCAGAAATTGAAAACCATGAATTACCACCTTCTCCCAGACCGTATAAAAAAGTAAGTCAATATGCCGTCAAAGTAATACAGGGCATAATTAAGATTGAAAGTGATATAAGGCAAATTGGTCCAGGTATCTATTTCACAAGTGTGAATGTGCACAACCCCGGACCAAAAGAAGCGTCCTTTTATGTCAAGCTGGCTATTTCGGGTCGAAACGGAACTCCCGGCAAAATTTCTTTTTGGAAAAAATTTGATCTGAAGTATGATGAGGCCACTGAATTTGATGCCACAGGTTTTGAATTATTGTTGACATTGACGGGGATACCTTTTCCAGATTTTCTTGAGGGCTATTTTGTTATTGAATGCCCATTAGAACTCGATGTAGTTGGTGTTTACACTGGCGCAGCAGTACAGAACGAACAATTGGGAGCCATACATTTAGAGCGTGTGTCAAAACGTCTTATCATACAAGGAAATTATGAGCATTCAGTTAAGTAAGTAATTGTTGTCAGTAAAAAATAATTATAATAAAACAAAAGGCATCAAAGCGATTTACCAATACATTTAATATGGAGGCAAAAGCGGAAAAAAGAGCCATCTGAAAATAAGGGAAACAGCGCCCCGCTCAGGCGGGGCATAGTTTTATAATCTATCAATAATGAGGTGCGAAAAATGGGGTTAAAAAGATAAATTGTCTATTAATTCTTTACCATCTTTACCGCATACACATTTTTGCCGCAAAAAGCCTTAACCAAGTATATTCCCGCAGTTAAACTTGAAACATCGATAACCCCAATTGTATTTTTTGCAAAAGCCACTTCAAGCACCCTCTGCCCCATCGAATTAAAAATGATGACTTTGTCGGGGTTATATTGCGCATTAAGATGCAATTGATCTTTCACCGGATTGGGGTAGAGTTTCAGACTTTCGTTTTGAACAAGCCGGGAAACAGAATTGAATTCATCGTTAAAAACAAGGTTAAAGGTATTACACCCCTCAGAAAGTGTTGCTTTGCGGTGCTTTTCTGGTCCGAGGCTTTCACTGAATTCAATATTGTTGTTATTGTTCCGCAGGCGGAAACGATATTCAATCGCATCGCCCTCACTCAAACCCATTACAGTATGGGTGTAAATACTGTCACGATTGGGATCAGAAAAGGGATTTGTGCCTTCCCAGTTATTAAAATTCCCAACTACATCAACCTCATCCTTATCGACAATAAAATTGTTATTCTTTATCTGGCGTGCCACATCCACATTAAATATGGCGAATGCAAGTCCTTCGGTTCGATTGGTGTAACCGGGGGTAATTCTCTTCAGGAAATTACAGGCTTTTGAACCTTCTATTTCGGGCCCGAATGAAATATCGGTTTGCTGAACGCTGAATGTCATTGAATCGAGCGGGTAGAAAATGGTGTCGTGTTTCGTTGAAAGATAAATGGTTTCGCCATCACCGCTTAATTTAAAATTGGCATGGTAATCTCCCTGCTTTCTATCATCGTCAACCCAAACGTACATTAATTGACCGGGGTTCAACACACGGTCGGGCAATCTCCATTTACCCAAATCGGCTGAATCGTCGCTGAGGTAACAATTGCCGGCAACTACCGGTACCGTATCTTTGTTCACTATCTCAAGCCAGTCGTCGTGTTCGCCAAATTCATCGGTAATTGAATACTGGTTTTTTGCCAATATCTCATTGACTTTAAGGCCTGGGTTTGCTTGATGAATGGTTACCGAATATTCACCACTCGCAGGGAAATAACTTTTATTCCCTTTCTCATCCGTTGCTAAAATTCTGATTTTAAGCGTACCCGCTCTGTTAAAGGGTTTTAATTTAACCTGACAATTCTGCGCCATTGGAATTGAACTATGCTTGACCAGATTCATTTTTATCGAATCAAACTCATCGTTATCAAAAATGTAAAACAACTTCATGTCCAACTTTTCTTCTTCATTCTCAACAAGGCACGAAAAAGCAAGCGTATCGGTGCTATTGACTTCATTCAATTTAAAATTTGAAATAATAGGCGCTGTATTTGAGTTTTCGAGTTGTAATATGGTAGAGTCGATGCGAATTCTAATAAAATTCATTAATCCATAGGTGTCAAAGCCGACAGGATGATCCATGTTCATTTCGAAACTATCGATGGAAAATTTCCCGGAATAGTAAGGATCATCGAACAAATATGGTTTTATTTTATTTCGCAATAAATTTGCAGCTGTACGAATACTATCCATTGGAAATTTTGCGATTATTTGTTTAAAATAAAAGGTATACATATCCCTAAATTCTTTAACCGCCAATAAGTTATTGGTTAGTGGTCGATATTGTAATTGGTTACTTGAGTTGTATATATTACAAGCTCCGACATTCACATAAAAATTGATCCCAAAAGTTAGATCTGTATCGTAAGTAATATATTCAAAGTGAGAATTTTTCGGATTAAAATATAACATATAATTGTTTCCCCAATTCACATAGTTATCCCACTTTCCAATAAATATTTCGAAAGCATACATCTTAAGATAGGATTGCACATTGAAATAGTTGACAATTGAGTCTTTAAAACCCGAATAGCCAATGTTATTAGCAATTTTGATAAACTGAACCAGGTCAGAATAGTCATCTATTTCTTTATTTGTTTTCAGGTCATAAATTCTTGAAGTTCCATTCCATGAATCCCGGGTAATTTTATAGTCCTTCTGATTGTCACTTATATATTGCAGATAGGCAGCTCCCTGACACTTGTATAGGTTTCCACTATTATCGTCAAACCATTTTGCAAGAAATATTTTGTCTATTTGTTCTGAAATGACATAAATGCCCTTAAAAATATCGTTTATATAAAACCGAGCATAATTGGTATTCAATGAGGTAATTCCTATTTCATGTGCCAAATAATTGGCCAATCTAGGTCGTATCATCAACGGATCGTATGAATTGGCAATGAGGTTAATATCTTCAATACCCTGAAATATGCGTCCTTTTTTAAACGCATTTACTGACAACTTAAATGATTTTTTATCAGCAAGTCTGCTAAAACTCCCTTTTAACCTGAAACCAACACTATCGAGTTCAATATTGATCATTGAATTGTTAAACCTAAAAGTTACCGGATATATGCTATCGCTCTCCGTTTCACTCATTAGTTTATTGAACATCTCCTCATTAATTGTAATGTCGATACGGGGAACCACATCGTCACGAAATACTTCTCCCACATCAGGTGGATTTATTTGGGAATAAAGGAGACCGGTTTGAACAATCAGAAGTGTAACAAGAAATATAGTTCTCAGTCTTTTATTTAAACAAAATGGAGTTTCGTACATCGAATCCAAGCTAGCATGGTTTGTATTTGATTATATTTATCAAAATCAAAGCTAACTTTTCTTTTACTTATAATCAATGTCAGAACACGATTAAAAGAATTTTCAAGATTAACAGGATTAGTTTGCAATTAATCTTTAGACTTTACCATCCTTGCCGTATAAACCTTATTGTCTCTGAATGCTTTCACAATATAGACTCCTGAGGTTAATTCTGAAACATCAATAACTCCTTCGGCATTTTTTGCAAAAGCCACTTCAAGCACCCTCTGCCCCATCGCATTAAAAATGATGACTTTGTCGGGGGTATATTGCGCGTTAAGATGCAATTGATCTTTCACCGGATTGGGGTAGAGTTTCAGACTTTCGCTTTGTGTAAATTGAGAAATAGAATTGAATTCATCGTTAAAAACAAGGTTAAAGGTATTACACCCCTCAGAAAGAATAGCCTTGCGGTGCATCTCTGGTCCGGGGGTTTCTTTAAATTCAACGTAGTTATTACTTTGCCTCATCCTGAACCGGTATTCAATTGCATCATTTTTATGCATCTCCATTTCGGTATAGGTGTAAATAGTGTCGTTATCGGGATCGAAAAATGAACCACTACCCTCCCATCCGTTAAAATTCCCCACTACATCAACCACATCGTTAGCAAGACTAAATTGTTTGTTCTTTACCTGGCGTGCCACATCCACATTAAATATGGCGAATGCAAGTCCTTCGGTTCGATTGGTGTAACCGGGGGTAATTCTCTTCAGGAAATTACAGGCTTTTGAACCTTCTATTTCGGGCCCGAATGAAATA
>Ga0209467_1002753_pt1 | contig 12147 bp, 10 predicted proteins | sample Higcelwee11metaG_FD_187175 | JGI IMG/M metagenome (GOLD analysis project Ga0209467, IMG submission 187175) | Freshwater pond sediment microbial communities from the University of Edinburgh, under environmental carbon perturbations - High... | ecosystem: Environmental > Aquatic > Freshwater >...
AGAAGAGATTGATAAAATAAAAAAGACCGGCATAAACATTGCTTATTGCGGTGGAGCAATTTTTAATGGTATGGTGGATGATAATTGGGAAAAATTAAATTATGCTAGCAAAAACTAAAAAAATAATAAAAAGAGTGGCTTTTTATGGTGATGCTGATGCTAAAAAAAATGATCAACATTATCAAGAAGCTTTTGAAACAGCTAAAATACTAGCTAAAGCTGGTTATATTGTAGTTAATGGAGGTGGGCCAGGGATAATGTTAGCTTCAACCTTGGGAGCAAAAGAAGAAAAAGGGAAAGTAGAAGTAGTAATAATTGATGAAAAAATTGATATGGGAGATAATTATGAAGGTAGTGGAAAGGAAAATATAGATAAAGTAAATAAAATTTATCGAACTCAAAATATTCAACAAAGAACAGAGAAAGTAGTGGAATTGGCTGATGCTCATATAGTTTTTAAAGGTGGAACTGGAACCATGGCTGAACTAGCCTTGGTTTGGGAAAAAGCTAAATTTGAATTTGGCAACCACGAACCTTTAATTTTTTATGGTGATTGTTGGAAAAATACGGTTGAAGATTTGGTAAATAATTTAAATTTTGACTCACTTGAAAGAAAAGTTTATGCTTTTGCTAATAGTCCAGAAGAAGTATTGGATATTATTAATAATAAAAAAAGTAAAAATAAACCAACAGAAAGTGGATTGTTTTCTAAAATAGGCAAAATTTTTGCCAATTTATAATTAAAACGATTTTTGGTTTATTTGATAAACTTAAAGGGTGCCAATCAAAAAAATATTTTTCATTTTAGCTTGCGGTTTTCTTTTGAGTGGTTGTGGTTTGACAATAAAAAAATCTGGATTGGAAATTGAAAGTTTTCCAACAGCTCAAGTTTATATTGATGGAAAAGAAGTTGGCTCAACTCCTTATGAAAATGATAATCTAAATCCAGGAGAAAAAGAAATAAAACTAGTGACTAAAAATGGAAGTTGGAAGAAAAAAATAGAATTAAAAAATAATATTCACACTGTGGTTAACTGGCAGTTTGGAGAAATTGAAGATGATGAGAGTGGTTATATTTTATATTTAGAAAAGACTGGAGATAATAAAAAAGCCGGATTAGTGGTCAAAACAGTACCTGAAAAAAGTTCAATTACAGTAACTAATGAAATCAAAGGGCAAGCACCAAAAAAAATAACTGATATTGGAGAGGGAGATAAACAATTAGTTTTATCTTTTCCTGGTTATAAAAGTATGACGATATTTATAAAAGCAATTAAAGGTTATCAATTAATAGTTGAATCAAAATTAGCGAAAGAAAAAATAGTTGTAGACACAACAGTGCCAATAGAAACAACTCAAACCAATAAATTAAGTATTGAATCAACTATTAATAAAAAAGTAACTATTAAAGAAACTGAAACTGGATGGTTAAAAGTTAGAGAATCTAGTTCTAGTGCCTCTAAAGAAATAACTAGAGTAAATCCTGGAGAAAAATATGGTCTTTTGGAAGAAACTACTGATTGGGTAAAAATAGATTTAGGAGCCAATAAAAGTGGATGGATTTCGGCTAGTTACGCTGAGACAGTCGAATAAACAAACTGAAAGAAAACAAAGCAATACCAATAAAAACATAAAATTTTTGTTGACTATTAAGATATAAAGAAATAATTCCCATAATAAAAGAAATAGCCCAATAAAGAAGAGCAATAGAACGACGGCTCCAGCCTAATTTAAGCAATTGATGATGAAAATGTTGACCATCACCTAAATAAATCGGACGATGATTAATAGCTCGTCTAATGATGGTGTAAATGGCGTCGAGCATAGGAATAGTTAATAAGAAGATAAGAGTAGCTAATTTAGCCCCAGACAGAAGAGCTAAAACGGCTAAAAAAAATCCAGCTAAACTTTTACCACTATAACCAGGCATAACACTTTGAGGAAAGAAATTAAAAGGCAAAAAGCCAAGATAAGCACCACAAACAGCTCCAGATAAAATAATTACTGGCCATTGGGTAATATCAGTGGCGTATCTTAAACCTAAAAGACCAATAAAAAAAGCTGAAATAGCTACAAAACCAGGAAGTTGACCATCGACACCAGTAGCCCAACCAACAATATTAGTACACCAAACTATCCAAATAACAGCAATAAGATCGGCTAAAATCCAAATACTTCGAGGACCGAAAAAGTTAAAATTAAATTTCAAAAAAGATAAATCAAAAACTCCCCCACTAAAAGGATTGGAAATAGCTGCAATTCCAATTCCTGAAGCAATAACAATTAAAGCGACAACAATATTAAAAAATAATCTAATTTTTGGACTGATATCTTTAAGATCATCAACCAAACCAACAATTAAAGCGACTAAAGCGGCTAAAAGAATAGCAATTAAGTGTTGATCTAAAGGTAATAATAAAACAGAGGTAATAAAAATAGCAATAAAAATTGGTAAACCACCACCACGAGGAACAATAGAAATAGCAGTAGCATTGTGAGTTTTTAAATCTTTTTTAGCAGGATCTTCGACCCAATTTTTTTTAATAAAAAAATTTCTAACCAATGGAGTTAAACAAAGAGCAATTATAAAGGAAATAAGAATGGCAATTAAAAAAGAAGATGGCATGGACTTTTAAGAAACTAAAAGAAATATTTTTAATAATGAAAAAGTTAAAAAGAAAGAAAAAATAACTGAAACAATTATTAATAGACGAGATAAAAGTGGAATAGATTTAAGAAAGAAATTAGCTAAAAGATTGTTTAATAATAAAATTACAATCGAAAAAGTTGGCAATAAAAATAATGAAGAAGCATTGCCTAACTGGGATTCTCCCCAAGGTAAAGAATAATAAAGTGGAACCTGAGGAGGTAAAGAATTAAACTTAAAAACAATAACTATTAACTGACAAATAATAAAAAATAAATTCCAACGAAAAATAACATTATTAATTTTTTCTTGCCAGAATCGACCTAAAAAAGAAAATTGAAGAGAAATAGATTTTAAAAAAGACATAATTATCTAATTTGATATAAAAGAAAATTACCAAAAACTTGGGAGACAAAATAATAACGATTCAGAATATTATCTAAATCTTTAAAGGGTCGATTAGACATCGGAACATAAACCACAAACTTAGGCAAATCAGATTTAATTTGGTTAATGGTTTGTTCGTAGCCATTAAAATCTAAGATGTGATAAGCCACAGTATATCTAGAAGTTGGAAGTCGATTAGATAAGGCATAAATATAAGGTTCGTCTCCCCAAACAAAAATTTTGTCTGAAGTGGTGGAATTATCTTGAATATATTTAGAAATTTGATGAACACTATTAACTTGATAACCAAAAAAATTAAAATATTCTGATTGAGATTTTATTTTTAAAGAATAGCTATAAAAATTTTTATAATAAGAAAAAACTGGATAAAAATAAAATTTATATTTAGCCACCACTAAAACAAAACAAACAATAGCAACCATTGATAATAGAGGCTTTAAGATTTTTTTAAATTCAAAAAAAGACAAAATAATTAAAACTAATGGAGGTAAAGCTTGAATCAAATAATGAGGATAAGGACGAGTAGATAAAAGAGTTCCAAAAATAGTGGCAGCAAACCAAAATAAAAGAAAAGAAAATTTAGAATCAATTTTTTTGGTTATTTTAAGAATATAAATAATTATCCAAGCAATAATAACGAATAAAAATCTGGTAAAAATACCACCACTACCAACCGAAGCTGCCTGAGTACCAGTACTCCATGAGGACAAATAACCAAAATTTTGAAGCAAAGAAGCAATTATAAATGGTTTAAAAGCGCCTTGAAAATAAAAATAAATTGACCATAAAATAATTGGAATAATAAAACCTAAACCAAAAACAAAAGCTTTGGGAATTTGAGAAAACATGGTTTTAATTGATTTAAAGTCACCAATAAAAAGCCACAAAAATAAAAATAAAAATTCAATCAAAACAGGAACTTTAATAGTAAAAGCTAAACCTAATAATAATCCAATTAAGAATAAATTTAGTTTATTTTTATTTTTTAAAAAAAGATAAAAACCAAGAATGGTGGGAAGTAACATAAAAACTTCAGCGTTGGCAATATGACCTTCAATTAAAGGAATAGAACTTAAAATTAGAAAAACAACAGTCGCAATTTTAGTTTTTTTAGCCGATAAAAGAAGAGAAGACAATTTATGAAAGAAAAAAACAGTAACAGCCATAAAAACCATTAAAAACAGTCTGAAACCAAAAACAGTTTGACCAATGGCCGCCAAATAATAAAGAGTTGGAGGTTTGTTATCGTGAATTTGAGTATACAAAGTTAAGCCTTTCCTTATCCCCTGGCCTAAAACTAAATAAATACCTTCATCTCCATACCAATATGGTTCAAACAAAGATGGTAATCTCAAAAAAAGAAAAATAACAGTTAACAATAAAAAATACTTATATTTATTAACAAGCTTTAACATTAATTAATGATACCTTAATTATTAGGTTTTTTAATGGTAGTTTTATATTCCAAACGTTTACCTAAAAACAAACGAGTGTGAGAATGAAGACCAGGAAGAACCGACATAGTGAGAGTAGCAAGTGGCATTAATGGCCATTGAAGAATATTTTTAAGAATATTGAAAAAACCTTTTTTCTGAACAGCTGGACGCAATTTCCAATCCAAAATTATTAAGATAAAAAGAGGTAATAAACAGAGAGTTAATAAAAGATTAGCAATTCTAGGTAAATTGTAACCGATTGAAGTTTGGAAGAAATTAGGATTAAGAATAACTGGAAGTGAGGCTCCAATGGTTAAAATAAACCAATTACTGGACCAAATTAAATGGGTTTTAATAAGCTTATAAATACGAAGTAGACGAGTAATAAGAGGAATTTCAGTATGAATTCGAGATTGTTCAATAGCATAAGGAATATCAGTAGCTCCCCAAGCATGACGAAGACATTGATTATAACGATTTTTTAAAGCTCCAAAATAATTTTTACCATCTGGGGCATCAACAACAGTTGGTAAAAAGATAGGATCAACTGAGGTTTTACCACCACTAGCAAAAAAAGTTTCTAAGAAAATATGCCAATCTTCAGGAATCATATCTGGATCCCAATAACCAGCCGAATCGATTAAGACGTATGATGATGAGTAGCAAGAGTAATTAAAAATTAAACCATCTGGTTCCTGAATATCGGAAATACTATTAATATTTCCCATAATTCCAACAATACGGATTGGGGCAGGAACTTGATTAATATTGTGATGCCAAAAAATTGGAGCTTGCCAAAAACGATAATAACGATTTGGATTGGCAGCAAAATAATAAGTTAAAGCAGAAAAATATTTAGGATGGAAAATAGTATCAACATCACAAGAAGTAAGGGTACAATTTTCAATTTTTAATTTTGAATTTTTAGGATCAAAATAATTTTTCTTGAAATATTTAGCAGCAAAAGCTTCATTAGTATGTTTACCAGCAACTTCACCAACAACATCAGGAGGATGTTCAGTAAAGATTAAATCACCAAAAACATTTTTATATTTTTCCGAAAAATAAGCAATAGTAGCCTTATTATTTTCTTTACCAGCTCGTTCTTCTTGACCTAAAATGACATGGATATTTTTAAGATTAATATTAATTTGAGCAGCTAGACTACCAACAGCCATGTCGATAACTTCATTTGGTTCTTTATAAGAAGAGATAATAATAACGTGATGAATATCATTTCTTTTTAACCAACTAGCTTTAAAATTATCTTGAAATAGTTGTTCCCAATTAGTGGCTTTTTGTTTTTTAATTTTAAAATAACCAACAATCGCCAAAAATGAAGCTTTAAAAGATTGATAAAACCAATAGACTAAGAAAGCAATCACAAAATAGGCCACAATTTTAGGGAAAACGAAAGCTCCCCAAATAGGAAAAAGGATAGTTGTCCAAGCAAAAAAGCCAGGAATCATTTCCCAAAGACGATATCTTTTTGTTGTTTTGTCGACCATACAGTAGCTAGATTATAACAAGAAATTAAAGTTGCTTTTGGATAAAATAAATAAAGTGGAAATTCTAGAAGCAATTACTAAAACAATTAAGTATAGTCAAAAATATAAATGTCAGTTGACACTAGATCAATTACATCAGAGATTGATTAGTCCTGATGTTTTTAAAAAAGAAGAAATAAAAAAAACAGTATTAAGTATTAAGTATCAAGTATTAGGTATAGAAAAAAATAAAATCTTTGAGGAAAAATTGGAAAAAGCGAAAGAATTAGCGACAAAAATTGCTAAAAAATTCCCCGATATTTTATTTATAGGAATAAGTGGGTCGGTCGCAGCTGGTTATCCAAAAAAAGATGATGATATTGATTTATTTTTGATTACTAAAAAAAATTGTTTATGGATTAATAGATTTAGATTAAGACTATTTATTTATATAAACAGAATTCCTCACCGAAAATTTAACAAACAACAAAAACCAGACCAATTTTGTTTTAATATTTGGATGGATGAACAAAACTTAACTATTAATAATCAGAAACAAAATTTAAAAAATGCCATGGATTTAGTTTTATTAATCCCAATTTTGAATAAAAATTATAGTTATGAGAGATTAATTAAGGCTAATGATTGGGCAAAGAAATATGTAGCAACGGGATATATGAGATTGCTTCGTCACAAAGTTTCTCGCAATGACACAAAAATAAATAAAACTAATTTTAAAAATTTAATGGTTAATTGGTTGGTGTTTTGGCCACAGTATTGGTATATGAAAAAAAAGATTAAATCAGAAGAAATCAATTTATATAGGGCTTTTTTTCATCAAAAATGATAGAATAGAACAATGAATTTTCCACCTAAAAACTTTCCATGGGGACGTCTGGTTCGAGTTTTAACCTTGATATTGGCTTTTTCTATTTTGGCAGTTTCTTTAACAATGGCTAGTTTGGAAACCGCAGCAAAAAATGATGATGATAATAATTTAAGAGTTAATCCTATTACTTTTGATTATCTTAATGAAAAGGGTGAAATTAAACAAAATATTTATAAAACTCCAGAAAGTAGTGTGGCGGCTAATTCTTTGATTTATCCAATAAAAAATATGAGAGATGATTTGTGGATTAAAATGAGTACTGATGGTAAAAAAAAGACAGAAATTTATCTATTAATTGCCGATAAAAAAATTAAAGAAGCTAATGATTTATATAATAGTAAGAGTAATGAAAAATTTATTGTAAAAACAGCTAATGAAGCTTTAAAAAATCTTAAACAAGCTAAGAGCAATTTGAAAGATGTTCAACTAGACAAGACAGAACTTGATAAAATTAATCAACAGTTAATGGAAAGTGGAAGGGCTTATGAACGAATAATAAAAAGCTGGAAAATGGAAAATGAAAAGATAGATAAAACGATTGTTGAATTGGAGTCTATAAATGAAAAAAAGTAAGAAAGTAAAAAAGAAAACAATTTTTAAGAAAAAATATCTAATAATTTTGGCGATTTTACTTTTAGTTTTATTAATCTTTTACATAATTAAAGAAATTCCAAATCCAACAAAATTAAGTTCAACTGAATATCCTCAATCATCACAAATATTGGATAAAAATGGAAATTTACTTTATGAAATGTATTCTGAAAAAAGAAGAACTGCTGTAATTTTGAATGATATTCCAGATTCTTTAAAAAAAGCGACTTTAGCTATAGAAGATGTAAATTTTTATAAACATAACGGTTTTGATATGAAAGGAATTTTGAGAGGTTTATATCGAACCGTGTTTCAAAAAAGATTACAAGGTGGTTCAACCTTAACCCAACAATTAGTTAAAAATGCCTTATTAACCCAAGAGAGAACTATTTCAAGAAAAGTTAAAGAAGCAATTTTAACCGTAACCACTGAAGTTCTTTATAGTAAAGACCAAATTTTAGAAATGTATTTTAATCAAACACCTTATGGAGGAATGTTGTGGGGAGTAGAAGCGGCATCTAAAGGAATATTTAATAAAAGTGTTAAAGATTTGAATTTAGCTGAATCAGCCCTAATTGCAGGTTTACCAGCTTCCCCTACCAAATATAATCCATTTACTCATCCGGAAACAGCTAAGGCTAGACAAGAAATGGTATTAACTGCCATGGAAAAAGTTGGTTATATTTCCAAGGAAGAAATGGAAAAAGCTAAAGCCGAGAAATTAAATTATTATTTAAACAAAACTGGTATTTTGGCTCCTCATTTCGTATTTTATGTTAAAGAAATATTGGATGAAAGTTATGATAATAAAAAATTAATGGAAGGTGGTTTAAAAATAACAACTTCTTTGGATTTAAATATTCAAAAAATGGTGGAAGAAAAAGTCGCCTCTGAAGTAGCTAGTTTGAAAAAATATAATGTAACTAATGGAGCAGCTATGGTTACCGATCCACAAACTGGTCAAATTTTAGCCATGGTAGGATCAATTGATTATTTTTCTAACGAAATTGATGGTAAATATAATGTAACTACAGCCTTAAGACAACCAGGATCATCAATTAAACCATTTAATTATGCGGTTGGATTAGAATTGGGAAATATAACCGCAGCATCGATAGAAGCTGATGTTCCAACTTGTTTCGGAGTTGAAAATCAAAAACCTTATTGTCCAACTAATTATGGAAATCATTATTACGGATTACAAACTATTAGAAATTCTTTAGCTAATTCTTTAAATATTGGAGCTGTAAAAGTTTTGAAACTAAACGGTTTAGAAACGTTTGTGGCTTCAGCATCGGCAATGGGATTAACAACATTAGATAATCCTTCAAACTATGGATTATCTCTAACTTTAGGTGGTGGGGAAGTGTTGATGAACGACATGATGACAGCTTATGGAGTTTTGGCAAATATGGGAATAAAACAAGAAAAAACGCCAATTCTTAAAATAGTTGATAGAAATGGAAAGACACTTGAAGAAAATAAAGATAATCCAGGTAAAAGAATTTTATCAGTCGAAACTTCTTATTTAATTCAACAAATATTATCCGATGATGGAGCTAGAAGTATGGTTTTTGGTCGAGGATCATTTTTAAATATTAAAAATCATCCAGAAGTAGCAGTAAAAACTGGAACCACCAATGATTTAAGAGATAACTGGACTTTTGGTTATACTAGCGACTATGTGGTTGGAACTTGGGTAGGAAATAATAATAATTCTAAAATGAATGGGGTTGTTTCAGGAACAACCGGAGCTGCTCCAATGTGGAGTAAAATAATGACTGAAGTATTAAAGGATAAACCAGTTAAAAAACCAGTCAAACCGGTAGATATTGTAGGAATGAATGTGTGTAATTTAACTGGAATGGCAGTCCCAGAAGAAGGTTGTGAATCACATTTTGAATATTTTAAAAAAGATTTTTTACCTCAAAAAACAGTCTTTAGACAAAGTGTTTTGATTAATAAAGATACTGGTTTAATTGTGAACGAGGGAGAAAATATTCCTAATGCAGAATGGCAAGAACATACAGTTGTAAAAGATATTGTGGGAACAGTAATGTGTTTAGATTGTACCCAAGTAGGAGTCGGAAGTAGTGAAGTTAAACCAACATACATAAAATAATAATGAATATTATTAAATACCTAATAAGATTATTAATCTGGTTAGGTAAACCGTTGGTGTGGTTAGGAAAATTATTTTTCTTAGTAATCAAAAAAATTAATAAGAAAGTAATTATTTTAATAATATTATTAGTAGTAATAATTAAAGTTGGTTATTTTGGTTTGGCTTTATTTAAAGATTTACCAGATGTTAATTTAATCTATAATCCCCCAAAATTATCGACTAAAATTTATGATCGAAATGGAATTTTGCTTTATAAATTCTATGAAAATGAAAATCGAAGTTGGATTAATTTAGATAAAATTCCAAAAAAATTAATTGAAGCAACTCTGGCAATTGAAGATAAAGAATTTTATAAACATCAAGGAATTTCCATTAAAGGAATAATTAGAGCTTTAATTTATAATTATAAAAATTCGGCTGATAAAAAAATAATGGGTGGATCAACGATTAGCCAACAATTAGTAAAAAATGTTTTTTTAACTAATGAAAAATCTTGGAACAGAAAATTTAAAGAGGCAGTTTTGACTTTAGTTTTGGAAAGTAAATTAAGTAAGGATGAAATTTTAGAAAGATATTTTAATCAAATTTCTTATGGTGGAGAAGCTTATGGAGTTGGAGAAGCGGCAGTAAAATATTTTGATAAAGATTTATCTCAATTAAATGAAGCTCAATTAGCTTTTTTAGCCGGATTACCAGCAGCTCCAAGTTCTTATTCCCCTTTTGGTAGTAACCCAGAATTAGGAATGGAAAGACAAAGAAAAGTTATTGAAGAAATGATAAGTGCTAATTTTATAACTAAAGAAGAAGCAGAAAAAATATCACAAGAAAAAATTGAAATAGTTAAATCGAAACAAAAAATAAATGCACCTCATTTTGTGTTTTATGTAAAAAAAATTTTAGAAGATAAATATGGTTATCAAAATTTTGCGACTCTAGGATTAAATATTTATACTAGTTTAGATTTAACTACTCAAAAAAAAGCAGAAGAATTGGTTAAAAATGAAATTGATAAAGTTAAAAAATTAAAAATTTCTAACGGAGCAGCATTGATAATTGATGTTAAAAATGGAGATGTTTTGGCAATGGTTGGATCAAAAGATTATTTAGCTAAAGATATTGATGGCCAAGTAAACATCACCACCTCATTAAGACAACCAGGATCATCAATTAAACCAATTAATTATCTACTAGCGATACAAAAAGGAAAAACTATGGAAACAAAAATTGATGATAGTCCAATAACTTACTATATTAAAGGTCAAAAACCATATTCACCTAAAAATTACACTGGCAGATATTTGGGGACAGTAACTTTAAAAACAGCTTTGGCTTCATCTTTAAATGTGCCATCAGTTAAATTACTAGCCGAAAATGGAGTTAGTAATATGATTAATTTGGCTGAAAGTATGGGGATTACAACTTGGACTAATCCAAGTAATTATGGATTATCCCTAGCTCTAGGGAGTGCTGAAGTAAAAATGACAGAGATGGCTCAAGCTTATAGTACATTTGCTAATTTAGGAGACAAAATAGAAATTAACCCAATTTTAAAAGTGGAAAATTACAAAGGCGAAAATGTTTATATTAAAGAAGTTGAAAGTAAAAAAATTATAGATACTAATTTAGCTTTAAGTATTAATCAAACCTTAAGTGATAATAAAGCTCGATCACCAATTTTTGGATTAAATTCAAAATTAAAAATTGAAGGAAAAACAGTGGCCGTAAAAACTGGAACAACTAATAATTTAAAAGATAATTGGTGTATTGGTTGGACTCCAAGTTATTTAGTAGCAACATGGGTAGGAAATAATGATGGAACTCCGATGAGTCAGGTAGCCTCGGGAGTGTCTGGAGCCACTCCAATTTGGAATTTAATTACCCAAGAGATGCTTAAAAATAAAACTGATGAAAATTGGTATGGAAACGAAACAGTTAATTTACCAAGTGATAAAGTTATTTTTGAAGACGATACCAATAAAGTTGGTCAATCAGTTGAGGCAAAAGAGAAATAGATTGAGTCAAATCTTTAGAATTAGTGATTTTAATAAGAATAAAAAATTGTTGATTAGGGACAGAAATTTCAGCAAAATAAGATAGATTATTATCTGACGGAGAAATACTTTCTTTAATTTTAATACCCTCTGGTAAAGATTTACCATAAATAATTTGACTAGAAAAATCTTGATCAGCTAATTTTTTTAAAATAGAAGAAATTTCAGAATCGGAAAAATTTTGACTATTTTTTTCAAAAACTGGATCTTTAGAAGAGTTAATCAATTTTATCGACCAAGTGGCCAAATCATTTTTAATGATAGTTTCTAAAGCTTGACTGGTAATTTTAGGTTGAGAAATATTTTCTAATTTTGGAGTAGAAATTTTAGGAAGAGTAGGTTTGAAATTTTTAATTCCATGATAAAGCCACATTAAAGATGTTAGTCCAACAGTAAAAAATAAAACAAAATAAACAGTTTGACGTTTTTTTTGACGTTTAGCTTGGGCATCTTCTTTATCAAAAAGACCAACTTGTTCACCGTCGATTTTTTTCTTTTTGGTTTTTTCTTCTT